>Ga0256829_1000790_pt1 | contig 28715 bp, 31 predicted proteins | sample 131447metaG_FD_185979 | JGI IMG/M metagenome (GOLD analysis project Ga0256829, IMG submission 185979) | Hydrothermal vent microbial communities from Lau Basin, Pacific Ocean - 131-447 | ecosystem: Environmental > Aquatic > Marine > Hydrothermal vents | place: Pacific Ocean: Lau Basin | collected... | reverse complement strand
TTAGAGCAAATCAACCTAAACGATTTCCTTTGTATCTTAGAATATTCTCAAGTCTATATACAAATAATAAACTAAAATTTAAGAAATTCTAAAAATTAGTTGACAAAAAAATAATTTTTATTATAATTAGTTTTTGTTAGAAACTAATTATGGAGTAAATTATGCATAATATAAAAAACATTGAAAACTATACGAAACCGTTATCCGAAATAATGTTTGAACTAGAAAAAGCGTGCAGATTAAAGGAAACAGTTTTTTGTAACATCTGTAACATAACTCCCATGGAATTCAGATGCATTATGCAGCTGTCAAATCACTGTTTCTTTTCCGTCAAAGAACTTTCCAAGAAAATGAACCTTTCTGCGCCGCGCACAACGCATCTACTTAACAAAATCGAAAAAAAAGGGCTTCTGGAAAGAAAAATGGACAAAAAAGACAGAAGAGTCATGAAAGTTTCTTTAAACAGCAAGGGAATGACTTTTGCCAAACAAGCCTATGAAAGATATATGTCTTTTCACGGTGAGTTGCTCAATTTTATGGATTCTGCAGAAATAGCACCGACTATTCTTAGTTTGCAGAAATTCCACAAAACGCTGACTCATTTCTTAGAAAATAAAAATTCAGGAGGATAGTATGAAGAAACTTGTAATCTTAGGTGGCGGAACAGGCGGAACAATGATGGCTAACAAACTTTACAAAGCTTTAAATAAGGATGAATGGAAAATAACCTTAATTGACAAAACAGAAGCGCATTATTACCAACCTGGGTTCCTTTTTATTCCATTCGGTGTTTACAATAAAAACGATGTTATAAAAACAAAAAATGAGTTTTTTCCAATTGGAGCTGAAATTATTTTTTCTGAAGCAGATAGGATAGAACCGGATAAAAACAGAGTAATACTCAAAAACAATGCAATTATCCCTTATGATTATCTTATAATATCTACCGGATGCAGCATTGCCCCGGAGGAAACCGAAGGATTAAATGGTAATCTATGGTATAAAAATATCTTTGATTTCTATACAATTGAGGGTGCAATCAATTTGTCAAAATTCCTCAAACATTTCCATGGTGGAAAGGTGGTTTTAAATATTGTAGAAATGCCTATAAAATGCCCTGTGGCGCCACTTGAGTTTATTTTTTTGGCAGATTGGTATTTTACAGAGCGCGGCATTCGCGACAAGGTCGATTTAACTCTTGTAACTCCTCTTCCCGGAGCATTTACAAAACCGAAAGCAACATCTGTACTGGGAGACTTTCTGAAAAAGAAAAATATCAACATAGTGCCTGATTTTAACATTGAAAAAGTTGATAATGAAAACAAACAGATAATTTCATATGATGAGACAAAAGTTAATTTCGATCTCTTGGTGAGTATACCGACAAACAAGGGGAGCGAAATTATAGAAAAAAGCAACATGGGTGACGAGCTGAATTTTGTTCCCACCGATAAACAAACACTCAGAGCAGAAAACTTCGACAATATATTTGTCATAGGAGATGCTGTTAATATTCCAACATCAAAGGCAGGTTCGGTTGCGCACTACTCAGCCGACATACTTTTTGAAAACTTTATGGATATTATAGAAGGCAATGAACCTGAGGCAAAATTTGACGGTCATTCAACCTGTTTTATTGAATCGGGTTTCGGAAAAGGTTTGCTGATAGATTTCAACTATGATACCGAACCGCTTCCAGGAAAATTCCCTCTTCCTACCATAGGTCCATTTTCGCTTCTTCAGGAAAGCTATATGAATCACTATGGCAAAATGATGTTCAGATGGATGTATTGGGATTTTCTTCTGAAGGGAGTGGAGTTGCCGATTGCTCCGCTTATGTCAATGGCAGGGAAGAAGGTGTGAGATGAACGAGAAAGATTTAAATATACAGTTAAAGGAAATCGGAAAAAAACTGGATATTTTGACAGAGGAAATCTATGCTCAAAAAGAGAGGCGTAGATTTGCTGATGATCTATATGCCGATTTAACAAAAATCAGCAGTAGCGTAATCAATTCTAGCGGAAAGACACTTGAAGACTTAGGGCAATTTGCCAGCATGGATGATGTAATATATCTAATAAAGAAAGTTCTACTTAATATTAAAAATCTAACCGGCCTACTCGACGCAATAGAAAATATTATGGATTTTTATGAATCGTTTATGCCTATTGCGAAAGAGATGTTCTCGACTCTTCAGACAAGATTACTTGAGATTGAAAATCTTGGATATTTTGATCTGATAATTGCTTTAAAAGACAGGATAAACGACCTTATGCGGAATACTAAAAAAGAGGAATTGTATGCACTGGCAGACAATATAATAGCGTTTTTGAAGGCAGCCAAAGATACGCATTTAGACTTTAGCAGAAGTGAAAAATCCCTTTTCCATTTAATGCAAGATATAAATTCACGCGAAATGAAAGGCGTCATAGACACGATCCTGCAGTTTGTAAGCAACTTTGACAAGGAGCGCAAAGCTCTTTCAAAATAATTTAAGAGGAGGTTGTATGACTACTTTAAATGTCAACGGCAAGGAAGTTCCGGTTGATGAGGAGGGTTATCTTCTGAATTTATCAGACTGGGACGAGGATGTGGCAAAGGTTATTGCAAAGAATGAGGGAATAGAGGAGCTCACCGACAGACACTGGGCTGTCATCAAGTTCATGCAGAAGGTTTTCAAGGAAAAGGGAACAGGACCGTCGATCAGGAAGCTTGGCAAGGAAAGCGGCGTTCCGATAAAGGAGCTCTATAAGCTGTTTCCCAAAGGACCTGCAAAAAAGGCAGCCAAAATAGCAGGCATCAAGAAGCCTGTGGGCTGTATCTGAGGGAGGCGCTATGACAGAGAACAACGGATACGAGCCTATACAGAAGGTTTCGATCATAATTTCCCGCGGTTCATTAGACGGGGTATATCCGGGACTAATCATGGCAAACGGAGCCCTTATGGAAGGAATCGATGCAATGCTCTTTTTTACCTTCTTCGGACTGGATGCGATAAGAAAAAAGACAATGAACAATCTGAAGGTGGCAACGGTTGCAAATCCTGCCATGCATATACCGACCTGGATCGGGGCAATACCGGGGATGTCCGCTTTTGCGACATCAAAGATGAAGCGTGAGATAGAAAAACTCGATATACCTCCTGTGGGCGAATTTCTGGAGATGATTCATGATGCCGGAGGAATAATACTGGCTTGCAAGGCAACAGTGGAGATGTTTCATCTGTCAAAGAGCGACTTCTGCGATCAGGTGGATGACATTGTTTCGGTCGGGCAGATGTATGAAGCCTCAGCAGGTGCCGAGATAATCTTTACATAACATAACATAACATAAATTCCTGAGAACTTTGGCTCTGCATTCTGCAGAAAATGGATTCGGGCAAACGGTTAAATTCTGATAATTAAGTAACCAGACAGATGAAAACGGATAAAAGAACAAGGTATTTCGTCTAACTTATAGTAATTGAATTATAACTATAAGGTAGGCTTGATAAATAAAAGCTTTACCTTTTAACCGTTAATTAGACATTTAGGAGGTTTTTATGCGGCATTTCAAAAGATTGATAACGGCTATGGCAATAGGCACGGCTATCCTGTTAACTTCGGGAACAGGTTTTGCCACAAACGGTGATATAATGATCGGGCAATCGGCAAAGAGCTCGTCTCTGGCAGGAGCAACAACGGCCGAGCCACCCGATTCGACGACGATACTGGATAATCCGGCAGGACTCTGCTGTCTGGGCTCAAGAGCGGATATCGGCGCGGCTCTTTTCTCTCCTCCAAGACACGCAGGATACAATTCAGCAGATCTCAAAAGCGACTCAAATCTTTATACCGTTCCAGCAGCAGGCATTGTCATCAACAACACAGGAAAGTTTGCTTTCGGCATCGGAGCTTACGGAATAAGCGGAATGGGAGTCGATTTTCATAAAACAAACTACTCTCCAACAGGACCGAACGGTTTTGCCATAACCAATATGGGCAACATCTATTCAAATCTTCAGCATATGGAGTTTGGATTTGGCATCGCTTACAAGCTAAACAGCAATATGACAATCGGTTTTACCCCTATAATGGTCTATCAGAGTCTTCAGATGGATATGCCGTTTGCAAACAACGCAATGATACAGAGCATGCTGAGCGGCTCACCTGTTTCAGGAGCCGCCATTGCCCCTATGACACTTGATCAGCAATCAGCCCTCGGGGTCAGATTTGCAGCAGGCATCAACTACAGGGTAAATAGCAGACTTGTATTGGGTCTGTCCTACAAAAGCAAGAGCTTTATGAGCAAATTCAAATGGAATACCGATAATTTCGGACAGGTTAAGATGAAGCTTGAATCTCCGAGAATAATCGCCTTCGGAATCTCCTACGCAATCGGTCCCAAACTGAGGATTGAGGCGGATGAGAAGTTTATCGATTACAAGAGCGTTATGGATACGGTTGATATAGTCTCCGATAAACCGGGTGCCTTTTCAAACTATAGTATGATGGTCGGAATGATGAAGGGAACGCTCAGCTCAGACGGAAAAACCCTCGTCTATCCGTTCAAATGGAAAAATCAGTGGGTAAGCGCCATTGGCATTGAATTCAAACCCTCTAACTCATTGACATTAAGAGCAGGATTCAACTATGCCAAAAATCCTATCAGAGATGAGTATCTTCTTGCCAATATGCCCTCGATGGCTCTTGTAGAAACACATGTCTCAGCCGGAGCAAGCTACAGACTAACCTCTCACGCAGAGCTCTCTCTTGCCTATGTCCATGCCTTCAGCAAGACCGAAAACAACAGCGATCCTCAAACGCAATCGATGCTTAAGAGTCTGAAGATGCACCAGGATACTGTGGCAATGGAGTTTTCGTATCTGTTTTGATGAAGTTTTACGGCAAATGTATATTGAGGATAAATCCGACTAAGTAAAAAAATAGGGGGCAAAAATGGGATTGCTAAAAGCATCATTAGTTGCTTTGTTTGCTTGCAGTCTGCTTTCATCAACAAGCCTTGCAACAAACAATCGGAAGTTAGTTCAGGAAGGGAAAAAAATCTTTTTATCAAAAAGACTCGGAAATTGCGTGGCTTGCCACGATCTTGCCGGTTTAGATGTGCCTCAGGCAGGCGCGGTCGGTCCAAAGTTAGAACATCTTAGTAAGTTGCCTTACAGTTTTCTGTATAATCAGATATGGGATGCGCATAAGAATAATCCGGCGTCAATTATGCCGCCATTTGGCAGAAATGGGATCCTGACAAAATATCAGATAAAAGCAGTAGTTGCCTTTTTAAAAACGATCAAATAAATAAAACAGGGGGCAATATGAACAGAAGAAACTTTATGGAGATAGGCGTCGGTGTTTTGGCTATGACTCTTGTTTCGCCATTACATCTGAGGGCGGAAGACTTAAGAGATGAGCATGCAAAGGCATTTGCCGATTCGGATGTCAGAAGTGCGATAAAAGATCTTTTTGGCAGCGATGCTGCTATAGAAGGAGGAATAAAGCTAAATGCACCTGAAATCGCCGCAAACGGTGCGGTTGTGCCTATCAGGGTAAGCACGGATAAAAAAAACGTGAAGTCAATAGCGATATTTGTAGAGCATAATCCGCACTCGCTTGTGGCTGTGTTTGAGCAAACAAAGAGGGGTATTCCGCGATATTCACTTAGAATTAAGATGGCAAAAACAGGCAAAATAATAGCAGTAGCAGATGTAAACGGAAAACTCTACAAGACGGAAAAGCTGGTTAAGGTTACCATAGGTGGATGCGGCGGATAATGTGTGGATATCAAATATAAAATTTCAATAACTGTAATGGGGGGAAATAACTATGAGAACAATAGCTAAATTGAAAAATGATGTTGTTACGATAAAGGCACTTATAAGACATCCTATGTTAAGTCCGTTTGTAGCTAAAAAGAAGCACAAAAAGCCTAAATATATTACTCACATAACGGCAAAATATAATGGAGAACTTGTTTATGACTTTTACTCAACACAAAATATTTCTAAAAACCCGTTTATAGAATTTTCTTTTCGAGGGGGAAAAAAGGGAGATAAGGTAGAAATAAATTGGATAGATAACACAGGTGAAACTAAAAAGGGTTACGCACAAATTAGATAATATGTGAGGATTCAGGAGGAAAAATGTTTGCAAAGATAGCAAAGTTATCTGCCGTTTTAGTTGCCGTAATGCTTTTATCTACAATCAATCTGTATGCCGGAAACTTTAACCGGCAGGCCGAAAAAGATAGGATGGCATTACAGCGGTATATGCTGGAAAAATTTAAAAATCCGGCGCTAAACAGGAATAAATTCTTTCCTTATATAAGTAAAGAAGAATTAAAAAAGGAGTATTTTACGAACGTAAAACTTCAGGATTTTGCCCACGGTTCTTTTGCCATCAACAAAAGAGATAAAGCGCAATACGACCAGATAAACGAGATACCACCTTATGAGTTTGATCTGGAAGATGGCAAAAAGTTATATAACATGCCGTTTAAAAACGGTAGATCATTCAAAGATTGTTTTCCGAATCCGGGTGTAATGAACAGGTATCCGTATTTCGATACAAAGCGTGGTGAGGTAATTACGATAGGTCAAGCAATTAATGAGTGCAGGAAGAAAAATGGAGAAAAACCGTGGAGATGGGGTAAAGGAAAAATTGCAAAACTTGAAGCCTTTTTCGCATATCATTCAAGAGGAAAAACTATAAATGTAAAGATTCCGAACCGGGCAGCAGAGAATGCATATGAGGCGGGAAAACGGTTTTATTTCGCCAGACGAGGTTATTTGGGTGTTTCCTGCGCCAATTGTCATATTCAGAATGCCGGAAGCAGAGTCAGAATGCAAACATTGTCTCCCTTGCTGGGAGTCTATGCGCATTTTCCGGAGTACCGACTGAAATGGCAAGGCATGGGAACCATCCAGAGGAGATTCAAAGGATGTGTAAAAAATACAGGTTCGGTGCCACCTAAGATGCAGTCGAAAATCTTTAAGGATCTGGAGTATTTTGTAGCTTATATGTCCAACGGAATAAAACTTGTCGGTCCTGATCTGGGAAGATAGGAGGATATTAGGATGAAAAGTTATGTTCCGAAGAAAGATTTATACACCGAATCTAAAAAGCACCGTATAGGAATATACTATATGATGGCTGTTGAAGGTCTTTTTTTTCTGCCTTTTATTGTTATCTTGTTAGCTTTGCTGTCTGGAACAAAGCAATCCTCGGCAGGAAATTTTAATCCGGTTCACAAAATAGTTATACAGGTAAGCAGCAACAATCCAAAAACAATGAATCTTGCTCTCAACAATGCAACAAATATCATCAATGCATTAGGACAAGACAATGTCAAAGTGGAGGTTGTTGCATACGGTCCAGGCATAGCACTTTTGCTCAAAAAAAATAGACATTTCAGGAAAAGGGTCTCAAGCCTCAGACTTTATGGAGTCCAATTTGCTGCATGCGGTAACACCATGAGACATCTCGGATTATCAAAAAAGGAGATTGACGAAGGCGTGCCGGTTGTCAAAGCCGGTGTGCTTGAGATTATGAAGAAAGAGGAGAAAGGTTGGTCATATATAAGGCCTTGATAATAAATACATCCTGATTTTAACAAATAATGGAGGAAAAGGTGAAGAAAAAATATGTAATAACTATTGTAAGTTTTCTGATTATTTTGACAGCCGGATGCGTAACCAATCAAAGGGTATCGCTGCGAGACAAGATAAATCGTCTCAATGTTCAACAGGTATGCAGAACCGATTCGAGTTCAAAAAGCATCTCAAATCTGCTAAAAGAGGCTCAGTTATATAATAGTGTGGCAAAAGCTGATAGAGTGGAATTTTTACGTCACAAAATAAGTACAAGCAAGCTGATAAAAATAGCATATAGCGAACTGAAAAAAGGTGACATTGAAAATGCCGAAGCAGATGCTCGCAGGGCATGCGTCTGGAGCATCAGAGCCATCCAGCAGGAAAAAGAGCCTGGATACAGATTGAGTGAAAACTGATATGTTATACGGGTCATTGAGCAGAAGAGAGTTTGTGATAGCTATGCTGGGTCTTGCCGGCATGGCAACTCCGCATTCACATACAAGATTGAAAAACAAGAAACCGGATGATTATTACAAACTAAAAAATTTCGGCAGCATCAGAATACTCCATATAACCGATCCGCATGCGCAGCTTCTGCCTGTTTATTACAGAGAGCCAAGCATAAATATAGGGCTTTATAACAATTGGGGCAAACCTCCTCACATCACCGGAAAAAATTTTCTCAAATTTTATGGCATAGAACCTAAAAGCAGATATGCATATGCATTTACCTGTATAGATTTTGCAAAAGATGCCCTTAAGTATGGTAAAATGGGAGGATACGCTCATATCAAATATCTGGCTGACTATCTAAGAGAATCGTTCGGAAGAAATAAAACATTGTTTCTGGATGGTGGCGATACCTGGCAAGGCAGCGCCACGGCACTTTACAGCAGAGGTCAGGATATGGTAGGTGCGCAGAATCTGCTTGGTATTGATGTTATGACAGGACATTGGGATTTTACATATCCGGAAAAGAGAATCATCAAAAACATAAAAAAATTGAAAGCTGAATTTTTAGCACAAAACGTTTTTGTCAAAGATGAAGCATTGCTGAGCGGTGCAGCCTCATACGATGACCAGGGACATGCCTTCAAACCTTATACGATTAAGGAACTTAAAGGGAACAGAATTGCTGTCATAGGACAGGCATTTCCTTATACTCCGATTGCCAATCCTCAACGCTTTATCCCTGATTGGAGTTTTGGAATACACGCGGACACTCTTAGTCAGTTGGTAAAAGATATAAGAATGAAAGAAAAGCCTGATGCGATAATACTGTTATCTCATAACGGTTTCGATGTTGACAAGAAGCTGGCTCGAATTGTTAGCGGCATTGATTTTATATCAGGCGGTCATACTCATGACGGTGTGCCTGAGGCCGTTCCGGTTAAAAACAGCTCCGGCACAACCTATATTACAAATGCCGGAACGAACGGAAAATTCCTCGGCGTGCTTGATATCAGTATTAAGAATCATAGGGTGGATGACTTCAGATTCACGCTGCTTCCGGTTTTTTCCGACCTTCTGCCTGAGGATAAGCAGATGAGAGATTACATAAAAAAGGTAAGGAAGCCCTATATTGACGAGCTTTCAAAAAAGCTTGTAACAACCGAGCAACTTCTTTACAGGAGAGGCAATTTTAACGGTAGCTTTGATCAGATAATATGTGATGCGCTAATGGAGGTAAATGATGCGGAAATAGCCTTATCTCCAGGCTTCAGGTGGGGCACAACGGTGATTCCAGGCAAAGCCATAACCGTAGAGGATGTAATGAATCAGACGGCTATAACCTATCCGGAAACCTACACAAGAGAGATGAAAGGCAGCGTTATAAAAGCCGTGCTCGAAGATGTAGCGGACAATCTGTTTAACAGAGATCCGTTTTTGCAGCAGGGAGGCGATATGGTGAGAACCGGAGGTATTTCATATACAATAGCTCCTCTGAAATCAATCGGTAACAGAATAAGCGATCTAAGATTGGCAAATGGCAAAAAAATAGAACCGGATAAAAATTATAAGGTTACTGGTTGGGCAACGGTTAAATCAAAGGCTGCCGGCGAACCAATCTGGAAAACGGTAATAAAATATCTTGACTCTCACAAAAATATTGCAAATGTTAACGTAAATACTCCCGATATTGTCGGCATAAAGAATAATCCCGGCATCGACAGAGGTTGCATGTAATAATAAACCGGATGTTTGAAAAAGTCAGTGGCGTATATTTTTGTTTTTAAAAAAAGGGGGCTATAATGTTTGTTGCAAGAGCTGTTTTTTTACTCTATTATTTATTGGCTTTTACATTTCTGCAATTTAGCCCGGCAATTTCTGTAGCCGCAAAATATTCTTATCGAAACTCTGAGAAGCTTAAGCATCTGATAAAATGGCGCAACTATGGAGCCGATGCTTTTAAGGAAGCTCAAAAAGATAATAAGCCTATATTCCTCTTGGTCTCAGCGCCATCGTGGTGTTATTTTTGCAGAGTATACGAAAGTAGAAACTATCTGTTTAATGATCGAATTTATCCATATATTAATAAACATTTTATTCCTATATATGTTGATGACTCTGAAAAGATGCACTTTATAGTGAGAAAATATCTTCAGGGAGGCTGGCCTTCCACCATAATACTTTTGCCTGATGGCAAAAAATTCATCGGATGGGCAGGTGTGCTTAGTGTAAAAGATCTGTATGATATTTTACAAAAAGCCGTAAAGCAAGCAGATGTTGGCAAATGATAAATAACTCTGGGCTGAAACGGATAATTTTGTTCATCTAAATTATAGACATCTGAAACTTGACGCTACGGTTTTTGTGCGTTATGGTATATAAGATATTTACTATAGGAAATAAATTAACATCATAATTATATTATATAAAAACAGGGGGAGATAAGATGAGCATGAAGATTTCACGCAGAAAGTTGATTAAAACGGCTGCTGCTGTTGCCGCAGGCTTAGGTACTGAAATTATAAGTCCGGCTGCTATGGCAAAAAAATCCGATTCTATACAAAAATTTGATATTATTCCCGATAATAATGCCGATCTTCCAAAAGCAAAAGGCCCGCGTGCTGTGGTGGTAGGAGGAGGATTCTCAGGACTGACCATGGCTAAATACCTGAAAAAATATTATCCAAGCTTTGATGTAGTGCTTGTGGAAAAAAATAGTATGTTTTTTTCATGCCCTATAAGCAACATCTGGTTGGTGGGCGCAGAAAGCACAGATTTTCTGCTGCATTCATACGATGATGCGGCTCTTGGCAACAACTATATATTTTATAATGCAACTGCTATCAATGCAGACCGAAACAGTCGGATCCTCTATACAGACAAAGGTAAAATAAAGTATGACTATCTTATTGTAGCACCTGGCATCGATTATGATTACGGCAAAATAGGTGTTGGTCCGGATCAGGAATATATATTGCGGAAAAAATATCCGGCAGCATTTATGCCAGGCTCGGAGCATCTTTCGCTTCGCTATAAGCTGAGAAGGTTTAAAGGCGGTATCTTTCTTTTGACTGTTCCAAGCGGCAATTATCGCTGCTTTGCCGCTCCATACGAACGTGCCTGTATGATGGCGGATTATTTCAAAAAACATAGAATAAAAGGCAAAATCGTTTTGCTTGACATGAATCCCGAAATCACTATCGCCCCTGATAGTTTTCATAATGCATTCAACGAGCTTTATAAAGATTACATAGAATATCACAGCGATGTGCATATCGTAGGAGTCGATATAGAAAAACGGCAGGTCAAAGCAAATTTTGAAGGCTTTAAGGATATCTATGATTTTACCGATGCTGCCATATATCCGCCGATCCGCGCGGCAAAGCTAATAGAGATAATGGGAATTGCTAAACCAAACTCGCAGTTTGAAGCCGATATCGATCCGTTTACCTATCAGGTCAAAGGCGATGAATATACCTATGTAACAGGTGATGCCCGCCCGATGGGATACTCAAAATCAGCCAATACAGCCAACTCAGAAGCTCATTTTGTATCGAAAATAATAGCCATGCACGCTCAGGGTAAACCGTTGCCAAAATGGAAAAGCCCTACAACAATATGCTACGGAGCAATCAAATACGGACCGCTTGAATCAAACTATGTCAGCACCAGGTACAAATACTCCGGAAGACAACTGGTCGGTTTTACCGATGTTGTATTGAGAAGCAGGTGGAGTCGATTGTTAGGTCGAAAAAATATCCCATGGGCTACAGGTTTATATAATGATATGTTTAAGTAACCTACAATTCCGATTCGATAAAACAAAGGCAGGAGGTGAAATATGGAAAAAAAATAGTTCAATAAAGAAGGTTAGGCAGATCGGAAATATTTTAAAGCAAGGGGGTAACAAATGAATTGGAAGAGGGTTGTGAAATTTACAATATTGTTTGCAATGCTAATCTTCGGCGTGGGCTTTTTTAACTTATCAAAGTCATACTCAAAAATATACGATAAAACTCCACCATATAATTTTAACCTGCTAAAGCAGATAAACCTGAGGGTAAATGGAAAATCTATCAAGGCTTACGAACCTGTAAACATGTATAATGTTATGATAAATTATGAACTGGGGATGCATTGTGTAGGTTTTGACATCAGCTATTGCTGCGTAATACCGCCATATAATTCTATTCAGGCGCAAGCTATTAAGTCAGGCTCCAATGGAAAACTTCCAACATTTCTGACGCCAGATGACAAGGTTAAACTTCATTATTTCGTGGCTGACAACTCCTACAGCGAAGGCAACAAGATGCGATACTGGAATGTCAGCAAAGACAATAATGGTAACGGGAGAATGGGAGATCCGGGTGATACCATGCCTAATTATGTTTGGAAGCATCTGTTTGTGTATAAAGATCTGAAAGGAACAGTGCCCAAAGGCGCCACAAAGAAAGATCGCATATATATCGGTGGTCCAAAATTAAGAGTAAATATAGACAGCGGTCCAAGCGGTAAAGCCCTTTTTGGCGGCAATATGGAATATGCGGGCAGAGATGGCGGAGATATAGTAATGACCGACACAATGGTACCTCAGGTAAAAAATCTCAAGCTCACGCTTACGGCTTCTTATATATGGGACGCGCTGGGTCTGCCTTTAACTGCTTTCAATGATTCGACCAGAAAAGGTTCGTTGCGTTCCATAACCCAGAAAGATTTTCAGCCGTTCCAAAAATCGGTGGTGGAGTTGAGGGACGCAGACGGCAATCCGATAATGGAAAACGGCCATATTGTGAGATATTTCGGCACAAATCCGGTTGATATACCCAATTGTTATGCATGTCATTCACGAAATGGCATAGCGGCTAATGCGGCACGTGCTGCAGGACTGAAATATTCTGACGAGGAATACAACTACTGGAAGAAATATCCTGACGAGAGTGAATATATGGCGCGTCTGGCAGAAGCTTCAATAAATATCCTTTCACTGCACGATCTTTTGAGCGGCACAAAATTTTTAGCTCACTACAATCCAACCAGTCCATACAATAGATTAGGTTCTGTTGGTGCGGTAAACTGTGCGGATTGCCATGGCGATAATATTTCAGGCAACCTTCAAACGCCAAGACCATATACTTCAGGATATAAGGTGGAAAAGGCGAAGCCTTTAACTGAAGCGATTCACGGTTTTCATCTGAAGGTTGTACCTATGCCGGATGCAGCCGGAAGAACACAATCATGCCAGGCATGTCATCCATCTCATTTTCAAGAACCGGCTATGAATGATGACACCAATCCGTATCGCGTAACGGACCGCTATGGTAATGCGCGATTTTCAGACAGCGATGTACGGATAAGCGGAGGAGGATGCTATCTCAGGCGCGATGCTCACACAAATCCTGATGTTAAACCTCCGTTCTTTCTCAACTCCATCGGAAAATTTATGTATAAAGATGTAAGCCTGAGGGATGAAAACGGTGCATTGTTGTCAAGAGCAAAGATGAGAGGATTGTATTGCACAAACTGTCACTCTCCGCTTTCTCAAAAATTGTATCGTGCCGATAATTTGATCAGTGCCCAGGAAGAAAAAGGAAAAACACTGCGCAACAAAAATCTGAGCAGAATCATACGCACAGTTGCAGACGGAAGCATAAAGAAATTTATCGCATTAGCCGATCCCAAGGCTACAAAAAGCGAAAATGATGTGGATAAATACTACACGGGACACACCTCAGCCGTATTGGTCAAAAATATAGGCAGACCTGGCAAACTGGTGCTTAAACCGTGGAACTACAAGAGAGGAAAACCTGTGCCATACAGTGTTGCTTCAGGAGGTAATGACTGGTGGCTCTCTGCCTCAGAACCGCATTGCGCAGATTGTCATATCGCTCCGTTTGTGGAAAGCATGGGAGGAAAATACTTCCCCATAGATCAACCGAATAAATTATCGCTATATCGTTATTCAAAGGCACACGGAGCGTTAGCTTGTCAGTCGTGTCACGAATCCATACACGGACTTTATCCGACCCGTTATGACGGACCTAATCGAACCGTTGACCTGACAACACATGAGCAGGCATTGCAATATAGTCCTGACAAGGAGTATGCCGGACCTGTAACCTGCGTGGCTTGTCACACCGTAAATGAAAATGGCGTTCCCGTTCAGTTGGAAGGCACAAAATATGCCGGCGACTATTGGGCTTCGGTAACATTAATTCATTTTATGCGAGAGGGGGATCAAAAACTTTCGATTAAAGAGCTAATATCAAAATATCCTTACAGACTTTCAAGCAACATAGTAAAAATCGGCTGGAAATAAAAAACGGGATATTGTTTGCTGGTAGCGGATGAAATCATCCGCTACTTACCTTTAAATCTGTATCAAACCCAAGTTAACAGAATTTTATGAACTTTCCGACTTTTCCATCTCTCTTAGTTGTCTCAATTTTTCAAGTTTTCTGCGTGAATAGCTGGATACCTTTTTTTTCGAATATCGGTTTCTCTCAAACTGATATAAGCTGTCCAAAGCAAGAATAAAAAGTGAATATCGATATTCGCCCACAATCTTGATATTGTAGTGCTGAAGAAAAAATCCCCCTTCGTTTTCCTCTTCTATTTCTTTCATTTTACAGAACACTTCAATTTTTCCAAAAAGCGGAAGTGTCGAAAAATATTCTGTAAGCAGATAGATTTTATCTTTATCAAATCCCGTCATCTGTTCAATCAGTTTTATATCGTAGTTTAATTTCATATCGGCTCCTATTGTAACTGCTTTGTATAAAAATTATAAAAAAGTTTCATAAAAACCTTGACATCATAAATAGTTTATGGTATAAACTAAAAAAATCAATATTCAGGGGGGTGGAACTTGTAAATCTTAGGTAAAAACAGTTGGGGAAAGGTTATTTATTTATCAATTACAAAATTTTAAAAGGGGGTAAGATGAGTAATGAGACTGCTAAGAAAGGCAAAAAATGGGAAACGCCTTTATTAGATCAGCTGAAAGAAGGTCCATGGCCCAGCTTTGTAAGAGAACTTGAAAGATGCGCCACCACAAGCCCGAGAACCGAAGATCTTTTGGGGCAACTTGAGCAATCCTACAAAGACAATGTAAATCACTGGAAGCACGGCGGTATGGCAGGTGTTACCGGATATGGCACCGGAATAACTGCAAGATTTTCTGCTATGCCTGAGAAATTTCCGGGATGCAAAGAGTATCATACGGTCAGAATTGGTCAGACGCAAGGTTATTTCTACACATCCGAGGTTTTAAGAAAACTTGCAGATATTTGCGACAAGTATGCGGGCGGACTGTTTGATTTTCACGCATCCTCAGGAGATATACAGACATTGGGAACCAGAACAGATGAGCTTGATCCGATGTTTGCCGAACTCAGAAAGATACATTTTGATCTGGGAGGTGGAGGTTCAGGAGTAAGAACGCCATCTGCCTGTATTGGACCTGCAAGATGTGAATGGGCGATGTTTGATACACTTCGCGCATGTCAGGATTTTGTAGAACATTATCAGGACGAACTGCACAGACCAATGTTCAACTACAAATGGAAGACCAAATTCTCCGGCTGCCCCAATGATTGCGACTGCTCGGGGGTGAGATCCGACCTCTCCTTTGTCGGTGTCTGGAAAGACAATATCAGAATAGATCAGGACGCTGTTAAGAAATACGCAGAAAAGATGAATATTTGGGAAGATGTGATATACAAATGTCCGACCAAATGCATGTCTTATGATGAGAAAAACGGTATGGTGATCGATGATTCCAACTGCGTAAAATGCATGCACTGCATCAATATGATGCCAAAAGCATTGAGACCAGGAGTTGTTCGCGGAGCTCAGATACGTTTTGGTGGAAAAGTTACAATGACTGTAGGGGCACGCTTAGGATTCGTCCTGGTTCCGTTCTATGATATTGAAAAGGACAAAAAGGAGGGCTATCCGTTCCTTACGGAATTGCTGGATAGAATTTGGGAATTCTGGGATGAGAACGGCGCATCCAGAGAAAGAGTGGGAGAACTAATCCAGCGAATAGGTATAGGAAATTTCCTTGAGGAGATAGGTCTTGATCCGATTCCTGAGATGATTGCATTCCCAAGACAAAATCCGTTCATCGATTTTGAGGAATATTACGAAGAAGAGGGTGAAGAGGAAGAACAGGAAGAATGAATAGTCAAATCAGAAGTTTTAGAAAATCAACAAATCAGAGGGAGGAATTATGCCGAGTTTAGCTGAAACCGTAAAAGAGCCTGAACAGTTAACCGATTTTGGACCGCCGGAGTATTGGCCGTTTTTGCCACCTATAGTGCAGAGAAATTACGGTAAATGGAAATATCATGAGATACTAAAACCCGGTGTTATGGTTCATGTGTCTGAAAGCGGAGAGAAGGTTTATACCGTAAGATGCGGTGGCACACGTGAAACAAGCACAACAACAACAAGGCTGTTGGCTGACCTGGCTGATAAATATGCCGGTGGATATCTAAGGTTCACCTCAAGAAACAGTATCGAATTTCTTTTGGATAATGAAGAAAATATAGAACCATTGATAAAGGACTTGACCGATGAAGGGTTTCCGGTCGGCGGTATGGCAGGTTCGGTTGGCAATATGATACATACGCAAGGCTGGCTTCATTGTCATACCTCAGCAGGTGATGCCAACGGTGTTACCAAGGCGGTAATGGATGAGCTTCACAAATACTATGTATCAGACGAGCTTCCTGCAAAACTCAGGGTGGCTTTTGCATGCTGCATAAATATGTGCGGTTCTGTAGGCGCATCAGATGTCGCACTGATTGCGCTTCATAGAAGACCTCCTAAGGTTCAATACGATAAGATTCGCAGTGTATGCGAAATACCAGGAACCGTTGCTGCCTGCCCGGTTGATGCAATCAGCCCAAAGCCTTACAATGGCAAACCTTCAGTTGCTGTTAACGAGGAACGGTGTGTTTATTGCGGCAACTGCTATTCGGTTTGTCCGGCTATGCCTATTGCCGATCCGCTAAATGATGGATTATCTCTATGGGTTGGAGGAAAAATCTCCAATGCAAGAGTAAAGCCGCGTCTTGCCAGTTTGGCTGTACCGTGGATGCCCAATGAGCCGCCGAGATGGCCAACAGCGGTAAAAGCTGTGATGACTGTGGTTGAAGCATGGAGAAAAGGTGCGAAACGTGGAGAACGCGTTATAGAGTGGATTGATAGAATTGGTTGGCCTAACTTCTTCAAAGTAACAGGATTTGAATTTACGAAGTATCATATCGATGACTACAGGCTGGGTGAGACAACCATGAACTATTCCAACTATGTAAGACTGTAAATAGGGGGTATCATGGACAAGGCTTTAGAAGACAAGATTAGCGCTTATATAATGAAGCTTATCACCGATTTTTACGGCAAGAAGAAGTTCAAATCGCTTGCTGTTGTGAAAGAGGTAACCTCCGCATTCAGCGATCAGGGCGCAACAAAAAGGGATGTAAAAAGCGTTATTAAGAAACTTGTCGATTCAGGCAAACTTACCTATTTTTATGCCGGTGCTGAAACTACATTGACTCTTGCAAACCCTCCGGATAAGGCGAATACATAATGGCAGTACTACGTAAGGTCAAAAAGAGAAAAAAGCACTTTGCCGCGACAAGTAGTGTAGCTGCAGAGCAATCGCCATGGAGACCGTTATATGTAGAAAAAAGAGCCCCGTGTCAGGATGAATGCCCAAACGGCGAGGATGTGCGTGGTTTTCTGCAGTATATTGCCCAAGCTGAAGATTACGAAAGAAGCATCGAAGAATCGTTAAACGGGGCGTTCCGCATAATAGCCGAGACAAACCCGTTTCCGTCATCAACCGGCAGAGTATGTCCTCACCCGTGCGAGAACTCCGACACCGGCTGCAATAGAAATTTCAAAGAGGGAGCTGTCAATATCAATGCCTGTGAGATGTATGTTGGGGATTGGGCAATAAAGAACAATCTTAAACTTACAAAGCTTACCGAAGAAACAAGGGATCAAAAGGTTGCGGTTATAGGAAGCGGGCCATCGGGATTATCTGCCGCGTATCAGCTTGCAAGAAGGGGGTTTCAGGTCACGGTTTTTGAAAAGCATCAAAAACCTGGGGGACTGCTGCGTTATGGAATACCCGGATTCAGACTTCCAAAATCTATTGTTGATGCTGAAATCAAGAGGATTGAAGATCTGGGGGTGAAAATCAGGTGTGGTGTGACAATCGGCAAGGATATAACCTCTGAAGAACTGAAAAACGGTTTTGATGCCATTTATCTGGCAATAGGCGCATACAAGCCAAACAAGCTCAGAATAGATGGACTGGATAACACCAAAGGAGTGTTTTCAGGAGCCGAGCTCTTGTATCAATACGAGAGCGGCAAAAAACCGGATGTGGGATCTGATGTTGTTGCTGTGGGGGGTGCATCAGCATTGGATGTTACCGCATTATGCAGACGATTAGGAGCCAAGGTCACACTGATTACGCTATTTGAATCTACAGATTTTAAAAAATTCGAAAGAGAGCTGAAGGAAGCGTCTGAGGAAGGGGTCGAATTTCAGTTTGCCGCTACTCCAAAAGAGCTCGTTGTTGAGAATGGTAAGCTTGTGGGCGTAAAGGTTCAGAAGATAAAGGTTGATGAAAGAGATGAAAGAGGGATACCGATTAAATTTTCCGAAACCGATGATCCGCCCTTTGTGATAAAAGCTTCCGCATTGGTTTATAATATCGGCCAAAGACCCGATTACAGCGGCTTGGAGAAGTTGTTGGACGGCAAAACCGATGGATTTATAAAAACAGGTGGCGACTTCTCGATCAGCGAGGGTATTTATGCAGGTGGTGATGTTGCTCAACTGATGTTCGTAACAACCGCCATTGGCAACGGTAAAGATGCTGCGCTGCATATAGCCGAAAAACTCACCGGCGAAAAATTTATCCGGAAGGATGAGAGGAAGGTCATAAGAGCCGAGAATATGCACCTGGAACTTTATGACCCTGAGGAACCAAGACTCAGGAACGACAGAACCTATAGAAGCCCTCAGGAAAGGGTTGGCGATTTTGACACTTTTATGAACGGGTTGAGTGAGGAAGCATTTCTGAGTGAGGTAAAGCGCTGTATGAGCTGCGGTCTCTGCTTTGACTGCGGGAACTGTTTTACCTACTGCTCTCATAACTGTGTTGTGAGATTGCCAAAGGGACAGCACTTTGAGTTTCATCTCGGATCATGTGATGGATGTATGAAATGTTATGAGAATTGCCCGTGCGGGTATATTGACAGAGAATAATTTAAATAATTTAAGGAGGTAAAAATGCCTTATTTGGATTTTAATGGTAAAAAGATAGAGACAGATGATGAGGGTTACATACAGAATGCCGATGATTGGAGCAAGGAATTAGCTGAATTTATGGCAAAGAAGGACGGCCTTGAATTAACCAAGGAACATTGGGCACTGATTGATTTTATAAAAGATTATTTTGCAAAAAACGGACAGGCTCCATCTATAAGAAATGTTGCAAAAAAGGTTGCCGAGGTTTGTAATTTGCCAAATGTAAGAGCAGGAAATAAGCATTTATATGTGTTGTTTCCTCAGGGACCGGCATTGCAATTGGTCAGATACGCAGGATTATCAAAACCTACAGGCTGCGTATAAACTACTACATGGCAAGTCCTGTCTCAGGGCTTGCCGCATTTTCCTATTTCTTAAATGGAGGTAAAATGGGAAACGTAAATTTTATCAGCGCCTTTTATATAGTTGCTACCTATACAGCTTTTGCAATACTTATAATCGGTATTTTGTGGCGTATTATTGTATATGCAAAGACTCCAATGTGCGTTAAGATACCGCTAACCCCTGCTCCTACAACAACGGGAGGGGCGGTCTGGCGCGTTGTTAGTGAAGCACTTTTTTTCAGAACCTTATTCAGATCCAACAAGTTAACATGGATAGGAGGATATGTTTTTCATATCTCTTTTTTCGCGATAATTATTCAGCATACTTTAAGACATTATGTATATGATTTCTATAACGCTCATCCACCGGCATGGTATGATGCGTTAATTCCTATCGGTATGGTATTTGGGGTATTGATGCTTGTATCGTTGCTTTATCTACTTGCAAGAAGAATATTTGTAGATCGCATCAAACTTATTAGTCTGTTTTCAGATTATTTTATACTTATCCTTCTTGCGCTGATAGCAATAGCCGGTCTTGCGCAGGTAGCGCTTCAGCCTGCATCACAGCTTGCATCCGATACGGCAAAGTTAGATACCTTCTTCAACCAGTTAACGGTTTTTCAAGCAGCCGATATCCCTACAAATCCTTTTTTTCTTTTTCACTATTCACTGGTTCTTTTTTTAATAGGTTATATACCTTTCAGCAAGATCATGCATTTTGTAGGTATATTCTTCAGCCCGACATTTGCGATGGTAGATAACCCAAGAGAGAAAAGATATACGGACGAAAGAGCTACAAGATTAACAATATAAGGGGTATAAAATGGCAGATTATAAAATACATGAGCTAACAGGTAAAATTAAAATCCCTAAGGCTTCTCCGGGTATTATGGGAACAGAAACTGTCCAACCTGCTGACGAATCGGATATGAAGGAGCTTGGCTTTCCGCCAAAACTTCAGGAAGGTTGGAAGGAAAAGGCTTTAGGTACATTTAAACAGTTACTGGATAACAATAAAGCACTTAAAGATTATATGGATATCTGTGTTAGATGCGGGGCATGCACGGATAAATGTCAGTTCTTTCTTGGCAGTGGAGATATAAACAACACACCTGTCGGAAGAGCTGAGTTAATGAGAAATGTTTATCGATACTACTTTACCACTGCCGGAGGAGGAACTCCTTTTACCGAAGATGTATTAAGAAAATGGTACTCCTATTTTTATCAGTGTTCCGAATGCAGGCGCTGCGCCCGGTTTTGTCCATACGGAATAGATACTGCCGAAATCACAATGGCAGCACGCGAAATTATGGATTCTATTGGAATGGGGCAAAAATATGCAACGCATGTCATACATCAGGTATATTGGTCGGGCAACAATATGGGAACCGACGAACATGCATTAAAAACCGTACTTGGCGAATTTGAAGAAGACTTGAAGGATGAAACAGGTAAAGATATAAGAATTCCATTAAATGAGGAGGGAGCTGAGGTTCTTCTGGTGCCACCTTCAGCTGATTTTTTTGCCCTGCCTCATACAGAATCGTTGTTGGGATATGCGAAGGTGTTTCATAAAGCCGGAATTAGTTATACTATTTCCTCTTATGCATCTGAGGCTGCAAACTTCGGTATGTTTATAGGCAGCTATGATAATGCGAAAAAGATAAACAAGCGAATCTGGGACGAAGCAAAGAGACTGAAGGTAAAAAGGGTTGTCATAGGCGAATGCGGTCACGCATGGAGAGCCGTCTATAATTATTCAAATACAATGAACGGTCCGTTTGATTTTCTGGATAATCGTTATCTCCAGCCTACCCATATCTGCGATTTTACGCTTGGATTGATTAAAGATGGCACAATAAAGGTTGATAAATCCGCAAATGATGAATTTGTTGTTACCTACCATGATCCATGCAATGTTTCTCGGGCATCAAGAATGGGCTCAAAACCCGGCGATCAATTTACGATTCCCAGAGATCTCATTAAATCTGTCGCCAATCACTTTGTAGATATGAGAAAAGGTACGACAAAGGCAGAAACATTCTGTTGCGGGGCTGGAGCAGGCCTTTTGACTGAGGAAATTATGCAGACCAGAATAAATGGTGTAATGCCAAGAATGCAGGCGTTGTATGAAGTGGTAGAAAAATATCATGTTAACTATTTTGCCACAATATGCGCTATATGCAAAACTCAATTCAGCGCAATGTTTCCAAAATATGGCTACGAGAGAGACATGGTAGGGGGAATTCTACAGCTTGTCGGCAATGCCATAGTATTTTAAAAGATAAGGAGGTAAAATGGCCGCTGATCCGAACAGACTTGGAATTTTTGTAACCAATCCTGGGCATATGAGGCATGTTATGGGTGTGGTTAGCGCTGCCTTAAAGGCAGGCAAAAAAGTTAAGATATTCTTTACCTATAAAGCAACTCATCTGACCAAACATCCTGATTTTGCCAGACTATCCAAAATGTTTGACACAAAAGATCTGGCTATATGCGCCAAAAGCTATTCGTGCGAAGGTTATGATGCTGAAAAAGATATACCGGGCGGTTTGGCAAAATCTCAGATGAGCTCGCAGGAGTATCATGCTGAAATGATAAGAGAATGCGGAAAATATTTATCACTATAGGGGGGTAGTTATGCCAGAGGATAAAAAGGTATATATGCTTATGGAAAATTCGGTATATGCAGGTGACGGGCTGCGCTCGGCACTGGGCTTGGCTGTGGAAAATCATTATGCGTATGCGGTTTTTTTTGACGGAGAATTTCCGAGATTTTCAGATTATGTAAAAGATAACATTGATTTCTTGCGCGAAATGGAAGGAGATACCATAAGTGTAGGTGCAGACTCACCTGATGATGCGGAACTTACTCCACTTACGATAGAGGAATTGGGTGAGAAGATGCGCGAGGCTGATTTTATAATTCCATACGGCTTGCCGAAGCAGAGCGCCAAACAGCCTGACTGCGCATAGGGGGAAAGCATGGCAGAAGATAAAAAAATGAAGATTTTGCATGTTTACAAATCCGAACCTGATGAGAACACAAAAAAGCTCGTGGAGATTTTAAGCAGAGACAGAGATGCTGATGAGTTTAAACTTTATGAACCTCATCCTGATTATGAGAGGTTGGTGGAGATGATTTTTCAGGCGGATCAAACCGTTAGCTGGTGGTAGAGTGATATATTATAAGAATACGGGATATATATCTTATGTACTTAGATGGTTTACAAATACTTACGATTATAAGGCTCAAAACATTAATCCGTATTTGTTGCAGATAATAAAATATAAAGTATTTTGAGAGGAGTTGCAAACAGGTGTCGCTGTTTCCGCTATTTGTAAATCTTGAAGGGAAAAGTGTGCTGGTGGTAGGTGGAGGGAAAACCGCTTCAAGGAAAATCAAAGGGTTGCTACCGTTTAAGGCGAATATCGTTGTTGTAGCAGATAAAATCTCACAATCTATAATGAAACTTTATAAAAATGGAACAATTAACCTGTTTGAAAGAAAATTTAGATTCTCAGATCTAAATGATAAAGATATGGTTATTGCGGCTATTGATGATACCGGATTGCAAAAAGCAATATATGAGCAATGCAGTGCTATGAATATTGCGATAAATTGCGTTGATAGCCCTTCCTGCTGCTCATTTATATTTCCTTCGCTTATTGTAAAAGGCTCTCTTGTCGTAGGAATCTCGACCTCATCAAAGGCTCCTGCGGTTTCCAAGGAGATAAGGAAAATGATCACAAAGATACTCCCGGATAATATCGATAAAATAATAGAGGAAATGGCAGAGTTAAGACACTCTGCCATAAAGGGCAAATCAAGACAAAATATGATTAAGCGGATTGTATCGGAAAGATTCCGCAAGCTGCAGACCGAATGAGCACACCGCGCATATATCTGTCGGCTGTTAGAAAAAGCTCAGGCAAAACAACTATTGCAGTTGCCATAAATAGAATATTGGCGAATCGGGATATTAAAGTTCAGCCTTTCAAAAAGGGACCAGACTTTATTGATCCTATGTGGCATTCTCAGGCAGCGGGAAGGCAATGTTACAATCTCGATTTTTTCTTTGTGAATAACAAAAAATGGTTAAAAGACTATTTTGTATCAAAAATCGAAGGCAAAGAAATTGCTATTATAGAAGGCAATCACGGACTATTTGACGATATAAATATACTCGGCGGAAGCGATAATGCCGCTATGGCAAAGCTGACAAAATCTCCGATAATTCTTATCGTGGATGTAAAACAGATGGGCAGAACCGTTGTGCCTCTCATCATGGGTATGAAGGATTTTGATAAGGGAATAAACATTGCCGGAATAATATTAAACAGAGTGAAAAGCAAACGTCACCAGTCTCGTCTGGAAAAGGCTATCAGGCATTATACGGGAATTCAGATTGTCGGTTCAATACCCGAAGATGACTCTATCACTGTTGAGCAAAGACATTTGGGGCTTTCGGCTGTTTTAAACAGAAATGCAATGGAAACACGTATAGCTCAGATAGCAGCATATCTATCCAAATATATAGACATAGATGCTATAATCAAAATAGCAAACAGCGCAGGCAAGATAGATAAGGTTGCACACAGAGATCAAAGTAGGAGGAATAAACGGTTTGATTTGAATATCGGCATTGCTTATGATGAAGCGTTCAACTTCTACTATAAGGATAACTTGGATGAAATTGAAAGGCTTGGAGCTAAAATTGTAAAATTTTCTCCCCTGCATGACAGGATTCTACCAAATGTAGATGCCATATATCTGGGCGGAGGATTTCCGGAGCTATTTGCAGAAACTCTGCAGAACAACCTCTCAATGAGAAGCTGTTTGAGAAAGAAAATTGAGGAAGGGCTTTTTGTGTATGCGGAATGCGGCGGGCTGCTGTATCTAACTGAAGATATCAAATATAATAATAAAACATATGATATGGTCGGCATATTCAAGACGCATACCTGTTTTACCAAAAAACCGAAAGGGCATGGCTATGTGAGGTTGAAACCCAAGAACCAATATAAGAACAGTTGGTATGGACAGACACCCGAGATTAGAGGTCATGAATTTCATCACGGAAATTTTGACAAATTTGAGGGCATGAGATCTGTTTTTGATATAACAAGAGGCTACGGCATCGACGGGGTGTGCGATGGAATTATCTACAAAAATGTTCTTGCAGGCTTCACGCACGTTCACGCCTTGAGTTCGCCTTTATTTTTTAAGTCATGGCTTGAGTCTGTACACAGAGAAACTCCCGCCATGATAGACAAATCGGCATAGATACTTGAGCATATTTAAACAAATAGGAGTTTTTGGAAGATGATTATAAAGATAGGTATCGCAGATAGCATGTTGCAAAATAAATATGTGTTAAAAAATTTTGAGACAGTAAATTCTCTTTTTAACCTCAAAGGGATACCTGTCTTTTTAGATAGCCATGATCTGAATAAACTTATTCAGATGCTATTGAAAAATCAGATTGATTGCGCTGTTATCGATTCCGATCTCCAGCCGGAACTTATGATCGATAAGTTGGATTGGTTCTGGATGCCATACAGCCATAACGATGCAATAAATGGGAAAAATAATAAAGTCAGTATAATTTTTAAAAAAAATGATGAACGATTTTTGAAGATACGTTTGCTATTTTGCAAGGTCGTAACATTTATAGGCAGTGGTATTGGCAACGCCGATATGTGCAGCGTGGCAGGTTTGAAAGCCTTGAAAAGCTGCGAAGTTTGTCTTCATGATTCACTTATTGACTATTCTATATTAGATAACTTACCTTCAAACGCAAAAATTATAGATGTAGGAAAAAGATGCGGCCATCATAAAATGAGCCAAACTGCAATAAACGATCTGATTGTGAAATATGCAAAAATGGGATTCAGAGTTATCAGACTTAAAAGCGGTGATCCTTCAATTTTTGGCCGTCTGGCAGAAGAGATAGAAGCCTTAAACAGTTTTCACATTCCCTATCGTGTCATTCCCGGCATGAGTAGTTTGAATGCCATAACTGCTAATAGCGGCGTTATACTAACAAGAAGGGGCGTGAATAGGGGATTTTGCGTTACCTCTGCAATCAAACATGGTGGTAGTGTTGCGCCTCTTAATATTGAAGAGATAAAGAAGTTACCTTTTATATATTACATGGGTGTGAAAGTTGTAAAAAATATAGTCAAAACACTAATTAAGGATGGTTTATCCCCTGACACAAAGGCTATAATGATTTTTGCAATAGGAAGCGAAAATGAAACAGTTATCAAGGGAGATCTTAAAAATATAGTGGAAAGGATAGAACGTTTCAGAAAGAATAACAATCTTCCAGGATTATTTATTGTTGGTAATGTTGCAGAATATATTTCGAATAAAGGTCTTTTAGAAAGGCGGAGGATATTGATAGTAGGCTGTAAAAAAAAGTCAGAGCAGGTTGCAAGAGAGGTAGAGGATTTCGACGGCATACCAGTAAAATATAAGATTAATATGCGTATGACCGTTTCTAAGGAACAATTATTAAATATTGATAAGTACAACTTTATTCTTATGGATGAGGTAGAATCGTCCGTTTTTCTGATAAAAGCATTAATTAAATATAATATCGATATACGCAAAATACCTGCTATTATAAGCGCTGCACAAACTGTTTCCGATTCTCTAAAATCCTTCGGCATTGTTCCAACCATAGATATAGACAAAATCGATAAAGAAAAGCTTTCGGATATAATTGAAAATAAGAAACTTTTATATATCCACAGTAAAGGAATTTCCAGAAATTATGCAGCTGTCTTGAGAGACAATCGTGTGAATTTTAAAGAGTTAGTTATCTGTGAAAATGTTAAGTTGAACAAAAAACTACCCGGTTTTGAATTTGTATTGTTTTTAGACACTGAGCATTTTCACAATTTTGTTACGCAACAAAATTTGGAATGTTTGAGGGGAAAAAATATAATTGTTGAGAATGAAGAGATTAAGGGCTATTTGAGTCGATTTTCCATTAATTCTGTTATTTTAAAGCGAAATAAAGGCACGCCGATTAGCCCACTTATTGAATTTATTATAAAATCACAATTTAAGAGTATGAACCGCAAAATATCGGTTCCGCTCCGATATTCAAGCGCTTGATATTTTTGTTGGTTATGTTATAAATAGCTGCAAACTATGAATGAGGTTAGAACAAAGTGAAAAAGACGTTTGAAGATACAATCGAGGATAACGCCATAATAATGGCTGAGCTTATGTTTAAAATGGAAAAAGCGTGCCGTCTAAAAGAGGAGCTTTTTTGCAGTAAAACAGGAATATCGCCAATGGAACTCAGGTGCTTGAGAGAATTACTGGAAAACCGTTTTCCCTCAATAAGAGAGCTTTCGGCAAAAATGGATCTGACGCCTTCGCGTGTTACTCATATCATAAACGGACTTGAGAAGAAAAAGCTTATAGAAAGAAAAATTGATGAAGATGACAGAAGGGTGATAAAAGTAACACTCAGCGACAATGGCAAGACATTTGCGCAAAAGATAATGAAGGATTATATACGATTTCATTTGGAAATTATTAATCTTATTGAGAAAAACGAATTGAATCAGATGCTTTCATGTCTTCAGCGTTTTCTTAATTCAGTTACGTATTTCATAAATAATAACAAGTGTCTTAATAATAAAAATTCATCCGTTGGCGACTAATATTAAACTAATTTGATCTGGATAACAAAGAATTGCCGCTTTTGAAGGGTATAATTGAAAAATATATCCAAGCTTTTTCAAGGCATTGTTAAAATTGATATGTCCGGCTATCGATACTATAGCAAACAGTAGAAAACAGAAAGCGACTGATATTGCATAGCTGATTTTTCCATCAGGAAAAACTCATTTCCGAATCAGCTGAACGCTTTTGCACATTTTTCGTCCTCAAAATAAATTTTTCGACGATGCAATTCGTAATATTGACAATAAAAATTATATGGTTAGAGTATCACATAACTATGAAAAAGTTGCCGGATCCTATCTTATTAATCGGCTCTGAAAAGGTTGAGATTGAAATTGTAGCGATAGCTTGCAAAGCATTGGGCTATGATCAATACGAGACTGCCACCGTTAGTGATATAAAAAGCGACAGTTTCAAGCTCAAACATTACTCTTTTGCCATTATCCTGGAGAAATTCTTCACCGATCAATTAAAAGATTTCGTCAAACTTCTGCGCAATAGGCAAAGCAATCTGCCTATTATCTTTTTCTCAAAATACAGCACCGTTAAAATTGAAAACACCATCCGCCTTCCAAGCATCACCCTCGTAAGAAATATGGAATACGCAATCAAGAAACTTGATTCATCCCCACAAGAAGATGTTGAAGCTGCTCAAAACGGAACAACCAAATTATCCGCCATCATAGCGGATATAACTGACGAGGAAAAATTAAAAACCGTTATAAAAAAGACAAAGCAGCAACCGGCAACAAAATCAGCAACAATCCTTGATCTGGAAAGAAAACAGCATCTATACGATACGTTTGTTTTTGCAACAAATAATGTAACCGGCGATTATGTATCCTTGTTTTTTCATGAAGGATATGTTTTTTTGGTGGATTTTTCCAAAACCGAAGATCAGATAAATCAGATATACAATTGGCAGGATGTAACATATAACACGCTGAGCATCGACGACCAACAGGTTATACGCTTCCTTAGAAAAAGTAAAACAGGTTGGAGAAAATCCGAGTTTATATGGAACGCATCAAAATATTTAACAACTGATACCATAAAAGCCCTAAATATATTTCCGGAGGGAAGCTTCAAAATCTCGCTTGTTGCGCCCTCATTTATAATCTCGAGATATCAGACAAGAATCAAGCATTTTTCACTCGCCTCGCTTGCTTCAGGCGATTGGACGCTTCAATCCTTGCAATACAGATTTCCTACCCATTTTGACGAAATATTAAAGGTTGTTACGGCACTCTACTTCGGAAATATCGTTGATATAGTAAAGAGAAAATCATCAATA
>Ga0256829_1000789_pt1 | contig 28741 bp, 26 predicted proteins | sample 131447metaG_FD_185979 | JGI IMG/M metagenome (GOLD analysis project Ga0256829, IMG submission 185979) | Hydrothermal vent microbial communities from Lau Basin, Pacific Ocean - 131-447 | ecosystem: Environmental > Aquatic > Marine > Hydrothermal vents | place: Pacific Ocean: Lau Basin | collected... | reverse complement strand
AATTGATTCACAATTTATCCATGCTGTTTAGATAAGGATATTCACAACCCTCTATAATCCCGTATAATAAACAATAAGCGTGTAATTTCACCAATAACATTCGTTGTTAAATTTTAACCGCGCAGGGTGTTTAATAAGTGACTTATTTCATCATCAAATGCACGGTCTTCTTGGCGTTGAGCATCTATTTTTCGATGTGCATACAAAACTGTTGTGTGATCTCGACCACCAAAAGAGGAACCAATTTCAGGTAAGGATGCTTGGGTTAGCTCTTTACTGATATACATGGCAACCTGCCTTGGAAAAGCAATATTTCGACTACGTTTGTTTGATTTCATTTCTTTGGGAGCAATACCATAATAATCTGCGATTTTCTTTTGAATATCTTCAATAGTAATACTACGAACCACAACATGTAGCTGTTCACGTAAAACATTTTTTGCCATATCCATATCAATGGATTTTTTTGTTAGGTGTGAAAAAGCTGTGAGGCGGGTTAATGCGCCTTCAAGCTCTCGTACATTATTGGTGATGCGAGATGCTAATAAGTAAGAAACATCTTTATCCAAAGTGATGCCTGCGAGTTCGGTTTTACTTGCTAAAATTGCCAAGCGTGTTTCTAAGTTGGGTGGCTGAATATCTGCAACCAAACCCCAGTTAAAGCGCGAGCGCAAACGCTCTTCTAAATGACTCATATCATGTGGGTTACGGTCAGATACCAGAATAATTTGTTTGTGAACTTCATGTAAAGCATTGAAAGTATGGAAGAATTCTTCTTGGGTACTGGTTTTACCCGCAATAAATTGCACATCATCAATAATTAACACATCAACCTTACGGTAATGTTCACGAAACTGATCGGTTGAGCGGCTACCAATTGCTTTGATTAACTCATTGGTAAAACGCTCGCCTGTTCGGTAAGCTATTTTAATATCGGGTTTTTGTGATAATTCATTGGAAATAGCATGGATGAGATGTGTTTTACCAAGCCCAACACCACCATGCAGATACAGCGGATTATAACTTTCACCAGGTTTCTCTGCTACAGCCTGACAGGCAGCAAAGGCGAATTCATTGCTGGAGCCGACAATAAAGTTTTTAAATGTGAAGCGTGAATCGACATTACCATCAATTTTTGATGGCTGTGTTTTTTCTTCACTGGGCTTTACGACTTGTGGTTTACCCACCTTGTAGTGAATATCCATACCTTGTCCCAATACAGTATGGACACAATCTTCAAAGACTGAACCACAATCAGCTTTAAACCCATTGATAAAAAAGTTGCTTGCGCAGGATATAATAAGTGCATTATCAACAATATTGGCTTCAAGAGGGTTAATCCAAGCATCAAACTTTTGACCAGGTAGCTGGTCTTGCAGTTGATTGATGATATCTTGCCATTGGGTAGTCCATGTAGGGTTATTCATCGTCAGAATACTACATGCGAAATGCACCATATCTATGGTAAATTTTTAATGGCTTATTCACTTGTTTTAAAATAAATGATGGTAGGGTGAGGCAATAATTAGGATATCAATGTTTTATATTGACATCAACGCCTTAAATTTTACTATTCGCGCCCTTTTTTATAATTGCAGGAGAACACTATGAGCTTTACATATAAACCAAGTCGTATCAAACGTGCCCGTACTCACGGTTTTCGTTCTCGTATGGCAACCCGTTCAGGTCGCGCTTTGATTAATCGTCGTCGTGCCAAAGGCCGTAAGCGCCTTTCTACCTGAATCAGAAATTTTCCTCTCATTACCGCCTTCGTTCCCAGCAGGATTTTGCGGGAATGAAGAAGGGGCGGCGTTTTTCGTGTAGTGATTTTCGTTGTGTTTATGTTAGAAACAACTTGAATCATGGGCGAATTGGCTTTGCAGTGTCTAGAAAGTATGGCAATGCAGTGCAGCGTCAGCAGTTTAAGCGGCATTGGCGAGAGGTTTTTCGTTGTCATATTGCTAAAATTTCAAATTTAGATATTTTAATTATTCCGATGGTCGGCTTTCGTAAGGAGTTTGATGTTCAGGAGAATGCTTTGGTATTGCTAGGTAAACTTATGCAAAAGAATCCGTTGCCATTATCATGAAACATATTTTTTTATTCCCTGTTTATTTTTATCGTTATTGCATTTCCCCATTTTTGCCAGATCGTTGCATCTACACTCCCAGTTGTTCTTTATACATGGTTGAAGCTGTAGAAAAACACGGTGTGTTGCATGGTGGTTTTTTGGGTGTAAAACGCTTATGTCGTTGTCACCCTATGGCAAAGGGGTGTTATGACCCTGTGCCAGAAGTTCTTCAAGTTTCTAACAAGTAAGGAGTTCCCATGGAACAGCGTAATATGCTACTGGCTTTCGGATTATCGATTGCGATTTTACTCGGATGGGGAGTTATTTTCCCGCAACCTGAAACAGAGACAGTCGAATCGAAAGTCGTATCTGAAACCACACCAGTGGTGGTTGATGATCATCAAGCGCCTGAGTTAAGACCTGTGGATATGGATGTGAAGTCTATTGAACAGGTATCTAGCAGTGTTGAAGCCAGTGCCTCAAAAGTGTTTTATATGAGCAATGATAAGCTTCATATAGGTATGGATGATCGTGGTTGGTTAACAGAAGGTGAGTTACGTGCCTACAATGAGACGACCGAACCAGATTCTAAACTTGTAAGTGTTTTACATACAGGTGAAGGGCATAATGTTTATGTGAATTCGGGTGTATTGGGTCATAAGCGTACAACACCATTTAAGCAGGTTTCTACATCTGCTTCAGCCAATACTCAAACCCAAGTTTTTCAAGCAACTTTGGATAATGGCAAGGTATGGCAACGTTCGTTAAGTTTAACCACAGGCTCATATGTTGTGCATGTTGAGGATCGTATCCTTAATGGTGGTGGTATGAAAATGTTCCGTCAGGTAGTGGAGCGTAACCCTGACAAAACAAAAGACACATTTTATGAACATATGGGACCAACAGGTCTGCTAAATAGTGAATTAAAAGAGCCAAGTTATGATGATTTGGATGAAACACCTGTAAAATTGGCTGCGATTGGTGGCTGGACAGGCATGATGAACCGTTATTTCATCACGGCATTAATTAGCCAACAAGAGCATGATTATCGTTATTATTATAAGGGTGATGGTCGTTCCTACCAAGCTGGTGTGTTGGATGATGGTGTTTTAGAGCAAAAAGATGCTGTGTTTAAATCGGATATTTATATTGGTCCTAAATCTATTCCTTTGATGAAGACATTAGGTATCGGTTTGGAGAGATCGGTTGATTTTGGTGTGTTTTCATTTATCGCGAAACCCATGCATAAATTTATGATGTGGATGTTCCAATATGTTCAAAACTTCGGTTGGTGCATTATTCTACTTGTGGTTGTGATTAAAATTATCTTCTTTTACCCAACTCACAAAGCCTATTCATCGATGGCTGGGATGCGTAAAATTCAACCAGAAATGGTTCGTTTGAAAGAGCTATATGGTGAAGATCGTCAGAAGATGGGTCAGGAAATGATGAAGCTTTATAAGAAGAATAAAGTGAATCCGATGGGTGGTTGTTTGCCTATTTTAATTCAGATTCCTGTATTCTTTGCATTGTATAAAGTTCTTTTGATGTCGATTGAGATGCGTCAGGCTCCTTTTATTGGCTGGCTGCAAGATTTATCTGTTCAGGATCCATATTTTATTTTGCCAGTTTTGATGGGTATTTCTATGTTTATTCAACAGAAACTAAACCCACAGCCAGCTGATCCTATGCAGGCAAAAATTATGCAATTTTTGCCACCAGTGTTTACCATTATGTTCTTATTCTTCCCATCTGGCTTGGTATTATACTGGGTTGTGAATAATACTTTAGCGATTGCACAGCAGTGGTATGTGATGAAGAAACTTAAAGCTATCTAAGGGCTTCCTTATGAATATCACCACCACGACCATCGCTGCGATTGCAACACCCATGGGGCGTGGTGGTATTGGTATTATTCGTTTATCTGGTTCTAAAGCTTTGAGTATTGTGAAAAGCTTGTCCCATCGTGAAAATTTTGTGCCTCGAACACCTCAATTGTGTACATGGAAAGATGTGGATGGTGAGGTTATTGATTCAGGGTTGGTATTGTACTTTTCAGGACCTGCTTCATACACAGGTGAGGATGTTGTTGAGTTGCAAGGGCATGGTAGCCCGGTTCTATTGCATGCCTTATTGCGCCGTTGTATTGATTTGGGCTGTGTGCCTGCAGAGCCAGGGGAATTTACGCGCAGAGCTGTTGAAAATGGCTGTATGGACTTATCACAGGCAGAAGCAGTTGTAGCATGTATTGATGCGGCAACAGAGCGAGCAGGCAAACAGGCACAAAAACATTTGGCTGGTGTGTTTGGTAAAAAAATCGAGGCTTTAATGCATGCCTTAACAGGTGTTGTGGCACATGTTGAAGCATGCTTAGATTTTCCTGAAGAAGAAATTCCTGAGTTATTTCTAAGCCAATTGTGCGATCAATTAAAAAGAGATTTATGTGTGCCAATAGATGCTTTGCTGGCTTCTGCTTCCTTTGGCGAGCGTTTATTCTCTGGCGCATCCATTGCCATTGTTGGGGCTCCCAATGTCGGAAAATCCAGTTTGTTAAACTTATTGTCTGGGCGTGAACGCGCTATTGTAAGTGATGTACCAGGTACAACGCGCGATGTTTTGGAAGTGGATTTTGAGATTCAAGGTATTCCTGTTCGCCTGATTGATACAGCAGGCATACGTGAAAGTTCGGATTTGATTGAACAAGAAGGGGTTCGCAGGGCCAAAGAGACAGCAGATGTCGCAGATGTAGTGGTTTTTTTAGCAGATGCATCGCTGAGGGATACATGGTGCTTTGATGGGCATTATGATATTGCCGTGTTTAATAAAATTGATTTGATTAATCCATCCAAACATAAGCAAATGGACGGGATCGCCTTATCAGCACGTACAGGCGAAGGCTTGGACTTGTTTTTAGAAGCAATGTCAGAAATGCTGGGTGAAAAGCTTGTGGATGGGGAAGATGTCTTTGTAACCAATGAGCGTCATCGAATTGCTATTGAACAGGCAAAAGAGCACTTGCAAGTGGCGATACCGATGTTGAAAAGCGAAGAGCAGTTGGATTTAGCAGCCTTAGAGTTGAGGCGTGCATGGTCTGCTCTGGGTGTGATTGTTGGTGTGGGCGATGTTGAATATATTTTAGATCGGGTGTTTTCAGAGTTCTGTATTGGAAAATAGTGTTTTTTCTTTATTTTTAGAGGTGTTTTTTCCTTGAATCACAGCTTCTCTAAGTCCATAATGCACATTCTTATTTTTAGTATGACTTTTTCAATGTGAAGTAAGGGATAAGGTGAAACTTTTTCAGCCGATGGTTGATGTTTTAATAGTGTCGGCTGAAAAGGTTTTATCTATATTTAGGCATTGAAAAATGTTTATTAAAAAGGGTTTCTAAGATTTTAATAAGTAGGAGAGGGGCAATATATGTCAGTTAAGCATCCAGTAATTTCTGTAACCGGTTCTTCCGGTGCGGGCACAAGTACAGCTAAGGTCGCCTTGGAGCATATCTTTCGTCGTGAAAAGATTACACCAGCGATTGTAGAAGGTGATTGCTTTCATAAGTATGGTCGTATTGAATTTAAAGAAAAAGCCAAAGAGTTTGAGGCCGCTGGTAAGCGTTTGAGCCACTTTTCTGATGAAGCAAATTTGTTTGGAAAAATTGCAGAGCTTTTTAAAGGTTATGGTGAAGAAGGTAAGGGCAAGGCTCGTACGTATGTCCATGATGATGAAGAAGCAAAAGTTTATGGTGTTGATTCAGGTAAATTTACTGATTGGCGTGATATTGGTGAAGGCTCAGATTTGTTGTTTTATGAAGGTTTGCATGGTGGCGTAGAAGAGGTTCGCCCTTATGTTGATTTAATGATGGGTATTGTGCCTGTGGTAAATTTGGAGTGGATTCAAAAAGTTCACCGTGATACTGAAATGCGTGGTTATTCTGCGGAAGCTGTGGTTGATAATATTTTATCTCGTATGCATGACTATGTTCATTTCATTACGCCACAGTTCACACATACAGATATTAACTTTCAACGTGTACCATTGGTAGATACATCTAACCCATTTGTTGCGCGTGATGTGCCAACGCCTGATGAAAGCTTGATGGTAATTCGTATTCGTAATCCGCAAAAATGGGGTGTTGATTTCCCATGGTTACTATCCATGTTGAATGGTTCATTTATGTCGCGCCGTAATACCATTGTTTTGCCTTCATCGAAGATGTTATTGGCAATGGAATTAATTTTAGCGCCAATCGTTCATGACTTGATGGAAAATCGTAAATAAATAGCTATTAAGTATTTCCTAAAAAGGAGGCTTCGGCCTCCTTTTTTTGTGCCTGAAAATCAATATATAGGGTTTAATGAAGGAATAATCTTTTATATTGTGGTTTGATTTTAGATGTGTGGATTTAACGCTTGTATAAATTATGCTTGCAACATGAAGAAAAAAGAAATGTTTCACGTGAAACATCCTGATGGTGTTGTGGATGTTATTGTTGTTGGTGCTGGTCATGCTGGTTGTGAGGCAGCAGCAGCAGCAGCGCGCCGTGGTGCAAAGGTTCGGCTGATAACGCAAAATCTTGATACGATTGCTAAAATGTCTTGTAACCCAGCGATTGGTGGGATTGGAAAAAGTCACTTGGTAAAAGAGGTTGATGCATTGGGTGGCTTGATGGGTGTGTGTGCGGATAAAGCGGCAATTCAATATCGCGTTTTAAATCAGCGTAAAGGTCCAGCCGTTCGTTCTACGCGCGCGCAATGTGACCGCCGTATCTATCACATGGCTATGCGTGAGTTGCTGGATCAACAGGATAAGCTTTCGCTTCACCAAGGTTCTATTAATGATTTAATCTTTGATGGCGAGTGCGTGGTAGGGGTGGTTGATGAGTTAAATATTGCTCATTATGCAAAATCAGTCGTATTAACGACTGGAACTTTTTTAGGTGGGCTTATTCATGTTGGTGATAAAAAGTTTTCGGCAGGTCGCTCTGGTGATGCGGGCATTCAAGGTTTAACGCAGGAGTTGTATCAAAAAGATTTGCGCTTGGGGCGTTTAAAAACAGGAACACCACCACGTTTGGATAAGAATAGTATTGCCTGGGATGATTTGCAGCAGCAGCCTGGTGAGTATGATGCGTTACCTTTTTCAGGTGTGAATCATGCAGTTACGCAAGATCAGATTCCATGTGCTATTACGCGCACAACACAACAAACACATGATATTATTCGTGAAAATTTATCTCGATCTCCGATGTATTCAGGTGATATAGAAAGCAAAGGGCCGCGTTATTGCCCAAGTATTGAAGATAAAGTGGTGCGCTTCGCAGATAAGGATAGCCATCAAATTTTCCTAGAGCCAGAAGGTCGCGATCATGCAGAGGTTTACCCCAATGGTATTTCAACATCTTTACCGATAGATGTTCAGTGGGGAGTTGTGCGTTCGATTCCAGGCTTGGAGAATGCGCTTATTATTCGTCCAGGTTATGCTATCGAATATGACTATGTTGACCCAACTGAATTAAAACCGACATTGGAGTGTAAGAAGGTGTCTGGTCTTTTTCATGCTGGTCAAATTAATGGCACGACAGGTTATGAAGAAGCCGCTGCGCAGGGTATCTTGGCTGGTATTAATGCTGCGGCACTGGCGTGTGATTTAGAGTCTTGGGTTCCAGACCGATCTGAAGCTTATCTTGGCGTGATGGTAGATGATTTGGTAACAAAAGGCGTAAGTGAGCCATATCGAATGTTTACATCACGAGCGGAGTTCCGTTTGTATTTACGAGAAGATAATGCGGACTTGCGCTTGGGTATGGCAGCTGTTCGTTTGGGTTTATATGATAAAGCAAGATTGGATTTTTATAGTCAACGGGAAGCGTGTGTGCAGTCTATGATCGAAGAAGCCAAGGCTATGATGATTGGTAGTGGTAAAGCATGGGCAGAGCGATTGCAGGCCTTGGATTTACCAGTGACACAGCAGGGCATTTATTTACCAGCTTATTGCCATCGACAGGATGTGGATATGAATGAGGCGCTGAAGCTTCTTGAAGGCTTTAAAGATCTTTCAATTCAAGATATGGCGAGTTTAAAAGCAGAAATTCACTATGATGGTTATCTGGATAAGCAAGCTATTGAGGTGCAGCGTTTTAAAGATATGGAAGGGCGTAAAATACCAAGTAATTTGGATTATACACAAGTCAAAGGTTTGAGTATTGAATGCCAGCAAAAGTTGGCGGATGTTGAGCCTGATAATCTGGGTCAGGCGATTCGTATTTCTGGTGTTACACCTGCCGCAGTCACATGCTTAATGATTTATTTACATCAAAAAGAAGTTGTATCATGAAAGAAAAACTAGAGATATATACAAAAGAGGTTTTGCGTTTTCGCAAAGCCCTAAATTTAACATCAATTTCTGATGCTCATGTGTTTGATAGGCGTTTTGTTCAGCCATCTGTGGCATTAAAAAACTGGATGCCAGAGCAGGGCAGGTTGCTGGATATTGGTAGTGGTATGGGTGTTCCGGGCATACCGCTTTTAATCGTTCAGCCGCAGCTGCAAGGTGTATTGGTTGAGCGTCGAAAAAAGCGGGCTGAGTTTCTTCGACATTTAGGGCGGGTTCTGGAATTAAATATCGAGGTTTATGATGCAGACATCAATGATTTAGAATCACTATCCGTGGATGTGTGTGTGGCTCGGGCAGTGACCAATGTGAAAGGTTTGTTGGATATGTGCTCAAGACACGTTAATAGCAATGCTGTTGCTGTGTTTCCTGTACCTAGAGAGCAGGGATCAGTGAATGTTGATGGATGGTCTTTGAATGAGCTGGGAGATGTGGATGCGATTGAGGAACAGCAAGTGCAATGCTACTCTTGGCTGAGGTGAGCATGATTGGGGTTTATTTTGATGGGCAAGGGGTTTCACGTGAAACATCATAATCTTGGACGGGTGATTTCAATTGCCAATCAAAAAGGCGGTGTGGGGAAAACCACCACCAGTATTAACTTGGCTGCATCTCTGGCAGTGTTGGAAAAGAGAGTTTTGCTGATGGATTTGGATCCACAAGGTAATAGTACATCGGGCTTGGGTATTGATAAAAAAGAAGTCGAATCGGGGATGTATGAAGTATTAATGGGTGATAGTAGTTTGGCAGAGGCTGTTGTTGAGACAGAGTGTGAAAACTTATCCTTGCTTGCTGCGACCATGGATTTGGCAGGTTCGGAAGTTGAGCTGGTGAATAAAGAAAAACGAGAGCATCGTTTGCAAAAATCATTTTCAGAATATAAGGGTGAAGCTTTTGATTATGTGATTATTGATTGCCCACCAGCATTAAATATTTTGACGCTAAATGCCTTAACAGCCTCGGATGCTGTGATGATTACATTACAAACAGAGTTTTATGCGATGGAAGGCTTGAGTCAGCTTATGGATACCATTCGCCGTGTTCGAGGTGCTTTAAATCCAGATTTGCTGATGGATGGTATTTTATTAACGATGGTAGATCGTAGAAATAATTTGGCACAGCAGGTTGAGGGTGAAGTGCGTGATTATTTCGGAAACCAAGTTTATCAGCAGGTCATTCCACGTAATGTGCGTTTATCAGAAGCTCCAAGTTATGGTGTTCCTGTAATGCATCACGATATTCGCTCGGCTGGAGCGAAAGCTTATTTGCAGGTTGCGCAAGAATTCATGCAGCGTCAGGGGTAGGGAAATGGTTGTAAAAAAAACAATGAAAAAACGTGCTTTGGGGCGAGGGCTAGATGCTTTACTGGCGGACAAGCCAACTGCGGATGTATTAAATCAATCGACTAAAATATTAATTTCAAAAATTAAACCCAATCGTTATCAACCACGTTCACACTTTGATGAGAAAGAGTTGGAGTCATTAAGTGAGTCGATTCGTAAAGAAGGGGTGTTGATGCCGATTCTTTTACGGGCACAGGGTGATGGTTATGAATTGATTGCCGGTGAACGTCGTTGGCGAGCCTCGCAAGCTGTGGGTTTATTGGAAATTCCAGCAGTTGTGCGCGAAGTGGATGATTTGCAAGCCTTGGAATTGGCAATTATTGAGAATGAACAGCGTGATGACTTAACCGCCGTTGAATCGGCAAGGGCATATAAACGTTTGATTGATGAGTTTTCTTTTACGCAGCAACAAGTCGCTGAGAGCATTGGTGTATCACGGGTGCAAGTAAGTAATTTAATCCGTTTGTTGCAACTACCCTTATCTATTCAAGAAATGATTGAGCAGCGCTTGTTAACGATGGGTAATGCTCGCCCATTGGTGGGGTTGGAGGCAGCTAAGGCTGAGGCATTGGCAAGGAAATGTGTTGCCGAGCAGTGGAGTGCCAGACAGATGGAGAAAGAGGCCAAGCGTGTATTGCAGGATCATACAAACCCTGCCTCAGAAGTCGCTATCGATGCAGATGTTGCGGCTCTTCAAGATGAGTTAATGCGTACATTGGGCTTACCCGTCAGCCTACGTTGTAAAAAGAATGGTTCGGGAGAGTTGCGGATTAGTTATAGCCGTGCACAAGAGCTTGATGGTGTGTTAAGGCGTTTGCGTGCATCTTTATAGATGAAAGCCTTAACATGCTAATATTTAGAGCTCCCTCAGAAAGTCGTTTATTACATTCTTCCAAAGGGCACAGAGAGAGATCATGTGAAGGCAACAATCCCTGTTCAAGATGCGCCGAAACGTCATGTTTCAAAAGGAAAGAGCGCAGTAACACGCGCCCTTTTGAAACATGTCAGTGAAGGAAACAAGCAGATTGCTAGGGTGCCCTTCTTTGACTCGAGCCACCCGTGGCTCTCGGGGCAAGCCCGGACTAAAGTGCGTCTAAATCCGCTGTCCTGCGGATTTATGATTCTTTCTTGGGCATGCAAGAAAGAATGAAGCATTTACTGTAAGGTTTTAACCTCTTTCAGCTCTATAAGCTTACATTCAATGGAATGCATAGCGATTATTTTTGCTGAAATATATGCGTTTCTTAGTTTCTGAGTGAAATCTATTTAAGGATACTTGTAACTATTCAGCATGCTTCCAAGCCCTTCCTCCATTCAGGGGACAAGGTGAATGCCGCAGGCAGAGAGTGTGCCCTAGGGTAGAAGGTTGGGATGGGGGGTGATTTCCTCAAACATCAACGAGAATCGTTATATACAAAACCTCACCCCAGCCCTCAAAGCACTCTCTCTTGCTGGGCATTCATCTTGTCCCTTAAAAGGGCGAGGCAGGACGATGCTGAATAGTTATGAATATTTTATATATTTAGCTTTTGACGAGCCCATGCTTGTGTCATGCGTGTTCGCTCTGTTTGTGAGGCAGCTTCTAAATGTTTTACTGCTGAAAGCTGACTGTCCAAGTCGCGTGGTAAGTGGGTGAGCATGACTTTAATAAGTTTGTCAGGTATGTCCCAGTGCAACTGTTGGGCAGCTGCTTTTAGAACACTGTGTAGATCGTGATCGCTTTCTGGGGGGGTGATATAGACCTGCTCTAGCATGCGCATGCGGCTAGCAAGCTCTGGAAGTGTAAGTTCATCATCGGCACAGCGCCAAGCAATCAATAATGGGCGAGATTTTTCTTTGGCACGTTCAATAAGATGAAACAATGCTGTAGCTGTATGTTTGGGTAAATCATGGGCTGGTAAATCAATACTCCAAAAATCATAATTTTCTAAGATTTCAAGCCATGATGCAACTTGCTGAAGGGCGGCTAAAGACGGTTCAATTTGTACGCGTGCCAATTGTGGATACTCTTCTTGTAGGGCACGTAATAGGTGACTTTTTCCTGCGGGACTCTCTGACTTTAACCATAATGTTCCGCCTTGATTGAGCCAAACACTAAGCCTTGTACAGGCTGCGATGGTGCCTTGATGGTGAACCCAAGTATGATAGCCAGGTGTGACAGGAAGAGTGAAAAGAAGTCGTTGTTGAGTCATCAATTGCTCTTGCATTTATGGCTTGGTTTCTTGCTTGGAAGCCTTGCTTGTCCAACTAATTAGATAGTGAAGACCTGAAGCGCAGGTAAGGCTAAATGTTAACCACATAGCTACTTGCAAAAGTATCACAGGTATAACGATTGCCATATTTAATAATAATAAAGCGACATAGATAATCTGTATAAAGGTTGTAGCTTTGGATATAAGACTGGGTTGCATGGTGAGCTGGCGAGTGACGATTTCATAGGTGATTGCACCCAATATTATAATCAAATCACGGAAAATAATCGCAAGGAAAACAAAGAGCGGCACTTGCCCTACTATAAACAGCGTTACAAATAAACTGATGAGCATAATTTTATCGGCCAACGGATCCAGATAGGCTCCAACTGTTGTACGCATGTTAAAATAGCGTGCAATAGCACCATCTAGCATATCAGTGATGCCCGCAATAAGCATTAATGCAAGTGCCAGCCATGGTTGGTTGCTTAGCACCATATAGACAATGATAGGGGTCATAATAATACGCGCTAACGTAAGTATATTAGGGACATTAAGCAGGTGCTGCATTATTGAATGAGCCAACCTTGTGCATTGGGGGTGGCAAGCATACCGCGTTGAGCAAACCAGTCAGCTATCCAGCTATCATCATTTTGCTTGAGTTGAATGATATACTCACGGCTACGATAGTTTAGATAGCTGGGTAACATACTCTGTATGCGCGGGTCAGATTTTAGAGCCGTTTCCAAGGCTATTTGTTCAGCCAAGCTGGCTTCTTGTTCGATCAATAGGTGCAAATTTAGGGTCAAGTTGCTGTCTGGATTTATTGTGTCGGTTGCAGCTGGTTTATGCCATGCGTATGCATCACGGGCACGAAGCATGGTTTGTATAACCCAATTTTTAAGTTGTACGAATGGCTCACCCATATCAAGATTTCGGGTTTCACTAAATTCACTTAGACGGGATTGCCCACGGACAGAGAGTTGCACTTGTATATCATCAAGCCATTGAATGCGAATAACCAGTAGCGGCGCATTGGCTTTGAGTTGGACACCCAATGCATCAGACTGCTCATGTGCATAAGCCAGCATTTCATTTTCAGAGCCTTGCATACTACTACCAAAAGCATTGATCAGTTCAATGCGAAGGTTAAAGCTAGGTAAGGTGCGAATGTGAGGGATATGTTCTTGCTCTAAACGTGCCCAGACTCTTTCTGGACTAAACTGGATGATGCTTCCGCCTTGCTCAGGGCGAACGCGGCGCAATAAAGCCATCGCCTTTATATTTCGGGGCATGGCTTGGCGTGCTTGCTGGGTAATAATTCGATTCCATAGTATGGGCAATGCCTGTTTTACCTGCTCGCGTAGAGAGGCAGCCTTACCATCCTCAAAGTTGATTGAAATGTTAAAACGTGGGTCTTCTTGTGCTTGCGCAAAACCTAGGTTGAGTAGCAAGTACAGGCATAGAAATAGAAATTTAAAGCTAGTGGACACCTTATTTGACCACGCGCAAATGCCGAACTTTTTTCTCTGGTACAGCTTCTTTTTCGCTTGTCGTAGCTGCAATTGCATCAGCGGACTGTTCGAAATTGCTTGTTTCTTGCAAACCTCGTGCCGCATTGACCACCACGCGGATGGTTTCTGGTACACAATCTTCCCACACAAGGCCTTGTTCGAGATCGCCATCAGGCTGATAGGCTGCCCAAATATATGGCATGGGGATATGACATGTATGCGACTGCCCAGAGAATGAAAAGTCGGATGTAAGTGCATCATCACGGATATAAATAGGTTGTGGCATCCGACTATTAAGTACCAAACGAAGAGCTGGGTCACCTTTTAAAAAATCAGGCACACCCACATCATCACGGGTTGCATCAACAACTATATAAACGCGCCCATGTTGCTGAAAAAACTCACGCAGTTGTTTTGCCTTGGCTGCATTTGAAAATTGAATGGTCATGCGCGTTGTTTCCGCCTTTGCTCAACGGCTTGAGAAAAGTCAGCCAGTAAATTGGCAGTGTCATCCCATGCAATACAGGCATCGGTAATGCTTACGCCATGCTTAAGGGGTTGATTCTTCACAACATTTTGACGACCTGCATGCAAATGGCTTTCAACCATCACGCCGATAATTTTATCATTACCCGCACTGATTTGTTCGCAAATATCATGACCCACAATGATTTGGCGCTCGTGTTGTTTCAGGCTGTTGGCATGGCTGCAATCAATCATAATGCCAGACTGAATGTTGGCGGATGCAAGCTCTTTTGTTGCCGTAGCAATATGTTTGGCATCGTAGTTGGGTTCACGGCCACCACGTAAAATAATATGACAATCTTCATTACCACTGGTAGAGAAGATCGCTGAGCGTCCCTCTTTGGTGAGTGATAAGAAATGATGAGGCTTGGATGCTGCATTGATGGCATCAATGGCAATACGATAGCCACCTTCGGTGCTGTTTTTAAAGCCGACAGGGCAAGATAAACCAGATGATAATTCGCGATGCCCTTGACTCTCTGTTGTGCGTGCGCCAATGGCACCCCAACTTACTAGGTCGGCAAAGTACTGCGGTGTAATCAAATCAAGAAACTCTGTGCCAGCAGGAATACCCATTTCGTTGATTTCAAGTAGTAGTTTACGAGCCATACGGATGCCCGTATTAATCTCAAATGAATCATCCAAATGAGGATCATTAATCAAACCTTTCCAACCAACCGTGGTGCGTGGTTTTTCAAAATAAACACGCATAACAATTTGTAGGGTATCAGCATATTTGTCTTTTAAATCCCGAATATGCTTAGCATATTCAATCGCTAAATCAGGACAATGGATAGAGCATGGACCAACCACGACCAATAAGCGATCATTATCACCGCGAAGAATATTGTGAATATTCTCACGTGCAGTTGTGACGGTGGATGCAGCGGTATCACTGACAGGATGTTCAGCATGAACCAATGCTGGTGATACGACTTCTTTGATGCCGACGATGCGAAGATCATCCGTCAAATGTTGGGCTGGCATGTTTTGTACCTCGATTCACATAATCATTTTTTGCTTATGTGATTGGAATGGTGCGCAGTATGCCAGAAACAGGTGAAGATTTTTAGAAAAAAGTGCGGAGTGGTTCTATAAGCCGGGTTCTGTGCCATTATTTCAAGAAATAACGGTGGTAACCATTCCTCTGGACATACCATTACTGGCAGCCTCAAGCAGCCTACCCGAAGCCACGCGCGAGCCACGCTTAACGACTTCCTATTTGGCCTTGCTGCGGATGGGGTTTACCTACGCCTGTACGCGTTACCGAATACAGCGGTGCGCTCTTACCGCACCTTTTCACCCTGACCATCGCATGCGATGGCGGTCTCGTCTCTGTGGCACTTTCCTAGGGTTTCCCCCACTGGACGTTATCCAGCATCCTGCTCTATGCAGCCCGGACTTTCCTCGATATGCATCAAAACATACCGCGATTACCCGAACCACTCCGCGCCACAAAGCTTATGAATTGTAACGCGCATAGCCAGAAATTATGTGTTCAATCAAAAGATATGTTTAAGGCTAAAGCCTGCTTTGTTACTATCGCGGAATGTTGAAAGCCTTTTATTACCGTGTGAATCAGTGGAAAGTGACAAATGAGCACTTCTACTTGGGTATTTTGGCATTGTTTGTCGGCACGCTGGCGGGTTATGGTGCATTGGTATTGCGTTTTGGTATTGAATGGGTATCGATGTTGTGGACCGGCGAGGCAACGTGGTCCGCAGCTTTGCAAAGTATTCCATGGTATATGTTTCTTGTTGCACCTGTCTCTGGCGGCTTATTGGTGGGCTTGATTAACCACTACTGGGTGCCAAAAGGTGAAGCGCGCGTTATCCCTGGTGTGTTAGAAGCATTATCGGAGCGTGGTGGGCGCATTAGCGGGCGCAAAATGTTTGCTGAGCTTACCAGTAATATCATTTCCGTGGGTAGTGGCGCATCAATGGGGCGAGAAGCACCAACAGTAGCACTTGGAGCCGCTTTAGCTTCGCAATTGGGTGAATTTTTTGGACTTAGTGAAAAGCAGATGCGAACACTTGTGGGCTGTGGTGTAGCTGCTGGTATTGCCGCAGCCTTTAATGCGCCCATTGCAGGTGTGCTTTTTGCTTTGGAAGTTATTTTAACTGATTATGCCATTGCAACATTTACGCCGATTGTGCTTGCAGCGGTGATTGCAACGGTTATTACCCGTGCGCACTTGGGCAATAATACGATGTTCTCAATTCCTGATTTTACACTGGTTTCTAGTTGGGAAATACCTGCATATATGGTGCTGGGTGTTTTTTGCGGACTTATTGCGGCACTCGTGTTGAAGGCGCTACCAAAATCACGGCATTTTTTTGAAAAATATGTTTCCAACCCTGTTTTTCGACCTGCTGTTGCGGGCTTTATTTTAGGCTGCTGTGCTTTGATTATGCCAGAAGTTATGTCGATTGGTTATGGCACAGTGGAAGGCATTTTGTTGGAGAATATTAACCCGAGTATTCAGGGTATGGTGTTACCCGTACTACTATTTTTAGGTCTTCTTTTGATGTTTAAGGCATTGGTAAGTGTGATTTGTTCGGGTGCTGGATTTGGTGGCGGAATGATTGGACCATCATTATTTATGGGTGTGGTCGCTGGAGCATTTTTTGGTTTAATTACGCATAGTATATTTCCGGAAATGTCAGAAAGTTATGGGGCTTATGCCTTGGTAGCTTGTGCAGCGATGATGGCGGCAATGCTGCAAGCTCCGATGAGCTCTATTTTGATGGTCTTTGAGCTTTCAGGAAACTATCAAATTATGATGCCTTTGATGGCGGCATGCGTGATTGCAGCCTTGGTGAAGCGTGTTTTTGGGGAAGATTCTGCGGTGACTGAAGCATTGGAAGAGCGGGGCATTGAAACAGGCTGGGGCTTGGAGCGATCATGGATGCGCTCGGTACCTGTCAGTCGAATTCCTTGGAAATCTATTCCTAAAATATCAGAGCATGCACGCTTGGCAGAGTTGAAAGAAGTCTATGTGAAGTCGGGTAAGGGCTGTGTACAGGTTGTGGATGATGATGATTTAATGGTCGGTATTATTACCTTTGCTGATTTGCAGGAATGGTTGCTGGATGCGACGCTGGATCAGGTTGTTGTCGCATCAGAAATTGCCAATCGCAAGGTTCTTACGATTTCTGAAAATGACAATTTATTGAATGCGGTAACCTTATTGGACCGTGTTGAGTTTGAACAAATGCCTGTTGTTGCAGCAGGTAATCCGCGCAAAGTTCTTGGTATTTTATCGCGCAATGCAGTATTTTCAAAATATCATAAACTCATCGTGAAACATGGTGAGAAAGTGGATGAGCATAGCCATGTTTGATTTAAATTCTGCGCAACAACAAGCTGTTGAAGCTGGTGATGGTCCGCAACTGATTCTAGCAGGGGCAGGTTCTGGGAAGACGCGTACCATTGTCCATCGTATTGGACACTTGATTGCAGCCCATGGCATTGCACCCCACCGTATTTTGGCAGTGACGTTTACCAACAAAGCCGCAGCGGAGCTTAAAACACGTTTGTCTGATTTGATTGGTGATGGTGGCGGTGGTGTGATTTCAGGCACATTTCATGCGTTATCGTTGCGCTTTTTGCGCCGTTATGCCGATGCCTTGGGTTACCCGACATCATTTCAAGTGATTGATTCGGATGACCAGAGAGCCTTGGTTAAGCGTATTTTAAAAGCCCGCAATATTGCCAGTGAAAAGCTACATCCATCCTATCTCATTGGCTGGATTGAGCATTGTAAACATGCTGGGTTATTGCCAGATCAAGTTGATTCACAAATGTGGAGTGGCATTGATTTGCGCGAGTTGTATGTCGAATATCAAGCACAACTCAAGCAGTTAGAGCGTATGGATTTTTCAGATTTAATTGTGAATACAGTGCGCTTGTTGCGTGAAATGCCCGATATTGCTGTGGCATTGCGCAGCCGCTTTGATCATGTGTTGGTGGATGAATACCAAGATACGAATCCAGTGCAACATGAATGGCTCACATTGCTCTGTAGCGAGCATCATAACCTGACAGTGGTTGGTGATGATGATCAGTCTATTTATGGTTGGCGTGGTGCAGATGTGCGCCATATTCTTGATTTTGAAAATATTTGGCAGGGTTCAGCGGTGGGGATTCATCGTTTGGAAGAAAATTATCGCTCCACCGCATCGATTCTTAAACTCGCCAATGCCATTATTTCCGATAATAGCGAACGCCATGAGAAAGTATTAAAGCCAACGCGTGAAGATGGTTTGAAACCTGCATGGAAAGTGTGCAATGATGAATATGATGAGTCACGGCAAGTGGCACGTTTTTTACAAAAGCGGCGAGATCAAGGCATTGCTTGGGATGATATGGCGGTATTGTATCGCTCGAATCGTCAATCGTTGGCTTTGGAACAAATCCTGCGACAAGAGGATATGCCTTACCAGATTATTGGTGGTGTAGGATTTTTTGAACGCTTGGAAATTAAAGATGCCTTAAGTTTTTGGGCGATTATCAATCGCTGTGCCGATGCCATGCATGTTTTACGTATTGTAAACAAACCCAAGCGCGGTATTGGCATTAAAGGGCAAGAGCAGATTGCTGCGCAATTGGCAGCGTCGGGCATGCGTGCGCATGAATGGTTGGATTTAATCGCGGCAGGACATGCCGAAGGTGTAGCAAAAAAACTACAGCCATTGGCGGGGCTTATTGTGCGTCTTCGGGGTGGTTTGGAAGATATGCCAGATCGTGGATTGATGGCGATTTTAGAGCAAACGGCATACATTGATAGCTTACAATCATTCGGTGAGTTGGAAGCTGAGTCGCGCCTTGAAAATATTCGCACGTTGCAAAATTATATTGAAATCACCATGCAGGAAGAAGTTACGCCGATTGAATTTATGGATAGGGCGGCATTGCTGCAATCGGGTGAAGAAAATGATGATGATGCGGATACACCAAAAATAAATTTGATGAGTTTGCATCGCGCCAAAGGTTTGGAGTTTGATACGGTGGTCTTGGCAGGTGTGGAAGAAGGTTTGTTGCCACATCAACGCTCACTTGATGAGGGGGATACCGATGAAGAACGGCGTTTGTTGTATGTCGGTGTAACGCGGGCCGAAAATGCGCTGTTAATTACATCGGCGCGCCAGCGTAGAGTGTTTGGCGATATGCATTTCCCAATGCCAAGCCAGTTTATTAAGGATTTGGATGCGGATGTATTGCATCGGGATAAACCCTTAGCGAAGCCCGCGACATTAAGTATAAGTCATGACTCTGGACTAGATATTGGCAGCTCTGTTTCACACCCAAGTTTTGGTGATGGTGTTGTTTTAGAGCTTGAAGGCAATGGTGATGCAACACGCGTTTCTGTGGAGTTTGAAAGAGTTGGTTTGAAACGATTGATGTTGAAATATGCTGCGTTGCAGGTTGTGTAAAGGAATAAAGAAACACGCTAATATAGATTCTACTCAGAAACTAAGAAGCGCATATATTTCAACAAAAATAATCGCCATGCATTCCATTGAATGCAAGCTTATAGAGGTGAAAGAAGCTAAAACTTTACGCAAATGCTTCATTCTTTCTTGCATGCCCAAGAAAGAACCATAAATCCGCAGGACAGCGGATTTAGACGCACTTTAGTGCGGGCTTGCCCCGAGAGCCACGGATGGCTCGAGTCAAAGAAGGGTACCCTAGGAGTCTGTCGGACTTAAGGCAATTGGCTGCAATCTCATGGATATTGGTCGCTTTTTAGCTGTGTTTTCGTTGAATAGCGGTGCTATTCGCCTCAAATCCATCTAAAAACCGCCTCAACCCCATGATTTTTCGCTACAATCGTTTAAGTCCGACAGACTCCTAGCAATCTACTTGTTTCCTTCACTTACATGTTTCAAAAAGACGCGTGTTACTGTGCTCAACCTTTTGAAACATGACGTTTTGGCGTAGCTTGAACAGGGATAATGTTGCCTTCACATGCACCTCTCTCTGTGCCCTTTGGTGGGAAAAATGTAACAAACGACTTTCTGAGGAAGCTCTAATATAGCGTAAGTGCCTAGTGTTTATCGTGCTAACAGATAGGATTTCAAACTTAAGGTGCAGATGGATGGCGTTGTTTAAAGTCAGATTCGATTTTTTCATTCCATCGAACAACACCATGTATGGCATCTTCATAAGAATCGGTAAAATCAAAGCTAAGTGCGATTAAACCGCCGAGTCCGATTGCATTTGAAGCAATTGAATTATGATTCCCTTTAAAGGCATTATATGCAGGAACGGCAATGGCTACGAGGCTTGCAAATGCAATGCCAAGGCGCGTATAGCCACTTTGCGTTTCACCCAAGTATATTTGTCCCAGTCCAGGAATGATTGACCGAAATCCAGCTTCTTCTTTTGTTTTATAAGGTTGTTGTTTTGCTTCTTGCGCTAATTTAGTCAAATTCGAATCTGCTTGAATAAGCTCATCAAATGCCTCATTGGGAGAAGAGCGAGGCAGACCTTGTGCCCCAACATTTCGATATGCCCATCCAAGCTGGTAAAGCGTGATGGGCTTTAATTTTGTTTTTGGATGCTCCTTGAGAAGTGTTTCCCAAAGTTGAACCGCACTATCTGGTGCTCGATAACGCAAATCTTCCATATCCAAAGAGCCTGCTAATGATTGAAAACCAGGAAAGTCCGTAATAGCAGAAGCAGCTTCAGCTAAATATTTTCCAGAGCTTTTGGGCGGCGGTGAAAAGCGATATTGATAAAAACTTTCTGCTTGTAGAAAAAGTTGTTTTTCAGTTGGTGGAGAATCTAACTGATCAACAATTTTTTTAATATGTAGGGATGCTTTTTGAGCTTTGGAAAAGGTCGCATCTTCATGAGGTATGAGCACTGATGTGGTAGTGCATGCGGAGGTTAGGGCGCAAATGATGAAAGCAATCATAAATTTTTTAGCTTCTTGCATTATTTCATAGTACCTATCTGGATGTCATTCTACTGATATTTTAGGGAGCATGAAGCTGCCTCTTTATAAATTATATTACAAGGCAATAAAAGATGAAGCATTTTTCATAAAAAACTACTTGAAACACATATTTTTAAGGCATAAATTCCGCTGCCGATTTTATAGCCCGCATGATTCATAAATCATCGTGATGATTGCGTAGAAGCTTTGTTTGCAATGAATGTTGAAGAAAGAGTTCGTAGCTGTGCCTACGAACGATGGATGAAGGATTTATTGCGAATAAAGAAGCAAGTAAGGGCGCGATAGTATTTGTGAATAATGTGGGATAGTTCTTAATCGGAGATACGCATGCATACATTTTCAGTGTTTGAAGCATTACAAGCACAAATTGAACAAAAAATTATTGGGCAATCACATTTGGCAAACCGTCTTTTGGTGGCGATTTTAGCGGATGGACATTTGTTGGTGGAAGGTGCGCCAGGGCTTGCCAAAACACGTGCTATTAAAGTGCTTAGTGATGGCATTGAAGGCGATTTTCACCGTGTGCAATTCACACCTGATTTACTACCGTCAGATTTGACGGGCATAGAAATTTATCGCCCACAAGATGGCAGCTTTCATTTTCAGAAAGGCCCATTATTTCATAACCTATTATTGGCAGATGAAATCAATCGTGCACCTGCCAAGGTGCAATCGGCATTGCTTGAAGCGATGGCAGAGCGTCAAATTACGGTGGGTAGTGTGAGTTATCCTTTACCTGATTTGTTTTTGGTGATGGCAACACAAAATCCGATTGAGCAAGAGGGAACATATCCACTTCCAGAAGCGCAATTGGATAGATTCTTATTACATGTGACCATTGATTATCCGAATGCTGATGCTGAACGCGATATTTTGCGTTTATCACGGCAGGAGGCAGATACTTCGTCAGATGCGGATAAGCAAGAGCTTATTCTTACGCAAGAAGTATTGATGCAAGCGCGTCAGGAAGTCTTAAATCTGCACATGGCAGATGCTTTGGAAGATTATTTGGTGCAGTTGGTGATGGCGACACGTTGCAATCACACAAGCACAGGTGTGGTCAAACACCTTCAATATGGAGCAAGCCCACGCGCAACGATTGCCTTGGATCGTTGTGCCAGAGCCCACGCATGGCTGGCTGGGCGTGATTTTGTGACACCTGAAGATATTCAGAGCATGGCATTTGATGTCTTGCGGCATCGGCTACTGTTAAATTATGAGGCAGAAGCAGCCGGCTTGAACAGCGATGATGTGATTCATCAGCTGATTGCGCAGGTGGCAGTACCGTAAGGGCGCAGTCATGGGTCAAGCAACAGAACTTGATTTACAGCAGCTTATTTCCATGCAGCAACAGGCACGCGATCTTGCCGTGCGACGTAAATATATTCGTTCGACATTAAGTGGTGCGCATTTATCTCGCTTGCGTGGGCGTGGTATGGAATTTGATGAAGTGCGTGTGTATCAAGCTGGCGATGAGGTTTCTAGCATTGATTGGAAGGTGACAGCGCGCAAAGGCGTGACCCATACCAAAATTTTTCGTGAAGAGCGGGAGCGACCAGTATTGATGTGTGTGGATTATCGCGCATCCATGTTTTTTGCCACCCAAGGCGTGTTAAAATCCGTTTTAGCGACACAAGCTGCCGCATTATTGGCATGGCATGGTGTGGCGCAAGGTGATCGTTTGGGAGGTTTATTATTTTCTGATGATGAACACCACGAAGTGAAGCCTGCGCGTGGTCGCAATGGTGTGTTGAAATGGTTGCATGCTTGTACGCATGCCAAAGCTTGGGAACGTCAGAATATACGCCAAACTGCATCGACAGCAGCATCGATACATAGCAATGCTTTGCAGGAAGCCACTGCGCGTCTACGCCGCGTGAGTAAGCCTGGAAGTCTGATTTATATATTTAGTGATTTTCGTGGTCTGAATGATGGGGTTGTATCCAATTTGGGACAATTGGCGCGGCATAATGACGTGGTATTGCTATCGGTGAGTGATGGGATTGAAGAAAGTTTTCCTAATCAGGGAGCATACCCTGTATTTGATGGCGAAAAATATCGCATGTGTTATGCCAATGATACCTTACAGCAACACCTACAAGAGCTTTTTGAACAACGTATGACAACACTTTCAACCTTACAAAAACAACATGGTATTCAACATATGCGTTTAAATACCAGCGATGATGTGGTTGAGAAAATTCGCGCGCAGGTGTGGCAAAAATGAATCCAGCATTGGCATCGCTAAACGATATTCACTTGCCTGCCGCAGAAGCATGGTGGCATTTAGCTTGGGGCTGGTGGTTACTGCTGGGTTTGTTGGCATTGCTCGCTATTGGATTATGGGCGAGCTGGTCCTCTTTACAGGCTTGGCGTGATAAGCGGCGTGCATACAAAGCATTGCAAGCCGATGTACAATCAGAGTTGGCTGCTATGCGCATGGCTTATGCTGAAAATCATGATGGGCTGGTATTATTGGCGGCAATTTCAAGCTTTATGCGGCGCGTATCAATCACGGTGTTTGAGCGTGAAACAAGTGCAGGGCTGATTGAGGATGCTTGGCTTGATCTTCTTGATAGTCAATGGGGTGAGGCAAAGCCAGAACAAGGGTTTTCGCATGCAGTTAATGCTAATTTATTGAAATATGGCGCATATCAGCAAAAAATAGATGATAACATGCAATTAAATATTAAAAAGCTGCTCGATTTAAGTGAAAAATGGGCGGCTAAAGTGGTAAAAGATTATGTTTGAGTTTGTGTGGGTTTGGATGCTCTTGTTGTTACCCCTGCCTTGGCTCGTGCGCCGTTTTATGCCTGCTGTCCAGCGCCATCAGCAAGCAGGCTTATATATTCCATTTGCGCATGAGTTGTATGATAATAATGCGGGCAACGATGCTGAAAAAAACTCACAACCATGGCTGTTATGGCTGGCGACTTTGGCGTGGGTTTTCCTTATCATTGCTGTGGCACGTCCGCAATGGCTGGGTGATCCAGTGGAGGTATCGCGCAGTGGGCGTGATGTGATGTTAGCCGTGGATTTATCGGGTAGTATGCAAATTCAGGACTTTACATTGCATGGTCAGCAAGTGGATCGTTTAACGGCAACCAAAGCCATTGCGGGCGATTTTATTCAGCGCCGAGAAGGTGATCGTTTGGGGCTTATTTTATTTGGCTCACAAGCTTATTTGCAAACGCCACTAACCTTTGATCGGGTGACGGTTTATAGCTTTTTACAAGAATCCGCTATTGGTTTGGCAGGTAAAAAGACCGCCATCGGTGATGCCATCGGTCTAGCCGTCAAACGCTTGAAAGATAAAAAGAATATTTCACAGTTGGTGTTGATTCTACTGACTGATGGGGTGAATACCGCAGGGGCACTTGCACCCGAAGAAGCGGTAGCGATGGCGAAGAAAATCGGTTTGAAAATTCATACCATTGGTATCGGAGCTTCACAAATGAAGGTGGAATCCTTCTTTGGCTCGCAAACGGTGAACCCTTCCAAAGATTTGGATGAAGCTATGTTAAAGTCCATTGCTGAACAGACTGGCGGGCAATATTTTCGTGCCCATGATAGCGATGAGCTAAAGCATATTTATGCGTTGATTGATAAGCTTGAACCGATTGCTGCTGATGCCCAGATGTTTCGCCCTGTACAAGCTTTGTTGGTCTATCCATTGGCTATGGCGATGTTTTTTGCATGCCTTGTTTTGCTATTGTATGGGAGGCGTGTGTAATGGAGATGTTCTTAAGCCAATTTCACTTTTTGCGTCCTTTTGCATTATTATTGATATTTGTTCTTATTTTTATCATTTATCTTTTGAAAAAAGGTCAAAATAAAGATGCTTCATGGGCAACATTATGCTCGCCTGAACTTCTGGATTATTTGCAAGTCGGTGAGCCAAGCAAGGCGAGTTCTTCATCGATGTGGATGCTTGGATTGGCTGGGTTATTGGCAATCACAGCCTTGGCGGGACCTGTTTGGCAAAAACAACCACAGGCGATTTATCGTGAAGCATCAGCATTGGTCGTGGCATTGGATTTATCGCGTTCGATGGATGCGGCAGATGTTAAACCCAGTCGTTTGGTACGCGCTAAACAAAAATTACGAGACTTATTGAGTCTGCGAAAAGATGGGCAAACTGCCTTGATTGCCTTTGCTGGAACAGCCTATGTGGTGACACCGTTAACCGATGATACGGATACGATTTTATCGCAGTTGGATGGTTTAACGACAGATATTATGCCCAAGCAGGGTGGTGATTTGGATGCGGCGATGCAAAAGGCGATGGCATTATTACAACAAGCCTCGATTAAGTATGGCGAGCTGCTCTTTTTGACCGATTCAAGCGATGTCAGTGATGCCATGCTGAAGAAATTTACGGCAGCAGGACATCGTGTCAATGTGATTGCTGTGGGTACAAAGCAAGGTGCGCCGATTGCTAAGTCTGATGGCGGATTTTTAACAGATGGACATGGCAATATCGCCATCGCCAAATTGAATGTGGCTCGGTTGCAGCATGTGGCAAGCCTGGGCGGTGGTGTGTATCATGCTTTATCGTTGGATAATACGGATATTGCACCCATTTTGGCGCGTTTGAATCCATCGCTGATGGATCAGGTGAATGATACGGCGAGCAAGGAAACAAGTACGCAATATGATGTTTGGCGTGAGCAAGGGGCTTGGTTATTACTGCTAGTGATTCCCTTGGCTTTGCTTGGCTTTCGGCGGGGTCTGCTGGTGGTTGTATTGTGCTTTGGGCTACAGGTAAAACCAGTTGAAGCCAGTAGCTGGGATGATATGTGGCATACGAAGAATCATCAGGGTGAAGTGTTGATGCAGCAAAAAACATATAAAAAAGCAGCAGAAACCTTTGAAAATCCAGAATGGCGTATGGTGGCGCATTATCGGGATAAAAACTATCAAGCTGTGGTGAACGATTTTAAGAAGATTTCAGATCCGAGTAGTGATGATTGGTATAATCAAGGTAATGCGCTTGCTCAGTTAGGAAAGTTGGATGCAGCGATTGCCGCATATGATGCTGCGTTAAAAGAAAATCCAAAACATAAAGATGCGCAAGCGAATAAGCGATTGCTTGAGAAAATGAAAAAAGAGCAAAAGAAGAAGTCGAATAAACAAACATCGAACGAAAAACAATCCAAGCAACAGACATCAAATGAAAAGAAACAACAAGATTCGAATAAAAACAAGCAGAACGATTCTAAGTTAGGCAAAGATACTGCGAAGCAAGGTATGTCGAAGCAGAAAAATAAGGATGATCGGTCAAAGTCTCAGCAATCTAAGCAACAGTCGCAGGATAAACTTAAGCCAGAGCAATCGTCTAAATCAGAAAAATCCAAGCCAGCACAAGATAAGAAAAATGCTGGAAAGGATGTGGAAAAAGCCAAGCAGAGTGCCCAACAGGTGAAAGAAAAAGCACAGCAAAATAAGCGTACGAAAGAAGAAATGAAGAAGATTGAGGCACAACAAGCTTTTGAACAAAACTTACGCCGTATTCCTGATGATCCAGGCGGTTTGTTGCGGCGTAAATTTCTCTATCAATATCAACAGCAGGGCGGCGATTCTTCTGCACAGGATGGTAAGGCATGGTAAGGAATATAATGCGATATGCGATGGTGGTTTTATGTTTGTGCCTACTACCGCAATGGGCGATGGCGGAGAGTGCAACAGCATCCTTGGATCGCTCGATTACATCGTGGGGTGAATCAGTACTGTTGCAAATTCGTGTGGATGGTAGTGCCGATAAAGATCCTGATTTAAGTGTGCTAAAGAATGATTTTGATATTTTAAATCAAAGTCAAAGCAGCAATTATAGTTTAATCAATGGGCATATGAGTCGCAGTAAATCTTGGACGATTAACTTAATGCCCAAGCGAAAGGGAAATTTAGTCATTCCTGCTATTTCTTTGGGTAATGTCAGTACCCAGCCATTACATTTGCAGGTCTTAGCAGAGCAATCATCCCAATCAGGCTTGGCAGAGCCTAAAGATATTTATTTAGAAGTGAGTGCAAATTCTCAAGATGTGTATGTGCAAGCTGAGGTGCTGTTGACGGTAAAATTATTTCGCGCTGTGAACCTTGTTCAAGCACAACTGACGGAAGTTGATGTGCCGCACGCAATCATTAAGAAAATGGGCGACGATAAGAATTATGAAACAGTGCGTGATCAACGTCGATTTATTGTAACAGAACGCCGCTATGCAGTTTTTCCAGAGCAAAGCGGCGTATTGCATGTGCCTGCTTTACAGTTTACAGGGCAGGTGGTGAGCCAGCGCAGCATGTTTAATCAAGCTGGGCGTACCTTGCGGATAACATCCAAGCCATTGGATATTATGGTCGAGCCCACCCCGAAAATATGGTCACAAGGTCAACCATGGTTGCCTGCTAAAAGTGTGACTATTCGTGAAATACCAACAGATGCTGAGGCACATTTAAAAGTTGGCGAGCCGTTCACACGCACAATTGAAATCCGTGCCGAAGGCTTAACAGCCGAGCAATTACCACCGATTTTTACGCATAGCTCGCTAGCAGGCTTTAAATTATATCCTGATAAGCCCGAATTAAGTACCGAGTTGGGAGAGCATGGACTTGTGGGTATTCGTCGTGAAAAGGTAGCCATGATTCCGACCCAAGCTGGTGATGTAAGTTTGCCTGCGATTGCCATAGTATGGTGGAACACCGCAACACAAACCGTACATAAATCCGAGGTATTGCAGCGTATGATTACAGTGCTGCCAGCAGACAACCAGCCCGTAGCCACACCATCAGCTGTTGTGCCAAGCTTGTCGCAAAGCACAGCAAAGCCAGCACAATCAATGCCTCCCATTGCTGCCGAGCAGCATGATGATGGGCAAGTAAACCTTGTGTTATGGCAAGCTCTCACTGCCTTCTTTGTGATAGCTTGGATTATGACACTATTGCTGTGGTGGAAATCAACCGCGAAAAGCAAACAAATCGTGTTTGATGATGAGCAAGTTGAATCAACCGTATCGCTTAAAGTTCTACGAAAACAGCTTGAATTAGCGTGTAAGCAAAACCAAGCCAAACAGGTTGAGCAGCTATTGCCGCAATGGGCAAGGGTGTTTTTTGATGATGCATCTATTATTTATTTGGGGCAGTTAAAAGGCTATACAGAAGATTTAGATCAAGCCTTATTGGATTTAGAGGCATTTTTATATGACCCAGAAAATACGGACGCATGGCATGGTGATGTGATGTTACGGGCTATTTCTCAATTGCGTGAGCCTGATAAGGTATCGCAGCAGTTAGGTTTAAAATCTTTAGCGGAATGAAAAGGTTACTGCTAATGTTACGGCTTCTTTGAATACGGGAGTTTTTCATGGCGATTGTTATCTATCATAATCCACGTTGTTCCAAATCAAGGGCGACCTTGGCATTGATTCAAGAAAAGGGCATTGCACCTGAAATTATTGAATATTTGGATGCCGCACCATCTGAAAGTGAAATGGATGCAATTTTAAGCAAGCTGGGTATGGAGCCTGCGGACTTGATGCGTACAGGCGAAGATGAGTACAAAGAACATATTAAGGGCAAAGATTTAAGCCGTGCGGAAGCGATTGCTTTAATGGTGAAATATCCACGCATGATTGAGCGTCCTGTTGTTGTGAATGGTGATAAGGCAGCGGTTGGCCGCCCACCTGAATCTGTTTTGGCAATTTTGTAAGTCTTTTAAAAAGGAAATAATATGAAAGTTTTAGTGGTTGGTG
>Ga0256829_1000788_pt1 | contig 28767 bp, 29 predicted proteins | sample 131447metaG_FD_185979 | JGI IMG/M metagenome (GOLD analysis project Ga0256829, IMG submission 185979) | Hydrothermal vent microbial communities from Lau Basin, Pacific Ocean - 131-447 | ecosystem: Environmental > Aquatic > Marine > Hydrothermal vents | place: Pacific Ocean: Lau Basin | collected... | reverse complement strand
TGAAGAGAACAATGGATTTATAGTTCCTGCTTCTATTACAGGACACCTATATAATGATGTTAATGGTGATGGCACACAACAAGGTAGTGAAGCTAACCTAAGTAACGTAACCGTAACCGTAACAGATAACAACAGTACAGTTCATACTGTAACTACACAAGCAGATGGAAACTACACAGTCACAGGACTTAGTGCAGGAAGTGCAAGTGTAAATATAGATACCACTACACTACCAGCTGGTTCAATTCAAACAGAGGGTTCTAACCCAACTACAGTTACAGCAGTAGCTGGAGCTACTACACCTGAAGAGAACAATGGATTTGTTCTTCCTGCTAGTATCGCACTTGTGAAAGAAGTTGTGTCGGTATCTGGTACTAGAAGTATAGGGGATACTATTACGTATAAATTTTCTGTGACTAATATGGGTAGTGTGCCACTTAGTAACATTACTATTACCGATGTTAATGCAACAGTAGTGGGGGGTCCTATCGGAACGCTTGGGGTTGGTGCTACTGATAGTACTACTTTTACTGCAACGCATATTATTACGGCACAAGATATATTTGATGGTAATGTTACTAATCAAGCTGATGCAAATGGTACTTCACCAGCAAATGTAAAAGTTACAGATAAATCTGATAATAATAGTACTTTAAAAAATAGACCTACTGTAACAATACTTACTCAAAAACCTGCTATAACCATTGTAAAAACAGGAAAGTTCATAGATGCAAATCAGAATGGTTATGCAGATGTTGGGGAGAGGGTTGTTTATGACTTTAATGTTACAAATACTGGAAATGTAGTTCTTATAGATGTAAATATTAGTGATGGTAATGCAACTATGCAAGGACAACCTATTACTCTAGCAGTGGGTGAGAGTAATGTTACGGCATTTACGGGGGTTCATATTATTACTATTGATGACATCATAAGAGGTAGAACTGTAAACCAAGCTACTGTTGTTGCTAAGTCACCAAAAGGAGTAGATGTTAATGCTACATCTGATGACCCTTCAACGTCAGCAGGTGGAGACCCAACAGTAGTTCCTTTGTATGCTAAACCTCCAGTGGCAACTGATAACAATGTTTCTGCACCTATTGGTGGTAGCAATACAACATTAAGTATAGTCGGAGACGACAAAGGCGGAACCTTTAAGCTAGACCCAACCACTCTTGCCTTAGTGCCACCGTCTAATGCTACTAATGTTAAACGTGATGCAAAAGGAGATGTTGTAAGCTTTAGTGTGCCTAAAGAGGGTAGCTGGAAAGTAGATAAGACTACTGGAAAAGTTACATTTGTTCCAAACAAAGGATACGTAGGAGACCCAACACCTATAAAATATAGCATTAAGGATACGCAGGGTAATGCAACAAGTGCAAATATCACATTCAACTACCACCCTGTAGCAAATGACGATAGGAATACGACTTTAACTGCTGGGGATACTGCTAAGTTGTCACTATTTGGTAATGACAAGAAAACTTCACTTGACTTTAACTTGTCTAGTGTAAATCTGATACCACCTGCTGGGTCTACAGGAAAAGATACAGATGGTGATGGAGATATAGATAAGATAGTCGTACCAAATGAGGGTGTATGGAATGTTGACAATGTTACTGGTATAGTGACATTCACGCCTAGCACTAATTTAATAGGCAGTCCTACAGACATACAGTATACATTTAGAGAAAAACTTTCACCAGGTGCTTTAGGAAGTGGAGACTTGAGTAATGTGGCAACATTGCACGTAGTGTATATTACGGGTGTTGGTGTTCCAATAGCTAGAGAAGACAATGGAACCATCATCACCCATTATGGTGGTACTCCTATTAATGTTTTAACTAATGATGACTTTGGATTGGACGGTCCTAGTAAGGGAGCCATAGAGATAGTAACTCAACCTACTCATGGTACAGTATCTATAGATGATGGAGGCACACCAAATGACCCAACAGATGATATATTGATATTTGTACCAACGGCCAATACTCCTGTAACTGATGATGTTTTCATATATAGGATTAAAGATTCTAATGGTGATACTTCTGATGCAAAAGTATCTTTGCATATTAATTGTGCAAGTACTCAAACATCAGATAATGGTGACGCTTTAAATATTTTAAGTATGATTATGATGATGTTTTTTACTATTGTTACAGGGTTGTATTTTTTAAGAAAAGAAGAAGGATTTACTAATGAATAATAGAAAACTATTTTATGCGTTGTTGTTAAGCTCAAGTATACTATATGCTGGAAAAAATGTTTCTCCTGCTGTAGCAGAAGTTGTGCCTATTCCTATGGTGCAACCTACGCCTATATATGTAGGTCTTGGCATAGTCTATGGGAAGTACAGTGGATGTCCATCTTCGGGGTGCAGATATGAAGATGTAACTTATGGGGCAATGCTTAGAGTAGGGTATGAGTTTAACCAGTACCTCGGTGCTGAAGTTAGAGCAGTAGACACTTTTTTAGGAGCAGACCCTTTAGGTGGCGAGAAATTAATGCATGCAGGTATTTTTGCAAAACCACAATACCCTTTAAGTGAAGACTTTAATGCCTACGGACTTTTAGGATACGGTTGGGCAAAAACAACTACTGAACTTAGTGGGTCTTTACTACCTATTTTAAATAAAAGTGGTTTTTCTGTAGGTTTTGGATTTGAATATGATTTATCAGGTAAAAGTGGTGACTTTAGAGCCGATACTTTTTACGATAGAAGCTTTGATGGTCAAGCAGATGAAGAGACTGGGTGGGGTATATTTGTTGATTATCAACGATTAATAGTAGGTTCTAATTTACCTAGCTTAGATGTGGTTTCTATAGGAATTACTTACGACTTTTAATTATAATTTTAAGTAATCTGGGTATAATAGCTTCCCTTTTTATTTAATATATTTTATTGAGATATATGCTATAAAAAAATTCTATCAGGGAGAAACATATGCCAAAAATGAAAAGTGTAAAAGGTGCTGTTAAGCGTTTTAAAGTAAAAAAAAGCGGTAAAATCAAAAGAGGAACTGCTTATAGAAGTCATATTCTTACTAAAGTAGATGGTAAACACCATAGACAGATGAATAGTCCTAAGTATGTTGATGGCGTTGACGCTAAAAACATTAAAGAGATGATCTGTTAATTCAACTTTGTTGAATTAAGTCATTTTGAAAAGCAATTAACCCCCGATTAGGGGCAAGTTTAAGCAGAGAGAATGCTTAGCACCGATTCTAATACAAGATAAGGTAAAGGATAACCATGAGAGTAAAAACTGGTATAGTTAGACATAGACGTCACAAAAAATTATTAAAACAAGCTAGAGGGTTCTACAGTGGTAGAAGAAAACACTTTAGAAAAGCTAAAGAGCAACTTGAACGTTCATTAGTATATGCTTACAGAGATAGAAGACAAAAGAAAAGAGATTTCAGAAGATTGTGGATTACTCGTATTAATGCGGCTACAAGACTTAACGGTATGAACTACTCTACATTTATGCATGGCTTAAAACTTGCCAACATTGAACTTGACAGAAAAATTCTTGCTGATATGGCTATGAATGCACCAGAGTCATTTACAAAAGTAGCTGATGCTTCTAAAGCAGCACTTGCAAAATAATTAACTTTTAACTTAGTTAATCTTGAGGAGTTTATCTCCTCATTTTTTCTTACTCTTATTCATCTCCGAAGTATTGTCTATATTGTCAAACTCTTTGGCAAAAACTTGAATTTTATTACTCCAATTTTCCAAAAGATTTCTAGTTTTATTTAGGTCAATATTTATATGTTCACTATTTATATTTATGCCAGCTTCTTTTGTCTCTAAGATACCTTTTTGTAAATCAGTTGATATCTTTTGCATTTGGTTTTTAATGTTTTGGCTAAAATTATGCAGAAAATCTTTTGTTTTGTTGGTATCTATGATTATGGTACTATCTTTTACTACAATGCCAGTTTGACTAGGTTTTGTGTCTTCTTTCTTTTTTTCTTCGATATGTTTAGCCTCTTTTTTAGGTTTAATAGTTGCATGGTTATCATTTTTTTTGTCTTGGCATGCCGTGAGTGAGAGTAGTAGTGTAAATGTAAGTAGCAGGTGTTTCATATCTATCCTTTATGAGAAGAGCTTTTAATATAGATAGATTATACAATGATTTGTGAAAACACCTATCTATAAATGGAGAGGTGCTTAAAGTAGATGGTATGTGGGTAGATTATCCACATTTACCTTGACCACATTTACCTTTTGCAGGTGCTTTTTTTGCAGAGTCAGATTTGCCACTATCACATTTTTTTTCGGTTTTAGTAGTGTTTGTTTCTTGAGTATTAGCATTTTCTTCTGCTATTGATAAAGTAAATGTAAGTGCGATTGCTCCTAATAATACTAATATTTTTTTCATTTTATTTCCTTTTTTAAATAATAACTTTTATTGCTCTTCACCAAATAGTAGGTAATCTAAGCTAAGTTTTCCAGCTCCTAAAGAAGCAAAGAGGGCTAAAAACAACATATAGTATAGAGGGATTTCAAAACCATTATTTCCAGCAGAAAAGCCATTTGACCAATGCACTGTTACTATAGCTACAATCATAACTACAATAAGTGGTATAGATATGAGTCTTGTGAAAAGACCAAGTGTCAAGAGGACTACACCAGTTATTTCTGTGGTTGCTGACATATAAGCGTTTAGTGTAGGAAATGGAATACCAATTGACCCAAACCAACCAGCTACAGCATCTATGTCTGACCATTTCATCATAGCAGGTTCATAAAAGCCATACGCCACAGCTATTCTAGCTAAAAGTAGTGAAACGCTTTGACCATTATTTAGAATATTTTTCGTTCTTTGGTGAATACTCTTAATCATCTTAAATCCTTTTACGAGATGTTGTTGTGACGTTGCAAGTATAGTATGAAAGACGTGTAGTGTGTGTGTAGGAAATAAAGTTTAAAGTTTGCACTAATATTACACGAATAGATAATAAGATATCTTAATTTAAATAAGGCATAACAACATGAATATAAAACGACGATCATTTTTAATATTTAGTTCATTTTTGGGACTTTCGTCATACCTAAAAGCTAAAAATATTAGTTCATTTGAGAAAGCATTTAAAAAGGTAGAAGAAACTATTTTTGCGGTGCAAATACATATGTTTCCAGAGGGAAGCAGATTGCCCTCTGCTAAACAGATGCAGGTAAATAAATTTTTATTTGAAACTATTGTACATAAAAGTTATGACAAAGATATAAAAGCATTTGTTTTAGAGGGTGCAGAAGAGTTAATAAGTAGAGAAAAAGGTAGATTTGTAACCATGACCAGTAAAGAAAAAGAAAAAGCATTACGTGCGTATGAAGAAACAGATTATGGAAGTTCGTGGTTAGAGCGTATTATGACACTAACTATGGAGGGGCTATTTTCAGCACCTATATATGGTGCAAATAAAAATGAAGCAGGATGGAAAGCTCTTGGTTCATACGGAGGTTACCCAAAACCTACAATGAAATATTTGGGTGCTTAATATGTATGATGTAGTGATTATAGGTTCAGGAGCAAGTGGTGGTGCGGTGGCATATACGCTATGCAAAGCAGGCTATAAAGTGGCTGTTCTTGAAAAGGGACGCCTCATAAAAAGAGAAGAGTTTACTAAAGATGAGCTAGCATACTGTAGGCGTGATTTGGTTACTCCTAATTTATTTGAAGAGTATCATACTATCGAAGAAAAAGTAGATGGTAAATGGGTTGCAACTCCTACGTATGAGTCTGGTTGGAGCTTTTGGAATGGAAATATAGTGGGTGGTTCTTCTAACTTTATGTCAGGAATGTTGCACCGTTTGCACCCAGATGATTTTAGACTTAAAAGTAAATATGGTGCTATAAAAGGTGCCAATGTAGTAGATTGGCCCATAGGTTATGATGACCTAGAACCGTATTATGCTTTAGCAGAAGAGTTAGTGGGCATATCTGGTCACTATGAAGCACATAAGTATGAGCCAAAACGTAGTACCACAAATTTTACACAACCTCCTACTAAAGAAAATGCAGTAGTTAAGTTGTTGGATAAAAGTTGTCAAAAATTAGGTATTAAATCTTTGGTTACGCCACGTGCGGTATTGTCACGAGACAAAGGTGACCGCAATGCTTGTTATTACTCAAATTTTTGTGGTTCGTATGGTTGTAGTTCGGGAGCTAAAAGTTCTTCACGAGAAGCATTAATCAAGCCAGCACTTGCTACTGGTAATTTAACGCTACTTACCAATACTTATGTAAAGCAGTTGCATGGTGCTAAAGATAGTGTAGATTACGTTACGGCAGTAGATACTGTCACGGGGAAAGAAAGACGCATAGAAGGTAAAATCTTTGTCGTAGCTACACAAGCACACGAGAGTTCACGTTTACTATTAAATTCTGCAAACAAGTATCACCCTAATGGTTTGGCAAATAGTTCAGGAGAACTAGGTAAAAATCTCATATTTTCTGGAGGTGGTTCAGGGCAGGGTGAACTGCATAAAGATAGTCTTAAAGATATAAAATTTGAAGAGCTAATGACAACAGGTCTTTTTGTTAATCGTTCTGTACTTGATTGGTATTTTGTAGACCATTGGTGGGACGGTAAATTTAAAGGGGGATGTGTTGAATTTATGTTTGAACATCAAAATATAATCTCTCGTGCAAGAAAGAATAATCATAAAGATGAGAAACTTATTTGGGGTAATGAGTTGGCAGAACGCGTAGTAAAACGTATGAGCGAACAAAAAAGTATTAGATTTGAAGTCTTTAATGATTGGCTTCCAAATGATAACTGTTTTGTGTCTTTAGACCCTAAATATAAAGATAAATATGGAATGCCAGTAGGAAAATTACGCTTAGAGGGACACCCTCAAGATGTGAAAGTTGGAAAATATATAGCAAAGAAATGCGAAAAGATACTAGAAGAGATGGGAGCTAAAAATATCTACTCTTCTGTCTCTTCTTCTCCTCCGCAAAATCTTGTTGCTGGCGGATGTCGCTTTGGTAACGACCCTAAAACCTCTGTTTTGAACAAGTATTGTCAAGCACATGATGTTTCTAATTTGTTTGTTGCAGATGCTAGTTTTATGCCAACTGGTGGTTCTGTAGCGTACACATGGACTATTTATGCAAATGCCCTAAGGGTTGCAGATTATATAGTTCAAAGACTACAAAATAGACCAACTTAGTACCCTTTATTTGTTTAAGATAACTTTAAATTCGTATTTATTTTTGATTAATGGTATATTGATACAATGCTACATGTTTACAAAATATTATTTTGAGGTATTTATGAAAAAAACTTATGTTCTGTTGCTTATTTTACTCCTTGTGTCTTCAGTATCTTCTGTTTCAGCAAAAATAATAAAACATACAATAAAAAATGGCGAAACTCTTTATGTTATAGCCCACGCAAACCATACTACAATAGAAGAGGTTAGAAAAGCAAATGGTTTAAAAAAAGGTGAAAGATTAAAATTGGGACGCGTGTTAAAAGTTCCTAAAAATACATATTTCCCAAACAAAAATAATAAAAAAATATCTTCAAAAATAATAAAACATAAAATCAAAAATGGCGAAACACTCTATAGCATAGCCCACGCAAACCATACTACAATAGAAGAGGTTAGAAAAGCAAATGGTTTAAAAAAAGGCGAAAGATTAAAATTGGGACGCGTGTTAAAAGTTCCTAAAAATACATATTTCCCAAACAAGAAGAAAAATACTAAAAAGTTTACTAAAAAAGCATCTAAAAAATTACATAAAAAGTTTGTCTTGTTCGATACTAAAACTAAAAAAACAAAGCTAAAACTAAAAAAATATACAAAGGCAAAAAAGAAAAGGTCAAGAGGTTTTTCTTTAAGTGATATTTTCTCTATTGGTAGAAGTAGTAGGCTAAAAGGTAAACATATTATATCATTAGCAAAAACAAAATTGGGTCGTAGGTATGTTTGGGGTGCAACTGGAGTTAGAAATACTTTTGATTGTTCTGGGTTTACAAAATATGTATATAGTAAAAATGGTATAAAACTTCCAAGAAGAGCTATAGCTCAGTCTAAATATGGAAAATATATCTCTAGAAAAAATCTTAAAAAAGGAGACTTAATCTTTTTTGATACCTCTAGGAGACATAAGGGATATGTAAATCATGTGGGTATTTATATAGGAAATGGTAAATTTATCCATGCAAGTTCTGCCAAGAAGAAAGTAGTTATTACAAGACTTCAAAACTTTTATGCAAAGCGTTATAGAGGTGCAAGACGACCTTCTTAATAGGTTTATTTCTTAAGAGGAGTAATTAGTTACTCCTCCCTTTTCTTTATTCTGCTTCTAAAACAGCACCAGAACTAGCGTTTGTGACCAATGCTCTGTATTGTCTTAGCCATTTGCTTTTTAGTGGTTTTACTATAGGCGTAAAGTCTATACCTCTTTTGGCTATCTCTTCATCGCTTAGATTTGCTCTTAATATGTATTGGTCTACGTCTATGTGTATCTCATCGCCATCTTTAAGTAGTCCTATAAGACCACCTTCTGCGGCTTCTGGACTTACGTGACCTATGCTTGCACCTCTAGTAGCTCCTGAAAACCTGCCATCGGTTATGAGTGCCACTTTGTCTCCTAGTCCCATACCCATTATGAGTGAAGTTGGACTTAGCATCTCTTGCATACCTGGCCCTCCACGAGGTCCTTCATAGCGGATAACAACAACATTTCCAGCTTTAACTTTTCCTGCTAATATGCCTTCTATAGCCTCATCTTGAGAGTTGAAGCATACAGCAGTTCCAGTAAAGACTCTATCGCCTGTAATACCAGCAGTTTTGATAACTGCACCTTGCTCGGCTAAATTACCATAAAGAATGGCAAGTCCACCCACTTCTGAGTATGGGTTATCGACTGTATGTATGATGTTTGTATCTTTAATCTTTGCATCTCGCACTTTTTCATACAACGTTTCACCCGTAATAGATAAATTATCAGACAATATATTATCTCCACGCTTCATCATCTCATGCATAACTGCATTTACACCACCTGCTTTGTTTATGTCTTCCATGTGTACAGTCGAGAGTGATGGAGAGATTTTGGCTATATGTGAGACACGTTTAGATATGGCATTTATGTCAGATAGGTTAAAGTCTACTTCGGCTTCCTTTGCAATGGCTAGCATGTGAAGCACAGTATTTGAAGACCCACCCATAGCCATATCTACAGCAAATGCATTACGTATAGCGTTTTCATTGAGTATATTTCTCATACGATATTTTTCGCGTTCATTAGCTTCAGATTTGGCTATCTCACATATGCGACGAGCAGCCTTTTTGTAAAGTTCTGTTCTTTCTGGTGTTAGTGCCAAAATAGTTCCGTTACCAGGCAATGCAATGCCCATAGCTTCCATAAGTGTATTCATGGAATTTGCCGTGAACATACCAGAACATGAACCTCCACTAGGACAGGCATTACATTCTATGTCAAGAAGTTCCTCATCTGTAATCTCACCAGTTTCATGTTTGCCAACTGCTTCAAAAGCTGTTGCTAAGTCAATAGGAGTACCATCTTGAGTGTAGCCTTTTTCCATGGGTCCACCAGATACAAAAACTGTAGGAACATCTACACGTAAAGCCCCCATAATCATACCTGGGACAATTTTGTCACAGTTTGGTATAGCTATCATAGCATCTAGTTTATGTGCGTTCATAACAGTTTCTACGGAGTTAGCAATTATTTCACGGCTAGGAAGGGAGTATAGCATACCATCATGTCCCATAGCTATGCCATCATCTACACCAATGGTATTAAACTCAAATGGTACACATCCGTTTGCACGTATCTCTTCTTTTATGACTTCTGCTACTTTGTTTAAGAAAAAATGACCTGGAATTATTTCTATAAATGAATTAGCTACCCCAATAAATGGTTTAGCAAAATCTTCATCTTTTACGCCAGTTGCCCTTAGTAGACTTCTATGAGGGGCTCGGTCAAAACCCTCTTTTATCTCGTTGCTTCTCATGATTTTGAGCCTTTAATTAATATTTTTTAAATTATAACACAAATACTATTTACATTTAAATTTTTTTAGGCTATAATCGCATTCCAATTTTAAATGAATACGTTGGAATTGGAATGGAAATGCGGGCGTAGCTCATCGGTAGAGCATAACCTTGCCAAGGTTGGGGTAGAGGGTTCGATTCCCTTCGCCCGCTCCATAAAATATATCTTTTTAAAGAAGTTTTAATTTAACATTTTAAAATAAATGGTGCCAATATGCCCGAGTGGTGGAATTGGTAGACACAGGGGACTTAAAATCCCCCGGTCATTGCGACCGTGCCGGTTCAAGTCCGGCCTCGGGCACCATTTGATGGAACATCAAACGGTACACTACTAATTCTTCAGTAGAATGCTCAAGCGACTAATCGCTTTTGAAGTAGCGTACTTTATTTGATGTTCTATCATTATTTTTTATTGTGGAGCCATCGCCAAGTTGGTAAGGCCGTAGATTGCAAATCTGCTATTCACCAGTTCGAGTCTGGTTGGCTCCTCCATTGATAGATGTCTTTTTAAAAATTGGTAAAGCCAATCTTTTAATTCATCTCACTAAAGCTTCACCTTACGGTTCAGAAGTTTTATCAACTAGAATTTATCTTTTTTAAGATAGAATTCTATTCTTCAAAATGTCGGGAGATGTCAGAGTGGTCGAATGTGCCGGTCTTGAAAACCGGTGAGGGTAATACCTCCGGGGGTTCGAATCCCCCTCTCCCGGCCATACATCTTTATCTTGTTTTTTATCATCAATTTTTAAATGCTTATCTTAAAAAAATATGCTATGATATTATAAACAATTAAAGGTAGTTCTATGCATTGGTTTGTATCTCTATTTTGTCTATTTGCCTTGACTACTGGAATGATTGATGCTAGTGAACATAATGTTGAGAAATTAATTGTTAGTAGTAGTAAAAACAATTCTATAGCACAAAAAAATCTTAAAACTTTAAAAGTGTATTTATTTAAAAATATTTCAACTCGAATGTTGCAAAAAAAGTATAAATTAGATGCAAAAATAGAATATTTTTCAAACTATAGTGCCATTGTAATTTCTCCTATACGCTCTGTATCTTTGCGTAATAAACTTTTGATTTTACTAAGCCCTGCTTTTCCTGATATTTTTTATATCTCTGAAAAAGAGACTATAAAAAACATTATCTCTCCTGCACATAATGTCAAATATCATAAAAAAGAGCATATAGAGCAAGACAATAAATATGCATTAGTTGATGAAATAGGGCTACAGTGGTTGTTTATATGGATTTTGTCTATTGTTGGTCTTGTTTTGTCTGTAAGAAATAGGCGAAGAATGACTGTTATAGGTGACAGTCAAAAAGATATGAATGTTTATCAAAAAGATATTGAAAGTGAAATGAATTCATTAAGGGGGAAAGATGCATAATATACATCGTTATGTTTTGGTATGGCTACTGTTATTGTGTTCGACTATGGCTAGAGAGAACTTTATAGTATTATCTTATGGAAATCATCATGATATGGCAGAACAAAAAATACGCTATCAAAATTATGTAAAAACTCACGATATTCCAAAATCTAAAATAGATATTAAAAAATTTGAAGATAGTTATATACTACAAATTGGACCATTTGAGCGTAGTAGTGCCTTAGCATTAACATATATGAAAATAAAAGATATATTTTCCGATGCGGTAATAATAGAAAATAGTAAACCAATAGTTATCTATAAGAATATCAATAAAGTTGAGCCAAAAGCAGAAGAGTCCGATAGTACGATTTGGATAGCACTTTTTGGCTTGGCAATAGTTGGAATACTTTTTATGTTTTTATCATCAGATAAAATTAAGAGATTAAAAAAAGAACATGAAAAAATAAAAAATAAACATAAAAATTTACAACGTAAACAACATGAAATACTCTCAAGAATGGGAGAAAACATACATACTATCGCAAAAGAGACAATGAGTCACGCTGGTATAATGGCAGAAAAAATAAAAGAGACTCCATTTTATGAAGAGATGGAGAAAATGATGTGTAATGAAAATGAACTGCTTGATGTGACTAAAGATCTTATAGAGTTTTTGTATTTAAAATCAAAAAAAGTTGTAATACAAAATGAAGTATTTAACTTTAGCCATGTATTAAATGAAGTAGCAGGTACATTAAATCAAACTCACAAACAAAACGATATGGAACTTATTTTCGATATAGATAGAGAGATACCTAGATATATGTTTTCAGATTCTCTACATATGGGACAGATACTCACTAATCTTTTAGAATATATAGTGCAACATACTCAAAGTCAAGATATAAAGTTAAAAGTAGTAACTAGGTCAAATTTCAAAGATGGTCAAAAATTATATTTTACGATAAATAGCAAATTAAAGATAGAATCTGCAGAAACACTCTTTACTTCATATTATGATGAAAACCTAAGACGATATGTTGGTCTTGGTCTATTTATAGCCAAAGAACTAACTCTTCTTATGGAGGGAAGTTTAGAAGTTCTAAATGACGAAGAAGGGTATCAATACTTTAAATTGGTGCTACCTATCAAAGAAAAAAACATAGGAAAATACAAATATAATCTACCTTCAAAAGAACTCGCCTTTAAGAAAATTCTAATTGTCGATAAAAATATAGATTCTTCAAATGCAATAGAAAAATTATTTTCTTATTTTAAATTGGAGACTACGGTAATTAGTAGTAGAAAGTTTCTAGATAATATGCCAGATTTTTCATCTTATGATATTGTGGCATTAAGTGATATATTGTTTACTTCAAAAGTATTAAAAGAATTGAAACAGTTAAAGGAGTCTAAGAAATTAAAGATTATTAGCATAAATAATCTTTTTTCTTCCAATCAATTAGAATTTGATAATGCTATTGATGTTAGCATGGCTAAGCCAGTAACACAAGAGTATGTATTTGATACACTAATAAGATTATACAATATCAAGACAAATAAGACAGGAATTGTAAATAAATATTTGTCTCCAAAAATGGACAAAAAATCATTAAAGATTCACCGAAATAAATTTGATAATGCAAATAATATTAACTTAGAAAGCTTTAAAGCTTTTAACGGTGCTCATGTTATGGTTGTTGAGGATAATATTATTAATCAAAAAGTAGTTTTGAATGTATTGGGTAAATCAGATATGAAACTTAGCGTTGCTAATAATGGAGAGGAAGCCGTTGAGTTTATGAGTACAAATACTTCAAAAGTTGATCTCATACTTATGGATATAAATATGCCTATAATGGATGGATATAGAGCCTCTGAACTGATACGAAATGATAGCCGTCACGACAAAGTACCTATTGTGTCATTGACTGCATTAACTTCTAGACATGAAATAGAGAAGATGTTTGAAGCTGGAATGAATGGATATTTAGCAAAGCCTTTAGAGATAGGAAAGCTTTATTCTGCTCTTGATACATTTGTGCATGCAGAGAAAAAAGAAAAAATTTCTAAAGTCAAAAATAATACAAATAAGCCAATGAAACTAGATGGATTACGAGCAAGGAGTAATAGTATTTTCTATAAAGAGATTTTAAAAGAATTTATGGATGCTTATGCAAAAAGTGATTTGATATTTGAAAAACTTGTGAATGAGAAGAGGTATATGCAGATAAAAATGCTTTGTTTTGAGATGAAAGGTCTAACTAGAACCATAGGTGCTAACGATATGTACACGGTTATCAATGAGATACATCAGCATATTGTTTATAAAAAACCAGAATTATTACATAGCTATATTTCTAAATATAAAACAGAGCTAACAAAACTAAATGCATCTATCGAGAGATATTTATCAAACTAAGTTAATCTAAAAAGTGTACTTCCAGAACCAGAGAAGAACCAGCCTTCTTTGGCTACATTTTTTAGTTTAGGATAGGCTATTAACGCCGCTTTATATAGGTCGTTTAACACAATGGGGTCTTCTATCATCTCTAGTAGTGTTTTTGAATCTATTTTCTCCCACCCCATGAATGAACATAGATTGATGTTATCAAGTAATTGTTGTTTAAATGTTTTGTATACTACTGTTGTATCGCAACCTATGTTTGGGGTATATAGTTCTAATGACAAAGGTTTTTCATCGAAAAGTTCTACAATCTCTCCAAAACCGCTAACATTAGCACAAGGATAATTGTAGATAAAAAAAGGTAAATCAGCACCTATAGTACTTCCAATCTTAGCTAATTCATCTATGCTCAATGTCAAGTTACACACCTCTTTAACTAAACGCATAAATGAAGCAGCATCTGAACTTCCACCACCTAATCCTGCTTGACTAGGTATGTGTTTATCTACAACAACTTTATGCTTGTAGAAGAAATCTAATATATCTAAATCTCCAGTATGCTCATTAAGTGCTTTGTAGGCTTTGTAAATAGTATTTGATTTTAGTGGTATATCCTCACACCCTTCTATGGTAAAGGAGTCGCATTCGCAAGGCACAAAGCTAATGGTGTCATATAAATCTTCTACACGCATAAAACGCGAGAGTAGGGTGTGGTAACCATCTTTATGTCCAGTTATCTTTAAAAATATGTTTACTTTTGCATGTGCTTTAATGCTATACATTATGCCTCCTGAAACTTTGGTATGCGGTTAAAGCGATATTTCACCATACCCTCTAGTATCTCTATGATAGAAAAAAATTTGCTAGTTTCTATAAGGTAAATGCCTTCATCTTGTATTTGAAAGTATTTTATGTCAAGTTTTTTACCAAGTTCCATGAATGCTTCATCTCCCGTGTAAACATTTTTAGGTAGTGTTAAATGAGTAAATGGGTTTAGGGCTTTTTCATCGCTATAAAAAAACTCTCCTTCATGGATACGGTGTAAACTAGAGAGTGTTCCATCAACTCCTAGTTTATCGGCTATCAGTGCTCCTAAAGAGCGTATGTATGTTCCCTCACTTACTTTGGCTTCAAAGTGTACAAAAGGATGATTATAATTAAGTAATTTAATATCGTAAATAGTAGAGGTGATAGTTTTTAGATAGACTTCTTCTCCTGCACGTGCTAGTTCATAGGCACGTTTACCATTTATCTTTTTTGCACAAAACTTTGGCGGATAGTAGGTTAGTTTACCTAAAAGAGAGATAAGTGTGTTTTTTATTGTATATTCGCTAAACTCTTTTACGTTTTTAATGCTATCTATTTTCTCTATGTCAAGACTAGGGGAGTTAGCCCCTAGCCATAAAGTAGCTTTGTAGCTTTTTGGTGTTTTTTTAAGATACTGAAAAAGTTTTGTGTATTGACCAGTAGCGACTATGAGGCAACCAGTGGCAAAAGGGTCAAGCGTACCTGAAAAACCTACTTTTTTAGTACCATATTTACGTTTTACGTAACCCATGTAGCCATTAGAGCTACGAAAAATTGGCTTATTTACAACAAAGAGACGGTTCATTATATATTTTTTACAAAAGAGCTTAGTATCTCTTTTTTGTTTCCGCCAAAATTTATGAGTAGTTTATACTCTTTGCCTGATTTGTTTGCAGCTTGTACACGTCCGATACCAAATATCTTATGTTTTACTAAATCACCTTTTTTAAAGGCAGCTTGTTTGGTTATTTTGAGGCTAGCATCTTTTATAAGACCTGCTTCACCTAAGAAACGGCTTTTGTCTATCATCTTACGACGACCTTTATAAAAACGGCTATCTACATAAGATAGAGTAAGGTCAGACTTAGCTCTAGTAATAGCAACATAGCCTAAGCGACGCTCCTCTTCCATATTACATCCATCTCCTAGTAGCGGAAAGAACTCCTCTTCTAACCCTATGACAAAAAGATGTTCAAACTCCAGTCCTTTAGCAGCATGTATACTCATAATGGTAATAGCGTCTTCTTCTATTTGGTCTTGATCAGATTGTAATGAAATATCATTTAGAAATTCATCTAGTGTAAGGTCATGGTTTTTTGTGACAGCATCTCTAAATAGTCCATAAAATTCATCAATATTCATAAGTCTATCCATGCCATCTACCATGCCTACGTAGTGGTCTTTTAATTTAATGCGTTCTTCAAAGAGGGTAATGAAATTTCCTAATGTTGCCGATATTTCACTCTGTAAAAGCTTTACATCTTCTACTAGTTTAGTAAGTGATGTGGCTACTTTTTTACTAATGACAAGAGGAAGGTCGCCTTGAAGTGATTTTTCTATGTACTCAAAGAGGGAAATATCTGATTCAAAAGATGCTTTTTGTAACTTTTCTATAGATGCTTTTCCTATGCCTCGTTTAGGCTTATTTATGATGCGTATGAAAGAAAAATCATCATGTGGATTAGAAATAACCCTAAAATAAGAGATAATATCTTTAATTTCTGCACGTTCATAAAATCGCATACCCCCTATGAGTTTAAAGGCAAGTCCTGATTTTGTGAAACCTTCTTCTAAAGAACGAGAAAGTGCATTTATGCGGTAAAGTACAGCTATCTCGTCTGGGTCTACCCCTTTATCTAAAAGTTTTTGTATGCCGTATGCAATGGCTTTGGCTTCCATGGATTCATCTAATGAATGTAAAAGTTTGACATTTTCACCAGCACCCTTATGAGAGGTGAGGTTTTTACCTAGCCTTGTTGAATTATGCTCTATAAGTTTGTTTGCTGCTTTTAAGATAGGTTCAGTTGAGCGGTAGTTTGTTTCAAGTTTGACGGTTTTGCATTTTTCAAAGTTGTTTGAAAATTCTAAAATATTACGTATATTTGCCCCACGCCAACCATAAATACTTTGGTCGTCATCTCCAACTACACATATATTGTTGTGTTCTGAAGATAAAAGTTCTAGTAGTTGAAACTGTAGTTCATTGGTGTCTTGATACTCATCTACCATGATGTATTTGTAGCGTTCACTGGTTTCTTTACACAAGGTGTCATTTTCTGTAAGTATTTGGTGTGTAAGCATGAGTAAATCATCAAAATCTACAAGATTATTCTCTTCTATATTTTTTTGGTATTCAACATATATAGATGCTATTTTTTTATATTCAGGAAGTTCAGCTTTTTCAACAGCAAGCTTAGCAGAAAATAAAGAATTTTTATATTTTGATATTTCTGAAGCTATAAATGAGATGTTTAAATCTATTTTAAGTTCTTTTGCTATGCTACGGATAAGGCGTTTTTTGTCATCACTATCTATAATGACAAATGCGTTACTGCGTCCTAGTTTTTCTATATGAAACTTAAGAAAAAGTAATCCAAACTTATGAAAGGTACATAAAAGAGGAGGGTAAGAAACACGAGAGGGCATGAGTTTTAAAGCACGCTCTCTCATTTCTGCTGCGGCTTTATTTGTAAAGGTAAGAGTTAGGGTATTGGCGGGGTCAATGCCAACTTCTCCTACAAGGTATGCAAGTCTAGTAGTTAGTGTTTTTGTCTTTCCTGAGCCTGCTCCAGCGAGTATAAGCATGGGACCATCAATATGTTCAACGGCTTCTCTTTGTGATGGGTTTAATGCATTTAAAATGGTTTCCATAAAATTGCTTTCTCCTACTAAGTGTATTAATTATACCTTTTAATTGTTTAGAAGCTAGACAATGTACCGTGACATTTTTAGTGCAAAATAAAATCATTTTAATAAGAACAAGTTATGTTTGATTTAAGTATAATTAGATATAATAACTTTATTAACTAATAGTACCATGTACTAGGCAAGGATAGCGAATGCTAAAAGATTTTGTAAAATTAGAGACATTTTTAACTGTAGCACGAGAGAGAAGCTTTTCTAAGGCATCAGCTAAGTTGGGCATATCTCAACCAGCGGTAACACAACAGATTAAATTTATAGAGAAATATCTAGCTTGTAAGGTTATAGAGCGTAAAAAGAATGGCATAAAGCTAACAAATGAGGGTGACGAACTATATAAAATAGCTACGAGGCTTGAAAAAGAGATTCACTCATCTGAACATGATATTTTAAAAATTATAAACAAAGAGATAACTTTTAGACTTGGTGCTTCTTATACTATTGGGACTTATATTATCCCTGGACAATGCCTCAATACCATTGGTGATGCTATCAATAATGATATTAATCTAGATATTGATGTAAGTGATGAAATCGTTAAAAAACTCAAAGATAGAAAACTAGATGTTGGACTTATTGAGTCACCAGTAATGGATAATGAACTTATATATAGAGAGTGGCTAGAAGACGAATTAGTAGTTGTATCTAATGTTCCTATACCTAAAACACTTAAAACGGAAGAGCTTTATGATTTTTCATGGATTTGTAGAAATGAAGGGTCACACACTAGACGTGTAGTCTCTGAAGTATTTGAAGAGTTGGGAGTTTCTTGTAAAAGCTTTAATGTACTTTCAGAAGTTAGTAACACTACTACTGTGCTTCAAACACTAAAAAAGAGCGATAGAAACCCAGAAAAACCATTGGTGTCTATATTGTCTAAATATGTAGTAATGGACGAGATTAACAATGGTGAACTTTTTGAAGCTAAGCTTAGAGGTTATACTATGACACGTAAATTTTTCATTGTTTACTCTAAAGAGAATAAACATAATGCCTATGTAGATAAAGTTGTTAACTATGTTCTAGCAGGTCACTGCTAGAGTTTTTTCCTCCTGATTAGTTTTTGGTTTTCAGGATTACTAAGTAGTGCTTCCATTGATGACTTATTGGGAGTGCTATTTTTATTTATAATCTCGTATTTTGCTAGATTTAACATAATAGGACTATCGTCCACAAATACTTGTTTTATACATAGTAGTGGCACGGTTAAAGTTGAGCCAAAATTTTCCTCACCAAAACCTGCTTCAAAACTTAGGTAATCGTTGTCAATTTCTGCACTCTCAAATGTATAACCACCCAATACAAACATTACAATTGCTCCAAAAGAATCTTTAATACTTTGCGGTAGTTCTGGATTAAAGCTTATATGTTCAGTCTCACAAGCTACTGCAAATTCTTTATTTTTTTGAAACAAATATTCAATATTTTTTAAAATATGTTCTTGCATAATCTTTTTATATTCAGGGGTTTGAAAAAGTTCAATAGTCATAACGTGTACCTTTATCATCGGTTATACAGATGTTTTTTATAATTTTAAATCCTATCATAGCATTCATTAAAGCTACTTGTGTGTAGTTATAAATATCATTAGGTTTTATCTGCCTTGTTTGCAAAAAACCGTCATCTATAAGTTTTTGTCTCGTAGTTCCTTTGAGTAGTGGATTTTTAGGCGTAACCCATTGTTTCCCATCGTAAAATGCTATATTTGCTATACTTGTATCGGTTATATATCCATCTTTTTCTATGAGTATATCATCATACCCATTAACTAAAAGCGAATTTAACTCATCTCTATTGGCATATTTATAATCATAATCTATTCTTGAAGAGACCAATTTCAAACAAGAGATAACTTTTGGAACATAAGGAATGTATTTTACTGAATGTATGTTGTTTGCGTATAAGATACGACAACGGTACAAACCTTTAGTAGGAGGATATATATATTCTTTGAGATTTAGTTTATTTGTAGTGCCATAAATAGCTACACGGCTTCTAGTAAAACGCTCTTGATGATAAGAGAGGTTGTGTATGAGACCATCTTTGATTTTGATAGTCTCCATAAGAAGAGGTTTGTTGTTATGGCATGAAGTCATTAGTTGTCAAAAAGTTCTGTAGAAAGGTAGCGTTCGGCGGTATCACAAAGTATGGTTACGATGGTTTTTCCTTTGTTTTCAGGACGACTTGCAAGTATTTGTGCTGCATGTAGGTTTGCTCCAGCAGAGATACCTACTAGTAGCCCCTCTTCTTTTGCAGCACGCTTAGCCATGTTAAAAGAGTCTTCATTACTTACTTGTATTACTTCTTCGTAGATTTTTGTATTTAGTATTTTAGGTACAAATCCAGCACCGATACCTTGAATTTTATGTGGCCCTGCTTTTCCACCGCTTAATACGGAAGATGATAAAGGCTCTACTGCTACTATTTTGACATTTGGAAGATGCTCTTTTAATATCTCACCTGTACCTGTAAGTGTTCCTCCTGTGCCAACAGAAGCTACAAATATGTCTATGTTGTTTTCGGTATCTTTTAGTATCTCTATAGCAGTTGTCTTGCGGTGAATGTCTGGGTTGTCTAGGTTGTTAAACTGTTGTAGTACCACGGCGTTATTTAACTCTTCTTCTAGTTCTTTGGCCTTTGCTATGGCACCGTTCATTCCTTGAAGTGCGGGAGTTAATACTAGCTTTGCACCTAAATGCATAAGAATTTTACGACGTTCTAAGCTCATAGATTCAGGCATAGTTAGTATCAGCTTCATACCTTTTGATGCACAAATGGCTGCTAATCCTATGCCTGTATTTCCAGATGTAGGTTCTATTATCGTTGTGTCTATGTTTATTTTTCCAGATTCTAGTGCTTTGTTTATCATATTGAAAGCTATTCTGTCTTTTACGGAAGAGGTAGGGTTCATGAATTCACATTTACCTAAAATAGTAGCACCTAACTCTTTTGAGAGATTATTTACTCTAACCAAAGGAGTGTTTCCTATAAGTTCTTCAATACCATTTGCAATCATTCATTTCCCTTTTTTTGTATTATTTCTTTTATACTATATTTTATGGTCTCATCGGCATACATAGGAACAACACCTTTATAGTTAGATGGAACTACAAAAGGTTTCTTCTCTAAGACTATACTCTTTTTGTTAGGTTTGATGTTGTAAATTTTCGTAGCATTACCAGATACAAAGGCTTGAAGTTTATCTTCACTTGCTTCATTGGTTTCAAAAAGTTGTGCTAAGAGTTGTAGTGCAATGGGTGCTGTAAATACACCTGCTGCACAACCGCACGCTTCTTTTGCTTCTTTTGGGTGTGGAGCAGAGTCTGAACCAAACATAACTTTAGGGTGTGCTTCTAGTGCTACTTTGAGTAAAGCATCTCTATCTTCTGGACGCTTAGCTATTGGTTTACAAAACAGATGAGGTTTTAGCATACCACCTGCTACATCATCAAGAGTTATGAGTAGATGATGTACTGTAATTGTGGCATATAGATTTTTATACTTATCTAGTGCTTCTACGCTCTCTTTGGTGGTTATGTGTTCCATTATAATTTTTAGTTTTGGAAAAGCATTTGCTAGACGTTCATAAACACTTACAAACTCTGCTTCTCTATCCATAACAAAGCCATTTGTCTCACCATGTACACAAAGAGGAATGTCAAGTTCGCTCATAGCCTCAAGAGTAGGTCGTAACTCTTCAACATCAAAGCCACTAACTCCGCCCTCTGAATTGGTAGTGATACCTGCTGGATATAGTTTTATAGCAGTTATTTCATCGCGTATGCTTTCTAAAAAAGTTTTGTCATAAGTAGGCTTAAAAAAAAGTGTCATGTATGGAGTGAACTGTTCATCTCCTATAGCATCTAAAATACGCTTTTTGTAGGCAATAACTTCATCTTTTGTAGTCAAAGGTGGTACCAAGTTTGGCATAACTATAGCTCCAGAGAAAGTTTTAGCTGAAGCTTTTGCGATATTTTGTAGCATCTCTTCATCGCGAAGATGCAAATGCATGTCAAGTGTTGCGGTTAATTGCATCAAAATCCTTTACAACATAGTAGTATGTATTGTCCTCTTCCATATTTTTTGGAACAAGCCAATAAATTGTATTTATTTTGCCATACTCTGCATTAAAAGTGAGTATATTAGATGTCTTTTTTGGACTACTCTTTACCAAAGGATAATCTATGCCACCTTTAAAAAATTGATTGCATCGTAAAATCCGTAAACTACTCAAAGCAAAGGCTTTGTGCGGTACATTAAATTCAAATTGCCACTTAGCATACTCCGAACAACTAGGGTAATATCGACAGCTAGAGGGTAACATTTTTGATATGTATTGGTATCCTTTTATGGGTGCTATGTAGAAGTTTTTTATGTTCATGGGCTGTATAAATTTACCTTTAAAAATATGATAGAGGTTTTTATTATAGCAAAGATAGGTGTAATGTACATTGTTGTATAGTTTTGAAGTAAATTATATTAAGGTATTTAATGAAAAAAAATATGATAAAAACTTGTTTGATGCTAGCTACACTATTTGGCTCTACTTTAATCTATGCAGATAAGCAGGTGTACCAAGAAGCACCTAAGGCATACAATACTCTTACTATTCAAGATGCAGTTGTGCGTGATTATAAAAGTTTCTATACTGAAGATAGGGCATTTTCTATGGGAGTTGCTTTTGGTTTGGGTGCTATTGTTGCAAACAGTAGTGCTGATCAAAGCATAAGAGATTGGTATCAGAACAATCAAAGAAGTTCAAATACAGATAAATTCTCTAAAGTTTTTAAAAATTTTGGAGAAGGAAAATATATGCTTCCTTTAGCACTCCTTGCAGGTTCGGTTAACTATTTTAAACCATCATCAGATATTGGTGTATGGGGAGTTTATGCTACTCGTTCATATATAGTTGGGCTACCAGCTTTGGTCATTGTGCAACGTCTTACAGGTGCATCAAGACCAAATGAGAGAAGTTATAACTCAAAATGGAACTCTTTTAAAGATGCAAATGGAGTTAGTGGACACTCTTTTGTTGGAGCAGTGCCATTTTTAACACTTGCCAATATGTACGAAGATAATCCATATATCAAATATAGTGCCTACGCTGCGTCATTTTTAACGGCATGGTCTAGGATAAATGACGATGCTCACTACTTTTCACAAGCTGCTTTGGGTTGGTTTTTAGCGTATGAATCTGTAAATTCTGTTTTTGATGGCGATAGAAAAAATAGTAAATTTTCAGTTTCTCCCATATTAGGAAAAGATAGATACGGCATATCTGTTCAGATGAAATGGTAAAGGTAGGTAGATGATGCGTACCTTGTTTGCAACAATGCTTTTAAGCACATCAATTTTTGCTAACAATCTTAACCTTGAATATAGCTATGGTGTAGATGATTTTATGATTATTTCAGACTCATCTCATACAGTAGGTTTAAGTGGTGGGTTATATCTACACTATATTCACGATAATGGTATGTCTCAAAAAGCACACCTTGAAGTATCTGCACAGTATGATAAGTTAGAACATGATATTGACCATATTCCAGTTTTAATTAGTGGACAATATAGAGTAGATAAGCCACTTATTTATATTACTCCGTCTATATCTTTAAAATCAATAGTCGATTTTGATTGGAAGATGAACACGGTAAGTGGTGTTGAGCAGAGCTTAAAAACAGCTTTGGGTTGGGGAGTAGGCTACAAAGGAAAGAGTCTATCTTTTGGAGCTTATGCTTTTGTAGGGTCTAATTATTTTGAAATAGATGACGATACTCCTAGAGCTTACGGCTATAGTCGTTCAGAATTGACAAAAGGGTATAGACCTGCAAATGGATATATATTGGAATTTTCCTATAAAATATTGGAAAATATAGATATATCTTCCTCGTACAGATATTGGCAAGAGGACTCGTCGTGGAGAGAAAAAGTATTTAACTTTGAAATGGATTTTGGTTTATCTGATAGAAGCAAGATAGGGTTACGAGTAGATAGTAATCTTTACAATTTAGCTCCTCTAAATATACATACTTCTCCTATTTTACCGTGGCATCAAGATGCTATGGTTCATCTGTTTGTAAAACATAGATTTTAATAAAGAGTTTTTAGTATGTATTTTAAAAAATATATCTTAATATTTATAATTTTTACATACTCTTTGAGTGCTACAACTTTTAGAGATTTAATTATGATGCGTATGGCGGTATTTGGAAATATAATTACATTTGCATATCATGTAATTGAATCGGACAATAAAGATACTGAAAATGCAATTTTAGAAGAATTTTCTATGCTATATTTTAAAGGTAATGAGTTTGCACCGCACTCTTTTTTGAAAGATGACAGACTAAGCCTAAGTGGAGAAACACACTATGTAGTTGAAAATAATTATTTTACCCTAACTAACAATATAGAATTTTCTGTAATGAGATGGAATTCTTATAGCCATGAGATTACCAATAAAAGCAAAGCAAATCTATCTGGTTTTATCTACTCTTTGACTCCTATGTTTCGATACCACTTTAAGAAGTTTCCATCTTCTAAGTTAAAACCATTTTTTGAGTTGGGTGTTGGAGGTTCTATTATAGATAACATTATAGTAGAAGAGAGAAATAAATCAACACAATTTCAGTTTAATGACAACATAGGCATGGGGTTCGAGTATGGTAGATATATTTTTGGTTATAGGTTTATACACTACTCTAATTTAAATATTAAAACTCCAAATCCAAGTATAGACCTGCACCATATTTATTTTGGGTTTAAGTTCTAAAAACGATAAACCCTTATGCTATAATTTTACCCAATAAAATTCAAGGCTACATCTCGTGGAAACAACAACACTAAACACACAAAAATTTATACTTAAACTATTTCCAGAAATTATGGTTAAAGGCTCTTCTGCTAAGCGTCAAATGGTAGGACAACTTTACAATAACCTTTTAAAAATCTTAGGTCATTTCAGTGAAGATATAAACGTAAGAAAATTTTCAGACAAAATAGAAGTGGTGACACCTTTAGAGTTTGTAGTTGAGGTTAGAGATGTTTTACTAAATACCCCTGGCATAGAGCAGGTTTTAGAAGCTTTACAGTTTGACAAAATAAATACACTAGATGAGATAAAAGTTAAAGTGGGTGAAGTTATGCACCACGAGATAGAGGGTAAAACTTTTGTAGTCCGTGCAAAGCGTTCTGGCACACACGACTTTAAGTCTACACAGTTAGAACAAACAGTAGGGGGCTATATGTTAGCTACTTACCCAAACCGTGGTGTTGACCTTCATAACCCCGAAGTTACCATACGCATTGAACTATTAAACAATCAGCTAAATATCATAACTACTAAGCACAAAGGGCTTTCTGGTTTTCCTATAGGCACACAAGGAGATATACTCTCTCTTATGTCAGGCGGGTTTGACTCTACAGTTGCTTCTTACCTCGCCATGAAACGTGGACTTAAAACACATTTTATTTTCTTTAACTTAGGTGGTGTGGCACACGAGATAGGTGTAAAACAAGTAGCACTTTACTTATGGAGTAAATTTGGAACTTCTCATAGGGTTAAGTTTATATCTGTACCTTTTGATGATGTCTTAACAGAAATATTTCGTTCTACTCATAATACTTACATGGGGGTAACCTTAAAACGTCTTATGCTTCTTGCTTCCGAAAAGGTAGCTGACGATATGGGTATAGATGCACTACTTACAGGGGAATCTGTAGCACAAGTATCTAGCCAAACACTTCGTAACTTAGCACTCATCGACCAAGTCACCAACAAGCTTATTTTGCGTCCATTAGCTACTATGAATAAGCCAGAGATTATAGACATCGCAAATGCCATTGGTACACGTAGATTTGCAGAGAGTATGCCAGAGTATTGTGGGGTGATTTCCAAAAATCCCATTGTTCATGGCTCATACAAACGTATGGAGCGTGAAGCAAAACATTTTGACTATAGTGTACTAGACAGTGCCGTAGAAAATGCACAGCACATTTATGTAGACGATATACTAGACGATATAACAAACAACACAGCCATAGAGGTGGTTAACAAACTAAAAGATGACTATGTAGTAATAGATATACGAGCCCAAGACGATTGCGTTCAGACAAGTTGCAAGAGTATAAAAATACCATTTTTTAAACTAAAAACCGAGTTTAAAAAATTACCTAAAGATAAAGAATATCTATTGTATTGCGAAAAGGGGATAATGTCTCAACTACATGCCCAATATCTACATGACGAAGAAAATGCAAGAAATGTAAGGGTTTATAGACCTGTTAAGAACTAAATGTGTTCACAGGTCGTAAACTCATGTTTAACTGTTTGAATTGCAGTATTTATTTTCTATTCTTACATAGTTTTTTAGTGTCGCTTTTGCTAAGTCGTCACTTCTCATAGTCTCTTTGTACTTTTCTGTTTTAGCAGTATAGATTTTGCAAAGTCTTGTCACTTCTGCTTTTTTCTCTTTCTCTTGTTTTACCTCTGCATCATTAAAAAACCCACTCATAGCAAATGTACTAATAAGAGCCATCAAAATTACTTTTTTCATTTCGTATCCTTTAATAAATAATTTCAAGTTATAAACTTGATAGTATGTAATTATACTATTTATAACTTAAAAGTATATTAAAGATAAGTTATAACTATAATAAGTATGAATTATATTAGGGTAGGTTCACCAACCCTAGTACCAATGTGTCATACTTTGACGAAAAGTCTCTTTTATGAAGGTTTGAACGGTTTAAATTACACTCTTTTATATATAGTTTACAGACATAAAGCCTCTATCTCTTCAGTAGAAAGCCCTGTAGTATTTAAAATAATATCTAAAGATATATTTTTAGCTAAAAGATTTTTAGCTATTTCTATATTTCTTTTTTTAATGCCTTTCTCTATGCCTTTCTCTATGCCTTTCTCCATTCCTTTCTCCATTCCTTTTTTTAATCCAATCTCTAAACCTTGCTCCAAGCCAATCTCTAAACCTTTCTCCTCTGCCTCTTCCCTAGCATAATCCATCACAACCTTATAATCAAGTCTTCGTTTTAAGTCTTGTTGGTAGCTAAATTTAGCATCTTTGTCTAGTGCTAAAAACTCTGCGACTTTAAAGGCATCGATGAGGACTTTATCCTCTTGAAGCTTTTGGGGTATTTCTATGGTATCTGCTAGATTATTGAGATAATACATCCAGTATTCTAAATGCGTACAAAGGTCTTTTTCTTTTTTCTTGAATTTAGGCATTTCAAGATAATAGTAAGTGAGTTTATCGTAAAAGACTTCTTTGTTTTTGGTATTAACTAGCTGTACTTTGCTTAAATAATCCTCTTTATCGTCCATCACAAAATCCAAAATCCCCACAAAATAGACCTTTCTAAGTTCATAATCCCAATCGCCTCTATGAGATTGTTCTTGAATTGGAAAGCTCGTATAATATAAGGCTCTGTCTTTAAAATATTTTTGCTTGCTTCTTTGGAGTTCTACGATGAAATGATTGTTTTTTTCATCGGTACAAAAAACATCAAAAATAGCTCTTCTATCTATGATATTAAGCCCTAGCTTTTCTAAATTTCTATATTCTAAGTCTATGATTTTATCTTTAATGTCTAGCAAGTCATTAAGAAAACTAATAAGTAAATGCTTATTCTCTTCTTTACCAAAGATATGTTTAAATCCAAAATCTGTAAAGGGGTCTATGTATTTGTCGTGTATGGTCATGCACATTGTTTGTCCTTAATATTAAATCTATCGGAAACGATGTCTTTAGCCCAATGCTATTTATGATTATTCTTAGTCGGTAAACCGACCCTATAGATGCCAATTTTTCTCACTTCCGAATTTATTTATTATAACATAAACTTTCAGTAGCTTTCAGAAAAATACCCCAATAAACATAGTTGTATTATCCAGAGAACATATAGTGTATTTGTCGTGCAGGGTGGGTTTATCGAGCATTTATGATTATCCTTATGTTAAGGCTTCTCTGTTGTGATACCTCTTTGCACTATTTGCCATCAAGAAACTCTATTATACTTGACCCTAAAATTTTAAACATATAGATGTAATTATAAAGTGAAAAACCAAATCTACCTCTACCTCTACCTCATTTTATAATAAGTAGCTATCTAACAAAGTAATAAAATTATAGTAGGTAAATTTGGAGTTAAAAAAAGGACTTTTTAGTCCTAATATTTTATAGTGCATCAAAAAATATTTTACATTCTATAATAAGTTTATCAAGCCTAACATCATTGATATTGGCTTCATTACTTTTTGAGTGCATATAAAAAAGAATCAATGTATCATTTTCATTTTTGTAAAAATAATAGACTCTGTAACCAGCACTTTTACCTTTATTTGAACTAGAATTAGCCATTCTTATTTTATAGACTTTATCTTTTATGGGTATAGCTGTTATTGGAGATGGATTGGTTTCTAGTAGGTCTAAGAGTTCAGAATAATCCCTCTTTAGAAGAGGGTTTTTCTTTTTATAGTGTTTTAGTTTTTTGTCAAAAATAGGTAGGGTATAAATCTCTGTCATATTAAAGTTTGTTGAGTAGTAAACGTGCAGGTTGTGGTTTTATTTTTCCCTCATTTACCTGTCTTATTTCAGATTCTAATACTTTCATATCTTGTTTTATCTCTAAAAAATTCATTTCATTTAATACAAGAGATGTTAAATAGTCTACTGTTGATACTTTATTGACAACAGTTTGTTCATACAAAAAATTCTCTACAGTCTGATTATCAATTTTTATAGTAGTCATAATGTGCCTTTAAAATATAATATCTCTAGTATAGCAAATTTTTTTAAATAATCAAATTTTTGTGGGATTCCCTAACGCCCTATCGGTTGTCTACTCATCTACTACTTATTCCGTTTCTCTCCATAAGCTTTCGCGGTGACCCTATGATTTTAGTTCTGTATTGCTTTTTAAAATCAAGTTGTGAAAGTTTGCGACTAGCAAAACATAACTTGACCACAGGTGATAACGCGTTCAGTATAAAACACCTGTATATTTTTTTCTTTATTGGTAAGTGCCAAATCGTGGCGATAGAGTTTGACCATTTTCCGTATCTGTCCTAAATAACCATATCTACATCACTATGTTCTTCAAAGTATTTAAATATTTTGTTGCGTTCTTCTTCGGTGTCTACGGTGCAAGAGGCATTAAACGAGTGAAATTTTCCTGTTTTTGACTTGTTTC
>Ga0256829_1000787_pt1 | contig 28798 bp, 29 predicted proteins | sample 131447metaG_FD_185979 | JGI IMG/M metagenome (GOLD analysis project Ga0256829, IMG submission 185979) | Hydrothermal vent microbial communities from Lau Basin, Pacific Ocean - 131-447 | ecosystem: Environmental > Aquatic > Marine > Hydrothermal vents | place: Pacific Ocean: Lau Basin | collected... | reverse complement strand
AAAACATTGCTTGAAATGTTACAGCCGAACCTTGCTGCATCAACAGGTTCGGCGTGTACATCTGGTGTTAATGAACCTTCATATGTATTGAGGGAAATTGGCTTGACTGAAGAGCAAGCGACCCAGTCTTTACGCCTAAGCATTGGTAGGTTTACTACAGAGAAGGAAGTTGCAGAGGCAATACGCTTGATTGCAAGCAAAGTTGAAACAATACAAATAAATAATAAGTGATTTAGGGAAGTATATGCCATGGTAATCCTCCGGTAATCCCCACCCCCCATTTATAACGTCATTTAAAAGTAGAATATTTTCAAATAACCAATGCCAATTCAAAAATTGGGCTTTAAATAGCGTTTACCGTAGTAGACTTTTCTTTTTTTGATGTAGCCTTTGTTATTTGGGTCAATATTGCGGTAGCACATGCTGGACTTGATGACCACGTATGCTTCATAGTATACATTATAACACCTAAAGGTAGGTTGACTATATTTTCCCAGCGTCCTTGCTTTTGTGCCATGGACATAAGGATTTGTGCTATATGAGAATCAGATAATACCTTTCCATCGGTTAAGCTTAACAGAGCTAATTTAAAGCGTTCAGAGCTTCGGGTCTCAAACTCAATCACTGCATAATATTTTCCAGATTTAATAATATCTGCAACCAACACTCGCCTGTGGAATTTATGTTTTGAATCAAGATATGACCACTGCCTCTTATCACTTGGTTTAGTTAAAGGAACGAATCCTATTTGATCGCTTGGTTGTCTGATAGATGCAGTTATATTTTCTTTATTATTTAAACATTCTATATGGTGAATAAAAGTACTGAGGTCAGCAGACAATGCTTTTGAACGCGTTTTTTTTATATTTCCACGTAAAGTTCCGCAACCTGAGTCGCTGTAATTACCTTTACCTGTACCAAGTTCGCCTGATGGTGACTCTACCAACGGTTCAACGAGAGTGGATTTGTATAGATTCTTTGTTTTCTTACTTGGCTTTTCAAGTTCCTTATTAGTAATGACTCCAAATCGGTTCTTTGGATTTGAAATAACGACAGTTGATTGGTAACGAGATGGTTCTTCATCGCTTTGGACCTCATGCTTTTCAGGATCATAATCTTCTTTTCGCCTTTTAAACGCCGGTTTTTTCTCTTCATCGGGAATATCGGTTTCATGGTCTGCAATACTGTTGTCATTGTCTCGATGACAAAATAGATGCTCAAAAGGGAATGTCCCCGTGCAGTGCTCTATTTCAAAAACGAGGTGTCGCCATTTGCCATCGGATTGGATTCTTTTGGTGCGTGCTCGAATTGAAGTCGTTCCTGAGAAAGGAAAGGCAGTCTCAGGATAGTTGCGAACCCTCCGGTTGATGGAATTTCTGGAGATGGAGTCATGAATTCTGGTTGCTCCAGAATAAGCTTCAGGCGAGCAAAGAATTCGACCAATAGTCCAAGCGTCATTATCTGAAAAATTCTGACGAAGCTTTAAAAAGTATCGTTTTTGTTCCCTATTAATACCACTTTTCTTTTGGTTGAGAATAGAGTTTAAGTTGTGCTTAAAATCGCCATAAAAAAGGGCGTGAGCCATATCTGTCGATGTTGCGTAGTAAAACCGAATGACCTCGGCAACAGGAATGATGATATTGAATGGATCATTATCATTGCTTATCGCTAGACAGTTTGCGTTAAGGCCAGAGCCACCTAATCGGTAAAATTTATATGGAACTAAAGTTTCATCATTTAGCTTATGTCCTGACTTTATCATTTGAACAGTTGATTTGTTGACATCGATATTAGTAAAGCGTTCTATCCCTCCAGCTTTTTCCTGCTGACAGTATCCATCAGTCCATAGAGACCCAATGACAATGAAGGGAAGTTGGCCAACGCCTATCCGAATAACTATTCGCTCATTATCGTCAACAGCGGAAACAGATGCCAGTTTGGAATCACTTTGCCTTAACGGGCTAATAATGACTTCTATAGTTGGCTCAGAGGGGACGTTGTGATTCTTCTCAACCGCGCCAAACCAGTCGACACGCCAGGTGCGACCATCGTGCGGAAACTCCTTTATTCTAGGAATAATCTCCAAAAATAACCTGCCCAGTAGCGAATATCGATATTCTAGTAGTCATTAGCGATGTTCAGTACTATTTATCATTGGAATTGAGAAGCGTAACCACGATAGGAAGCGCTGCATGGCACATGGAGGACATGGGGCGTGATGATACATCCCTCCTTTAATGACTAATAACTCACTTCTTATGTGATTTTATGCCCTCAGGGGTGATTTGATCAATAGGGTCAGATGTTGCTTCTTTGCTATCTTTATTATCCAAATTGTATGTTCCATGATCGCCTGTACTATCGTTAAATTTAGGTCCTTGGGCAGATACCGTTTTATCACCAAGAGGGACTTTGATATTGCCAGCCTCCATTGCAGATGTAATAGCTTCTTTCGGGTAGCCTGTAATCTGATCTAAAGCCTTTTCCGCTACACGGCCGGCAACATGCGTGCTTTGGTTGCCTATGTCGCTCTGCATGGCTTCTGCTTTCTTAGTGACCTTATCTCTACCTTTATCAAGATTATGTTGAGCAGCGCTGGCTTGTTGTTCTGCCGCTGCCATTTTCTGATCAACTTGCTGACTTGTTGCTGTATTAGGCATAGAGCCTGGGCTTTGCCCATGCTCAGCTGCGGCATTTTGCGCTGTTGTGGGTGCGGCATTGGCTGCGGTTGGAGTATGCTCGCCTGTGTGGGCTGCTTTTTGAGCCATCTCTTTGTTCCATCCTTCAATTTTACCGTCATCATTAATATCCACATCAATGCCTGATTTGTGTAACGCGTATTCTGCAAACTCATCACTATTGGCGATGGATTGTCGCGCACCAATGTCTGTTTTTTCAATACCTAGCTTTTTATCGTTAATATAGTCCTCTAAATATTGGTTCATGTTAGCATCAGACTTAAAGCTTGCAGAATGTGTGTATTGTTCAGCTTTTTGTAATTGTTGAACTGTTTTGCTGCTTTCACTCCATTGTTCTGCGGATGTCTCTGCTGATTTATGTGCATCAGTAAGCGATTGCGCTGCTGTGGCAACGCTGGCATCAGAAATATTATGTGCAGCAACCTCAGCCAATTTGTGTTCAGTCTGAACACTTTCTCCATAACGCTCTGCTTCGCCGCCTTTAATCGCATCTTGGTAGGCTGTTTTTTCTTCTGATGATATCTCTCCCCTTCCTTTCACTCCTGCACTTGCTGCTGCTCCATTACCAAGAAAGCTTAATCCTGCACTTGTGGTGGCAGAGGCCTCTGCCAAGACTTTAGCTGCTTGAGCATCGGTGAGGTTGTGCTCTTGGGCAAATTGATGTGCAATATCTTTGGAGCTCTCAAAAGAAGTGCTGCCACCTGTGGCTTCCATCACTTGGTGTTGTAGGCTTTTGTTCTCTGAGTGCATGGCTTGCTCAACAAATTGTGATGCTGCAACAGATTCATTGTTTTGTGATACGCCATAGCTTACAGCATGCGCGCTTTCTTGTGCTTTGGCATAATTCAGTGCTGAGCTTGTGGTATGGCCAATACTCTCGGATGCTGCAACATTTACACCCATATTACTTATTCCCAGTTGCTCACTAATACGGTTATTGCCATAAGTTTGTGTTGTTGTGCCATCACTGAATTGACCCGCGATATTGGTGTTTGGGCTTGTCATGTTCTGCATAATAGATGAGTTGCTTAGGCTAGTGTTACCAGCACTGATATTACCTCGTGCAGCCTCTCCTGATGCTTGGGATGCTGCTTGAGTGCCAGCGCTCATTAAACTTCCTGCTAACATGCCCATGACTTGGCCACCCATATTGACCAATGACCATGCCAGGATAGGTATTGAAATGGCAAGATAGCCTGCAATCATTGCCATATCTGAATGAATTGCCGACATGCCCATCATGCCTGACATGCTGGTGATGGATAGATTTTGTTCGGTGAGTGTTGTTGCAACTTTACCATATACTGAAACAACCATATTAAGGACAGCATACAATACAGGCCATAATTGAACCCAAACAATCATCTTTAACCATGTTGTCAAGGCTTTGCCAGAGACTGTCATCGGTAAAAGCAATGCCAAGAATACCAAGAAAAACAACGAGTAAATCAACACTTCAAATACCGTATGCATGATAGGGATGGCGCGACTCGACAATTCTGCCATGGTGCGCCAAGCACCTCGTTGTTGGCGTTCGGCAACAGCAGTGGCATAAGACGTGGCTGCAGCAGTTGCATTGGCAGATGCGGCAACCCTGCTATATGAATTTAACATAAAATTAGAAATGGCAGCCTGCTTGAGTTGGGCTTGTGCTGTGGTTGATATGTTAGAGAAAAAAGCATAGCCAACGGGAAGCGCGGCTATTAAGTGTGCTTTGCGAGAGGCTTGCGTACCGCCTTGGCTAGGAAACAATTCATTGCCAAACTTGCTAAGTAACGTGTTGGTGACAGGTCGCATATCGAGCTTGAGCTGTGTGGCTGCTTGAGCACACGTTTTAAATACTTGCGATGTGCCAGTATCATAGAATATGCCACGAATCCTGGAGTTGTTTGTGCTAGAAAACAAAAGCGATTCTAAGTTGGTGGATGTTGTGATGTCTTTAAATGAATAAAATCCATATGCGATATTGTAATATATACATTGTTTCGCATAATAATCTAAGTTTTTGTTCAGTATCGGATCATCAAATCGAGCAGCATTAATCTCAGTCATGAGTTTAGATCCGAAAACCATGCCTGTTTTATGATATTGGAGATCAGCAGGCAGAGAAAACAAACTGTCTGTAATAGTTGTCAATCCATCGCCTATATCGCTGAATAGCCATGCAGGAGCGGCTAGGCCAAATGGGACATTGGCAACTATGTATCTTGCTTGTGGGTTAAGTCGGTCAATAATTGTGACTGTTTTTTTAGGAACAAAAAAGACATTAAACATGACCATAAACATCAAAAACCAATGCCAATTCACCATTTTATGTACGCCCATCTCAATAGTCACCCAGAAAAGAGCGAGCACGCCAAACAGCTTGATTAGTGTTAGGTAATCATTACCACCAGTTAGTGCCGCTATTGCATTAAATGCCTCATACAAAGCCTCACCACCACCATAAGTATATACAACATAACCATTAAACATAAAACACCTCTAAGCCCAAGAGAACCACCATACGGCGATTCGAGTAATATTGATTAAAAGCAAACAAGAGAGCGCTATCCATAATGCACGATGAATCATGCGCAAAGCCGCTTTACCACGATGAAATGGAGTTTCACTGGTGTGTTTGAGCACCAATGCCCAGAAAAATATTAATAAACATACAGTGAGATAATCATTGATTAACTTCGCATCAGGGATAGGCATGGTTTTATACCATACGTGACTCAATCTGGAGGTTATAAGCATTATGCCAAATAAAACACTGATAATACAAGCATTAACAGCATGAAATGTCTGTAGCCACACTGGTTGCTTCAAGTGCTTTAACCTTGATTCTAAAAGATGGTTATAAATTCTAGCTCGAAGTGATCGCATTGTATTAGAATGACTTCGAATATTGCAAAACCTCTTGAAAATGAGGTGTTAAATTCGCAATAAGCATACGCTCAAGAAATTGAGCCTTTTTAATAATCTCATATGATGACATGAAACGCTTACTATTCTTTAAGCTTCTAAATTGCTTCTCTCGATCTCTGATGGTGTTGATGTATCGCTGGTATAAATCTTTAGGCGCATTAACTTGTTCGATGCCTTCTTTGGCAGTCTGGAATGCCCAATCCAGATAGAATGCGGTGATATTAAAGGTAATAGGCGTTACCAACTCATTTTCAATCTCTAAAGCGACTGAAGGGCCTAATGCAACTGCATTGGTCATCATCTTTAAAATGGGGATGCTGGTGATTGTGAGCAGTTTTTTTGAGGCTGTAGTCAGTGGCGCAGTTCCACCTGTCATCGCCTCGTTTTCGAGTTTAATGCGTATGTCATCAAGTGCTGTTCTAACATAGCCTGATATGCCTATCACTGCTTTCCTTCTTGAAATTGGCTTAAGACATGGAGTATCTGTGCATATATACATAGGCATTGAAGAGCCCTGGCTGCCAAACATGATAGTTTCAACTTGGTTGGTTATCGATCCAAGCGGCGGTAAATATTTAGTCTCTGGCGTGCCTCCTGCCGAAGTATTGACTGTAATAGTGCCAACAAGACTCATCAGGTACTCTTTCATTTCTTTGTCGCTGGCCAAGACGCTATTTTTGTTCAGGCCTGCCCATAAAATATTTTTGTGGATGATGATTTTATCTTTTTCGGACGCACTCATGCTTGCAGGGTTGAGTACGCTGCGTGCGTTGGCAGGTGATTTGCAATATTCAATCGCTGCAGCTTCATCACTGGCTTTACCGTGACTTAATGCTAGGTTCTTACATGCGTAATTGCTGCTAGCAGAAATCTCACCAAAAATTCCATCCACTGCTTTTTGAGCGCTTTCGCAACTGTTTATGCTCATATCAGTTATTTTTTGGATCTTGTTCTGAAGATCATTGAGGCTGGTGTATATCTGCGGCGCAAAAGTTTGTAGCGCCAAATTAAAGGCATAGCCGACAGCATTATTACCTATGTTTCTTAGCATTGCTGTGAATTGCGCTTTATTGATAAACGAAAAGCCACCAAGATATGCATCAATGCCGCCACAACCCGATGACAGGCTTGGGGGTGTGACGGTGATGAGATTATAAGTTTGTGATGGGGTTCTCATGAATAAGCCACCGGCTGTGAAGTTACCACCTGCTTGAGACTGATACACGCCAGCAGGCGTTACGTTAGCTCCTGTACCAATACCATTATAAAAACTCTTGAGGCTGTTATTAATATTAGCGTGTGCGCTGCCGCTAAAGGCTAATAAAACACATAATAATACAGTAAGTTGCGTCTTCATAAATCTCTCCTCGATGATTGTAATTTTTCTGTGGTAACAATGATTCGATTAATCAAGGCATCTTCGCTGATCAAGCCAAAGGCGATAGGAATAACACTATGGCTTTTGGGGTGTACTAGGAATAATGCGGGAACTGTTTGCACGCCAAACTTTTTCGACACTTTGTCAATTTCAGGGTTGGGGAAATACGGAACAATTCCTTTTCCATCCTGACTAATTGGTACGATACTCATGCCGTATTGAGCACTGAATTGTTTAAGCATCGGTGCTTCTTTGTGACAATAAGGGCAGTCTGAGCGAAAAATGAAGAATAGACCCCAATCTTCTCCAAGTCTTTTCAGATTTGCAGTGTGCTGCGTGCGCGTCACTTCTTTTTTAACGATTAAAGCTTGGGCATTGGTTGGATGATCGATCGAAAAATCCAATTCGGGATGCAGCCGCAAAGTATTTTGCCATGCCGCAGCGAAAAGCTGTGAACGTTCCATCATCCAATTTTGCAATTGGATATATTGCGCTAAATTTTGTTCAGTTGGGTTCATAATAGCTCGTTCTTTAAGTTGCTTAATCGCCTTCTGGGCTTGCGCCATGGTTTCTGGCGGGAATCTTAGAATTTCTGTAGCTTGCTTATCTTTTTTAGGTTGATGTTTTGGTGGTATTTTTTCATACCAAAACCATCCTTTTTGAGTTCCATTAAGGAAATCTCCGGGACCAGATGCAAGCGCTGGTGTTACGAACATAATAATGCAACATGTTATTAATGACTTCATTGGACTCTTCCACCTGCAGGTGAGCCAGAGTTATAGTAGTTTTTAAGTCGATTGCTTATTTTGTTGCCAATTGCGCTGCCATTGATAGGTGTCATCTGCGCCATAATATCACTGATAAACTCGGATAAATCCATGATACTGAAATCCAATTGTTGCAGTTCTGTAGGGGTAAAGCCTCGGCAATTGCCTGTTGCTGCAAAGCCCCAGCCTATGCCAATTTGTGGTCTCCCTTGCTCTTGAATGATCCGCGCTAACTTTGAGGGAAATACACATGCCCACTCGCGCACGCGTGTGCAAACACCAAAGACTTTTGTTCCACAATCTGTGCCTAGATAATGATTCCTTCCGCCATTTCTGCCTTCAACAAGTCTCTTTCCTGATGGTTTACAACTTTTAAGAAGTCCTTTGCCCCATCCTTTCCCTCCAGATGCGGCACAACAATTGTTAAAGCCTAATACAGCGAGATTATTACAATGCTCAAGCGTGCCAGAAAAAATATCTATTCCATTGCTGCTGTACGATGCTCCTGCAGCAGTGAGCGCCGCAAGTTGTGCTACAGATCTGCCAAAATCTGTGCTCGGAGTAGTTGTGGTGTTGAAGCAATTGCCTTGAACACAGGTCGAAATAGTTCCACATATTTGCGTTGTGGTTGTTGTTTGTGGTTTAGCTAAACATTGATAAGTCTGACTAAGTGTTGCGCAACTCCCATCTGGGAGCTTGGCCAAGCACTGACTATTAATTTGTGAACATCCTGCGGCAACATATGCTTTGCAATTATCTATAATTGGCCCATTGCCGCATTTGTATGTGTCTTTCCAGTTCCAGCATGGTCTGGAAATAACTTGCCCTGCAATAGTTCGATTAGCCGTATCTGTGCATACATGTGATTGTAATATGCAATTGGGGCTTGTTTTGGGATTAACGGCCAACGCTTGCGTGCTTAAAGCCATTATTGTGATAAACCATATAATTATTGGCATGGCAGTGCATTCCAAGTGTCAACAAAAGATGTAACGCCATGATTTTGGGTCCATGTGAGTCTTTTGTATAGATAAATTGGTGTTTTAACAATCACCGGGCAATTCCTAGCCTTGCGTTGTTTGCGGGAACAAAAACATCGAGGACGACCTCTCCTGCCACGACGAACCCTTGATCCGTCTGAGCAAGTGACTTTAGGCGGTCTTTTATCATCTACGCGAAAATCTAAAGTGCACAGATTATTCTTATTACAGCCTCTGAATGTGTAATAGACTTGGGCTGGGCTTATACAATAAAAATAGTTTGCGTGTTTCACCATATAAATATTTCCTAAAAAGGTTTCTTTTCCTTTGGTTGTTTGCGGAGTGATTTGGAGGTTCAGATGCCCCAAATTTTTATAAGTTCTAAAATTGTCGCAATTGCCGCCAGGGTTTGCTAAAGCAACAATAATATCGCTACGCTCGCTTGCAGCTCCACAATTTGCAGTGAATGACATTGTTCCTGGCCAATATGTAAAAGGTCCAACAATGCCAGAAATTGATGTTCTATTAAGTCTTGTTCCAAATGCACACGACTGTGTGATCTTGGGTGTTACACTTAATGATGTGTTACATATTGGGTTAATGATTGTATTGCTCTTAGTGCAAGTGTAAGTGTCGTATACTGCTGGATTAGTCGTTGTAACATTTTGACATCCATTTGTATCGGTTGGGTTAAGCCCTGATAATTGTCCTTCCTTTGCCTGTATTGCGGTTGCTCCCTGAATTAATGAATCATTTCCTGTAATATTAAATTGAGGGCGTGCGGTTGCGCTATTTTGAATAAATGCGCCTGCGCCGCTTGGATCTGTAGCCGTTGCTCTAGTAGAAGCATTGCTTAAAGCAGAGGGATTGTTGAAATTGACTTCAGGTGGGCTGGCAGTGGTATAGCCAGGTATAGTATTGCCATTAACTGCCCCTATACTGGGTGGTGAACTATGCTGCGCTGCCATATTTTGTGCGTCTTGAAAGCCGCCTGCATATGCAGTCGGTGTGATAACCATAAAACTAATCAGTGTTGCAATGATACATTTCATTTAAAAAACCCCTGGTGTGTTAGCTTGGAGAGATAACTTTGAATGATGGGCTTGTTTTTTAAGCTGTGATCAAGCATGTATTGAAGGGCATAATCAAGACTGACATCGCCATATACCACATCCAAGTCTGCATCTTCAATCACGAAGGCGGGAACTTGATCAACCTGGTATTTTCGGAAGATTGTAGGATCGATCGCAAAACCTTCATGTTTTTTTACGTCTAAAGCAGCGGTTTTAAATTTTGTTTGTGCGAATGATGGTTTAGGATTATCTCCTTCAGAAAGAACTAACCCTCGCATTAGCACGGTTCCGCCAGCTATCGCGGTTTGTTTCAAAAGCATCTTAAGTGAAGCTTTGGGTATAGAAAAGGATGCAAATACAATAAGCCGATGTTTATTTTTAGTTGTGGAAAGGACAGTGAGTCTCTCAACAGCCTTAGGTTTAGAAGCGCGTTTAAATAATTCAGCTAAATCGCCTTTTTGATTTGTTTTTTTCATGATCTTATCCATCTTTGGAAAAGAGGGAACAGCAACCTTATCTTGCTCAAATCGCTTTAGTTTAGCGGACGATTTTTGTTGTGCTTGTTGTATCTGTTGCGCTGAAGGCAGATGTTCAGCGCTTATGGCCATGTAGGGTAATAAGTAAATGCTCATAAAAATAAAATAAATCCTAAAATGCACAGCATTCTCTCTTGCGCCATATTTGATACACGAAATCTTCGCCTTTGATCGGAAATTCCTTACCAGCTGATATAAGTGCTTCAGTACGACCAAATGGCAAACTAGGGAGTTTTGTTTGGCGGATAGGCTTGACCATTTGAATACGATACTGACTTTTTTTAATGATTAGCGCTGGTATAGGAAGGCATTGGCTGGCTGGATCGCTGCTGTTGACCGCGAGGCCTTCCCGATGCATTTTTGCGATAAAGCGCTCAATAAGAAGAATTGAGGCCATCACACCACCATTGTGGTCCATAACCGTGCCTGTGAATGGATAAAGCCCTCCTTGGCATCCAGCACACCAAAACAATGGATCAAGTGGAAGCCCTGCTGTGGCGGCAACGCAGTCTGCTGCGCAGGCTGCTTGTGCAATTTTATTCCCGAAAAGCACGGCTTCAGGATTAATCAGAAGCGATAACTCATCATCATCCCACATAGGATCAAACTCGGTAACATACAAAACATCAAATCCGCCAGGGCTAACGCAGCCCGCGCTAGTGATGATATTGAGAATCGCAAGCATGGGATTCATCATCCAATGTACATGATAAAACGACTCACGGCTTCCGCCTTCTTTAAGTCCTCGTGATCCGTGCGGCATTGTCATGCCTGCTGTGCTAAAGCTTACACCACCTAAAGATGGAAAACACATTGGCTGTCGAACAACTTCACCAAGACGAGTAGGCTCCCAGAATCCCATCGGTATGCCAATACGAATAAACGGAGGCGTTGCGATAGGGCAAGCGCAGATAGGCAGGCCGCCAGCTCCTGATGTATCAGGCAAAGGGCCTAAAGACACCTTGATGCCTGCAATTGTCAATGGGAATAAGGATTTCCAGTTAATGTCTGTAATAGGGTTGATGAACTTTCCTGTGCATCCTGCATATGCAGGCGTTGCGAATACTATACAGCATATGAGCAAGAAATTTTTCATGAGATTTTCCCTGGCAGTACTTCAGAGATGAGTAAGTTCATCCCATCTTGACTGACAATAGACGGTACGTGCTGGATATGAAATTTTTTACTTAATCGCCCTTGCTGATCAAAAAATACACGCACCTTCGATTTCTCCATCATCTCAATAGGTGAGCCAGAAGTGAGAATAATTTTAACTTTATCATGGTAGTGCTTTCTTACCGCCAATGCCCATCTGCGTTGCTCTTTGGAATCACCATCAATAAATACCAAGTGTTTGCTCATCTGAATATAAGAAAAAGGATTAATGCGTGTGCCAGGCATAGCTATAATGCGGCCTTGGTGATCTTGAATTGCGTGCTCAATCACTACAGATGGATCCACACGGAATTTCCGGTTTTTTTTGGTGTGCGTGATGGATGCCACTGCGGCGGGTCTGTGGATTGTTTTTAATGCCCGTTTTTTTTGCGATTCTTGAAGCTGTTGAAGCTCGCCAGATGCTTGCATGCGCTCCATACGTTGCTCAATCCACGTCAACATATCAGGCTCATCAATGCGATATACGGGGCCTAAAACAACTTTAGTCTTCGCTAAACTGATAGAAGGCACTATAGTCAAGTAAAGAAAAGCGCTAAAAAATAAGATGCGCATGTCCAATCACCTGTTTAACTTGAATCCAGCCCACACCATCATAGCGAGAATCAAAACTGTCATATGATGTTCCACGAACCACTATCCTTCCTTCAGGAACACGGCCTGTTGGCCCTGGCTTCAATATATGGCCACTGTTAGTTTTAGTTCGTGCACAGCCAATGATTGTGTCATTGACTTTGTATGATAAGCATTCTTGAGTGTTTGTTGCTGTAACAATATCTCCAGCAGTGCCTGATAACTTCTTAACAAATATGGTTCCTTTGGGAAACCATGGCTCATAGCCTTGGAACTCAAAAGCAACAAGTTCTCCCTTTTGAGGGTATTCTCCTTTGTGGATCAAGAATACATGACCTGGCAATGAGTGATCCAAATTGATAGCTATCGTGTAAAATGGTGCTACACATGTTGAAACAACCGCAATAAATGCCATTGCCCATAATGTATATTGCATATTTCTGATTACCCGATCAGAAGGGCGTTTTTTTTGGATCCATCTCAATATCATAGCTTTAGCTTTCTTTCTACCATTAAAGTGATGTCTGGAACGCCTGATACTGCGGCTTGTTTTGGAATGATAATCCAATGTTTTTCCTTAGCTAATTTACGAATCACACTCTCCATGCGGTTGCTGAAAGCGATAATTTTTTTAGGTGATTGTGTGCTTGCTCTGGCGTGGTCGGAAAGGGCTATTAGGTCAACACTAACAATCACAGGCTGCTTGTGTTGAAACCACAATGTCAAACCGCTGCAGCCCAGCGCTAAAACCACTCCAAAACCCACTATAATATCTTTCATTGGCCACGCTCCCTTAATACTTGTTCTACAGCATTTTCAATTGAAGCTCCTTGCTCTGTTAAATTTTTAATCGCTTGGAAATCTTCAGCCTTACTCGAATACAAAAGACCTGAAAACGGATCTACAATTAAACGACCTACGCCGCTTCCTGCCGCTGAATAAACATAAACTTCAGAATATTCGCCATGGGCTGTTTTTAAGCTAGTTAAAAGACGCTTCATATGGTCATCTACTTTCAAACGTCCAGATTCAGTGAGTTGTTCGATGCTTTCTTTTTTTTGCCTAAGTAAAAGTAACCAGTCAGAGTTCTCAAAAGCAGCAAGGGAAGCCGCATATTTGTAGTAGTCGCCAACCGATTGTGTTGCTGTAATAAAAGCTCCGCCATATTTTCTTACTCGGCGGTATCCCGTCTCAATGAACTCACCTGCGCTTTGCATGAGATCCCAAGCTTCGTCGATAATACATACCTTACGCTGTCCTCTCTCACCTAAATACATCGCCTGTTGAATTTCATACATGACAATCATCAACACCAATGCTTGTAAATCTTTTTTAGCTTTCAGCTCTTCAAGCTCAAGTACAATGAATTGGTTGGTAAAGTTCAGTGTGCTTTCTCCCTCAAAATAAGAGCCGTACATGCCTGATGCTGTGTACGGCAACAACATGCGTGCTAAATCTTGCGCTCTTGGATCATCTTGAGCTTTAAGGTGCTCTGCAACATGCGTAATGGTCATTTGATTGCCGTATTGGTTAAATCCATCACGAATAGCTTCTTCTAACATCGCATTTTCCAAATCATTAGTTTGTCGAGAAGCAGCTGCCATTTTTGCAAGTAGTGGCTTAAGAAGTGCCATTTCTTCATTGATGTCTACAACATGGCTAAATGGATTGATGCATATTTTAGATTCTGTTGTGAATTCGATGAATTCGCCACCTAGCAATTTGCATAATTTCTCATAAGACCTTCCCACGTCGATAATCCATACCCGTCCTCCTATGCCTAAGTACGAACATGTAATTTCATTCAGGAGAAAGGATTTCCCCGAACCTGATGCTGCGGCAATTGCGACATTGTAATTGCCTTCTTGGTTGTCAAATAAATCGAAAAACATCAATTGTCCTCGCCGGGAATACAGGCTAATTGTGGGTGTTCCCGTACCTTTCCAATCAGCGAGAAATGGAGCCATGTGCATTGCGTTAGCAGTGGTTTTGGTTGAAAAGCGCTCCATTTTCTTAATGTCTGACCACATGTCTTTGGACAAAGCCATGGGGAGTGATCCGAGTAATCCTTGCATCTGCATATAATGATCGGTGCAAAGCTCCCAGTTTTTGGAGCGGAACACGGCCTGAGCTGCCTGCTCAGCTTGTGATCCATGTCCTTTTGGAGCGAATAATGCTAATTGGTGATATACTTGCACCATGCTATGCCCTTCAGCCAGCGCATGCATGACAACATCCCAGTCTCTCTTTTTTAATGCGAAATCGGGTAAAAATTTGGCCATTGGTGTTTCTGCGTCATGAGTTGATCGCGCGGCTTTCATCTGCGCCGACGCTTTGGCTGTTTCTAAGTCAGGGAGATGGACTCCTAAAGTGAACCAAAATGGGCATTGGTGTTGTAAATTGAATTGAAACATGTCTCCTATTAGCCCTGTCATGTCCCATAAAGGGAATTCTTCAGGGTAATTTTTAACAGATAACATGCGTATCTCAGTTTCATCATTCACCAATAAATGGTCTTTTTCAACCTTCATGGTTGTGTCGTAATTGATGATTTGATTACGGACTAATTTTCCAGGATCATAGGCTAAATCGTTATCGTAATTTTCTTGGTTTAGAATTTCTGCCATGAGCGTAATGAACTTGCTGGCATCGACTCGTTGTGATGGTAGATGCCCGCCTGCTAGGACGGCTTCAGCTCCGCGCCTTAATTCTACAAGACGATTTCTTTCTTTTTCACCCATATGTCCAGGTAAACAAAAAGACACATACACGTGAAAATCTCGAACAAGATAGGTTGTTCGTCTAAATAATGAGCGTTTGGTTCCAGATAGAATATAATCGATTCTTTTTTGTGCAAGCGCCTGATAAATGTTATTTATAGATTCGTTATCCTCGTTTTTCTTATTGTCTCGCCTGTTTGCCCATGACATTAATCTCGGTCGAATATTCGATGAAGCATGCATGTGTACTTGAACACCTGTATCGGCTGGCCACCCAAGTGTTAACAAGGATGTTAGTATCCGCGCCATCTCCATATTTGCGCCGGATTGAGGTGTGCATTCAAGAATAAATCCATAGCTGTCTTCGTTTTGGAATAGTTGTCCTGCCTCGTCATATCCCATGTAAGAAAGCTGGGCCCCGAATCGGTCGGGCTGCGCTACACGGTCAAAGGGATCAGGCTCAATAAGTTTTAGCATTCTCGATATCATTTGAGCACATCTGATGTTGGGTTTTGAGGGCTGGGTGCTTCTTGGTTGCCAGTTGTTTGTTGCTCATTTGGCGCGGGTGGAATGATACGAGGCGCATATCTAGCCTGAATTCTCTTTTTCTCGGCATCAATGAACCATTTGCCATGGTTAATAACAACATATAAATATTCTTGGTCGTGGTAATCGTCATCTTCGTCAACCCAAGGAGCTATCCATATTCTTACGAGTTTGGATTGCCCTCGAATTGGCGTGCCTGCATGAATGATTTCAGGGTATCCCTCTGGATACTCACGATCCGCAGAGCCTCTTTGGTTGATGATATTATGCATCTCTGATACGGAATGGCAGCCAGCTGCATTCGGAGTATCTTTGCAAGAAAATTTGGCAGCGCAACCAGATAACAACATGATAATCATAAAGAACATTGTTTTTTTCATTTTAACCACTCCAAAAGAACTTGTTCGTCTTTCGGCAGACCGTTCATGATTTTACCCTTTTCTGAGATTAGTGTTGGTGTGCCAGATATGCCTAAGCTTTGTGCCAGTTGAAGATTACGTTCAATGGGGTTGCTGCACGCCTTATCAGGGATAATTCTGTGGTGCATCATACTATCGATTAGCGCCTTATGCTGGTTTGAAGAACACCAAATATTATTTGATTTACGTTTTGCATCAGGGTGAAGCTGTTCTAAAGGCATCAAAAATGTATAAACTTCTACTCCGTGTAGTCTTTGTAGTGTGGATTCTAGTTTTTGACAGTAAGGGCAGTCTGGGTCAGTAAATATAGCAAGCTTTTTCCCGCCTTGATCTCCTGAAACAATTGCATCTTCTAGGGGTAATTGTTCAAACGATACTCGTTGAATGTTAGTGAGTCTTTCTGCTGTTAAATCTTTATTTGTTTTGGGGTTGAAGATATGCCCGACCATGAATAAATCAGCTGCTTGGTCGGTGTACATGATGTTATTTCCCATAACTACTTCATACATCCCAATCATTGGTGCAGGATTGACCGCTTGCACTTTCGTGTTAGGGAAATTTGTGCTTAAGTGCTCTTGAATGCTTTCGCATATCGGGCAATCAGATGCATATGATAATGCTGGTAGAGCCAGCAGAGTGAATACCAATAATGTTGTTTGTCTCATATTTTTTTTCCTCTCCAGTTTGGAATAGTGGTGCCATTTTTGATGATTACATCGACGGTTTGGCCAGCTGCAACCTCGATGATCGGGTAGAGTTTGTTCGCTTGCTGGATGTAAAAATCTGCGAGTTTTTGCATTGCAGTTCCGACACCGTTGTATAAGCCTGCTTTTGTGGCAGAACCGGGCGTTATTGTGCTAGTGACACCAAGCGGTGAAACTGTTTGTGTTGAATTGGCTTGGGTGAATGCATCACCAATGCCTGCAGCAATGCCTGCAAGTAATGCTTTAGCTAATACAAGTCCTTGTTTACTGACTAAGCGGCCTCGTACACCTACTTTGCCGTCCGGGCCTGTGATATAACCGTCGATGTTTTCCTCGATTGCTTGTCCAGTCTCTCCAATACATGACAGTTTTTCTAGTCTCAAATAAGCTCGTTCACTTGAGATATCGCCATAGCCACCGGCTGTGATAAAACACTCTTTGTAATTCTCTTTAAAGTGGTTGGCCATAGTCGTCATGTCTGTGATTTGCAGTAATACAGGCTGTGGATTTTTTTGTGCCTGTCCACCTGTCGCTGCGTCAAGTCCGTTTAAGAGTCTTGCTTGGCTAAAGCCAATGCCCAACCAGGTTTTTTTATCTTTCTTGCTTGGTTCAGTTTGATCATTTTTTGGGCGCTCCATTCGCACCAACAAAATGCCTTTAGGTTGAGGGGCTTGAGGAGTGTTGTTAAATGCAGGTGGAATAGTTTCATTTATTGCTTGTTGTGGGTGTTTGGGTTCATTAAAGGGATCCCTGCTTTGATTGATTGATTCAGGTCCCATATTGGGGATAAATGCAGGGACGTTAATAGGTGCTGAGGGCGCTGAGGGCAGTCCATTATTGCTGAATGCTTCGTTTTGTTGGTTTTTTAGATTTTTTTCTCGTTCGTTGTTTTCTGCCTTCAGCGTTTGTAATTGCTGTTTAAGCTCGCTTATTTCCCGCATCATATTTTGCATAGAGGACTCTGATTTTGTAATCCATACATCAGAATCTGAAACACTGTCGCCAGGAATGGCGATATCTTTTGGTTCCATATCATCAGGTGCGGCATCCACCGCCTGCATATCATCAGGTGTTGAAGGCTGGCTTAATGTAACAGCAACCACTGATAAAATGAGTAATGCGGCAATCGCTCCAATAGCGATCATCCATTGTTTCTTTTTACGGCTAAATTCTTTTTTATCACTCATTATGATCGTCCCGAACCAGCCATATTATTGTTGATTCATGTTGCTTAAGGCTCATAACATTGGAGTGATATGGGTGATCGATAGTCACGGACACCACGCCATCGTGGAAAAACTCTTGTTCAGTGATTGTTATAGCGTCTTTTTTTTGATTGGTGAGCTGATATTGATCGATAATCCACTCGCCACAATCATATTGTTTTTCGAGCAGCAATTTCGTGTCATCCCACCATGGAATATCAATAAAGATATTGTTTTTTTGGCATTGATTAGGCGTGTCTTGGCTGACTATTGTTTTTATGAGATTTTTGATATGTGCAACGTGCTTGGATACTCCGATTGGATTGTATTTTGGTTTACTTGACTCATTTAACTTGGGTTTGATGATGATCGACTGCCCGGGCATAGGTCGTGGTGTCAAAACGATGGTGTAATTTTTACCCTTCTCTGTTGTTAAGAAGAGTGTAAATGGCTTAGATGAATGCTCTGTACGAACGAACACTTGCCCTTGTTTATCATCTTTTTCTATGGATACGGTTCCGTTGTTGGATCCTGCAACTGTGGCGATGTACTGCCCTGAAACTTGGATTCTATTAGAATCGAAGTTCGATATTTTAGCTTTCAATGTTTCTAAGTCAGCGTTGTTGACATGGAGTATCTGCGCTGCTTGAGCCTCGATACTACAGCTGATTATTAGTGTTGCCATGAGCAATGCTCGTAACATAGAACCTCCCGTTGATATTTTCGCAATCGATTGTTAATTTTTCAGTTTTGTCCTTGGATTTTGTTGTTCCAATAAATGTTTGAAGCACGCCAGAGACTTGGATTCGACACCTTCCACTTTTAGACAAATAAATTTGTTCTGGATGGAACGCAGTGGATACCTGGTATTTTTTCATGCGCTCTTTTTTAGCTTCTAAGTTGGTTTGGAAGGCGCCGTAAGCTTTCGGCGCTAGATATGGTTTGAGCATGTCGCCCTGAAACTTAATACTTTCTGGCGTTACGTTGAGAATAAGATAACTGATGAACGTGCCCATTTGTTCTAAGTAAGCGTCATCAAATTCCCCATGGCTTTGAATCCAAAAGCTTTGTGTTGCATTTGGCGGTACATGAACATCAATTGTAGTGTTGGTTCCATGGATGATGCTGTATAAGATTGTGATTAGTGTTGTTGCTGCCAGCATAAGCACGCTTGCCCTAAGGAATCGAACCTCGTTAGCTGTATCAGATGATTTCTTTTTTAAGTCGCTGATTTTCATGCTGCGGATACTGGTTGGTTGAAATTTGCTTGTCAGAAAACCTCAAAAAAGTTCAGACTGAACAAAAAAAGGCTCCTATAAGGAGCCTTTCTAATGCATCAACCAACAAATTTTACGATGTGGGAAGGCGGTGTTCGCTTTAAACCCATATCCATAGGTAAATACCAGTATGCAGTGTGGGCCATGAATCCTCGTGATCGTCCTGATTTTAATCGACCAATAAATCCTCCTGTCGCAATGCTCAGGATTACGCCGACAAGAAGCATATTTAATATAATGCTTAAGCCGAAAATGGCAATCGAAATCAGCGCCTGATCAAAATCCCACCACAACAATTTATTTGTATCGTCAAGGTGTCTTGGCATTCTTAAAGAGAGGCGTTCTTGAGAATCCATGTCTGACCCCTACATAATTGTTGCGGTGGCAACGCCGTTAATGATGGTAACGCCATATGCGACAAGGAATGCGATACCGATGCCTATGAGCGGTGGTAACAAACTTTTTGTCCACGCGGCCACACCCAAACCAATGAAGAACGCAAGCACTGCGAAAATCTTACCGCCATAGCCAGTTACCCAACCGGTTAGAGTAGTGTATGCAGAGCGAAACACTGCGCCTTGCGTTCCTGCAGATGCTTCTACCGCCAAGCATAGCGTTGCGATAACGAGCATTGCTCCAAGCATCCATTGTTTTTTTATTGCTTCTGTCATTTTTGACTCCTTTTTACATGAATAACAGCCCGGCGATTTGTTGCCGAGTCTGTGGGCACCTGCGCGTAGCAACATTTGCCATGCGCTGATGTTTGGTAAGTAACATGTTTGTTACGTAATTTTTTTTGTAGAAAGCTTAATACAGCATGTGCTCGCTCTTGAGCTAAGCGCTCATTAATAGCTTTATTGCTGATAGAATCTGTGTAGGCGCTGATTTCTATGCGCAAAGCGCCTTTTGCTGCGCGAGCCTTTTGCACGAAAACATTAAGCTGTTGTTGTGCTTGGGGAGTGAGCGCTGATTGATTGAAATCAAAATAAACAGTCTCTGGGGCTGGTAAAATGCGTTCATGTTTGTTTGCGCTGATTGTTTTGGGAGTAACGTGTTTGCACTGCTTGCACCAATAAAACCGCTGCTTGCTTTGGTTTACACCATGTATTTCTCTTAATTGTGTTCGTGTAATTTTTCCCGATGATTCGGCGGATAGTTGTTGTGTTGTTGTTTTTGTCGTACTGCAGGATGCTGTAATTACGATAAGCCCACAAATGATCAATTTTATAAACATGCGTCGTATAATGCTAGCTGATCAGGCTTTGTCAGAAAACCTAAAAAAGTTCAGACTGAACAAAAAAGGGAACTCATGATGAGTTCCCTTGGTTTGAATTATTATTTGTTTTTCTGGTCTTTTTTGTAGTGGAAATACAATGTTATTACAAACGCAAATGTTGCAAGCACAAATAACACTACAGAGACTGCTTCTGCATTATTCATCATCAACCTCCATTAAAAAAGAAATAATATAAAGCTCCAGCGCTCCTACCCCTAGAATTATTGCATAAAAAGCACTGATTTGTCCAGTGCTGATCCCAATAATACTAAACAAAAACATACCTTTGCTTATATCATATAAAAACTTCAACAACGACAGGCGTTGATTATTATTCATACTTCCTCCTTTTAAAAAAAGGGAAGCTCCCGCCAGGGAATGCTTCCCTTTTGGGTTATTTTATTTTGGTTCAGGCTGAACCATTTTATTTAAGCTGCTTTTTTAAATTCTATCAAAGAACCTTCATGGCGTTCTAAAAGGTATGTAGTCGCTTGTTGCGCCTTTGATGAAGCATGAAATATTGCACGCTTATCGCCTTTTAAAACCTCCAACCAAGAAGCAATATAATTCACATGTTGCAGATTTCCTTTTATGCCAAAATGAGCGCATAAAAAACTAGCGCCTAGCTCGGCAACAAGTTCTTCAGCTGCATACGCATTTTTATCAAACCGTTCACCAAGATCACGATCCAATCGTGATTTATGACCAGTCCAATGCGTAAACTCATGCAAAGCTGTTGCATAATAAATTGCTTCAGCTTCAGACTTTGACAACTTATGACTAAAGCAAGTCTCAATAGGTGGCATGCTTACTTCATCCAATTTTGGATAATAACAAGGTACATCCCCATTAAAACTTATCTTTGCACCAACCTTTGACGCAAAATAAATCACTTCATCATAAGAAAGAAAACCTTTTTCATGGGTTTCAATTTTAGCAGGTTTTAAAGAATCAAGTTTATCTTGTTCTCCATCTAGTTGATCAAGATTAAAGACAGTATATGTTTTCATAATAGGAATTATATTCTTATCATTATCACTATCTTCAGAACAACTATCAGAGTTTTTATCTTCACTTTTTTTGTGAATCGTTTTCACAAAACAAATCTTAGTCCCTTTTTCACCTTTTCTTACATTCAAATCATAAGATTTAGCCTGTTTAAAAGTCATCCAGCAATCACTAGCATAACTGTGTCTCTGTTTAGCAGACCAAAGAATAAGAATGTTAATCCCACTATACTCACGACCTGTTACACAGTTATGAGGCAGAGTATTGGGTGCTTCAAAATCATTTACCCAAGGAGCAACACCTTTTTCTAATTCTTCTATAATTTGATTTGTAATCGTTTCATAAATATCTTCTTTCATTTACTTCTCCTTTAGTTTAAAAAGAGAAGCAACCCGTAAGGGAATACTTCCCTTTTGGGTTAAATTTCAATTTTGGTTCAGGCTGAACCAAAAAAGGGAACTCTAATGAGCTCCCTTGGTTTGAATTATTTTTCTTGTTTGCGCATAGTTACGCGAACATTTTGCGCCACGATTTGAAGTACAGTGATTTCCTGTCCATCTTTTTCATAGCTGTTTGTTGTTAAACGGCCTTCAATCAAAACTTTGTCGCCAGGCACTACATTGCGTTCAATAAACTTTGCAGTGTTGTTAAATGCAACAATGTTATACCAATGAGTTTCGGTTACTTGTTCATCATCTTTTTTAAAAGATACGTTCTCAGCAAGTGAGAATGAACAAAAGTTTCCTTTTTCATTCATTTTAATTGCCGCTGTGTTTCCTTCGATAAATACTGTGTTCATAATACTCTCCTTGAGTGTTTTAAAATTTCCTTGCGTGCAAGGATTTTGGTGTGCCAGTCCAATTAGAAAATTGATCCTGGTACTTTTTAATTACGCAAATGCGATAGAAATCGCTATTGCTTGACTTACCATGATATAAAGCACTAGGTACTTTGTTTTTAACATGTCATGCTCCTTGAAACCAAGGCATGACGAATTCCCTAGAGAATATTCATCCCTTGGGAATTAAAATTTTCAACAAACCGTAATTTGTTGAATAGTTTACTGTATTAAACATTAGAATGAGCGAATGCTCGTTTTTTATGATGCTTCAAATTCACCGTAATGAATATACACCGACTTGATCCGTAAACCAAGTCAGAAGCGGGCGTAAAGAATGGTGTAATTATATATTGTTGGACAGGCGTGTCATAAAACATCCTGTTTTAGTTATTATAGGTTTTTTTGTTCAGACTGAACAAATTTGAACAGTCATCACTCGCACGTTCGGCATGTCTTCACAAGCTCGACATCCTTGCCCCAAGGCGAGCCATCAAGCACAAACCCCTAAAAAAAGGGGTAAGCCGTGCTTGATCAGCCTTGTCGTTCGAACTTATGCTCTGCTGGCATCTTTGAAAAGATTTGCAGGGCATAGCTCGTGATTGATATGTCAAAAAAGCTGGGGCAAAGGCCCCAGCCATTTCATCAAAGATTTTCTAAACCTTTGAGGCCTTGGCTAAGCGCAGCTTCGACATTATCATCAGGTCTCTCAGAATGCTTTATAGCTTTCTCAATTTCGCTTTTTTTATGCGCTTTTAATGCGGAAAAAGCTAAAGTTCTTATGCGTTCTGCTCTATGTCGAGGATCAAGTTTTTCCAGATCCGCCAATAGCTCAGGCTGGGATGCACTAACTGTAACTAATACACGCATTATTTTGTCGCAGCTGCAATGTCCCAAAATCCTTGGGCATTGGATAAATGTGCGTGTTCAAGATTAACTAATTTACTTTTGGGACAAGTTTCTCGAATAACAGATTCAAACATTTTAGCGCCGCCACCGACCATTAAAACAATATCAATATCAGATTTGCTAGATCGCAATGTTGCTTTAATTTGATTTACTATATTCTCCTGCAGTAGATTGGCGGCTTTGCGCAATATAGGCTCTAGTTCAATCTCATCGCCAAACAAATACACTGAACTTTGATTGATAACTGCATCTTCAATTTGGTCGATTGACACATTCCCGCCATATTCTTGAGAAATAATATGAGATGCTTTCTCAAATAATGCTGAAACAGCATTTACTGATGTACCCAAAACCGATGGGTCAACATTGCATTTTGAGATCAATGCCCAATCGATTGAAAAAAAGCCAGGATCAAAGACTAAAATTTTTCGGTTAAGCATTTCTGGGCACTTATTGATATATTCCATATATCCGCCAAAGGGTTGTGGAACCACAACAACTTTTTTAACTTTAACTTCTTTTTTTCTTGTGACTTGATGATTACCTTCAAGTTGCGCTTGTAATTCTTTTCTATTTTTTGGATCAAGAAACTGATTAACAGGCAAGCCTGTAACTAAAACATCAATTTCTGGAACTGATGAAAGTAAAAGTGCAGAATGGAACAATGCCTTATAATTAACAGTGTCAGTATAATCTTTGTGTAAAGTTCGAGTGTAACTTTCGCCAAGGTCAGCTGGCGGAACACATGTTACATACAATTTATCATCTACTGTAACTCGCAATGAATCTGTGTTTCCAATGTTGAGTCCATTGCTCGTGCAATCTTCAATTACACCTGTAGGCATTGCTTTCTTTACACATGCTGATTTTTCTGTCCCAGAAACAACCTTTAATCCTGAATACCCGACATCCATTCCAATATACATATTATTCACCTCATATTTTTTTATTGCCGTTTGGCAGGCGAATAATGGGCTTGTCGCACTCTATCCGCACAAAAGTGCGACAAGCCTCTGGACTAGGTTATTCATTAACGACAACAGTGTGACAAAAGTGCGACAAAAAGCTGTATCGTGCGGGCTGTCAAAGCATTGTCGCACTTTTGTCACACTTTACAGTTTTAAAAAGTTCAGACTGAACTTTTTGTTAACGCCTATGCAAAGCATTCACCCACAGACCCGCCCACAAAGTGGCATCCGATACTTTTGAGGGTATCGGATGGCTATCACTGTGTGGATGGCTATGTGGATGATCGGCGTTGTTTTATATGTGGACAGCATATGGATAACAAGTTCTCCACATGCTCGCGGCTTCCGCTTGCCCACATATAATGATTTGTGCCCATCCTTTCTTTGAAAGGGAAGGGCATCAATGGGTCCCCTCAAGCTCCCCTTTGATGTATGTTTAGCGTATCATACTTCGTAAGATTCGCGATAAGTATCCCATGCTAGTGCAAGTGTCTCGCGCAAGCGCTCAACGCAACACTAGCATGGGATAGCGCCGAAAATTGGTACAAATATAATTCTGTTTAATTTTCTGCAAAAAAAGCATGAAAAATGGCATAAAAAAAGCCCTCGTGGGCTTCAAATATACTCTATCGCTAGTTGTTATTTTTTGGTTAGATTTGAGTGCTTTGCTCTAGCCATTTTTTGATTCTGCGAGAAATATTGCTTCGATGAATAACAAGCCTTTGGTGACGGAGCCAATGTTGGATTTCTCCAAGTGAGCTTCCGTTTTGGTATAAGCTAAGCACCTCTTCTCTGTGTTTATCTAGGCGGGATGCTTTGGTTTGCTTGTTGCGCCTAGTAGCTGTTTTTATTGCTTTAAGTTGGTGACTTAGCATCTCTTTTCTAAAGCAATCATCATTTATCTTTTCTTGTTGCCATTTTTTTACATTTTTTTCGACGCTTGATATATGTACGCGTACATAATGGTATCGGCGAAGCCAATACAGTAATTCTTTATATGTCGCTCCATGCGCACGCAGCCATTGAAGATCGCTTTTGTGCTTATAAAGAGATGATTGCTTTCCTTTTTCTTTGGCTTGTTTTTTCACAATCATCAGTTGTTGGTGCAGCTGGTGATTGTGTTGTTTTTTTAAATTCATCGGATATACACTCTCTTGTTGCCATTTTTTTACATTTTTTTCGACGCTTGATATATGTACGCGTACATAATGGTATCGGCGAAGCCAATACAGTAATTCTTTATATGTCGCTCCATGCGCACGCAGCCATTGAAGATCACTTCTATATTTAATTAGCGAAGATGCGCGATACACCTTTCGGCGTTTAGTGTCTTTCCATTCGCGCAATGCAACTGCTGCCTCCATTTGTTCAGGCTGAACTTTTTAATTTATGCCTATTGGTTTGGATTAGCTAAGGGAGGCGATAGCTTTGCGCGAAATGTATTGAGGATATCGGATGTTGGGATGTGCTTCATTTTCTCAACAGCCTGCGCCCATTTCGCGTTTTGTTGGTCTCTGTCTTGCCTGGTAACACCGGTTAATCTGAAATCGCGCGGGATATCAAATGTTCCTAACACTTTTTTCATTGCCCATCGAGCATTTTGTTCATTTTTTTCGTAAGAAATCATGCCTACATGTCGGCATGTGAATGTTGTTCTGATGAACTCATCACATTTGCTGATGAGTTTGGCTCCCAGATAACCATAAGGATTTGAGAATTTTAGTGGGATACTGGTTGGTTCACTGGATTTAGCTAATTCAAAGTCAATGCCTTTTTGGCGAGCTTTGTGAAAGGTTGTATCTAGTATTTTTTGACGTTCATCAAATTCATACATAGCATTTTCAATGCCTCGATGAACTTGATCTAAATAATAATCTGCGAATGGATCATTTTTACTGCTAGCTACCCACAAAACATTCATACGCTTGGCGTATCGGAATAATCCAGTCATAGGCGATGATTCACCATTTGATTTTCGGCTGTAAATAAGCCTCCAGCCATGCTTTGTGTGAATTCTAATTGTAACTATGCCTGCTAAGTCACCAGGCATACTGGGCATATCAGGGATGTTAATATCTTCTTGTGTCTCCATATTCTTTTCCTCCGTTAACTGGCGATAAAATACATCGATTGCTGAAATCGCGCGTGAAACCTGAAAGAGCGTGTGCTTTTGCTTTTATTCATCACAACAACCATCCAATCGTTGTTGTGTTTATGGTTTGTTCATGTTATAGATAATTTCCTGTAAAAAAATTTTACAGGGGGTTGTAAAGAATTTTTACAGGGGGTTGTAAAGAATTTTTACAGGGTCGGAGGTTTTAATGCATTGATCTGTAAGGCTTTGATAGTTAACTACATTTTTTTGCACATAGAAAAAGAGAGGAACTTTTTGCTCCTCTTTTTTTGTTCATGCTGAACTTTTTTAGGTTGGTGATGAAAGTATGTTACAAAGCATTGCTTTGTAACGCCTTGCTGCTGCTCAGCAAGGTTGCGCATAGAAATGCGACTCGCCCCCTTAACGTTGGGACTGTTCACACGCTCTTATAGCATAGAGAATGCTGTTGCCTTGGATGACGGTAAGGCTTCCGTCTCTTGTTTCAGTTGATGAGAATCAACATTAATGAAGCAACATAAATATTTGCTTCGGTGTTAAAATTTCCTCCTTTATTAAGTTTTTTTGTAAATATTAAAAGTTTTCCTCCTTTATTTTTTAAATTGCTTCTGATTCACCGTGGTGAATGTGCGCCAGCTTGATCCGTAAACCAAGCCAGAAGCGGGCACAAACGAACAGGACAAGTATAAGCTTTGATGAGAAAGACGCAAATAAGAGCCTTTTCCAATATGAAATGAGCCTGAAATTTTGAGACGTCTGTCCAACATAGGGGGATGTTGGTACAGATGAATGAAGCAGAAATTCGAACGCTGGAAGATATTGAACAATTTCTGGCTGGTACAACATGCCAGTCGCTGAAGATTCAGGGAAGCAGGGATAATCTGTATGCGTGGGTTGAACGCACACTGGTTCGCTTTCGATACCTGTGGCTGGATAAGAAACAAAAAGGCTTGGTACGCACGTATATCCAGCATTTATCAGGGTATTCCAGAGCGCAGCTCAACAGGTTGATTGCACAATACCGCAAGACAGGTCATATCAGGCGCAGGCAGCGCACGGTTAACGGTTTTCAGACGAAGTACACGCATATGGATATTCGTTTATTGGCGGAGGTGGATCGCCTGGTCGATGACCTGTCTGGCACAGCGATCAAAGCATTTTGCCAGCGAGCATATGAGGTCTATGGTGATCAACGCTTTGTCCGACTAGCCTGCATCTCGGTCTCGCATATCTACAACCTGAGAAAGGGCAAGGTATATCAACGTTGCCGCCGGAAATTCACCAAAACAAAAGGTGTGCAGGTCAACATCGGCGAACGCTGCAAGCCGTGTCCGAATGGGGCGCCCGGCCACCTGCGGGTGGATTCCGTGCATCAGGGGGATATGGACGGAATCAAGGGTGTCTATCACATCAACGCTGTGGATGAGGTCACCCAGTGGGAGGTTGTCGTCACCGTAGAACGCATAAGCGAGCAGTTCATGCTGCCGGCATTGCGTTCGTTGCTTGACCAGTTTCCCTTCATCATCAAGGGGTTCCATGCAGATAATGGCTCCGAATACATCAACCGCCATGTGGTCGGCCTGCTCAACAGCCTGATGATTCGTCTGACCAAGTCACGACCCCGACACTCCAACGACAATGCCCTAGCCGAAAGCAAGAATAACTCGGTTGTACGCAAGACCTTTGGCTACATCCATATTCCGCAACAACACGCCAAACTTATGGATGCCTTCAATAGGAAAATACTCAATCCCTGCATCAATTTCCATCGCCCCTGCCATTTTCCAACCGTCGAAACCGATACCAGGGGAAAACAAAGAAAACGATATAAACAGAGGGACATGATGACACCTTATGAAAAGCTCAAATCACTGCCAGATGCCGAGCAATATCTCAGACCAGAGATTACCTTCAAAGCACTCGATGCTATCGCCACAAAGCAATCCGACCTTGACGCATGGGCACAGTTACAAAAGGCTCGCGCCAAGCTATTCAATACAATCTTCGGACAGGCGACTCAGGCTGCATGACCACAAATACTTGCAGTCACAGTTTCAGGCTCATTTATGAATTGGAAAATACTTCCTTTAAAGAATCACATTACAAACAGCCTAAAAAAATATTGATTCACTTTGTGCAACTATCAACGGATAAACATCGCATCCCCATAAGAATAAAAACGATATTGTTGCTCAATCGCATGTGCATAGGCTTTCATGATCTTCTCTTTGCCTGCAAGAGCGGAAACCAACATCAACAACGTCGATTCAGGCAAATGAAAATTGGTTAACAGCCCATCTACCATCTGAAAGACATAACCAGGATAAATAAAAATATCTGTTCGCCCAGCGCCTGCCTGCAATACACCATCCACACATGCCGCTTCAAGAGTACGTAAACTGGTTGTACCTACAGCGATAATCCGTCGCCCTTCTTGCTTGGCGCAGTTAATCACCTCAGCAGATTCTTCTGAGATAATATATGCTTCTTCATGCATTTGATGGGCACGCACATCATCCACCTGCACAGGTTGGAATGTGCCAGGTCCAACATGCAAAGTGATATGCACAAAACGCGCGCCTTTTGCTTCCATGGCTGCCATCAATGCATGGGTTAAATGCAATCCAGCGGTGGGTGCAGCAACTGCACCATCTTGACTTGCAAATACAGTTTGATAACGCTGTTTATCTTCTTCTGAATCAGGGCGATTGATATAAGGTGGC
>Ga0256829_1000786_pt1 | contig 28800 bp, 28 predicted proteins | sample 131447metaG_FD_185979 | JGI IMG/M metagenome (GOLD analysis project Ga0256829, IMG submission 185979) | Hydrothermal vent microbial communities from Lau Basin, Pacific Ocean - 131-447 | ecosystem: Environmental > Aquatic > Marine > Hydrothermal vents | place: Pacific Ocean: Lau Basin | collected... | reverse complement strand
CTTCGCCCAAGACGACCCGGCCTCGGTTCAGATTGACCAGGTTCAACTGAACGATGTTTGGTCGAATATGACGGTCGAAATTCCTGAGACCGCTTGGGAGGCCAGCTCAACCTCGACCGCTGTTGGAAATGCCGCCGCAGGTCTGGTTATGCAGGGATCGATTGATCTCGACGTCACGCAAGCCCTTGAGGGCAATGTTCGCGCCGACAATCAATTGCTGGGCGGCACAGCCGGTCTCGCGGTTGCAACCACGACGGCCTATGGCAACTCCACCACTGGCGGAACCTGGGACGGCGACAATTATTATCGCGCAGAGCAAGTCTCAAACGGCGATGTCGCCGCCAATACGCGCGTCGACATCGACCGCGCCAATAATATCGCGACCGCCACAACCGGCATCGCCAATGTTTCAGTTCCAACCGATGAGTGGGGCAAGAACGCGGCTTTCCAAATCCAGGAAAGCAACGGCTCTGTCACCGCAACCACGGATGTCGATATGTGCTGTGATGGCACCTCGGCGAGCTTTGGCACGACAGCCGGCGGCAACGCTTTGTCTTCGACCGGCACAACCAGCACCAATATCAATGGCGCGGTTCAAACCACCGCGGCTGGCGAAACGATCACGGCTTCAAGCGATGTCTATCTCGGTAGTGGACATAATGTGCTTGCCGCTTCGACTGGCTTTGGCAACTCAGCCACCATGCACAATGAATGGGGCTATGCTTCGCTGGGCCGAGACGGCTCTGAGCTTTTCCAAGGCAATGATTCGGATGTCGATTCGCAGTCTTATGTGACTTTGGACAACTGGTCAGGCTATGCGACCTCAAGCGCCTACGGCGTTGGCAACGCCGCCGAGGTTTCGAATGTCGGATCTGATACGGGTCTTTATGCGGTCCAGAACAATTATGGATCGGTTTACAGCGAAGCCAGCCTGAACGGCACCTCCAACTATGAGGGGGATGGCATCGTCACCGCGACATCGATCGGCAACGCGGCAACTGCAACCCTATGTAACATTTGCGGCGACGCAACGCTGCACGGTCAGACCCAACAATACAATGCCGGCTCAGTGGTCGCGCGCGGCAGCGCAACCGTTGGCCAATCCGGCAGCGTATTCGGATCCGCAACAGCCGTCGGCAATTCAGCAACTTATCAGTCAAACGGACACTAGATCCGGGAGAGCTTGCGACAGACAATCCCCCGCTCTGAAACGAGCGGGGGATTATTATATTGGGATCGAAGCGCCTTTGACGTTGTTCAACGCCTCATTCGCCGCGAGCGGAATCGCTCGAACTCGATAACGGTTGGCAGGGACTCCCCCCTTTATGGCGATCGAGCTGCAGTGTTCGGATTAAAGCCGTTTTCCGAATACAAACCCGAAGGAGCTGACATTCTCTTGTTCGCGAAACATCGTCTTTTCCGACATCTCACACCCAAGCTCTCGGCAAAGCGCTTCATAGTCGTGAGCGAAACAGTGCCATCGCGGATCAAAACTGGTGCCTTTGCGCGGCCATTGTCGCTCTAGCACCGTAATCACCGCAACTTTCTTGCAGCAGCGCGCAAGTTCGGACATGGAATGCTCAATATTCTCAAATGGAATATGCATAAGCACATGCGAGGCAATCCCCATATCGAACGTGTTGTCATCGAATGGGAATGGATCAAGCGGGCCTTTTATGAAATTCGCCTGGACCCTTATTCCGGCAGCGTCAGCGGCGCTTTGTGCGCGGTCAGTATAATTTGTCGACAAATCCAGGGTCGAAAACTGCGCCACCGATTTGTACAAAGGAAACAGGCGCCCAACGCCCGGCCCGAGTTCAAGCAGTGAATTCGCTTGGCTCAACAATGGGCCAAGAAAATCATACTCAACAGGGCTGATCCCCGGATTTTCAGCCGTGTTTGGATGCTCGCGCGTATTCCAGTGTTCCGTCGGATCGTACTTTTCTGACATCACCTACCCTTTGCTTTGACGTCAGTCAGACCAAATCCGAGCGAGTTTGGAAACTGCTTTTTTGGAAAAAACGGCCCGCACCGGATTTCAAGCTTAAGCCGCGAGTTTTTCCGGTGAGCCTGAGCCGCCTTTTGGGGATGCTTCTACCGGGATCCAGCAGACCACTTCCGTGCCGCCGCCAGGCTGAGACTTGATACCGACATTGCCGCCATGCAGTTGAACGAAATGTTTCACCAATGACAGGCCGAGGCCGGCGCCGCGTCGGTCGCTTGAGGTAAAGCTGTCAAACCGTGTCGCCTGGTCTTCGGCTGGGATGCCGCGGCCATTATCCTTCACGGTCAGCTTGGCGGTATCGCCCATGCGTTCGGCGGAAATTGTCACCTGGCCGCCTGGGTCGGTGAACCTCAACGCATTCGAGATCAGATTGAACAGGACCTGTCGGATGCGCTTTTCGTCGGCCTCGATTTTGCCGAGGTCTTCTTCTATGTTTGAGACGACTTCCACCTCAGTGTCCGCCGCATTCGTGACGCCAATCGACACCGCTTCTTTGATCAGTGTTTTCAGATCAACTTCGGTAATGTCCAGATCCATACGGCCCGCTTCAATCATCGCAAGGTCGAGAATGTTGCCGATCAGGTCATTCAAGTGATTGGAGGCCTCACAAATTGCATCAACTTTATCGCGCTGCGCGTCATTGAGGTCGCCAATCCGCTCCATCTGCAAAAACTCGCCATAGCCGAGAATGGTCTGTAGCGGTGAGCGGAGCTGATAAGACACGTTTTTCACGAATTCTGTTTTCAAACGGTCTGCCGTCTCAAAGGCTTCGGCGCGGTCGCGCAAAGCCGTTTCCACTGAACGCTGCGCGGAAACATCGGCAAACGCGATCAGCGTATTGCCGTCTGGCAGGGGCTTGGTGACATAAGTCAGAATCGCACCATCAGAGCGCTTCATCTCGCCTGTGGTTTCCTGGCGAGCACCGGGGTCGGTAATGTGCCCCTTAATCGCCGTCCACGTTGTCCGGTCATGGAAAAGCGGAACACAGAAATCCGCAATATCATCATAATCCGGCTCGTCTTTGAGCAGGTCTTCTTCAACGCCCCAAAGCTCGGCAAACGCGCTATTCCAAAGTTTCAAACGCCCATCGGTTCCAAACACGACAACTGCTTCATGCAGACTGTCGAGGGTTTTGCCTTGGGTTTTGATCATCGCGTTATACTTGGTCCGCAGGTTCAGCTCGCTGGTAATGTCCTTAAACAGGATCAACAATCCGCCCATAGGGTGGCGCTGTCGCGTTACTTTTAAGGTGCGATTGTCCGGCAAGTGCCACTCGTCTTCTTCAATCCCGCTAATATCGAGATAGTAAGACAGCTCTTCTGCGCGCCATTTGGCATATTCAGACTGCGCTGGCAGTTTTCGGCGCTCGCGTAGACGATCCAGCAATTGGCCATGGCTCGGCATATCGAGCAGGAAGCCCTCATCCATATCCCACATCTTTGCAAAAGCACGGTTGTGGAAGGTCAGCTTGCGCTCGCTGCTAAAGATCGCGACCGCGTCTGCAACATGGTTGAGCGTTTCATCATGCGCCTGAACATGTTTATCGAGCTCATCGCGCGCACGTTCTTGTTCGGTGACATCAAATGCCATCGCGCCGACGCCGCCTGATAGCGGGAACGATAGAATCCGCATCGCGCGGCGGTCACCACCAATCGCAATATGGCGTGTTTCGTCGAGTTCCTTGCCTTCGGTGAGGGTCTTGCGCACCTGCTCAACCGCTTTCTCGTCAAGCATGACTTGGCGCTCAAGGACGCGGTCCAAGTTGTCGCCGTCGACAGCATCGACATAGGCAGGGTTCGCCCATTGGAGCCGCCCTACCCCTGAAATGCGCCAGGCCGGGAAAGGCGCTTTGCCGAGCATGTCCAAAAAGGCGGTCGGGTCGCGCGCGATCACCTGGCGCGCTTCTTCCAGACGGCCGCGCGCGGAGCTTTCTTCAAGGCCTTTAATCGTCGAGTCTGTCACCCAAACCACAACGCGCGCACCCGCTGTGCGTCCATCAGCTTCAAGGAAACGTCCATTTTGTCCAATAATTGTCAGGGAAAATGGATGACCTTCTTCGGCAAGTTCACGCAGGCGCAGGCGCAGCGTCGTATCAATGCCGCTGGCATCGCGCGCCTCCAGGTCGGCCAAGCCTTCGATGATGCGCACGGCTGGGTCCAAAGACACCGCATCATCGGTAAATCGCAACAGGCTCGCCAATGCGACCGGAGAGCCATGAATGTCCGGCGGAGTAATCTCCGCTGCATCGACATCAATGTTCTCGCCTTGCCAGACCAGGATCACGCCAGGATGCGCGCCGAGAACAGATTTCAGCTCGGCCACGGAAGATTCCGCGTCATGCGCTTTATCTTTGTAGCGCTTGGCCGCGCCGCGCGCGCCATCGGACGTCCGCAACGCCCAGAGGATGAAAGCCAGTCCGAGCGCCAAGGCGCCGACCGCGATAATAATCGGGATCTGATCAGCGGTGATCTGCATGACATCCTCCATAGGCCCCAAACGAATCATTCTTTGGCGCGCAGCTCTAACGGTTAACCGAATGCTAGCTTAGCGTTAAGCCCGGGTTAACGAAGATGGCCCGAACGTTAAGACAATTGCAGTTCTACACATGAAAAGAGCCACAGCAGACGCTGCAGCTCTTCAATTTTGCCAAATGGGGGGCGGCAAGGCCTACTTGAACATTGAGGCTTTGCGGAAGTGCTTGACCAGCAGATAGTAAACCACTGCCCGGTACTTTTTCCGCACCGACCGGCCATAGATTTCCATGACAGCATCCAAACCTTCATCCAACTTGGGTGTGTCTTTGAGACCTAGTTTCTTGATCAGGAAACTCTTCTTCACAGTCTCAAGCTCTTTCTTTTGAGTGGCCGAAACTGTCGATGAATCATTGTTATAGATTGAGGGGCCGCATGCGATGGTCACAGCCGTCAGCAATTTCATGTCCGGCTTCATATCGCACTTCTCTTCAAGATCCTTCGCATATTTGGCGATCAGATCGTCACGTTTACCCATGATAGTTCTCCGTGTCATCGGACCGCGACTGCATTGCGGTCTTGAGGTTCAGAAACAGTACTCAACTCCTAACTCTATCTCTCGAGCGGGACTCGACAGCGCGGTCAAGCCGTTTCAGCTTCCATTAAAAACCGGCAATCTCTTGCCTTCTGGCGCCGGATCGCCAAACTATGATCGTTGAACTGACAGAATCGTCATGCGGTGTTCATCTAGAACCGCGCTATATGGCAAGCAGCGTAGAGTGGAGTTTTCATGATCAAAACCCTATCCCTCGCCGGTTTGGCGTCCTTGAGCCTGTGCTTCACTGCGCACGCCCAAGTCGATGACGATGAGCTTGTCAGACTCCCGGGACAAGGCGAGATCCGGTCAGATGATTTGCGAGAGCAAGCCAAAGCCACACGGCTGAAACCCGGTGCAGGTCTGTTTCTTACCTTCGATCTCGATGAGAATGGTCGGATTAGCACGACAGAGATCGATGCTGGTATTCCGGTTGCCTTTGAAAGCGCGGATCAAAACCAAGACGGCTATCTGACGGCGCTTGAACAGCAAGACTGGGCCGCGGGCCTGCCAACCCGGGATGACAGCCTCGCCAATCCATTTCGCTTTGATCCCAATTTGGATCGCCGCGTGGATTTGGATGAGTTCACATCAGTGATCAGCAATCTCGGCCTGGATTATGCGGATGAAGCCAGCGGCGACATTATTGTCTCTGATTTGAAAGCGCCGCGGAAGAAAGCCGATGATCGCCGCAATCGCGCCGATGCCGCAGAGCGCCCACAACGCGATCGCCCGCAAAGCCGTCGCAATCAGTCCGCGCGTTATTAGCCGGCCCGTTCAAAGGCTTGTTCGAGCCAACCTTTCGCCTCTGCGTCGAAATCAGCCAAGCTGGAAAGCTTGATCTTGTGTGTGCACATGCCTGACATCGCCTCGAGTTTACCTTGTGGCTCAACCCCCTTGAGATTGATGCCAAGATCGATGCGGGTCTTCGTGCTCGGCTGAATCAGCGCGAATTGCTTTTTCCGGCGTAAACTCACACTGGTCTTCTTTGGAGCGATATCCAGCTCGCTGCCGAACTGCTCGACAAAGGCAACGATCGCATCATGGATGGGTTTGAGCACCTCTTTGCCTTTGTACTGATTGGCGACCAGATCATCTTCGCTGACATCGAGATTGCCGATACATTTTTGCGCGATGAGGTTCGCAAATCCATGTGTGACGCCGTGTTCGCCTTTTAGCAGCTTCATGATTTCGCCGTGCTTTGCCGCACCGCTTGCGGCGACAATAGACTGCCAGTCCTCGAGCGATTTTCCGGTTTTCTCCGGCATATTATCGATCATGGTCTGCGCCAATTCTGCAGGTGATTTCGCCATCGCTCATTCCTCCGTTACAAGTTTCAAGTCCGAGCTTCATGCTCGAGTGGCCAGTGTTCTATGCGCTGCTCTTTTTTGGCAAACAGCGCCATAAGTGGCCCCATTAGGGTGACCATAGTCCCGCTAAAGGCTGGCTTGCCTTTTTCGGCGAGTGATTTGAGATTTCTGGCAATGAAGTCCTGCGCGCCAATCATTTGCTTGTGCAGGTCGCTACCTTCAATCGCGCGCTCAATGATCAAATCGAACTCAGTCCCACCGTCTTTTTCACGAAGCTCGTAAGTGACCTGGCATGCATCGTCTTTCAGATTGGTCATTTTGAAAGTGTGGCTGTAGCGATAAGGCGGTTCAAATGCGAGCACTTCGCCAACCACCATCGCAATCTTCCGATTGGGGTGCACCATTCTCATCTTTGCGCCGCTTTTTAAGCCATCGGATGTGTCGCAAACGCTCCCGAAGAAAAATGGCAAAGGCTTATCGGTCGCAACCAGAATCGACCAAACCGTTTGGATCGGTGCCTCAATAAATGTGCGGTGCACCGATTTCTCAGCGTAGTCAGGTTGGTCAGTCATCTTCCCCCTCCTCTTTTCGGACAGCATTAGATTGGGCGACATGCTCCGCCGCCTGTTTGATGAAACTCAGTCGATCGGCCCAATAGGCGCTGAAGCCGTCGATCCAGCGCTCGTGAATGGCCTGGATCGGCATGGCGTTGAGATACAAACGCCGAGCACGCCCATCCTTTTGACTTGTGATGAGCCCCGCCTCTTCGAGCACTTTTAAATGGTTCATGATGGCGATCCGGCTGACATCGAACGCTTTCGCGAGTTCCCCAACACTTTGTCCGGGCTGATCGCGAACGAGGTCGAGAATGCGGCGACGTGTTTGATGCGCCAGTGCGTGAAAGACCAGATCCATATCATCATCAGTAATCATGTAATTACTTAATTACATTTATGAGCATGAGTCAACCCACCCGGCAGAACACCTCTAATTCATTGTAAAATATGGATTAACTCAAATCGATCGGGCGATCGTGATTTAAAAATCGACCGCGCGGCCGGCTTTCTCCCAGTCGCCGTAGCGCACACGCTCTTCTTTTGGCCCGCCTTTCTCGCCGGATCTCTGCCCCTCCAGCTCGGCCTCTTTGGCTTCTTGTGCGGCGCGGCGGGCCTCAGCTTCCGCCAAGGCGCGCTCGGCCTCAGGGCTGAGCGGTTTCTTCGTGACGAATTTTTCATCTGACATGAACAAGACTCCCGCCTCTGTTAACTAATACATATATATTCCCGTCCAAGAGGTATGTCCTCAACCCTCACGTGCAAGGAGCCAGCTCACATGGGAACAGCCAAAACCTTTATGCTACTCGCCGCGCTCACCGCCATGTTTATGGCGGTCGGCTATTTGGTAGGGGGGCCTATGGGGATGGGGATCGCGTTTGTGATCGCTGCAGGGCTAAACCTATTTTCGTACTGGAATGCCGATAAAATCGTCCTGCGCATGCAAGGCGCCCGGCAAGTCGACGACAATGAGCGCAGTCCGATCATCCGGACCTTTGTTCAAGATACGAAGGCGCTGGCGCAATCCGCCGGTATGCCGGAGCCAAAAATCTACATCATAGACACACAGCAACCCAACGCGTTTGCGACGGGTCGGGACCCACAGAATGCAGCGGTCGCCGCGACGACGGGCCTGCTCAACATTCTCTCACGCGAAGAAACAGCTGGCGTCATGGCGCATGAGCTTGCGCATGTTCAAAACCGCGACACGCTGACGATGACCGTCACCGCAACCATAGCGGGCGCAATCGGCATGCTGGCGAATTTCGCACTGTTCTTCACCAATCGCGAGCGCGGTGGCATGTTGACCGGGCTAGCTATCATGATTTTCGCCCCAATGGCCGCCGGTTTGGTGCAAATGGCGATTAGCCGATCGCGCGAATACGAAGCTGACAAACGCGGCGCAGAAATTTGCGGTAATCCGCTCTGGCTGGCTTCAGCACTTGCGAAGATTGATCGCGGCGCACGGGCCACCGTCAATCGCCGGGCCGAGCAAAACCCAGCAATGGCGCATATGTATATAATGAATCCACTTGCCGGGAAGCGCGGCGACAATCTGTTCTCAACCCATCCTGCCACACAAAACCGGATTGAAGCGCTGCAACGACTCGCGGCAGAAATGGGGGTTGAACCTTCAAGTGTGCGGCCACGCCGCGCCGCCGGCCCCTGGGGATAAAAACCGTTTGTCTAATTTGAAAGCCCAACCCGTATGAGCGGCGCCAAGACACGCCTTGCCGCTGCACAGCTGCTCATGCTGGTCCTGGAAGAACGCCGAACGCTCGACGAAGCGCTCGCAACCACCGATGCATTTGAACAGTTGAGCGGGCCCGATCGCGGGTTTGCGCGGGCCATGGCCAGCGCTGTTCTGCGCCATCTTGGCCGTATCGATTCGGGGATCGCGCCGTTTTTGGATCGCCCACTAGAGACCGCAACACCGCCATCGCGGGCCCTGTTAAGAGTCGGGGCGGCGCAAGCATGGCTGTTGGAAACACCAGATCATGCCGTTGTCGGCGAGACCGTTGCCGCCGCAAAAATGTGGCCTCGGGCTCAACGTGCAACCGGTTTCCTGAACGCAGTTCTGCGCAAAGTCGTGTCGGACAGGTCGGCGTTTGATGCTGCCCCCATCGACGCCAATTGGCCAAACTGGCTGCGGACGATGATCACCGAAGGACTTGGCGCGAAGACTGCTTCATCCCTTGCAGAGGCGCAAACCCAGCTGCCAGAAACCTATTTAACGCCCAAGTCGGGAGACGCTGCTGCCTTAGCCAATCAAGTCGACGGCACAGTCGTCGCGGGCACATCCGTTCGAGTGGAAACCAACGCGGTTGAGACTCTGCCCGGCTATGAAGACGGCGATTGGTGGGTTCAAGATGTTGCGGCCACCTTCCCCGCGCGTGTGCTCGGCGCCGCGCAAGGCGAGACGGTCCTGGATGTCTGCGCGGCACCGGGCGGTAAAACGCTGCAGCTCGCAGCAACCGGCGCGGCGGTAACGGCAATTGATCGTTCAAAACCGCGTTTAAAACGGCTGAAGCAAAATCTCTGGCGCACCAAATTCAAGGGCGAGGTCGACGTCGTCCAGGCCGATGCGACGAGCTGGAAACCAAGTGAGCCGGTTGATCGAATTCTATTGGATGCGCCGTGCTCCGCATTGGGAACGCTTAGGCGCCATCCGGAAGGGGCTTGGATCAAATCCCCAGAAGACGTGACCCGCTTCCCCGACATTCAAGAACGTCTGCTCAGAGCCTGTCTCGACATGCTGAAACCTGGCGGATCTCTGGTTTATTGTGTCTGCTCTCCATTACCACACGAGGGATTAGACGTGGTTGAACGCGTGATTGCCGACACACACGCCACTCGGAACGCAATCTCAGCTGACGAGGTTGAAGGCTTTGAGGCCTGTTTGACCGCGCGCGGCGACCTTTTAACTCTGCCGAATGGCGCGTTCGGGCATGACGCATTCTATATTGCTCGCCTGACACGGGATTCCTGACCAAATTGTCATGAAAACAAGCGATTTTGCCCTAATCATGCCTTTTCGGGTTCATAAGACGTTCAGCCGAAATCGGTCAAAACCGTTCGCATAGTTTCCCGTGCATAAGGAGCACACCCCATGACGACGATTGTCTCAGCCGTGAAGGCCCCAACCAAACTTTTTGCCGGCGGTATCGCCGCTATGACCCTCGCTGTGGCCGGCTGTCAGACCAGCTATGGCGCAAACACGGTCAGCTCAAGCAGCGTCGGCTACGCCATGACCGTGAAACCGGGCGTGATTACCAGCGTGCGCGCCGTAACCATCAAACCAGATCGTTCAATTATCGGAACCGCCACCGGTGCCGTGCTTGGCGGCCTTGCCGGCTCGGAGCTGGGCGGTGGTGACAAAGCGCAAACCGCTGGCGCCATTGGCGGCGCAGTACTGGGCGGAATCGCTGGTAACATGATCGGCACAGCTGCTGGCACGAAACAAGGTGTCGCCGCCACCGTCGAGTTCGATGATGGCAATGTGAAAGTCTTCGTTCAAACGGCCGATACCAATCTTCAGCCAGGCCAGCCTGTGAACGTCGAGTTCCGCGAAGACGGCGCATATGTTGTGCCGGTGCAATACGCAGCTGGTTACTAATCCACCACTGCTGAATTCCATGTGCGAAAACTGCCGCCAGCCTTGTGCTGGCGGCAGTTCCGTTTTAGGCGTTCAGCATGAGTGAGGTGTTGATTTCACCGTCGATTCTATCGGCGGATTTCGCAGAACTGGGCGAAGAGATTCGTCGCATCGATGTGGCCGGGGCCGACATGATCCATGTCGACGTCATGGATGGGCATTTTGTACCCAATCTAACCTTTGGGCCACCGGTCATTGAAAAACTCCGCCCGCACACAGATAAACCCTTTGATGTGCATCTGATGATCGCGCCGGTTGATCCATTTATTGGCGATTTTGCGAAAGCGGGCGCCAATATTTTGACCGTGCATCCGGAATCAGGACCACACCTGCACCGAACCCTGCAAGCGATCCGAGCGGCAGGCATGAAACCGGGTGTCGCCCTCAACCCAGGAACCCCGGCGGATATTATCGATCCCGTTATCGACGACATCGATCTGGTCTTGGTTATGTCGGTAAACCCTGGTTTTGGCGGCCAGAGCTTCATCGAAAGCCAGCTCCGAAAAATCGAAATCTTGCGCCAGAAAATCGACGAAACCGGCCGGGACATCATCTTGGAAGTCGATGGCGGCCTGAATCCGGAAACAGCACCGCGCGCAATTTCCGCAGGCGTCAGTGCGATCGTGGCGGGATCTGCCGTGTTTCGGGGCGGCCCGAGCGCGTATGCGGCAAATATCTCCGCATTGCGCGCCCCTGGGACAATTTAAGAGCCGCCCTCCCCGATGAGTGAAGCCGCTTCTTCCGATCCGCTAAAGGCCAAGCGCAGCGACGCTGAAGACGCCGCGATTTGGGAGCAATTTGCCGGTCGTCCGGGGGAAGACGCAAAAGTCTCAGCCGTTCACCGCTTGAGAATTGCAGGCAGTGCCCCTGAAGGGTTTGGCTTGCACATGCGCCAAATCATTCCACCGGACGAGCTGCGCGGCGAAATGCTTATGCGCGGGGTTTGGCGGATCGGCATGGACCGGCTCGAACAGGCAGATGGCGCCGCGCCGTGGTCAGGTTCAATGCCGTCTCGTCACTATGCCAATCGGCTGCACCGATTTGATTGGCTACCTGATCTTTTCACCCAGGGCGAAACCGGCGCAGATCGCGCCCGCTATCTGGTCGATGATTGGATCGAGAATTTTGGTCGGTTCGATGGATTCTCGTGGCGTATGGGCTGCGCTGCTGATCGCGTTTGGAACTGGATGCGCTGCGGAGCGGCCTTGTTCGAACATGGATTGCCTGAAGCCTGCGATACACGATTGGAAGCGCTTGGTCGCCAAGCCCGGCATGTCCTGGCATTGGTCGATTCTGAGCTCGAACCTCAAGCCCGCTGGCGCGGTTGCACCCTTGCCGTTGCTCATGCGCTTTGTCTGGGCCGCGGCAAAGGCCTCGACGATGCAGAAATGCGGCTGGAGAGCGAATGCACCGCGCAATTCTTTGCCGATGGCGGACATGTCAGCCGATCCCCCGCTCGTGCCCTGCGCTGCCTTTCTGACCTGATCGCCATTCATGACCTGCTCAGCCGCAGCGATCGCGAGATCCCTGAATTCTTAACGCGCTGGATAGGCCGGATTGGCGGCATGGTCTCGTTTTTCAAAGCGGGCGATGGCGCCTTGATGCCCTTTCATGACGGCGATGAGCGCTGGCCCGAAGCCGTCGACGCCGTGCTCGCGCATATGGAAACCCCGCCGCGCCGGTTCTCCGTCGCCCCGAAATCTGGATTTCACAAACTTCAGAAGCAAACCACCGTTCTGATCCTGGATGCAGGCGCCGCGCCAGAACCGCCTTTCGGAGACAAAGCTCATGCTGGCGCGCTTGGGTTTGAGCTGCACGACGACGTGGCACGGATTGTCACCTCGTGCGCCTGCAGCCCTGAAATAGACATCGCTTTTCGCGCCGCCGTGCGCCATTCCAGCGCCCATTCCACGCTCGTGCTCGCTGACACGGATTCCTCCAAGTTCACGCCGAACGATGACACCAGACTGCTCTATCCGCACGGGCCCGAAGGCATCTCGGCGAAACGCTTGGAAGAAGATGATGAGATCTGGCTCGACGCCCAACATGGCGGTTATAAACGTGAGTTCGGCCTCCTCCATCGCCGGCGATTGTTCATGTCCGGGGATGGTCGACGCCTCACCGGAGAGGACTCGCTGGCACGCCCCGTCTCCGCCGGAGCGACGGAAGATGACGCGCCAATCGTTTATGCTTTAAGGTTTCATCTGCATCCGACGGTGGAGCCTGAATTGGCGGGGGACTCGATCCTGTTACACAGCGAGCATGGTGCAAAATGGCGGTTCAAATCCAGCCACGCAAAGGCCATGCTGGACGAGACCATTTATCTGGGGAGAGGCATCATCGAGCGCAGCAAACAGATCGTCCTCAGTGGGAAAGCATTGCCGGATAGCGATGGGTCTGCACCGCCAAACTGTATTCGTTGGGCATTTCTGAAGGTGGACAACGGATGAAACCTCAGGTCGAAGCACGACGGGCAATGGCTCTAACGCTCAGCTTTGACGGAATCGCCGCCTTCATTTCGATGTTGGTCGCGGTCCAGTATCGTTGGATTACGACCGGCGGCGCTCCCCCAAATGCATGGACAACGTCATTGATCGCCTCAGCCTCGTTTGCGCTCGCGGCAGGGGTCGCCTTCTTCGCCCTGCGTGTTCATCGCCAGGTTTGGCGTCACTCGGGTTGGCCCGATGCGGCCCGGATTATTCAAGCTGTGTTCCTCACAGCCCTGATCTTTATCCCCATCGTCTTTCTGTGGAATCGCTGGGTCGGGTTTCCGAGGACAAGTTTGCCCCTTGCCTTGCTGATTTGGGTCACTCTGATTTTCCTCGGGCGCATGGCCGCTCTGACGCGCTCAACCCGGCGCCCGTTTCAGCTCTTCCGAGGTATTCGCGCTGACGCCCCGCCAGCGATCTTGGTCGCGAACGCAACGGAGGCAGCCGACGTTCTCCGTGACCTGCAGGCTACCAAAGGCGGTGCACCGGTTCGCATTCTCGGCCTTATTGAGGCAGACGGGGCGGAACCTGGGCGGGCGATTCGCGGCGTCCCCGTGTTTGGTGATTTGAACGAACTCGGAAAAATGTTGGATTTGTTGGCTGTCCGGTATGACAGCACGCCTTGGGTCGCCGTCGCAGGGTCAGTGCGCGCGCGGGAGACCATGAACCAGGTTTTGGAGCTCGCGACACAACACGGCTCAGAAGTGATGGCGCTCGGCTCGAACCGGGAAGGCCTCCATCTACAACGAGTAAGACCTGCGGATCTATTGGCGCGACCGGTTCGTAGGTTGGATATTGAACCGCTTCGCAACTTGCTCGAAGGCAAACGCGTCTTTGTCACCGGCGCCGGCGGCACCATCGGTTCGCAACTGGTTCAACAATGCGCGTCGATGGGCGTGTCGCAATTGACGCTATTCGATGCGTCAGAGTTTAATCTCTATGACATCGACCTAACACTGCGTGAATCTCATCCCGGATTAGACGTCTTCTCGCAGATTGGAGACGTGCGGGATAAGAAGCGTCTGTTACAGACCGTCACGCAAGCCAAACCAGATATCATGATCCATGCAGCCGCGCTGAAGCACGTGCCATTGATGGAAATGAATGCCTGCGAGGCGATTTTGACCAATGTCGGCGGTGCGATTAACGCGGTCGATGTATCGATTGAGTGTGGCCTGGATCGGTTTGTCTTCATTTCCACCGACAAAGCCGTCGACCCAGATAATGTCATGGGCGCGACGAAACGGTTGGCGGAACTCGCGCTCGCCTATCGCGCCAAAGACACACAGCTCGCCGTTTCGATGGTGAGATTTGGCAATGTGCTCGGCTCATCGGGCTCAGTTGTTCCACTCTTCGAACGACAGATTGCAGCAGGCGGGCCATTGACGCTGACCGATGATCAGGTCTCGCGATATTTCATGACCGTGGAGGAGGCAGCATCGCTGGTTCTGCAGGGCGTTGCTCACAATGGCAGCCCGGGAGAAGCCTCGCTCTACGTGCTCGATATGGGCGACCCGATCCGAATCCGCACACTCGCAGAGGCCATGATCCGAATGAAGGGCATGGTTCCGTACCAGGAAATCAAGATCAAAACGACCGGTCTGCGCCCCGGCGAAAAACTGCACGAAGAACTGACCTATTCAGACGAACGCTTGATCGCCACGGGCATTAGCGGCTTGAACAAAGTCACGCCGGAGAGCCGCAAGATCGAACCCGCTGGGTTTGGCGAGAATGTCGATCAGCTTTTGGCGGTCGCCGCAGAACGCCATCAAAAACAGGCTCTGAAGATCCTTGCCTCACTGGTTCCGGCCTATGATCCGCCGAACTGCAAAGACTAAATGATGTCAGCCCGTTGACGCCAGTGGGACTCGTGATAGGCGGGCGAGCGTGATCAGCCCATAGCCTGAAAGCCGCTCAATGACCCAAGCCACAAAAGTTCGCCGCGCCCTGATTTCAGTTTCAGACAAGGAGGGGTTGGTGGAACGCGCCAAGGCCCTCGCTGGATTTGGCGTAGAATTGGTTTCAACCGGCGGGACATCCCGCACGCTCAAAGACGCAGGCCTGGACGTCAAAGATGTCGCCGACCTGACCGGCTATCCTGAGATGATGGATGGGCGCGTCAAAACCCTGCATCCAGCTGTGCATGGCGGTCTGCTCTATTTACGGGATAATGAAAGCCACAAAGCCGATGCAGAGCGCCACGGCATTGAGGCGATCGATCTCGTCTATATCAATCTCTATCCATTCGAAGCGACCGTCGCTTCAGGTGCCGGATTTGAAGACTGCATTGAGAATATCGATATTGGCGGCCCAGCCATGCTGCGCGCCGCAGCGAAAAATGGCGACTTTGTCTCGGTCTGTACCGATGGCGGCGACCTGGATGCGGTCTTGGCAGAAATGGCGAGCAGCGGAGGACGCGTCAGCCGCGACACCAGCCGAAAGCTGGCAGCAAAGACCTATGCCCGCACCGCGGCCTATGATGCGGCGATCTCAGGATGGTACGCAAAACAACTCGGCGAGTCTGCGCCCGATTGGGTTGGCTTTGGCGGACAGCTCGGAGAAGCTCTTCGCTATGGCGAAAACCCGCATCAGAACGCAGCCTTTTATGTCACCGGGGAAAATCGCCCAGGCGTCGCCACCGCGCGCCAAGTGCAGGGCAAAGCGCTGTCTTACAACAATATCAATGATACCGACGCGGCCTATGAGCTGATCGGTGAGCTCGGCAATGATGTGCCTGCGGTCGCGATTATCAAACATGCCAATCCGTGCGGTGTGGCGCTCGGGGACACCGCGATCGACGCTTATCGCGAGGCGCTGGCTTGCGATTCAACTTCGGCCTTTGGCGGCATCGTTGCACTCAACCGCCCGCTAGATGAGGCAACCGCTCAGGAAATCACTTCCATCTTCACTGAGGTCGTGATTGCGCCTGGCGCCGATGATGCGGCGATTGAGGTCTTCAAAAAGAAGAAAAACCTGCGTCTCTTGCTGACAGATGGTCTGCCTGATCCTGCGGCGCCCGGCACATTCGTCAAAACCGTCGCAGGCGGCTTGCTTGTGCAAGACCGCGACTTCGGCCGGATCACCAAAGACGATCTGAAAGTCGTAACAAAGATCGCCCCGACAGACGCGCAGCTGGATGACCTTCTATTCGCATGGCGCGTCGCGAAGCATGTGAAGTCGAACACGATTGTCTATGCCAAAGACCGGGCCACGGTCGGCATTGGCGCGGGACAAATGAGCCGGATCGATTCGGCGCGCATTGCTGCGAGAAAAGCGGAAGACGCCAAAGAAAAGGAAGGATTTGAAAGCTTGCGCACCACCGGGTGTGTGGCGGCTTCAGACGCCTTTTTCCCCTTCCCAGACGGGATGCTGGCAGCCGCTGCCGCAGGCGCCAGTGCGATCATTCAACCTGGCGGATCGATCCGCGATGATGATGTCATCGCAGCAGCCGATGAAGCGGGGCTCGCCATGGTGCTGACGGGAATGCGTCACTTCCGGCACTAGCGCGATCACGGGTTGCCCTGTTAGCTAGCGCCTATGAGTACGCTTCCTCCGCCATTCGACGAGCAAGGCCAACACTGGCTGAACATTCGGGTCTATTATGAGGACACCGATTTCACCGGCATGGTCTATCACGCCAATTATCTGCGCTTCTTCGAACGTGGTCGCTCTGACTTTCTACGTGATGCAGGTGTCAGCCATCAAAACCTCTTGGCGCGCGAAACCCCCGCCGCCTTCACGCTGACCAATGTCGAAGTTGATTATAAGCGCGCGGCGAAAGTCGATGATCTGTTGACGATCCGTACGCGCAGCCTCGGGGTAAAAGGCGTGCGGATGTTCTTTGAACAAACTTGTTTGCGCGGCGATGAGGTCATCGCCGAAGGGCGCATTACGGCAGTCATGATCCACACAGATGGTCGGCCCATGCGCCCGATCCCTGATGTCGTCGAGCAGCTAAAACCGTTCAAGTTTCAACCACCCGAAGACATCAGCTAGTCACGGAACTTATTGAACCGCATCTTGCCATTCAGCATGCTTCTCGAGCGTCGCTTTCGCGAACGGGCAGAGCGGAATGATCTTAAATCTTTCGGCGCGCGCATCCTTAACCGCCGCCTCCACGAGTCGTTTGCCGACGCCTAGACCGCGCATCGAATCCGGCACGCCGGTATGATCGATAATGATGCGGGTCGCACCAGCGCGCGAGTACGTCATCTCTGCTTCATCGCCATCGATGACCGTCACATATCGCCCGCCTTTGGGCCCATCTTCACGGGTAATCGTACTCTCAGACATCAATGCCTCCTTCGTGTTGAAGGAGGAGATAGGTTGAAGCCCGTTCGGCGACCATAACGCTTGGTCTGAATTGTCTTATCCGGAAATCGCATGGCGCGAATGGCTTTAGATGTCAGCAATTGTCAGGAGCCCCGCTTAGAGTAGTCTGCAACAGACGGAGGGCGCTATGCCGAAGAAAACAGCTCGCGAGAAGCTCGCAGTTAAAAAGGACATCAAGAAAGTCGTGATGGACAAGGCTTGGGCCGGCATGCAACCCGGAGACAAAATGTTGGTCGCGACTCCGCAAATCGTCGATGCCTACATTCGCGGTATCCCACACGGCAAGACCGAGACGATCCCGGAGATGCGCGATGCGCTCGCTGCCGCAGAAGCCTGCTCCGGGACCTGCCCGATGTCGACGGCGATCTTCGTCCGCATGGTCGCCGAAGCCGCGCTGGAAGATATTGCTGATGGCAAACCTGTCTCAGAAGTCAGTCCATTCTGGCGAATGATCACGAGCAAAGACAAAATGGCCATGAAACTCAATGTCGACCCGGCCTGGATCGACGAACAGCGGGCTTTGGAAGCGAGCTAAAAAGACGATCGTCTGCCTTCCGATCCACGAACGCTTATGCTTAGCTCCCCCACTCATGAGATGGAGGGAACAGCGATGCAGATTGAGTACCTTGAAATCGTGACACCAGAGGTCGACGCGACGTGCGCGACGCTGGCCCAGCAGACAGGGACCACATTCAGTGCTCCAGTTCCAGAACTCGGACAGGCCCGTTTGGCCGATCTGTCGAATGGCGGGCGTATCAGTATCCGCGCGCCCATGGCCGATCATGAAACCCCGCTCGTGCGCCCCTATATGCTGGTCGATGATATCGAGACGGCGATCACGAGCGCTCAAGCTCAAGGCGCCGAGTTCGCGATGCTCGCCACCGAGGTGCCCGGCCAAGGCACGTTCGCGATCTATATGCTCGGTGGGATCCAGCATGGGCTCTGGCAACGCTAGACCAGCTAAAGCCTAGCTCAGCCCAGTTTTAAACGGTATGGCGGCGCGATGAGATTGCCGCCGCGCCCAGATCTGCATTGGAAAGACGATGGAACGCCCGTCGATGAGCGTGTGGGCGATGTCTATTATTCAGTAGAAGATGGCCTGGCTGAGAGCCGCGCTGTGTTTCTCGCGGGATGCGGACTGCCAGAAGCCTGGCAAGACAGAGCGCAGTTTACGATTGCAGAGCTCGGCTTCGGCACAGGGCTTAATTTCCTGGCGGCTTGGCAAATGTGGCGCGAGAACCGCCCGGCTCAGGGTTGGCTGAATTTTGTTAGCTTTGAAGGCTTCCCGCTCGACGCGGAGGATGTGGAACGGGCGCTCAAGCCTTGGCCCGAACTTTCCGAGCTCGCGGCCGAGCTCAGCGCAAAATGGCCGCCCCGCGCGAAAGGCGTCCGCCATATCAGTTGGCCGGAGGAGCGGATCAGCCTGACTCTGCATGTCGGATTGATCGCTGATACCCTGCCTGAGGCCCAGTTTCATGCCGATGCCTGGTTTCTCGATGGCTTCAGCCCGGCCAAGAATGAAGCGATGTGGGATGATACCCTCTGGCCGCTGATCGCGGAACGCTCAACGCCAGGCGCCGGCGCGGCGACTTTCACCGTCGCTGGCGCCGTTCGCAGAGGCCTGTCGACGGCTGGGTTCAAAGTCGAAAAACAACCTGGTCACGGCCGCAAACGAGAGCGTTTGGAAGCCGTTCTCGACGGACGCCCTGAAACACTCCCCCCGGGCAATTCAGATCGGCGCAAGATCGCGATTGTCGGTGCCGGCATTGCTGGCGCGTGTCTCGCGCATACGCTGACAGAACGCGGGGCGGCAGTCACTGTTTTCGAGCGCGACGGCGCACCAGCGCAGGGCGCTAGCGGCAATCCATTAGCGCTCGTCATGCCACGTCTCGATGCAGCAGATACGGTGCAAGCGCGGTTGTTGATCGATGCATATTTAAGCGCTCAGGCGTTTTACGAAGGGCGCCCCGGCACAGCGGTCACGGAGACCCTGCACACGCCTCGAAATGCGCAAGAAATAGAACGTTTTCAGAGACTTCTAGCTGCCCCGCCATTGGACTTGGAGCAATTGGAAGCGGTGCGCGGAAATGGCGTGCTTCACAAGAAAAGCTTGATCCTTGAACCCGCGAAATTGATCCCAGCTTTGCTGGAAAAAATCGATATTCACACGCAGGTGCAGGCCGAAATTGACTATGAAGCGCGCACCGTGAGCGGGACAGCGTTTGACGCTGTCATCCTGGCGAATGGCTGGCATATGCAGGCCGATCTACCCGAACTTGACCTGACCGGACGGCTTGGGCAGGTCGAATGGTTCCGCTCGGATGTCTCGGCACCGCCAGCCGCGCAGGCGAGCGGACATTACGCCCTCGCTTTTGAAAACACCCGCCTCTGGGGCGCAACGTTCGCAAACCAAAACGGGCCTGAGCCAGACATCAGCGCGCAGGCCACTGAAGAGAACCTGGCGGCGCTTGAGGCGCTTAACCCGTATTGGCGCCAGGAAATCCGCAAAGCTGAGCTCAAGGCGCGGGCGGGCGTGAGAGCGACCACGGCGGATCGCCTCCCACTGATCGGAGCACTGCCCATTGAAAACCAGATGCACGCCGACCGCCAGAAACTCGAGCGGCGGAGTTGGTCGATCGCGCCAGAGGCGTATGCGAGGCCCGGTATCTACATCGCTGGCGGCTTTGGTTCTCGCGGCTTCACCTGGGCCCCTTGGGCTGCGCAAATTTTGACCTCGATTATATTCGAAGACCCGCTTCCGGTACGCCGGGAAGCCCTGCGCATGATTGTGCCAAATCGGCAAATCCTTCGAAAACTCAAGCGCTCGAACGCCTGATAAATCCGATTCGTCGAGCGAAATTCGTCTCCGAACGAGTGCGGATCCCCCAAGTTTAGCGCCAAATGCGGGTATTTGGAAAACCTGACAGCGCTGTCTAGCAGTTTGACAGCGTTTACCTCGGCCGCGGGGCTAGTCTTGGCCGGGCCCTTGCAGTTCTATCCGCGGGTTCCGCGATGCTGGGTGTTGCGGGCAAACATTAATTGTACCCGCGCGAACATAATTTCAGGGGAAAAATCAGTGTCTCATCAGAATGTAGAGTTGGCCGATCTCGGAATCGAAGCCGGCGAAATCCGCAAAAATTGGTCCGAAGAGCGCCTATACGAACAGGCTGTCCGCAGCGGTGAAGGCGAAGTTGCCAAAGGCGGCGCCTTGTTGGTCAAAACTGGCAAACACACCGGTCGCTCTGCCAAAGACAAATTTACGGTCCGCGACGAAAGCACTGAGAACAGCGTCTGGTGGGACAATAACGCCTCAATGACCCCTGCGAACTTTGATGCCCTGTGGGAAGATTTCCAGGCGCACCTCGCTGGCAAAACCCTGTACACACAGCAATTGTTTGGCGGCGCTGATCTCGATCACCGCGCCCCGGTTCGTGTGGTCAACGAATTTGCCTGGCACTCTCTGTTCATTCGTCACTTGCTGCGCATTCCAACCGCCGACGAATACGCGGATTTCGCGCACGAGTTCACAATCATCAACAGCCCAAGCTTCCGCGCTGACCCGGCCAAGCATGGTACCGTCTCCGAGACTGTGATCGCGGTAAACTTTGCGAAGAAACTCGTTCTGATCGGTGGCACCAGCTATGCTGGCGAGACCAAGAAGTCTGTGTTCACAATCCTCAATTACATCCTGCCGACAAAAGGCGTGATGCCAATGCACTGTTCGGTCAATGATGGCGGGAACAATGATGCGGCGATCTTCTTTGGCCTCTCAGGCACTGGGAAAACGACCCTGTCGGCCGATGCCAGCCGCACGCTGATCGGCGATGATGAGCATGGCTGGTCAGAGAATGGCCTGTTCAATTTCGAAGGCGGTTGCTACGCCAAGATGATCAATCTCTCGCCAGAGAATGAGCCAGAGATTTACGCCACCACAAGCATGTGGGGCACGGTGCTCGAGAATGTGGTCATGGATCCTGAGACCCGTGAGCTGGATTTCTTCGACAACACGCTGGCGGAGAATTCACGCGGTGCTTACCCGATCTCTGCGATTGAAAACGCGTCGCTCAGCGGTCGTTGTGGTCAGCCTAAAAACCTCATCATGCTGACCTGTGATGCGTTTGGCGTCATGCCACCAATCGCCAAGCTGACACCAGAGCAGGCGATGTATCACTTCTTGTCAGGCTATACAGCGAAAGTCGCTGGTACCGAAAAAGGCGTCACAGAGCCAACCGCAACCTTCTCGACTTGCTTTGGCGGGCCGTTCATGCCGCGCCACCCAAGTGAGTATGGCAAGCTGCTCGGCGAGCTGATCGACAAATATAACGTCAATTGCTGGCTGGTTTCGACCGGTTGGACTGGCGGCGCACATGGCGTTGGCCACCGGATGCCAATCAAAGCGACGCGCGCGCTTCTGAACGCAGCACTCGACGGTTCGTTGAACGAAGCGGATTTCCGCGAAGATGAGACGTTCGGCTTCATGGTCCCAACCGCATTGCAGGGCGTGGACAGCACGATCCTCAACCCACGCGACACATGGGAAGATAAAGCCGCTTACGACGCACAGGCCGCGAAGCTCGCTCAGATGTTTATCGAGAACTTCAAGGTCTATGAGGCACACGTTTCAGATGACGTGAACGCTGCTGGCCCGCGCGTCACCGTCGACGCATAGGCCCACACTTAAATATTCAAGAAAGCCCTACTCCAATCGGAGTAGGGCTTTCTTGTTTAGGTAGTCCTGAAATCTGTCCTGCTCAAACCGACGCGTTCCGGCGCAAGATGATCGGAGAGATGGCGGCAAGCACCACACTCGCCCCAACACACCATAGGCTGAGCGCCAGCATCTGCGATGGCAGTGTAACGCCCCGGTCGATCAGATAGCCGGTTAGACCAGGCCCAATGGCGGTTGCCGCAACACTCGCAGCGACGGCGATGGCCCGCACTGAACCGAGGTTTCGCACGCCATACACTTCCGGCCACAAAGCGCCGACCATGGGCGCGGTAAAGCCATAACTGACGCCGACCAAAAACATGAACGCATAGATGCCCCAAAGCGGTGTCAGCCATCCAACAGCAAGACATGCGAGGCAAAGCGGCACCAGGAAAAATGGCAACAAGCGGATCGCCCCGAAGCGATCAATCAACTGCCCGCTGACCAGAGAGCAGCAGACGGTCGTCACCGCCATCACCGGAAAAGCTGCTGCGAAAGCGAGCTCACTATAGCCGCGCAGTTCAATCAGATAGTCCTGATGGAAAAAGATCGTCGTACCAATGAAGGGCGGCGCGAGCACGCCGCACAGAAGCGCGTAAAACATCGGATCCGCAGCCACCTGCGCGACCGTTTTGTCGGGGCCGAGGCGCGCGCTCGCGAGATCAGGATCTGTGCTCTGCGGCGCCCGTTCAACCCGCCACAGGTTCAGGATCATCGGCAGGGCAAAGAGCACCAGGAGCGCAGCGCCGATGAGCCACCCCGCTTGCCAGCCGAGCGTTACGGCGACGGCGGTGAAGGCGATCGGCAACAGAGCCTCGCCAGTCTGATGGCCCGGGACTATCAAGGAAGTTGCCCGCCCGCGATTGGCGACGAACCAGCGGCCAATCTCTGTATAGGCGGTATGGGTCATCATGCCCTGGCCGAAGAGCCGCAAGGCGTAGAGCGACACGACTAACAGGGCGAGAGACGGCGAGAACGCCATCAACACGCAGGCTGCCGCGAGCGCGGGGATGACAAAGCGCGCGACTTTCCAGCCGGGCATATGGTCCAGGACGCGGCCCAAGAATGGCAAGGTCAAAGCGCTGCCAATCGTGGCAATCATATAGATGCCGCCAAATTCTCCATCGGTGAGATCAAACTTGGCGCGCAGCTCTTCTCCCGACAGGCCTATGAAAAAGGTCTGCCCAAATGACGAGAAAAAGGTCAGCAGGAAGCCGCCTGAAATCCACCGCGCATTGTCACGCAGAAAGCTGATCATGTGCTCAGACTAGGCATCTGCGCTCGGGCGAGCAGATACGGCCTCATGCCACCGCTTGAGATGGCTCAAGTCTGGATCGTACGGCACCCCCACGAGGCCATTTGCGAAATCGAGACTCGCGAGCAGAACGGCGTCGACGACGCTATAGTCGTCGCCTGCGACAAAGGCACTTTCGGCCAATTGATCATCCAACAGCTTATATCCAAGCTGGACGCGCTTGCGGTTTTGGTCTGCGGCTTCTGGAATTTGTTTGATCAGGCGCGCCGTCAACGCGTGACCGTGGATCCAGACCATGCCCACCGGCACCATGAAATTCAGCTCCACCCGCCGAAGCCACATTTCGATATTGGCTTTCTCAATCGGTGTGGTTCCAAACAATCGCGGCTCGGGATGCACTTCTTCAAAATATCGGCAAATCGCCACAGATTCGGAAATGCATGTGCCGTCGTCCAGCTCCAAAACCGGGATGCTGCCAATCGGATTTTTGGCAAGGAATTCTGGCGTTTTCTGTTCGCGCTTCACGATGTCTGTATGGACCAACGGAACCGAAATGCCTTTCTCCGCCAGAAAGATGCGCACACGTCTGGGATTGGGGCCCGCTTTGTAATCGTAAAGTTTCATGGCTTACGGTGTCTCCAGCACGATCACGCTGCCATTGCGGCCATAGTCGGGTTCGCCGCGATGATTGCGGCGGCGATTGGAAAAATAGTCATCCTCGAGGGCGCACGTGTCGAGCCCAAGATTCTCCACCGCTGCGATCCCCTGCCCCAGAAGCACAGCCTCAACATAGCCCGTCAGATCGAAATGTGAGCGGTCATCCTTGCCGGCGACAAACAAACGGTCTGTCCATTCCTGATCGCCGACAAATGTATCGCGAAACTCGGGACCGACCTCATAGCTGGCCTGTTGGATCGCCGGACCAATCGCAGCTGTGATCTGGCCGCGTGCGGCGCCAATCGCTTCCATCGCATCGAGCGTCGCCTCGCAGACCCCGGCAATCGCCCCCTTCCAGCCTGCATGCGCAGCGCCAATGACGCCCGCTTCCGCATCCGCGAACAAGACCGGCACGCAGTCCGCTGACAGAACACAGAGCGCCAAACCCGGCACCTTGGTCACCATGGCGTCGGCTTGTGGCCGGGTGCGCCATGGCTCAGTCACTGTAATGGCTTTGGCGCTATGGACCTGAAAGCAGGATAGCAGCTTCTCAGCGCCCAGCGCATCGCGGATTCTATCGCGATTGTCGCGAATATTCTGAGCCTCGTCGTCAGAGCCCTGTCCGATATTCAAGCTCTCATAGATACCCGTCGACACACCGCCTTTGCGGCCAAAAAAGCCGTGCTTCACGCCAGAAATGGCGGACAGTTTTGAACTGAGAGCATGCGGCGGTGCAGTCATAGACAGCACCTAATCGAGCTTGAATGTGAATCGCAAGCCCTATCGTGGCGCCCGCTTTGCCAGAATGCGTTGCAGGGTTCGGCGATGCATATTCAAGCGCCGCGCAGTCTCTGAAACATTATGCCCGCAAAGCTCATAAACGCGCTGAATATGTTCCCAGCGCACACGATCTGCAGACATTGGATTCTCTGGCGGTTCCGGCAATCCGTCACCAGAATTTACCAGCGCGCGAACGATGTCTTCGACGTCAGCAGGCTTGGCGAGATAATCAACGGCGCCCGCTTTCACAGCCGCAACCGCGGTGGCAATGGCGCCATAGCCGGTCAAAATCACAGCACGCGCGTCCGGTCGATAGCGATGCAGCACTTCCACTACATCCAGACCCGAACCGTCTTCCAAGCGTAGATCCAAAACCGCGAACGCGGGTGGGTTCAAGCGCGCAATATCTCGCGCCTCTGCAACTTTCGACGTTGCCGAAATGAGAAAGCCGCGCTGGGTCAGCGCGCGCGCAAGACGTTGTAGAAATGGCCCGTCATCGTCCAATACGAGACAGGTACGATCCTCAACATTTTTGAGGCTCTCATGCAGTTTTACTGTGACTGGAGATTCCATTTGTTGCTCCTTCAGCCGCTAATTTAAGTTGTTTTCCGTATTGTCCAACGGCTGTAATTCAGTTCTAGGCCACACGGCTTGCACAATAGCCCCGTGGCGAGGTGCCGCGCGGTTGCGTGTCGCAATTCGCCCGCCCGTGCGCTCGATAAGTGTCTTTGCAATAAAAAAGCCAAGCCCCATGTCGCCGCCGCCCAATTGGGCTTCACCCCGCTGAGATACGTATGGCTCGCCGAGTTTCGGCATCACTTCAGCCGCAAATCCGGGGCCATCATCGCGAATGGTTACAATGAATTGGCTATCTGTCCAATTCGCCACCACCCTGACTTCTGAGTCGGCAAAGCTGACCGCATTCTCAATAAACGCGCCTAGAGCATGCAGGATTTCTGGGCTGCGGCGGATCACGGGAACTTTTTCTTCGCCGGTTTCTGCCGCTTCATAGGTCACGCGGACGGCAACTCCCAATCCTTTGTGCGGCGCTGCGGCCTCTTCAACCAGAGCGCTGATCGGCATCCGAGCGTGAACGATATCAGACGCCTCACGGGCGCGGCCGAGGCGTTGTAGAATATCGCGGCAACGTTCGGCCTGCTCGGCTAGCAATGCCGCATCTTCGCGGTGCTCGCTGTCCTCAGGCAGCATTGCATAAAGCTCCTTTGAAACCAGGTGAATGGTGGCGAGCGGGGTTCCCAATTCGTGCGCCGTCATTGCCGACATCGCTCCGAGTGCGGACAGCCTTTGCTCGCGCGACATGACGACGGCCGCCGCATCCAAGGCCCGCACCATTTTCGCTTCATCCTCATTCACCCGCTGTGCTGACAGGGCGAAGAAGACGATACCAATACAAAGCGCTGCAAAGTGCCCGCCTTCAAACAATTGCGGGAAGCTCAATACCTCGCCTTCGCGCCATGGCAGCTCAAAGGCGATAAGCGGCATCAGAGCCGCCATTCCAATCGCAAGCACGGAGATCAAGGCAGTGTAACGCCCGCGCAAACTCGAAGCCGCCACGGTGACCGGCGCAATCAAAAAGAGCAGAAACGGATTTGTAAGCCCGCCCGTCAAACTGATCAAAAGCGCCAACTGAACCACATCAAAACCAATTTGAAGCGCTGCCTCCCAACTCTTCAGCAATTGCGGGCCAACAGCGGCAAATGACAGGAACACGTTCAGCCAGGCCGAGGCAGCAATAACAGCCAAACACAACGACAGAGGCAGGTTAAATCCGAGGCCAAAATAAACAAACAGAACCGCGAGCGTTTGGCCCGCGACGGCGAGCCAGCGCAATGTCATCAGGGTGGCGAGTCGCGTTCTTCCCTGCGCCGCGCCAACATTGGATAGCCCCTCTGGCAAGAGACTTACCAGGGCTTCATCCATTCCGGCGCGTGTGGCGTTTAAATCTTCCAAAATCGGGGCTCTCAAGTGCGGCGACACGGCCCCTTACCATAATCCGTCAGTTTGCACATAACATCCGCATGAAACTGATACAGTCGATCTCACTTGGACTTGCGGGTTTTGCTTTGGCCGCCTGTGGTCCCTCCTCGCAAGGCCCCACCGCTGGCGGCGCTCAGGCCGGGTGTCTGACCCGTGCTTATGACACAATCGGTGGGCCGATCAGCTTGGTGTCTCATACTGGAGAACGCGTGACCGAGGCCACGTATAAAGGGGCGCCGACCTTGATCTATTTCGGCTTCACCTTCTGCCCAGACATCTGTCCCGGGACACTAGTCGCGGTGAAACGGGCATATGATGCCCTCCCTGAGGGTGTCGAAGCACCGCAAACCCTTCTGATTACCGTGGATCCGGAGCGAGATACGCCTGAAGCACTGGCGCAATATGTTTCTACTGCGGCCTTCCCCGACAATCTTGTTGGTCTGACTGGGACTGCAGACGAGATCGCCGCAGCCGCAGAAGCTTTCATCGCGCAATATGAGCGGATCGAAACGCCCGATAGCCTTGCCGAGTATACGATGGATCACACATCGCTCTTGTATCTCATGGACGAGAATTGGCAGTTAAAGACCTTCTTTGCCGAAGCGGACGCTGATCCGGAATATATCGCGCAATGCTTGGCGCAGCATATCAGCTGAGATTAGTCGGCCACTTCAAAGGTCTGAGCCTCAACCTCCATCCCTGCAAGATGGGCAGAGACAATCGCAACCGCAGCTGATCCCGTCGTAACGCCAAGCTTCGCGTAAGCGCGGCGGCGGAACGTATCAGCGGTTGCGGGCGTAACGCCCATCCGCTCCGCGATTTCGCGCTTTTTCAAGCCTGATCCAATCCACATTAACAGCTCAAATTCGCGCCGCGACAGGCCGAGGTGTTTGCGCGTTCTCTCACACGGACGGTTCAGGCGAAGGACATAATTTCCGACCCGAAATTCATCGTGTGCCTCACCGCACTCGGCGGTCACTGTATTAACCATATCAAAGTTCATGTCCGCGCGCTTACTCTGTTCCGCCCAGAAAACAAGCGAAGTATACAGCAATTAATACCACAATACTGTTTTTGATACTGAATTTTATTTTTAATTATCAGAAAATACGGAGTATTAATCATATAATCGCCGAACCCTCGGCATTTTGTGGCAGATTAAGCCCTCGATGATGCCCGCATTTTCGCTGTTTCTGAGCGCGGCGCGAACCAGGAATGAAACAGCAAGGATCCACCCAGCTGTTCTATACGCGCGCCGCTCCCGAGCTTAAATCGCGCCAGACCAGGGTTAAGATCAGATCGTCCAAGATCCAGTGTCTCAAATCCGCGACGGCTTAAATCGCTCATTGCCTTCCAAAGCAAGCCGTTATGCGCACAGTATTTTCGTCCAAGTTCAGTTGTCACGCCGGCTTGGTACGTCGCTGCGCGGCCATGTATTAGAATCAGCATGGCAGCAACAGGCTCGCCATTCTCGGCTGCGGTGTAGAGGCGCGCTTGCCCTGGGTTGGCCTTTGCATAGGCGAGCAGAAAGGCAGCTGGATAGGATTTGTATTTGCGGGCCCGCTGCTGAGCCGCTTCGGCCTGGAAAAACCAATTATGGCGCGTCGCATCAAGCGGCTGATCGACAATCGTCATCGGCGCGCGTTCGGCTTTTTTGAGTTGATTGCGCCACTTTTGATTCAGGCGCGCCCGCATGGAGTCCGCCTCGCACAAGTCAATCATGGCCAATTCTGCGCCGCGCGCGATTTGTAGACCACCCAAGCGCCCAACGTTCGCCGGTGAGTTCACAACCAAGGGCCCAGAGAGAGACCGCCGCACCTCACGCAGCAACGACATCACCTCTTCAGCGCTGCCGCCCGAGGGGCCTCGTGACAAGAGATGAAATGGCCCGATCAAAGGCAGCTTCCGGCTTTGCACAAGGCAGGTGCCATCCCGCATTTCAAACCGCCGAACTTGCAAATCCAGCGCTTTACAGGTGCGCTCAAACGCTT
>Ga0256829_1000785_pt1 | contig 28827 bp, 29 predicted proteins | sample 131447metaG_FD_185979 | JGI IMG/M metagenome (GOLD analysis project Ga0256829, IMG submission 185979) | Hydrothermal vent microbial communities from Lau Basin, Pacific Ocean - 131-447 | ecosystem: Environmental > Aquatic > Marine > Hydrothermal vents | place: Pacific Ocean: Lau Basin | collected... | reverse complement strand
TCGGACTGCATGCGGTTGGCGCCATAGCCGGTGTTTTGGTCACTCTGTGGCTGGCCGCCATCAATGGCTGCATAGGGGAAGCCGGAGGATGGCGTGGCTACCGCATGTTTATCCTCGGGAAAGGAGATGGGCGCAAGCTTGCTCATATCCTCGCCTCACGCGCATCAATTTTTTCCACCCCGTGGAATATTACCACGGCATGGAAAAATCCATGTAAACACGTTATTTGTTTCATGTTAAACCATATCATCAGTAGCGCTGAGCGAGATGGCGCCGTCGTCATCCAGTTTGCGGATAATTTTTAGTACGATCTGTTGTGCATCTTCCACATCGGACAGCTTCATTGGTCCCATCACTTCCATATCCTCACGCATGATCTCGGCAGCTCGCTGCGACATATTGCCAAAGAATCCTTCTGCCACCGTATCCGAAGCGCCTTTTAGCGATTTCACCAGGTCGTCTGACGAGATATGTTTCAGAATGGTCTGAATGTCACGGTCAGAGAGCTCTTTCAGGTCTTCAAAGACCAGCAGCAGGCGATCCACCTGTGTGAACAGCTGCTCATCCTTATCGCGCAACTGATCGAGAATGGGACGCGCCACCTCTTTTTCAAGACCCTTGAGGATATCCACCACACTGACCATGCCATCGAAGCTGATGCCCGATTCGCCCTGCGTGTCGGCCAACTCTTTTTCGAGCGTCTCCTCAATATCGCGAACCAGATCTTTGGGCACGCTTTCGATCTTGGACATCCGCATCACCACCGAGAGTTGCATATCTTCCGGCAGTAGAGCGATGACACGACTGGCTACGCCGCTGTCAATATTGCCCAGAATCAATGCCACGGTCTGCGGATGCTCATCGGCGATGGCATTGGCAATCATATCCGGTTTCAAACGTGACAGCTTTTCCCAGATGGTCAGGGTTTTGGGAGCATTGAGTTCACTCAGCAGACGATCGGCGCGGTCCTGCTCAACGGCGAAATGGAATAGCGACACGACATCTTTGTGGGATGAGCGCAGCAACGGATCCTCGGATTGATGCATCTCCAGATACTCCTGGGTCACTGCATTGAGCACATCGGCATCAATTTTTCCCAGTTCCGCCATTCTGCGTCCGAGTCGGCTCAAGGTCTGATCATCCATGCCCTGAACCAGTGGTGCCGATGCTTCGGGGCCCAGAGCAAAAATCAGGATGGCGGCTTTATCTTCACCACTTAACTCTTTATTTGCTCTCATGCCGGATCCATCCACTCCCTGAGCACTTTATTGGCGCGTTCCGGTTCCTGATAAATATTCTTCTTGACCTGTTCCATACTGGCCAGCCGCGCATAGGTTTCACTGGACATGCTGTTGGGTGCGGGCAGCGCCGGATTCAGATTGTTTGCGTCTACATCCTGTTTGGCCGCTTCCTGAATGCGCCTGGCCAGCGGGCGCAGTACAAACCAGGCCAGCAGCAACAGCGCCAGTCCTGCCAGGCTGTAACGCGCCACCTGCATATAGAACACCCTGTTTTCAGACGACTGCAAGGCATCATTGTCTGCCGTACTGGAGATATCGACCAGTGGCATACTCTGCATGCTTACCGAGTCGCCGCGATCTTCATCATAGCCCATGGCCCGCTCGATCAGCGTCTGTAAATTGGCCAGTTCCTCTTTACTTCTGGGGACAAAGGTCTGCTCGCCCTTGCTATTCTTGCTGTAATGACCGCCGACAACGGTCGCTACGGACAGTTTCTTAATATTACCGAAAGGCACGATGCGATGTTCATGGGTGGTGCTGATTTCATAATTATTGACATCTTCCATGTGTTTGGCGGTGTCCTTCGGCGGTGTTGGCGTGGCGACGGAGCCATTGGCGGTGGCCGGATTGGCACCGGGCGTATTGGAGGCCAGGCCGGGAACGCCCAGCGCTGCACTGCCCGAGGATGCGCGCTGTTCTGAAACAGTCTTACTGCTACGCAATACTTGCTCATCGGGGTTATAGCGGGTGCTGTTCTGCTCGATAAATTGACGGTCAATCTCAGCCGAGACACGCACCACGGCCTGCCCCTGTCCGACGATCTGCTCCAGCATGCTCGTCAAGCGTTTTTCCAGCCGTTGCTCCAGTTTGGCCCGGTACTCCTGCATGGTTTGTCCTTCGCTCATGGGCGCTTCTTTTTCGTTGCTCGATAACAACGTGCCGGATGCATCCACTACCGTGACTGCGGCCGGTTCCATATCGGGTACGCTGGCAGCCACCAGATTCTGGATGGCAATCACCGATTTTTTCGGCATGTGCCGACTACCGACCATCTGCAACATCACCGAAGCGCTGGCTTTGCGATCGCGTTCGGCGAAGGCGGACTCTTTGGGCATCACCAGTTGCACGCGCGCTGCGGCAACCTGTGGCATCACCTCAATGGTACGTGCGAGTTCGCCTTGCATGGCGCGTTGCAGATTGATCTTGCGGGTGAAATCACTGAGGCCAAACTCGTCGCTCTTGTCAAAAATCTCATAGCCGGTGCCGGAGCTTGGGGTAATGCCCTCACCCGCCAGTTTCAGACGCACCTGATAGACCTGATCCTGCGGCACCATCACCGTACCGCCGTCTTCCAGACGATAAGGAATATGCTCTTTCTGCAACATTTCAACCACCGAAGCGGCATCTTTTTCCGCCATGCCCGCATAAACAGCCCGGTAGGGCTTCGCTGATGACCACAGTACCAGACTGATAAAACCGGCCAGCATGAGGCTGGCGGCCACAAACAGCATCACTTTTCTGTATTTCACCAGCAGGTGGGGAAGCTGAATGGTACCAGCCTGCCCACCGTCATCCACCGACTGAGCGTTTGCCTCGAGCGGGGGCTGAGACAACATTGGTGTGTTCATATTTGTCTGCGTGTGCGGTGCTAAAGCGTCAGCCATGGCGGTTACCTCTATAAAAGTGAGTAAAAGCATTCACCGCAGAGTACGCAAAGGTTCGCAGAGTAAAGCCAGAATCAATCGAAAATATTTTGTCTCTCATCTGCGTTCATCTGCGTTCATCTGTGGTTCTTGATTCATGTGGGGTTTAAACCTGCATGCGCGATATTTCGCGATAGGCACTGACCAGTTTGTTTCTCACACTCATCATTAGTTGGAAGGAGAGATCGGCTTTCTGGATGGCCAGGAGGGTTTCAGAGGTGTTTTTACTGTCACCTGATGCCAGTGCCACAGCCGCTTTCCCCGCCGCCTTGTCATCATGATTGACCTGATTAATATAGCCATGCAGCAGCGAGGCAAAGTTGTCACCCCCTTTGGCAGTCTTGTCGGTCTGAGGCATAGGTTTGGCCTGACTCAGAGCGGATACGGATTGGTAACCATGAATATTCATATTGATCTCCTGTTTGATCTCTTGCTTGATCTCCGAATTAGATATCCTAATGAGATATCTTACCGAAGTAGTTGAAGTGATTTGATAAACATGCGTTTGGAAGCTTCCATTGTCGTGACATTGGCTTCAAAACTGCGGGATGCGGCATTCATATCCACCATCTCTTCGACCGGATTGACATTGGGCATCTTGACCATGCCCCGCGCATCGGCATCCGGATGGGAGGGGTCATAGACCTCCCGAAACGGTTTCTTATCTTCTACGATTGCCGCTGCCTTGACCGACTGCTCGCCGCCACTCTGGAAGGCGGAGCTGAACACAGCTGAAAAGGGGTGTTGCTGATTGATGGCCTGAAAGACTACCTGCCGCCGCCGATAAGGGCCGCCGGCAGCGGTATGGGTGGATTCTGCATTGGCAATATTTTCAGCAATAACATCCATGCGCGTACGCTGGGCGCTCATACCCGCTGCACTGATATGCATTGAACTTAACAGATCATTCGCCATTAGCGACCCTCCTTGATGGCATTTTTCAAGCCGTTCAGCTTCCCTTTGATCAGGCGCAGAGAAAGCTGGTACATCAGCTGATTTTCACTCATGCGCGCCATCTCTTTCTGGATATCTACAGTATTACCATCCATTTTGTGTGCGTGTTGCTGATGAAACAGACCCATGGTGAGATTCTGACGGGTGTCGGTATCGGCAAAATGCATGCGATTGGTGGTGACCGCCTTGTCGCTTTGACCGGTGTTTTTCTGTTCTGCCAGAAAATCGGCAAAGGTGCGTTGGTCGGCCTGGTAATTGGGTGTTTCGGCATTGGCAATATTGCTGGATAAAGCGCCCTGCATGCGTTCCCTGGCGACCAGCGTGGATTCAAGGCGCTGAAATCCGCTTCCTAGCATACTCATCATCTTTATGTCTCCTGACCGGCGTTCCCTCGCGCGTTGTGTATTACTACATAACAATTATACAGCAAGCGGCATGCCAGACTCATAGGCGTGTAGTTTGTTGCGCAGCGTGCGAATGCTGATGCCGAGTAGTTGGGCAGCCTCCGTGCGGTTGCCTCGGACATGCAACAGCGTTTTCTCGATCAGGGCGCGCTCCATATCACGAATAGTGACGCCAGCCTGCACTGCATCATCATGCGCCGCCGCCTGCTCTTGTTGCACCATCTCTGCTTCCAGGCAGAGGTGTTCAGGCCGAATGGCCTCATCAACAGCCATCAGGAAGGCACGGTGCATGCAATTCTCCAGTTCGCGCGCATTGCCCGGCCAGGGGTACTGATGTAACGCGTCAATGGCTTGCGAAGTCAGTTCTGGCGGAGCGCGGTGATACATATCGGAAAATCGCTGCAGAAAGTGTTTTGCCAGAGGCAGGATATCTTCGCGGCGTTTTCTGAGCGGAGGCAAGGCAATGGTGACCACATTCAGGCGGTAATAGAGATCCTGGCGGAAGGCACCCTCCGCCACGGCTTTGGCGATATCACGATTGCTGGTGGCAATGACCCGGACATCAATTTTGACCGGCCTGTGCCCGCCGAGCCGATCCACTTCGCCCTCCTGCAATACGCGCAGCAGTTTGGCCTGCAAATGGACAGGCATTTCAGTGATTTCATCAAGCAGAAGCGTGCCTTCGTGAGCCAGTTCAAATTTACCGGGGTGTGCAGATGTGGCACCGGTAAAGGCGCCCTTCTCATGTCCGAACAGTTCAGATTCCAGCACGCCTTCCGGGATGGCAGCGCAGTTGATGGCGATAAAATTTCCATTCTTGCGATCGGAGCAGGCATGCACGTAGCGCGACAGACGCTCCTTGCCGGTACCCGATTCACCGACGACCAGCACCGATGCTTTGCTGGGGGCGATCAGTGCGACCCGATCCAGCAGACGGCGTGTCTCGATATCCTCCGTAACAAATATATTCCGGCCCCCTGCGGTGCGGGGTTGGCGGGCGCAGGCCTGTTTGGCCAGCGCGCTTTGATGGCCGCTTTTGCGTATATATATTTCCAGTACATCATCGGGCAGAGGCAACAGCCTGTAATCTATCGCCCCCAAATGCATCAGGTCGGCAGCTCGCTCGCTCTGACCCTGACGAGTTAATACCACGATATTGGCCTGAGGATCAGCTTGAAACAGCCGTCGCACCAGGGCCGGAGAAGTGACTGAATCACGGATAAAAATCAGCGCATCGCTATTCGATTGCGGTAAACCGGGTTGCAGCAGATCGCCGCTTTCCGGCATCGCTTCAATATATGTGTCGGGCAACAAACGGCCCAACTGGACGCGCAGTTCAGCCACTTCTGGCTCGGGAAAACCGATCAGGTTTACATCAACGCTCATGGTTTCTCTCCCAATAATTTTTTGGCCTGCTTATTGGCCAGCGCCAGTTTGGCTAACGCGATGTAGTGATCGGGATTGGCCTTATCGGCGACTTTAGCGCCAGCCAGTTGTTGCAGCAGCGCTGTTCCCTGTTTGATGGCGCCGCTACGTAGCTGGCATACGCCCACATGATATTGCCAGCCGCTATCATGGCTGGATTCGGGTATCTGTTGATAGAGCTTCAGCGCTGCGGCAAATTCGCCGGCTGCGAACAGATCATCAGCCTGTCTGGCCAAGCCCCGCTTACCATCAGCGCCCTTGCTGTTACGATAGCTTCCCCATGCGCGAGCCCCGCTCCGCCACTGCGATAACGCCTCCGAGACTTCAGCGCGGGTTTGCCAGTACAGCGGTCTTGATTCCACGGCTAAATCTGCGGCATTGACAGAAACCAGCGTTTGCCGCGCCAGTTCGGACTGCTGCTGATCCAGTTGCATGCGGGCCACGATCAGCAGCATTTCAGGCCGGAAAATGCTGAATTCATGGCGATTGAGCCAGCGCATAATTTTTTTAACAGCGTCCGGATCTTGTCTGTCCATCCACAGTCTGGCCCTTTCCAGCATCACGCGCTGGCCGATAATACTCATATGATTGGCTGTATACAGATGTTGCAACATCGCTTCAGCCGGCTCAAACAGCATCAGCATGCGCATGGCGTGCGCGACACCCAGACGCAGTGTCTGTGATGTATGCGGGCTCGGATGCAACTGAGGATAATGGCGCCAGATGGTCACGGCCTGCAGCCACTGCTGCTGTCCGATCAGTGTCTGTGTATATTTTTGCATCCAGACAGCACCCTCTTTTTTGGCGGCAGTGGCAATGCGCGCATCAGGCGAGGCGCTAGCCCGCGCATAGGCCTCCAGCGCCGGTGGTGGCTGCGTGGATCTGCTCTTGGCATGATCACCGGACAGATGGGTAAGGCGCGTCCATAAACGGGCCATATCCAGCATGGCTTCGCCTTCGATATCCGACATCTGGTTTTCATCCGCCATCTTCTTCAGTGCAATCAGTACCGGTAACAGTTTGTCGCGACGTTTCTCCTGCCTGAATTGCAGCATTAACTTGCGCATAAACGCCTTGCGGCCAATCGTCGTCTCCGCCTGATGGTTGGCCAGCATGGCATACTCCTCAATCGCCGCCGCAATCGTTGCTTTATTGCGAGCATGGATGTTGGCGCGAATGAATCGTACGCGTGCAGATTCAGGTGCATTGCTATATTGACGAATGAACGCGTCGGCCAGTTTCAGGGCGGTGTCGTGCCGGTTGTGCATCTCCAGTAAATCAATATAGGTGCCATAGAGTTGTGATTCGGATGTGATCACCTGCGGCCATTTGCCGTACACCGCATGCAGATCTTTGAAGGCGGCATCCGAGCGCCCCTCACCCTCATCCACAGCAGCCATCCATGCCATGCCGATGGCCTGGGCACGACTGTTGCTACGCACCTGCAAGCCATACTGTAGCAGATCACTTCTGGCATAAGCATACTTGTTCATCTGTATATGCACCCGTGCCATCATCAGCCAGGCCCGGCGCAGGTTTTTTGCCTGTTGATCTTCGACAATAATCTCTCTTGCTGCAGCAATCGCCTCTTTAAAATGCCCCGATTTCCACCACAGCCAGGCCTGTTTCCACCTGAATTCAGGCGCATCGGCGCTATCGGGGAACTCATTGATAAATGTATCAAGCGCCTTAATCGCAGCCGTGACGCCCTGAAACTGCTGATTTGTTGTGCGCATCAACTCCGCCCGTGCGATGGTTGCCAGCAATGCCGCTCTTTCAGGGGTGGTCAGATTATTTCTTTTGAGTGCTCTTTGTGCGGTCATCACCGCCTGCTCGGGCCTGCCGCTATGCAGAAAGGTGGCTGCCGCCTGAGTTTGTTCTCCGGCTGCCGCCTGAGCCAGCGACGGCAGGACGACAAACAGGACCATGATCCAAAAAAAACGCAACATGCCAGCCAATCGCAAGATTCATGCCGAAGAAATTTTCCCGCTAATCTGACAGAATTGAAGCAGCGTCAATGCGAGGTAACGTGGTTGTTCCGGTTCAAAAAGAGGTGAGTCAAAAGCATTCACCACAGAGGACACAGAGAGCACAGAGTAAAAACAAAACTGAAAGTGTTGGTGCGCATTGGCCAAGCAATGATATAGCATATATGGTTACAGTTAACCTACAGTTACCATGAATGATTACTCAATTGCTTGATGCTTTTGACTTTCTCTGTGCTCTCTGTGTCCTCTGTGGTGCAAGGTTGTAGCTTGCAGGGGGGGGGATTACGAACCGGCTGGTTGCAAGCCTTTCTTTTTAATCTTTTCGACCAGTGTGGTGCGGTTCATCGCCAAAAAATTGGCAGCACGATTCTTGTTCCAGTCAAAGCGCTGCAGAGCTGAGAGAATGAGGTGACTCTCAAATTCATCAACCGTGGCCTTCAGATCGATATTGGAGGCGGACTGCACATCCATCTGGAAACTTTTCAGCACCCGGTCACGCTCACTGAGCATGCGGCTCGGCAGGTCTTCAAGCTCCATGACGCCCTGTCGTTTCAGGGTGGTAACGCGTTCGATAAGGTTCTGTAATTCACGCACATTGCCCGGCCAGTGATAAGCCAGCATGGCACGCTTTACATCATCGGATACACCGGTGATATCTGATGATTTTTCACTGTTGAAGCGATTGAGGAAGTGGTCGGCAATCAGAAAAATATCATCGCCGCGTTCACGTAACGGCGGCAATTGCAAGGGAATGACATTAAGACGGTAGTAGAGATCTTCGCGGAATCGACCCGCTTCGATCTCTGCTTCCAGATTTCGGTGCGTCGCCGCAATGACGCGTACATCCACCTGAATGCTCTGCTGACTGCCAACCGGTTCAAAGCAGCGTTCTTGCAGCACGCGCAGCAGTTTGACCTGCAGCTTTGGACTCATATCGCCAATTTCATCCAGAAAAATAGTGCCGCCATTGGCAATTTCGAAACGGCCCGGGCGGGCTCTGATGGCGCCTGTAAACGCACCTTTGACATGACCGAACAGCTCAGATTCAAGCAGTTCTTCAGGGATGGCGCCGCAATTAATCGACACCATCGGTTTGCCGGAGCGACTGCCCGATTTGTGCAGCGCTTTGGCCAGCACCTCTTTGCCGCTGCCTGATTCGCCGGAGATCAGCACGGTGCTATCCGAGTTGGCCAGCAACTTAATGGTTTCCTGCAGTTTTCGGATGCCATCACAGTGGCCGATCAGGCCGACAACATCCTGCCCCCGAACTTGCTCACGCAAGGAAATATTATCCTTTTTTAATTGCCGTGTTTTCATCAATTCGCCAATACGAACCAGCATCTCATCGATATCGAAAGGCTTTTTCAGAAAATCATTGGCGCCCAGACGGACGGCGTCAATGGCTGTATCCACTTCAGCATAGCCTGTCATAATAATAATGCCCATATCCGGGTCACTTTGGCGAAATTCACGCATTAACTCGATACCATTGCCGTCAGGCAAGCGTACATCCAGGATGGAAAGGTCGAATTTTCCCAGCGTCATGGCTTCGCGAGCGCGTGTTACATTGGCGGCGCCGGTAACATGGAAACCGGCTGACTCCAACGCCTCCTGCAGAATCAGGCGAAAATTTTCATTGTCTTCAACCAGCAGGATGAATGCGCTCTGTTTCACGGTGTGAATCCCCTTCCGTACATGCCGTTGTTGCTTCAAAGTCAAAATAATGACACTTTAGTCCTAAAGCGCAAGTGTTATGTTCATCGTGTTTTTTCGCGAGGGGAATCCTTCCCAACATGGTTTATAAGCCTCTTATAAAATTTAAGTTGCGCGTGTTCCGACCGATAGAACTATCTGTACGGGTTTCACCTGTCATCTAGTAAGAAGACAGTGAAAAGAAGAGCAGAGGAGGTAAATCAGATGGCCATTAGCATTCAACCGGTCGACGGTCTGATCAACAGACTGCTGCAGCAAAACAGCAGATCCACCTCCGTTTCAGAAAGGCGGTCGAATCACTCTGTCAGTCGCAGTCAGGATCACAGTCAGGATCACAGTCAGGATCAAATTAGTATTTCAGCCAAAGCGGAGACACAACGTCAGAGCGGCCATCAGGCGAACAGGCCTGTATCCGGTCAGGAAAAAACATTGGAATCACATTTGCTTAGTTTGTATAAAATGAATGATTCGCCTGGAGTATGAATGTGAAACCGACCCGGCTATTGCTGGCAGAAGATGATGAGGCGATGGCATCACTGCTGGAAGAATATCTGCTTGAGGCAGGATATGACGTCGATGTGCATCATCGTGGAGATACGGCCATGGCGGCTTTGAGGCAGCAACATTTTGATCTGATCCTCAGTGATATTGTGATGCCGGGAGCCGATGGCCTTGAGCTGCTCAGCTATGTCCGGGAACATATGCCCGATAGCATGGTGTTGCTGATGACCGGCTACTCCGGCATTGAAAACGCGCTGCATGCAGTGGAGCAGGGTGCCTATGATTTTGTCAGTAAGCCGTTCCAGTTGCCCGAACTGCGCGTCCGTCTGGATAATGCAGCGCGCTACCAGCGCCTGTTGCGCCAGTTCAAAGAGCTCAAGGGAGAGACGGTTGCCGCTGTTGAATCACGCCGGGCAGGCGGACTGATGGTGGTCAGGGCGTACGACCAGAATGCAGCGAGTCATTACTGATGCTGCAGCTGTTGATTATCGAAGATCAACCTGCTGTTCGTGAAGTGGTGGCTGAAATTGCCAGTGAGTTGGGGGCTGATGTTGATATTACGGAGGTGGGTAGTCTGAAAGAGGCCAGGCCGCTTCTTTCAAGTTGTCAGTGGGATGGACTGATTAGCGATATGAGTCTGGGTGATGGCAATGCGCTGGAGTGGTTTGAAACTATCACAGAGGAGGGCGTGACATTGCCGCCGACTATTTTGATGAGCGGCTTTTTAACATCGGCAAGAATGGCGCAGGCGCTAAGGCTGGGTATTAAACATGTGCTGGCTAAGCCGTTCGCTCCCAATGTATTACTCGATTGCCTGAATAGCATGCTCCTGTTGGAGAGCGATACTACGCGCCGCAGGGCTGTTTCAGCCAGGTCAGCGCGTGCTTCCGACCGGCTTTTACCTGAAATGTTTGAGATGGATCGTCGGCTGGGGCTGATCTACCGGATGTTTGACGAGATGTCGGCTGAGCGGGATGTATCTGCTGTGTGCGCCCGTGCGCTCAATCTGGGCATGGAGATCGTACACGCGCATGCCGGCTACCTGGCTCTGTTCGAACGTCAACATAACAAACTGGTGCTGGTAGCATCCGAAGGTATGGAGCATGCCGTTACCTCATGCGATGTGGCGGAAACCAGTTTTCAATCATTGATCAATGGCGAAGAGGAGTTGCATCAGTCTCCCTGCGAGCATGCAGGGCAGGTGTGTTGGCCGGGCCTTGATGAGAACAGATTCGTGGCTGTGCCAGTGCGCCTGCAGGGTGTCGCCATGGGCGTGCTCTGTTTGATGCAGCCAGGCTGTGAGCTGCCTTTAAAAAGTGAAACGCGTCAAATGCTGGGGCTACTGGTCAAGAAGCTTGATACGTTGCTGGATAACAGGGCTGTGCACGCCGCCTTGGCCGCCAATATGCGGGAGACGCTGATTGCCCTGGTGCGGTCGCTGGAAGCGCGCGACCGCTATACCCGCGACCACTCGGCCAGAGTAGGTGCACTGGCGGCCAGATTTGCAGTTAATTTGGGTCTTGATCAGGATCATGTCGACCTGATTCGCACCGGCGGCTTGCTGCATGATATTGGCAAGTGTGGCATTCCCGATGCCGTCCTGCTTAAACCCGGCCGCTATACTGATCAGGAGTTCGCCATTATGAAAGCGCATCCGGCTATTGGTGATAATATTCTCTCCAATATGGACACCATGGTGCGGGAGCGTCTGATGCTGCGCCACCACCATGAACGCTACGACGGCTTCGGTTATCCGGATAAACTGGCCGGGGAACAGATCCCCTTCGATGCGCGCATTGTCTGCGTGGCGGATGCGATTGACGCCATGACCACGCACCGGGTGTATCGCATGGCCAGACCGCTCTCCTTCTGTCTGGAGCAATTAAAAAACAATTCTGGCACGCAATTTGATCCTGTTGTTGTTGAGGTGGCTATTGCCGCGATTGAACGTGGCGTGGTCAGGACGCAGGCAGACGAAAAAAACAGCCATAAGGATGGCGTAATGCCTTTGTCCGCCCTGATTTCAGTAAAAACCGAGGTGCGAAACTATGCATGACACTGGCAGCGATCATGGCCGGCAGGACTTTCGAATTGATGACGTTATTCCGGTCAGTGACAAAAAAATGACGATGGAAGAATTTGAAACGTGCAAAAACAGGGTGGGCATACGTTCCCGGCAAAACAGCATGCTGCAACAGATGGTGGGAAGAGATATTTTTGCCGCCGGTGCGCATGAAGAGGTGAATCCGGAAATGACACAGGCGCTGGAGGCGCTGGATGCCAAGCTGAATTATCTGATCGGCGTGAATATGCTCAATGATGCCAGCCATAGCGATATGCAGGAGCGCCCGGTGAACCTGAGTTTGACAGGCATCAGCTTTGTCACCGAGCATTGCTATCAGGTCGGCGATGCCACACTGGTCAATTTGATGTTACCATCTTTTCCCCCCTCAATTCTCGAACTGGTTGGCACCATTGTTCGGGCTGAAAGGCTCGATAATCAGCGACTGAAGATAGGTGCGCGTTTCTATTTTCGTTGCGATGATGAGGAGGATACCATTGCCAAATATGTGTATCGACGCCATCGTGAAACAATTCGGGCCAATAAAAAGAGGTCTGTCCACTCGGTCTGATGATCGCACTCAAACTGGATACTTCATTACCTGACCCGGCAAGCTGGAACCAAACAGGAAAATCTTGAACCACAGAGTACACAGAGAGCACAGAGGAGGTCAAAATCTTTATGTTTTGGTTTTCTCTGCTTTTTCTTTGCGCTCTTTGCGGCTTTGCGAGACATGGTTTTGTACAATTTTTTTGATAGGGGCTATTGTGCGGCAGGTGCGATGGACACTTGGTTGCGACCATGATGTTTTGACAAATACAGCGCCTGATCGGCGGCCTTGAATGTATCACTGTGCGTCATGGCGCCACTCTGTTCAGCCACTCCGATACTGACGGTGACTGTGATATCTCCACGCTGCGTATGAAATGCATTGCTGGCAATGTTTTTGCGTAATTTTTCGGCCAGCGCCATGCCGATATCGATCGCTGTAGCGGGGAAAACAATGCAGAACTCTTCGCCACCGATACGTGCGGCCAGATCGCTGTCGCGAATGCCCTCCTGCAGAATCGACGCCATCTGTTGCAGGATTTCATCGCCGACATCATGACCATAGGTGTCGTTGATATTCTTGAAAAAATCGATATCGATGATCAGAAAGCAGAAGTCGTCTGTTTTCATCTGCTTGAGGAATTCGGCCAGTTGGCGGCGATTGGGCAAGCTGGTCAGCGGATCATTGCGCGCTTCAGATTCGGCCTGCTGCAGTTGAGTCGATAGCGCCGACATCTTTTCAACCTGCTCTTGTATCGTGGCGCTGAGTTTCTCGCTCGCCGTGGCCAGGGTGACACCGGCCTGCAGAATGCTCTGGCGGGCGGCGTGCAGCAATGCTCTGGCCTCTTCCGCATCTGCCGGCAACTCCTGTTCGAGGATATCTCTGGCCTGCCTGAGCTCGGGAGCGTCTTCGCCAACCTGTTTGACTACGCTGGCGATAGCATTCATCGATGGAGCAAATGCAGCAATCAGCTGCTGCAATTCATGCCTGAACGCAGTATCCTGTTGCAGGTGCTCATGCAGCAATGTATCCAGGTGCCTGGCTCGTTCCGGCAACGGCGTATCTTTGTTGGCGCTTCGCCCGATACGGGTGCAACTCTGATCCAGCAACATCTGCGTGGTTGGAATGCCCTGCAGCGCCTCTGACAACAGGTGCTGCCGCGCATCAGCGTGGGATTCGATCGCAGTTTTTGCCGCGTCAGGAACCTGTCCATCGGCAGCAGGCTTGAGTAGTGCGCCATGCTCAACATCGAGAAACTGCGCCATCAGATGGGATAACCACGTATAGGTAGCCAATGGCACGGCAGGCGAGCGCCGGATGGACTCCAGCAGCGAAATCATGCGGCGCGTCCTGGCCCGCAGTTCCTGATCATCCGGCATGGCAGCAATCACAATGGGGCGTACGATATCCATATCCATCAGCAGATGATCGATTTTCGTGCTTAAGCTCATGCCGTCCTCTTCAGCTATGCATGGAACGAATGCGCTCGGCCTCGACAGCCAACAGGGTATCAGCCTGCCTGAGTTCAGTGCTGCCGCCGGCACTTACCTGCTGATGCAAGCGGCAACGCAATTGTTCAATGTCGTTGATAAGTTGCGGTGACGGGCTGCCGCCATCCTCAATGCACTGCATGGCCCGATCCAGCAGGTCGACGCTATCTTCCAGAGCTTGCCACGCATGCTGCATGGGAGCTTGCCCTGTATCGGAAGTTGCTTCACTTATGGCCTGCGCCTGGTCGATCTCTGATTCCAGCAGCGCGCCGAACACGCCGCCTGTGTGGCTGCGCGTGTTTTTTCGTGTCGCTTTGCTATTGACGGATAGATTGTTGTGAATCTTCATGTGCAAATCCTGCCTCTAACGCGCCTGGATTTTTTCCACCCCGTGGTATGAAATAGTACCACGGGGTGGAAAAAATCATGCAGGCGCGTTGTTTATCTCATGTTCAATGCCGTGATATGGGTTGAACACGCAAGAACCGGGCCAGCTGAGGCGACGTGGAGGATCTCTGTCGATTACATATCCTTACACATCAACAGTACTGTTATCATCGTGGAGCGATTCGATATGGATACTCAGCGCGTGGATATCGTCCGGAAACAGCGAGGCCAGCACTTTGTAAATCATACGGTGAGACTGGCTGCGTGGCAACCCGCCAAAGTGGCTCGATGCAATATGCACGATAAAATGTCCGCCGCCGCTCTCTCTGGCACCGGCATGGCCGGCATGTTTCCATGACTCATCTTCGATGCGCAACAGCTGTGGTTGAAACGCCTGTTCCAGCAGCCGCTTGATCGTATCGCAGGGCTCTGTCATGCCTCGGCGCGCTTGCGGTAGAGAATGCAGACTTTGCCGATCTGACCGACCAGTTCCGCCTCGCAGCGAAGCGCCAGTTCCTCTGCATATTGATGCCGAATTTCACGATCATCCTGGGCGATATGCACCTTGATCAGTTCATGCGTATCCAGGGCTCGCGAGGTTTCCTCCAGCAGGTTGTCGCTCAAGCCTTTTTGGCCGACTCTGATCACAGCTTTGAGATGGTGCGCGGTTTCCTTTAGCGCTTTGCGTTGTTTCGTAGTTAAACTCATAGGAGACTCCATGATCCGAATGTTAGCAAGCATGTGAAAAAATGGTACGATAATTGCTTGTTCCCAACTTGTTAGTGGATATTATGTCGCATTGCATCACGGGACTAGGACGGAGCCGACATGAAGGTATTAAAAGAAGATCCGCATCGAGCAGTCATTCTTGGCGCTGGCGACGGCGGCTCAGCCATCCTGGAGATGTTGCTGGATGAGCGGTTGGTCAGTGTTGTCGGTATTGTCGATACAAATCCGGAGGCCGCCGGTCTGATTATCGCCAGAAAACACGGGGTGGCTGTTTATGATTCGGTGGAGCAGGCCTTGCAGGATTGCGCCCCCTGCGTCGCATTTAATATGACCGGCAACGAAATGATTGAGGTGGTGGCGGCGGAACTGATCGGCGCTGGCGGCATTATCGGAGGCATGGAAGCGCGTCTGATGCACAACATGATCACCAACCTGAAAGAGGCCAAACAGGAGTTGCATTATCAGGCCAGTCATGATCCGCTAACCGGCTTGTATAATCGTCGCTATATGATTGAGCAAATGCATCAGGGTATTTCCCAGGCATTGCGCTACCATCACCCTTATACCATTGTGATGCTGGATCTGGATCATTTCAAACAGGTGAATGATCAATATGGTCATGCGGCCGGAGATTTGGTGTTGGTGCATCTGGCAGGTCTGTTGAAGGGTAATGTGCGTGAGGCGGATGTACCGAGTCGATGGGGAGGAGAAGAGTTTGTTATCCTGTTACCGCATACCGATATCGATGGTGCCAGGCGGGCTGCGGAGCAGTGGCTTGCCCAGATGAATGATTCCAGTGTATTGCTGGATCAGGAACGGTCTGTTTGCATCACTTTTTCCGCCGGTATTGCGTCGCTGGATATGGAAACAGAGTGCAGAGATATCAATGTGATCCTGGAGAAATTGTTGCATGAGGCGGATGAACGCATGTATGCAGCCAAAGCGCAGGGGCGTAACCGGGTCTGCAACACCACCAAATCAGATATGGCAGGCGCCTGCAGCTCCGGTTGATGTACATGTTTAATTTCATGTGCATTCTTTCTGTACATTCTTTCTGTACATTCAAACCGGCAGGCAACGATGCAACGGGCTGGCGATGAGAAGGTATTGCAAAGAAAGTGGCAAGTAAGGGCGCGGTAGAATTCATGCATAGTGCGGGCTAGAGTCGAGCTGTGCACAATGATGATGAAAATACTTCGGATGACCGTTTATCGACAAGCAGGGAGGGGAAAGCAGGGCGTGGAATGAGCCTGTTGAGCCCTCCCATTCGCATTCCTATTCGCTGGCGATGGTCTGTGCTGGTTGGTTTTACTGTCACTATCTCGGTGACAGTACTTTTTTTCATGATCCTGGATATTGAACACGATGCATGGCTGGATAATCAGGCAGCGCAAGCCCAATTGCAGGTGGATCGGCTGGCCGATTCGCTGAAATTGTCTCTGTTGTCGGGCAACAGCACTGAAACGGGCATCGCGGTACAGGGTTTTCTTGATACAGTGCCTACAGTGCTGGGGATTGTCATCCGCTTGCCTGATGGCAAAGTAAAATCTTTTGGTTCCGTCAAAACTGGAACTGCAATGCTGAAAGCCTTGCCGGCCAGTAGTCGCGTCAAAAGATTGCCGTTAAAGCCACTGTGGTTTGCCAAAAGAATCATCTTTGACAAGACCGGTGTGGGCACGTTGGCAGTACGTTTTTCAGAGCAGGAATGGGAAAATATCGCCAGTAAACTGGGCCGTAAGATTTTGATTGCCGCACTGGTTTCCATTTTATTGTCCGGCGTGCTGGTGTTCTGGATCGCCGGTCGAATGAGCCGACCGATTGAAATGTTGGGCGATGCCGCGCTCAGGGTGGCGGGCGGCGATTACCAGATTGACCTGCCCGTACGCGGCAATGACGAACTGTCCGATACCTTGTCCCAGTTTAATGTTATGGCGAAAGAACTGGCTCACAAGGAAGAGCTGCGCAATGTGTTTGGTCGATATCTGAACCCGAAGTTGATCAATGATGTTTTTGAAAGCGGCGATGTGCAGATGCAGAGCCATCGTCAGGAGGTATCGGTACTGTTTGCCGATATGGTGCGTTTCACATCCTTTTCCGAATCCACCACGACAGAAGCTGTCGTGACGCTGTTGAACCGGCATTTTGAGGTATTTCACCGCGTGATCACCTATTACGGCGGTCATGTGGATAAATATATCGGTGATGCGGTGATGGCTGTTTTCAACCATCCGGTGATTGAAGCTGATCATATGCGGCGGGCGGCGCTGGCCGGGCTGGCGATGGCCAGTGCCTGCGAGCAACTGGGTGACAAACGGCCTGACGGTGATCCGATAAGTTTCAGATTCGGACTGAATTGCGGGGCTGCCATTGTCGGTAATATCGGCGCAGCCAAACGTCTGGAATATACTGTGATTGGCGATGCGGTGAACGTGGCCTCGCGCATGAGTGGAATCGGTCAGGGCGGCCAACTGGTAATGTCCCGTGATACCTTTACATTGCTGGGTGACGGCTTTGATTTTTTTGGTATTGGCGTACGAAAAATCAAGGGCGTCAGCAAGGAGATGGAGATCGGCTATGTGGCGGTTTGCAGCCGGTCTGTGCAGCAGGATATTGAACACGTGGTGGATTTGGCATTGAATCTCGAACTGGATTCTGAATCATCGGCGTCGACACTCCTTGTCGACGGAGCTGCCTGATCATGCTTCGATGCTGTTGTTACATTGCCATCACTATCATGCTTGCTGCTTGTCAGATGGACAGAGCCAGCCTGAACACGACTGTCGACGGCCTGCTGGCCAAGGGCAGTGAAGCATTCAATGTGATGAACACCTATGTTGTCATCCGGCATGATTTCAAGCGGGGGCGGATTATGCGGGCCAGAGCGCGCGTACTGGCCATGCGCAAATCCAATCCTGATTACAAACAAGCGCACCAACTGCTGGATAAAAAAATCGAACCGGCGCGCAGACGGATCTTCACCCACTTTCTGCGCATGGCCAAAGGGCTGGAAAAACAGCGGCGCTGGTCGGAAGCGATGTGGGCCTATGATCAGGCCAGGGCTGTCACCATCAAGCCGGAGGCGATGCAACAAAAAAGGGACGTGATGGAACAACATATGCGTCAGCGGCGACTGGAACAGTTGCTAGCACAGCGCAGAAAGGAGGATCGTACGCTGTTGGACTATGCCGCCGCCTATACGCCGCCACTCGGTATGAACCGACTGGATGAGGTCTATGAACGTCTGCGTGAGCATTATGATGATCTGCTGGATGATCGTGCCAATCAGGCATTTCGCGAAGCGTTACACTTTTTGGCCAGAAACAGGCCCGAGATAGCCTACATTGAGATTGAATCCTATTTGCGTTTGCAACCGGGTAGCATCAAGGGAAAAAAACTGCTGGCCTCCATCAAACGGAAAATGCCGTCATTCCTGCATATACCACAACGACGCGCCTCCGCATCGCGTGTGGTCAGTCCGGTCATACGCAAACGCGTCAACCATCCGAAAGAGGTGAGCGTTGATCAGATTCAGAAGGCCCTGAAGGCAAGGGAACTGTTGCAGGCCAGACATCTGGCCCATATCTATCGTCTTAATGGCGGCAAGGGGGCAAATCAACTGTTGGCCCAGGTAGAGAAGAAAATAAAAATAGAAGCAGCCGCACTGTTTGCCAAAGGCAGTCGCGCGTTTCAACATGAACAACTGGAACATGCCATTCAATACTGGAATGATGCGGTCGCATTGGCGCCTGAAGAGTCAGAATACGTTGAATCATTGCGCCGGGCGCAGCAGTTGCAGGAGCGCTTAACGCTTCTGCAGGAAGCAAAGTAAAGGTACGAGGGCCCATTGCCCGAACAGATGAAGCTCAACAGCGGGCCGAATAGCGTTAGCCAAAGAGGAGTCATATGCAGGATACGATAGTTTTACCACGACACCACACCAGGCAGGTAGAGGTCGGAGCAGTAAAAGTTGGCGGTGATGCGCCCATTGCTGTGCAGTCGATGACCAATACGCTGACCACCGACATTGACGCCACCGTAGCGCAAATTAAACGGCTGGAGGATGCCGGCGCTGATATTGTGCGCGTGTCCGTGCCCGATCCGGATTCGGCAGCGGCCATGCCGGAGATTCTTAATCAGACCGATGTTCCCATTATCGCTGATATTCATTTCAGCTACAAAATGGCGCTGGCTGCGCTCGATGCCGGCGTGCATGGTCTGCGTCTTAATCCCGGGAATATAGGCGGCCGCGAGCGGGTCGAGCGGGTGGTCAAAGCGACGGCGGAGCGTGGTATTTCGATTCGTATTGGTGTCAATGCCGGTTCGCTGGAAAAAGAGTTCAATGAGCAATACGGTGAGCCCTGTGCCGATGCCATGGTGGCCTCCGCGTTAAGTCATATCCATATTCTGGAGGATATGAATTTTTACGATATCAAGGTGTCACTGAAAGCCAGCAATATTCCCATGACGGTCACTGCTTATCGCAAACTGGCTGGGCAGGTGGATTATCCGCTACATCTGGGCATTACCGAATCCGGCAGCCAGTTCGGTGGCACCGTCAAATCATCCATCGGATTAGGGCTGCTGTTGGCCGACGGCATTGGCGATACCATTCGCGTCTCGCTGGCGGCAGAGCCTGAACAGGAGGTAAAGGTTGGTTTTGAAATTTTGAAATCGCTTGGCCTGCGCCACAGGGGTGTCAATCTGATCGCCTGCCCGAGTTGCGCCCGACAGAAATTCAATGTGATTGAAATCGTGGCTGAACTGGAGCAGCGCCTGGCGCATATTCAAGAAAATATTGATGTGGCGGTGATCGGTTGCGTGGTCAACGGCCCCGGTGAAGCCAAAGAAGTGGATGTCGGCATCACCGGCGGTTATCCGGTGCATATGATGTACCGCGATGGCGAAAAATCCGAGAAGGTGAAAACTGCCAATATGATTGATCAGCTGGTTGAGGATGTGGAACGTCGTGCCGCTGCGATACGGGAACAACAGGAGAACAACGCCAATGGCAGCTAAAAAACTGCAGAGTATTCGAGGCATTCATGATGGGCTGCCCGCAGAGGTGCGGGCCTGGCAGCGGGTGGAGGCGGCGGCGCGCAAGGTGTTTGGCACCTATGCCTTTTCCGAAGTGCGTTTGCCGGTGCTGGAGCCTACCGAACTGTTTGTGCGCTCTATTGGCGAAGCCACCGATATTGTATCCAAAGAGATGTACGCCTTTACCGATCAGGGCGGTGATCATATTTGCCTCAGGCCGGAGGGTACGGCGGGTGCTGTACGCGCCTATTTGCAGGGTGGGCTGACGCGTTCTGGCGGGCAGCGCTGGTTTTATATCGGCCCGATGTTCCGCCGCGAGCGACCACAGAAAGGGCGGTTACGGCAATTTCAGCAGATTGGCGTGGAGATGTTCGGTGCACCAGGCCCGTTGGAAGATGCCGAGATTCTGGCCATGGCGCATGCGTTTCTCTCCGAACTGGGCATTGGTGGATTGCAGTTAGAAATCAATTCGCTGGGTTGCACCGCTTGTCGCCCTGCTTACCGTGAAGCGCTGGTGGCTTATTTGCATGAACGCGCTGATTTACTGTGCGAAACCTGCAAGGAACGTATGGATAAAAACCCCATGCGCGTGCTCGATTGCAAGGTCGCCTCCTGCCAGGCGGAACTATCTGCTGCGCCGGAAATGGTCAACCACCTGTGCGCATCGTGTGAATCCCATTTTGCCGGATTGCAGGCAGGCTTAAAGGCGCTGCAGGTGCCCTATCATATCAATGCCCGCATTGTGCGTGGCCTGGATTATTATAATCGCACCGCCTTTGAAATCGTCACCGATCAACTGGGCGCGCAGGGCACGGTGCTGGCCGGCGGTCGTTACGATGGTTTAATTGAAGAACTGGGTGGCCCCGCCACCACTGCCATCGGTTTTGCCGCTGGTCTGGAGCGGCTGGCTATGTTGCTGGGCGATTCTGAACCGGCTGTTGTCGATATTGCTGTGGTAGTGTTGGGTGAACAGGTAATTCCTTACTCGCTGCAACAGGCGGCTAAATTGCGCCAACACGGTTTCAGTGTGGTGCATTGCGGCGGAGGCAGCGCCAAACGTCAGTTCAAGGCGGCCGATCGTGAAGGCGCACGTTTTGTTGTCGTCATCGGCAAAGATGAAATGCAGGCAGGCGTGGCCACACTTAAAAATATGGCGACCGGCGAACAGCAGCAGCTTGCTTTCGAGCAGCTTGTAAATGTCATCAGAGATTAAATCGGTATTCACCTGATTCATTTGGTTTAGTACCTTACGAAAAATATCTGTACAGCGAAAAGTGCTTTAATGTTTTAATCAGTGTTAATTCGTGGAATCAGTGGCTAGGGTTTTTAGATTTTCCTCGTTGGTTCCGGCTATGTTGGATTAGACTATGCCGGAATCAACAGGTGCGCAGGAGTGAGAATTAGTCGATGGCCAGACTGACGGAGCAGGAGCAACAGGAGGATTATCCGCTTTATTGAGGCTGATAAACCGTTGCCGGAGAAATACCGCTTTCTGCTGTTTGAAGATAAACGGGAAGTGGAACTGGTGTGGAATGGCAAAACTGCTGATGTCTGCAATATCGTGCTGCCGTTTCAGACCATTGAGCAGGTGGATGAGCCGCGCGCCGAAAAGCCGGAAGATACAGAGCGGCAGTTTAATCTGTTCGCCACCGATAATCGCGGTCGCCAGCTACAAATTTAAACCCGAAGATAAACTGTTGCTGGATACCAATATCTGGATGCTTGTCTTTGGTCCGCAAAAACCGAGGAATCGGAGAGTTGCGACATATTCGCAAGCGTTTGCAAGAATCCTTGCTGCAAAATGCCAAATTTATATTGATGTGCTCATTGTTTCGGAGTTCATAAACGCCTACTCCAGATTGAAGTGGAATGTCATGGGCCACCCTTGCGGGGATTTCAAGCAATTCCGAAAAAGTCCGGATTTCAATCCGATTGCCCAGGACATTCCGGTCGTGACAGCGAACCATTTGTTGCCATAACTTCCTATGATGACTTCCCTAATCCTCCTGCTTTACCGTATGTTGTGAGTATGCAAACCGAAGAACTCGATTTGTTAGCAGGAAAGCACGAGCTTACGGTTGTTCATCTGTGAAAGGAAGTAATTATGGCGAAAATTGAGGTGTTGTCCACGGCGGTGACTGTATATCATTATCAGGAAGATGATTTCATTTCCCTGACTGATATTGCTCGCCATCGGGATGCTGCCCGAGGGGATTACATCATTCAGAACTGGATGCGTAATCGTAATACCATCGAGTTTCTGGGCATATGGGAGCAGTTGAATAACCCCGAGTTTAATTCCATCGAATTCGATGGAATTAAAAATCAGTCCGGATTGAACAGTTTTTCCCTGACTCCGAAACGATGGACTACCCAAACAGGAGCCATTGGGATCATTTCCAAAACTGGCAGATATGGCGGCACCTTCGCCCACAAGGATATCGCCTTCGAGTTTGCCTCATGGGTGTCGGTCGAGTTCAAACTTTATCTGATCAAGGAATTCCAGCGACTCAAGGATACTGAGAAAGCCCAACTGGGCTGGGACATCCGGCGCAATCTGGCAAAGATCAATTATCGTATTCATACAGATGCGATTAAGGCGAATCTGATCCCTCCAGAGCTGACTGCCATGCAGGTGAACCTGGTTTATGCCAGCGAAGCCGATGTGCTGAATATGGCGCTGTTTGGAAAAACGGCCAAACAATGGCGTGATGCCAACCCGGCTGAGAAGGGAAATATTCGCGACTTTGCCAACGGCGCTCAACTGGTCTGCCTGGCCAATATGGAAAGTCTGAATGCCCACTTTATCCATGAAGGCGTGGCCCAGCCGGAACGGCTAATTAAACTCAATCAAGTTGCTATTCGTCAAATGGGCATACTCATGGACGATGGCTGTATCCGGCGCTTGGAGGGGAAATAGATGGCGCTGCATCCTGATTTCCCCGATTCCCCGCATGCCATCCTAGACCCCGAAGTTCGCTGGTTCCCTGCTGACGAAGTATTGCGCGATTCGAGTGCGGAAAAGCTTATGCCGCCGCTGGTGCATCAGCTTCGGCGCAAGGTTCAAGAGTTTCGTGACGGTGGATATGTGGTCGGGGCGAAGGATAAATTTGATTTGATGCGCTTTGATAGCAGCGGTGCGGTATCGGCGCAGATGTTTGATGAATCATGGCGGCGTTATGTTGTAAAAATGGCCACGGGTAGTGGCAAGACCAAAGTGATGAGTCTGGCGCTGGCCTGGAGTTTCTTTCATCGTTTGTACGAGCCGGGTTCTGAACTGGCGCGCAATTTTCTGGTCATTACACCGAATATCATTGTGCTGGATCGTATCTATAAAGATTTTCAGGGCTTGCGTATTTTCTTTGAAGACCCGGTTATTCCCGATAATGGTTTTGACGGACGCAACTGGCGCGATGACTTTCAGTTAACCCTGCACCTTCAGGATGAAGTACGCGTCTCGCAACCAACAGGTAATATCTTTCTGACCAATATTCACCGCGTCTATTCGGGTGAGGATATTCCTCCATCCCCCGAGGATGATGATACAATGGACTATTTTCTGGGTAAGCGCCCCACCGGCGCAACCACAGATTCCAAAGTGGATTTGGGCATGATCGTACGAGATATCGACGAGTTGATGGTGTTAAATGACGAAGCGCATCATATCCATGATGCAAGACTGGCATGGTTTAAATCCATTGAGGATATTCATAACCGGCTGTTGCAGAAGGGTGGCGCTTTGAGTTTGCAACTGGATGTAACGGCAACACCGAAGCATAACAACGGCGCTATTTTTGTGCAGACCGTGTCTGACTATCCGTTGGTGGAAGCGATTTTACAAAATGTAGTTAAGCATCCGGTGCTGCCTGATGCCGCCAGCCGGGCAAAACTCTCAGAAAAGCAGAGCGCAAAATACACAGAGAAATATGCCGATTATATTGATCTCGGAGTAATTGAGTGGCGCAAGACGTTTGAGGAACATCAAAAGCTTGGCAAGAAAGCAATCTTGTTTGTGATGACCGACGATACGCGCAATTGCGATGATGTTGCGGCCTATCTGGAGAGCCGCTATCCGGAATTGAAAGATGGGGTGTTGGTGATCCACACCAAGAATAATGGTGACATTTCTGAGGCGGCTTCGGGTAAGGCAAAAGAGGAATTGGAGAAATTGCGTCGACAGTCCAATGCGATCGATGATGCCTCCAGCCCGTATAAAGCGATTGTATCCGTGTTGATGCTGAAAGAGGGCTGGGATGTACGCAATGTGACCACGATTGTCGGATTGCGCGCCTATTCGGCCAAAAGCAATATACTGCCGGAACAGACGCTGGGGCGTGGTTTGCGAAAAATGTATCCGGGCGGCTTGGAAGAACAGGTCAGCGTGGTTGGCACTGATGCTTTCATGGATTTTGTCGAGTCCATCCAGGCCGAAGGCGTGGAACTGGAACATAAGGCGATGGGTGAAGGAACCGGCCCGAAAGCGCCATTGGTCGTTGAAGTCGATCACGATAATGAGAACAAGGATATTGATGCACTGGATATTGAAATCCCGATACTCTCACCGCGTGTGTATCGGGAATATAAAAACCTTGCTGACCTCGATTTCGGGGCAATAACATTTCAGACCGTCATCTATCAACAATTTAGCGAGGAAGAACAGCGAGAGATTGTGTTCAAAGATATCACCACGGTTAAGGTGACGCATACAACGATTCTGGATTCAGCAGGGGTTGCGGATTATCGCAGCGTGATTGGCTATTTTGCGCAGACGGTTATGAAGGAATTGCGTCTGGTGAGCGGGTATGACGTTCTATATGGGAAGGTCAAAGCATTTGTACGCAATGACCTGTTTGGCAAATCGGTGGATATGGATTCGCCCAATACGCTACGAAACTTGTCTGAACTGGCAGCGACAAAAACTGTGATCGAGACTTTCAAAAAGGCGGTTAACGACCTGACGGTGAAGGATAAGGGTGACGCAGAAATCCGCGATAGCATCAAATTACGCCAGACCCGCCCCTTTGTTGTGAAAGATCAGGGATATTTGATATCGAAGAAGAGCGTGTTTAATCGGATCATTGGCGACAGTCACTTCGAGCTTCAATTCGCCAGCTTTCTTGAGGATTGCAATGATGTGGTTTCGTATGCAAAAAACTATCTGGCGGTGCATTTCAAGCTGGATTTTGTGAATGCTGATGGCGATATTTCAAACTACTACCCCGATTTTATGGTGAAGCTGTCAGATAATCGAATCGTGGTGGTCGAAACCAAGGGGTTGGAGGATTTGGATGTGCCACGGAAAATGGCTCGGCTGAAGCAGTGGTGTGAGGATATAAACAGAGTGCAATCTGATGTGGTTTTCGACTTTGTGTTTGCCGATCAGGGAAGCTTCGAAAAATACGCACCTAAATCATTTGCCAGCTTGCTGTCCGGGTTTGGAGAATATAAGACGTAATGCCGTAATTGAATCAGGAAGACTGCTGATGGCAGCTATTGGCTCAGGGCAATCGCATTAAAATATCTTTTTTTTGGTTCAAGGTGTTGATTTTATTTGCGTGTATTCGTGTCCATTCGCGGTTCGCTTAAAGGTTTGGATTGTATGAGAAAAAATCAAGGATGAATCAACAATATCAAGCTTGAAAAAAACTGGTTGTGTGCGTCTCTAACCTTTCTTTAACAATTTGTATCTTACGATCGAATTTTTCCCCATTGATTAATTGATCAATATAAAGCTTGGCTAGTCTGCTTTTAAGGCGAGAATGCTTAGGATAATACTCTTTAATTAAAAAATAGACATATTGAGCCAGCGCATCTTTTCCTATAAATTGATGTTCATCATTGCCGCGTTTACACACAGCACAAGCAAGTCCATCTGTGATAGCTGTGATAATACCTGAAGCAGATTTTTCTTTCACAAAAAGAATCGTAAATCGTTCACCTACTTCATGATCACTATCATGTGCATCAGAGTTACCAAATGGTGCTAAATATTTATGACTGTTTTTAGTTTGAAGTGCTGTTAAATGTGTCATATTGTTATGTTCTTTTATTTTTTCCTCACCAAAAACTTCAACACCATCCAGATGTGAGCTTTTCAACATCTCTTTATAAAAAGCTTGATGGAGATGATATTTACCATCACGATAAACCCAGTTGGGGTGGGCTAATATTGCAACACCCTGTGCTTCTTTGATCTTATCGATCACCCAAATATTCTTTGCATAATGCGCAGGATCAATGTTTTTATCAATATCTTCTGATTTTAATGCTTCGGCTATATCGTGAAGCTCAGCCTCATATTTTTCACTGTCTTGCCTTTGTTCTTCTATGGACTGATTGGCATGAATAGACAAGATATGTCCATTCCCTAATGCAATAGACATATCTTTCTTGCCACCAACACTGACCTCTTCACCCGCCAATGCCAAAACATCAATATCATGCTCTTTTACTTTTTTTATAGCCTGAAGTGAACCATCATAATTGTCATGGTCTGTAACGCTTACAAAGTCCATGCCAGCGCCTAAAGAAGCTATTACCATAGCAAAAGGTGTTGCTCTCCCATCTGAACGGATGGAGTGCATATGTAAATCACCCTTTAATGGTCTTAATTTCATCATCTCTTTATCCAGGCAATACAGACAAACGATTTTTGATTCTTTATAGGTAAAATTCACCTTGATAACAAATTCCCCGATATGGGGCATGTTGTATGTAAACAAAATCCTACTATTTTTAATCGTATAATCGAGGCTGTCTTTATGATAATAATTACTGCGTGAGAGGACTTCGATAGACTCAATATTACTGGTGTTCTTTAGCGTAAGTTTATATGCCACACTTGTATTTTGCGCTACGACATTCGGTGTTATTTTCACGATTTCCCCAGTTATTCGTTAGATTCTATCAACACATCATTGCAAGCTGGTCAGACGGGACCACTTATAAAAGCTGCCAACTGTATATAGCGGTTATTCCAAGGGTATAGATTGCCAGAATCACCACATTTCTCGGGTTCCCCGATAGTTTTGGTGTTTTAATTTGTGATACATTCAAGACGATAATAATCATGCAGCAGACATACAGAATGATGGCAAACACATCCTTCTCAAAAAAGCTGGAAAACAACACGATAAAGACCAGTAATATACTATTATTATCCAGTGCCAAGCCGGTGTATTTTGTTCCGCCAGCAAGACCGAACGTACTAAAATAACTCAATCGTAATGCACTGGTCGCCACCATCAGAAATGAGCCAATCAAATATTGCAAAGAAAATTCACCATAGCTTAAAAGAAGAATCGCAGGCGTAACGCCATAGCTGACAATATCAATCGATACATCAAGTTGCCCGCCAAACTTACGATCATCACCTGTGCGTCCCTTCATTCTTCGCGCCACAAGCCCATCAGCCCAATCAAAAACAACCGCCCAAATCATGCCAATCATGGCAGCGGCATAAACACCTTGAATACAAAAATAAATGGCAAGAATTGTACAAGCCAAGCCTGCAAGAGAGCAAAGATTGGGAATATCTTTTACGTAAGAGAGTATGGTTGGCTGTTGAGCTTCTGTGGTCATTATATTCCTTAAAAAACTATTCGCTAATTTCTTAGCTTGATGTGTGTTACTCTAGCGGTGAAGTTAATACTATCAAAGGGGTTTTAATTCATAATGGTTGTTTATACTGTAGGTACATTTGATTTATTGCATGTTGGTCATCTGGCGTTGCTGGAATACTGCGCAAGCTTAGGCAATACTGTTGCTGTTGGTGTCGCTTCTGATGAAGTCGTCAAATTGTATAAGCCTCTTGTTCCGGCCATTCCTCTCGAACAACGTATGCAAATGCTCAAAGCTCTGCGCTGTGTGAATATTGTGCTTCCTTACCATAAACTGGATTATATCGCTGTATGTAAGGAGGTTAAGGCTGATATTTTTGTGATTGGCGAAGACTGGGGGAAAAAACCTCATAATGAGGGTGTTGAAAATTATTTAAAAGCTCAAGGCAAAAAGATTGTGCAAGTTCATTATAACCCAAAGAATTCATCAACCAAAATCAAGGCACGAATTATCGCTCAGGGAGTGGTCCGACCAAATTGATTCGCGCTCTTTTTAACATGCAATATTCTTTTCCAAAGCCTCGCTGATTGGCTTCAGCCCGGATTATTCATGAATTCGGGGAGAAAACGATGAGAGCTTACAGCACGCCGTGTTTGGATATATACCAGCATATTTCCCAGTGTTTAGAAGATATGGGGTACTGCATTATTAAATCGGCTTTGTCGGATAAAATTACCCAGGAACTATAACAACGCGTAATCAGACTACCTAAAAAATAATTTTCTCGTGCGGGTATTGGCCTGAGTTTTGCTTTGTTTGTTCTTATGAATGTTCTTATGAAAAAACAACCATATGAACTCCTGATGAAAGCCGTTTTTATGCCGGCATGTTAGCAACACTGCGTTACAGTATGGCGATCCGGAACCGGATACCGTGGCTTCAGGTTTGCAGACCGGTGATGTTTTTTTCGATGCTGTTTATCATCGCTATATCCATGGCGGGAAATATCGGTTTTTCTCCTCAGTTTCTTAGTCGTATTGGTGCGCAATTCGGTCAGTCGGCTAAAGAACGTGTATCTGCATGGCA
>Ga0256829_1000784_pt1 | contig 28844 bp, 31 predicted proteins | sample 131447metaG_FD_185979 | JGI IMG/M metagenome (GOLD analysis project Ga0256829, IMG submission 185979) | Hydrothermal vent microbial communities from Lau Basin, Pacific Ocean - 131-447 | ecosystem: Environmental > Aquatic > Marine > Hydrothermal vents | place: Pacific Ocean: Lau Basin | collected... | reverse complement strand
CTGTCTTTCTTTTTTTTGAATTTTTGCAAAAAATGGGTTTTATTTCTTTCTAGTGTAACCTTTTGTAACAGTTTCAAAAAGAAACACTAAAAACTTAAATTATGATTTGACTTTAACTATAGAATCTACATTAAGTAAAATTAATCCAAAAGTGGATAGAATCGCACTAATAAAAGGAAAGATTAATTATGAAAGATTTTATCTACAATGAAATGATGGTGCATACACCATTATGTACAAACAAAAACCCTGAAAATATCTTGATTGTGAGTAATGATGCTGCTGGACTTGTGGCAGAAGTACAAAAGCATGATAATATTTCGTGTGATGTTATATCGGCAAATATGAATGCACTTCGTGAACTTAAGGATGCTGTATATGATGTTATAATCTCTGAAATGGATTCAGATGCTGCGGTGTTAGCTCATTACAATCGTATTTTAAAAGAAGATGGTCTTCTTGTAAGCACTCATGCCTCACTTGATGATGTTGATTCTAACACAACAATGATGGAAGTGTTAGCAAAGTATACAAAAGTCATTATGCCATTTAACATAGGCAATGGACAAACAGCACTTTTAGCATCAAAAGAGTACCATCCAACGGCTGATATTATCTTACACCGTGCAGATATGCTTGATGATTTAGCATACTACAACTGTGATGTACATCCTGCCGCATTTGCAATGGGTAATAATGTACGTAAAGCTTACTTAGGTGTTATTAAAAACTAATGGCTTATAAGTATGCTATTGCATTGACAGGAAGTATTGCAACTGGTAAAAGTACAGTCGCTTCTCTTTTACTGCTCAATGGTATGCGAGTCATCGATGCCGATACTATTTCACATGAGATTTTAGATGCTTCAACAGTTTGGGTTGAAGAAACTTTTGGTAAAGAGTTTCTAAAGTTCTCAAAAGTCAACCGTGCAAAGTTAGGGGAACTTGTTTTCTCTGATGCACAGGCAAAAAAAACATTAGAAGCATATCTTCATCCAAAGATAAAAGCTGAGATTGAAAAACGCAGTGAAAAGCAAGATAGACTCAAATTTCCATATCTTATAGATATTCCTCTCTTTTTTGAAAATAGTAATTATGATATAAAGACAAGTGTTGTGGTTTTTACACCAGCTGATGTGCAACTTGAACGTTTTATGAAACGCAATGGCTATTCCAAAGAGGATTCTTTAAAAAGAATTGCAACACAGCTACCTATAGAAGAGAAACGTTCCCGTGCTACTTGGGTCATTGATAATTCAAAAGATTTAAAACACCTACAGCAAGAATGTGAAGATTTTGTGCAGATAATCAAGGAGAAATACTTATGAAACTAGCAAAATATAGTGCAAACGGAAATGACTTTGTTCTTTTCTCTTCTGATATAAAAGAAGATAGAACAGAGCTTGCCAAAATATTATGTCATCGTCAAAATGGTATAGGGGCGGATGGTCTGATTGTTGTTTTGCCCCATGATGTGTATGATTTTGAGTGGCAGTTTTACAATGCTGATGGAAGTCATGCAGATATGTGTGGTAATGGAAGCCGTGCCTGTGCGCATTATGCCTATTCCCATAATCTTGCTCCAAAAGAGATGCAGTTTTTAACAGGTGCAGGTGTCATTCATGCAAAGGTCAAAGATGAAAACAGAAAAAGAGCAATGGTTTTGAGTGAACTTACTCCTCCTGAAATACTCGATAAAACGATTGAGCATAATGGAAAATCTTGGTGGCTGATTAACACTGGTGTTCCCCATCTTGTACGATTTAGTGATAACATCGAAGAATTTAGTATAGAAGAAGCACGAGAATTACGTTATAAGTATAACGCTAACGTAAATAACATGGCGTTAGTGGGTGAAAATTTACGAGTGCGAACATATGAACGTGGGGTTGAAGATGAAACACTTGCTTGTGGAACGGGAATGGCAGCTTGTTTTTATAGGGCCTTGCAAGAGAAAAAAGTAAGCGAAAAGATAGAAGTTTATCCAACAAGTGGTGAAAGACTCTACTTAGGGGTAAATGAAAGAACGATTACTTTTATGGGTGAAGTGGTAAATACTTTTAATACAGAGTGGGACGACTAGACTTTTAAAGTCCAGCTGCCTCAACAATTTTTGCTTGATGGTCTGTTATAAGTGGTTCGACAACTTCATCAAGAAGTCCTCCACTCATAATCTCATTTAAACGGTAGAGTGTTAGGTTTATTCTATGGTCACTCATACGGTTTTGTGGGTAGTTATATGTTCGAATACGACCACTTCTATCACCACTTCCAACCTGAGCAGCACGTTCTGCAGCATTTTCAGATTGTTGCTCTTGCATCTCTAGGTCATAGAGTCTTGCTTTGAGGACTTTCATCGCTTTTTCACGGTTTTTATGCTGTGATTTTTGGTCTTGATTGGTAACAACAAGACCTGATGGAAGGTGAGTAATCCTTACTGCTGAATCGGTAGTATTAACTGACTGACCACCACATCCAGAAGAACGCATTACATCGATTTTTAAATCTTTGTCTTCAATGACCACTTCTACATCATCAACCTCAGGCATTACAGCAACGGTAATTGCTGAAGTATGGACACGCCCTTGAGATTCTGTTTGAGGGACACGCTGTACGCGGTGTGTTCCACCTTCATACTTAAGACGGCTATAGACTTGCTCACCTTTGATAAGTGCTGTAACTTCTTTGTATCCACCTGCTTCAGACGGGCTTGTAGAAATGATTTCGATTTTCCAACCACGTAAATCAGCATAACGTGTATATGCATCAAAAAGATCACCAACAAAGATAGCAGCTTCATCGCCACCTGCTCCAGCTCGAAGTTCAACAATGATATTTCTATCATCATTTGGGTCTTTTGGTAGGAGTAACATTTTGATAGCTTCTTCCATCTCTGGTTTTTGAGGTTCAAGGTCCTTGAGTTCTTCTTTTGCCATTTCACCCATCTCTGCATCACTTAGCATCTCTTTTGTATCAGCAATATCTTGTATGAGGGTTTGATACTCTCTTGCTTTTTCAACGATAGGTAAAAGATTTGATTGTTCTTTGGAAAGTTCTGTCATGCGTTTGATGTCAGAAGTGATGTCAGGGGAACTTAGCAAATCGCTAAGTTCGTTATAACGGGTGATAAACGGTGTTAGTTTATCTACTAGCATAATAGTATGCTCTAGTTATATTGCGTTTACAGATTTATGTAGACGACTTACTTTTCTTGCAGCAGTCTCTTTTTTAAGAATACCTTTACTTACAAATTTGTGAATTTGTTGGTTTGCAACTTTTAATGCTGCCGTTGCTTCTTCTTTGTTTCCTGCTTCTACTGCAGAAGTTACATCTTTAACTATGTTTTTAAGACGAGTTCTGTAAAAACGATTACGCTCTGTACGAACGATTGTTTGACGAATTCTCTTAATTGATGACTTGTGATTTGCCATTAATGAGTCCTTTTTGGAATTTAAGTGCGAAATAGTAGCTTAAAAATAATTAAAATTAAGTTAAAGAGTGCTAAGATATGCTAATTTAACTAGTGGGAGATAATAAATGGCACAACTATTTGGTACAGATGGGGTTCGTGGTCAAGCAGGAACTTTTTTAACAGCAGAACTTGCAATGCGAGTTGCAATGGCAGCGGGAATCTACTTTAAAAAGCATGCTAAAACAAAGAAAATTTTAGTAGGGAAAGATACACGTATCAGTGGATATATGATTGAGAATGCGATTGTTTGTGGCTTAACAGCTGTTGGGTATGATGTTGTGCAAATTGGTCCTATGCCTACTCCTGCCATCGCATATATTACTGAAAATATGCGATGTGATGCGGGGATTATGATTAGTGCTTCTCATAACTCTTTTGAAGATAATGGGATTAAGTTTTTTGATGCACATGGAGATAAACTTAATGAAGATGTAGAACTTGAAATCGAAAAAATTTATTTTGATGAGAGTACGATTCGATTTTCTCAAGAAACATTTAAAGAGATTGGAAGATCTAAGCGTATTGAAGATGTGATTGGGCGCTATATTGTAAACCTAAAAAATTCTTTTCCACTTGACCTTACACTCCAAGGGATGCGAATCGTTTTAGATACTGCTCATGGTGCTGGACATAAGGTAGGGCCTACAGTTCTCGAAGAGTTAGGGGCAGACCTGATTGTTATCAACAACAAGCCCAATGGATATAACATCAATGAAGATTGTGGGGCGTTGCATACAAAAGATTTAGAAGGCAGTGTACTTAAATACCGTGCAGACATAGGGATAGCACTTGATGGGGATGCTGATAGACTCGTGGTTGTTGATGAGAAAGGCAAGGTTGTTGATGGCGACCAGATTTTAGGGGCTTTAGCGGTAGCTCTGCATAAAAAAGGGCAATTAAAAGGCAAAGGAATGGTTGCTACTGTTATGAGTAACCAAGGTCTAGAAGATTATTTATCTGCCAATAAGCTGACACTTCACCGTTCGAATGTTGGTGATAAAAATGTCCTTGACATCATGAAAAAGAAAAAGATTAACTTTGGTGGTGAACAGAGTGGTCATGTCATCTTACATGATTATGCAAAAACGGGTGATGGGCTTATGAGTGCCTTACAAGTATTTGCTCTTATTTTAGAAGCGAAAAAACCAGCTTCGGAAGTTTTACGTCCATTTGCTTTGTACCCACAAAAACTTGTCAATCTAAAAGTACAAACGAAAAAACCTTTAGAAACTATCAAAGGCTTAGACATCCTTCTTGAAAAATTAGATGCAGATAATATTCGCCATCTTATTCGTTACTCAGGAACAGAAAACAAATTGCGCATACTTCTTGAAGCTAAGGATGCGATAAAGATGAATCTTGCGATGGAAGAGTTACAAAAATTTCTTAAAAAAGCACTCGATGACTAATCGTACTCTGCGTTTTTCTACCATACTTTTTTTCGCTTTAGCAGGTGTTTTTATCGTTGACCAAAACATAAAAACACTTTTTGTTGATGGATTTCGATACTACACGGATTGTATTGATTTGATTCTTGTCTACAACAAGGGTGTTGCATTTTCTCTCTTTGCTTTTTTAGCAGAGTATCTAAAATACATTCAACTTACTTTAGTAAGCGGTGTCCTTATCTATACTTTTTATCTTCAAAAACTCTGTTATGCCTTTCCTGTAGGTTTACTCCTTGGGGGTGCATTTTCAAATATTTACGATAGATTTGTTCATGAGGGTGTTGTCGATATGGTTTACTGGCATTGTGGTTTTGATTTTGCAGTTTTTAACTTTGCAGATGTGATGATAGATGTGGCAGTTGTGTATATCCTTGTGTTACAATTTAAGCAAAATTATTGCAAGAATTAATTCTTATAAAAGCACTTTTTTGGTATTATTGCCCAAAATAATAGTGTATTCACTAACAGAAAAAAGGACATAGATGGAAATTACATCAAACAAAATTGACGGTGCAAATGCTGAGATAAAAGCAACAATAACAACAGAAGAAGTAAATGCTAATTTAGAAAAAATAGCAAAACAACTTGCAAAAACTGCGAATGTACAAGGTTTTCGTAAAGGGAAAGTACCTGTTGGGATTGTAAAAAAACAGTATGGTCAAAAACTTGTAGAAGATGCAGAAGCTGAAGCTCTTCGTGAAGTTCTAGCAAAAGGTTTAGAAGAGCTAGAGATTGCAAATGAGTCACTTATCGGTGAACCAAATATTGCTCAATTTGATAAAAGTGATGATAAAATTGATGTAACTGTAAAAGTGGCAATGCGTCCAGAGATTGATTTGAGCGGTGTGGATGCTCTTGTTCCTGATTTTGAAAAACCAGCAATCAGTGCAGAAGATGTAACAACTCGTATCAAAGAAATCGCACAACAACAAGCAACTTTAGTTGATGTTGAAGAGAGTCGTGGTGTAGAAAATGGTGATACTGCTGTTATCGATTTTGAAGGTTTTGTTGATGGAGAAGCATTTGAAGGTGGTAAGGCTGAAGATTTTGCACTTGAAATTGGTTCAGGACAATTTATCCCAGGGTTTGAAGACCAACTCGTTGGTATGAAATGTGATGAAGAATCTGTGGTTAAAGTAACTTTCCCAGCAGAGTATACTGCAGCACACTTAGCAGGTAAAGAGGCAGAGTTTAAAGTAACAGTACATAAAATCCAGGTCAAAGCAGAAGCTGAGATTGATGATGAACTTGCAAAAAAATTACTTCCAGGTGATGAAGCAGCTGACCTTGCTAAACTTGAAGAACAAGTACGTTTACAAATGGAAAGTGAAGCGCTTGGAAAACTTTATAATGAAGATTTAAAACCAGCACTTTTAAGTAAACTTGTAAGTGAAATAAGCTTTGATTTACCTGCATTTGTTGTAGAGCAAGAGATTGATATGGCTGTAAACAAAAAAGCAGGCAGTATGAATGAAGAAGAGATTCAAGAACTTCGTGAGAATGCGGATAAGTTGACTGAACTTCGTGAAAGTTTCCGTGAGGAAGCAAGTGAAAGTGTACGTGCAACATTTATCATTGATGCATTAGCACAAGAAAAAGGTGTGAAGATAGAGGAGCAAGAAGTAATGCAAACTATCTACTACGAAGCAATGCAAACAGGTCAAGACCCACAAAAAGCATACGAACAATATAAAGAAGCTGGATACATTCCTGCAATCCAAATGTCAATGGTAGAAGATAGAGTACTCTCTGGTCTTTTAAATGCAAAAATAGAAGCATAGATTATGAGTTATATTCCTTATGTAGTTGAAAAAACAGGACGCGGTGAGCGTTCTTACGATATCTATTCTCGTTTACTCAAAGATAGAATTGTGATGCTTAGTGGTGAAGTGAATGATCAAGTTGCTTCAACTATCGTTGCACAGTTTTTATTTCTTGAAGCAGAAGACCCTGAAAAAGATATTTACTTTTATATCAATTCTCCAGGGGGAGTTGTTACTGCAGGAATGGCTATTTTTGATACGATGAACTATATTCGTCCAAATGTTGCAACTATCTGTATTGGGCAAGCGGCTTCTATGGGTGCTTTTCTTCTCTCTTCTGGTGAAAAAGGGAAACGTTATGCTCTGCCACATGCACGTATTATGATTCACCAACCTTTAGGTGGGGCGCAGGGACAGGCAACAGATATTCAGATTCAAGCAGAAGAGATTCTTCGTATGAAAAAAGAACTCAATGGTATTTTGGCAGCAAATACAGGGCAAACTGTTAAAACAGTTGAAAAAGATACCGATCGTGACAACTTTATGAGTGCAGCAGAAGCACAGAAATATGGTATGATTGATGAGGTTCTTATAAAGAACGATAAAGAGTAAAGGGTAGAAAATGGCAGGTACAATTAAGAGTAGGGTTCGCAATAGCATTGCCCCTAAAAAGACGATTCAAACACCAAGTTCAGAAGAAGTACTTGAGATGGATGCGCCAGCAAGTGAGTTTGAACTCTACTCGCAAGAGGTATTAAATCATCTTATTTTGGATAACCTGCCACCTACTCCAAATAATTTCTCTTTGTACTTTGACAGACTCTTAGAAGATAAAAGTGAAAATTTTAAAAAAGAAGTTATTTCCATCTTAGAGTTAGAAGATAGTAATGATAATGAAAATACGATGGAACTTGAAAAAAGTATCAAAAAAGGCTTTGGACACGTAAAAAGTATCCTCTCTTCTGTCGCAACACTTTATAAAAATATGTCTTTAATGACGAAAATTTTAGAAAAACGTAAAGCAGAACTTCATGACAAGAAGGACATTTCAGAAGCGAAGTATATTTTAAATTTGCTTGAAGAAGATGTGAATAAACTTGGAAATATTTTAAAAACACAGACCGTACAGATAAAGACGATTTATGATGAAACAGCAAGTGTCATTAGAACAGTTGAAAATGAAACAATTTTTGATAACCAGTATGGTATTTATAACAAACGGTATTTGTTATCAAGAATTGAGAGAGAAATAACACAGATTGAAGAGTTTAAACATCAAAGTTCCTTGATTTTCCTTGAGCTTTCTAAAACTTTGCGAAAAGAGATACGCAATGAAAAAGCGATTATCTTGATGACTAAAACCTTAGCAAGATTACTTCTCAAAACATCGAGACGGAGTGATATTGTTGCCTATTATGGTAATGGTATGTTTGCAATGCTTTTAGTTCATACAGACATAGAAAGTGCAAAAAAAGCGAGTGAAAGGCTCTGTGATTTAGTGACAAACTCTAACTTCTTTTTAGGTGATCGAGAGATAAAATTAAGAATTGCTATCGGGGTTACCAATGTAACAGCTATTCATTCTGTAGAAGAGATTGTCGTAAGTGCAATGACAGGTATTGAAGAGGCTTATAAAGATAACAAACATGATTATTCCGTATCGTTGAGGGTATAGATGAAATTAACTATAGTAGAATATCCAGATAAAAGATTACGTCAGATTTCAAAAGAGGTAACTACTTTTGATACGAAATTACATGCACTTTTAGATGCGATGAATCCAATGATGATAGATACAAATGGTATAGGTCTTGCTGCTATTCAAGTGGGCTATGCCATTCGTGTACTTACTTTGAATATCCCTGATGAAGAGGGTGAACAGCATCCTGAAAACCTTTTAGAGATTATCAATCCAGTTGTGATAGACAAAAGTGGTGAAACTTTGTATCAAGAAGGCTGTTTAAGTGTTCCAAAATTTTATGAAGATATTAAGCGCTCTGAAAAAATTAGTATCCATTATCAAGATAGAGATGGTAAAAAGATGCAACTTGATGCCGATGGTCTCTTAGCGATTGCTATTCAACATGAGATGGATCATTTAGAGGGAATCCTTTTTATCGATAAACTCTCGTATGCAAAACGTAAGAAGTTTGAAAAAGAGTATAAAAAGATGTTAAAAGAGCGCAAAAAAAGCTAATGATGAAAAAGCTTTTTTGTGCTACATATGTTGGTATCGATGCGCAGGTCATTGACGTCGAAGCAACACTCACAAAGGGCTTGCCCTCTTTTAATGTAGTAGGGAGTCTCTCGAGTAGTATGTCTGGAGATTTGAAAGAGAGAGTCAAATCAGCCTTGCTTACAAACGAGTTTAAATTTCCTCCTAAACGTATCTCTATCTCTTTATCTCCCAGTGATATTCCTAACAAAACAGGGAGTCATTTTGATTTAAGTATCGCACTTTTGATTTTGCTTAACAACAGTAGTATTGCTCTTGATAATTGGTTTGCCTTTGGTGAACTCGGCTTAGATGGTCGTGTCAAAGAAAATGTTTATCTCTATCCACTTATTTTGTCTTTGGCAAACCAAAAACTCCTTACAAAAGTCATTGTTCCCTTTGATGCACTCGAAAAATTGAGCAATATTCCCAATGTCGCTTTTTATGGGGTAAAAACTTTAAAAGAAGCCTTAGAACTCCTCAAAAATCAAGAAACAATCGCACCAAATACAATGAATAAAAGTATAGCGTACCCTTTTTATGAGATAGCGAATGAAAAATACTACTATATGAAAGAGTATAAAGAGGATTTTATAGAGGTAAAAGGGCAGGCTGTGGCAAAACGTGCTGCCCTTATTAGTGTTGCAGGATTTCACAATATCCTTTTTGAAGGGAGTCCCGGATGTGGTAAAAGTATGATAGCTTCACGAATGCAATACATTTTGCCACCGATGACTTCGGCGGAGATACTCGATAATGCGAAACTCAATGTCTTAGATGATAAAGAGCCAAACTTCGCTCCTAGACGAACTATGCGGGCAGTTCACTGCACATCAAGTAGTGCTTCTGTTTTTGGAGGTGGGAGTTTTAAGGCAAAAATTGGTGAAGTTGGTTTGGCACATAATGGGATAATCTTTTTTGATGAACTACCACACTTTTCTAAGGCAGTTTTAGAGTCGATGCGAGAGCCAATGCAGGACAATAAGATTCGTATTTCCCGAGTCAATTCTAAAGTTGAGTACCCTACAAACTTTTTATTTATCGGGGCGATGAACCCCTGTCCTTGTGGTAATTTACTCAATGCAAACAAAGAGTGTCGTTGTAGCGATGTAGAGATACAAAGATATAAAAACCGACTCTCTGACCCTTTTTTAGATAGAATCGATATGTATGTTATGATGCAAAATGTCAGTCCAGCAGATACCCCGACACTCACATCTAAAGAGATGCATAAAAAAGTGGTCGAGTCCCACATCTTTATGAAACAACGCGGGCAAATGAGTTTTAATGCCAAACTCAATGATACAGAGATAGAAAAATATTGTGAGATGGAGGCGGATGCAAAAGAGACACTCGAGACAGCAAGTTACCGTTTTGCACTCTCTTTGAGAAGTATAAAAAAAGTACAAAAAGTAGCACGAACGATTGCCGACTTAGAACAATCTCCTCGCATACAAAAGCAGCATATTTTAGAAGCGCTCTCTTTTAGAAAGAGGTCATAAAGGCATAAACCCTTTTTATATCTGCTTCACTTAGATTTCTTACATCAAAATCCATACTTATTTTATGCGCACTTTTTTTAATCTTGACACCCTCATTTTTGAGTAAAAACTTTGAGCCAATGATAGTCTCTTTGACTTTTAAAAGATAGTTACTGATTTCTCTTTGGTTGATGAGTTTTTGCACGATGTGGTCAAGCGTTTCGTCCCGAAGTGTTTCATCTTCTATGGTGCTTATCTCAAGAAGATGAGAGTACTCTATAGCTGCATTATTTTGCAAAATATCTAAGAGATTGTATTCAAAATTATACAAAGAAAAGTCAGCCACATCGATGGCTAAATTTTTTTGAATCTCTTTTTCTGTTTTACCACTCGAGCGGAGTCTATCAAGATAATACGCTTTTTCAAAGTTATCAAGACCCTTGCCATCATTGAGTAAAAATGGGTAGTATTTTGCCTCATTTTGACTAATACTTATCTCCATACATAAAGCACTCTCTGCTCCATTTTGCTCAAGCGCCTTTTTTCTCGCATGACCATCAAGTATTTGGTAGCTATTTTTCACTTTACAAATGATGATAGGTTCGAGCTGTCCAAATGTTTCAAGTGATTCACAAAGTGTTTCAAAGGCAGTGTTGTTAAGTCTGATAGGGAAAGGATTGGCTTCAAGCATCTCTAGCTCTAAGGTAATGAGTCTATTTTGAGACTCTGAAAAGAGTCCTTGTGTTGCTTTTTCTTGGATGATTTTATTTGCATTTTCTTTGAATTGGTTGAGATTTAATTTTGCCATGGGTTTATCCTTCTATCGCTTTTTCGAGTGCATATTCGATGATACTACTGCTCATTATAAGGTTTTTATCTAACTCACTTTTGTACTCTAACATCGGAAGATGAAGGTTCTGTGCCTCTTTTATGCGTGTGCTGTCAGCAATGGTAAAAACATTTTCTATCTTTTGCTCAATGGCTAATTTTGCAATGGCTTCGATGTAGACTTCATGTATTTTTGAGTTTTTAACCTTGTTGATAAAAATTGAATCAACATGAATGGCTCTATCTGTCTCCTCTTCTATCTCTTCGATTTCTGATGCAAGTTCTTTGAGTCCATTGACCGAAAAATCTTCGGCATCTGTAACGATACTCATCATGTCACTTGCATAAATTGCCATATGTAAAGAGAGTCCTGTTGAAGGTGGAGTGTCAATGACTATGAAATCATAATCATCTTTAATATGCTTTAAAATATCACTCAGTTTTTTGTGTGGCATGGTGAAAACTGCACGGCTAAACTCTACAACGCGACCGAGTGCCAGTTCACTTGGTAAGAGGTCTAAAGAAGCATTTTCAAAATTAAGTGTGTGAATATACTGATGTACAAAAGCATTGTCTATCTTCTCTTTGCGCATGAGAGTATCAAAAATATTTTTGATACTCTCGCCGGTGAAGTAACGGTTGGCAAAATAGCGGGAAGTATTGGCTTGTGAATCCATGTCGACAAGGAGTACCCGTTTGTTGAGAAGTGCCAAAGTGTAGGCAAAGTTAGAAGCCACAGAAGTTTTTCCAACACCCCCTTTGAGGTTGGAGACTGTCATGATTTTCGTACCATTTTTGTTGTGAAAATCTTCTAAACTGCCTGCTAAATTCTCTATGTTTGATACATTTAAAACTTTTTTTGCATACGCCACAAAATCTGTTACGATGTAGTAGCTTGAGCGATTCGAAGCAGAGATTTTTTTGATATGAGGAATCAGTTTTGTTTGTAGTATCTGTGTGAGGTTTTTTGGTGATATATTATAAAATTCACTTGCTTTTGCAAGTCGTAAAATTTCCATGCAGCAACCCTTGTGTAATGATAGATTATTATAGTATTTTCTATCTAAATAATGCCTTATTATCTTCTCATTTTATGCGCATCAAAGGCAAGTCGCATGACACCTACAGCATAATTAGAAGAGTTGTTGTAGCGCATGATTTTTTTTGTATATGTTTTCATATAACTGAGTTCTGGTTTTCCTTTCGTAAAACAGCTGTAATTTTTACCTGTTTTACTCTTTTCATAGACAAAAGAGGCATTTTTGTGTTTGTAGGCATACTCGTACCATTGGGCTTCAACTTCTGCAACATTGGGCATTTTTTCCCAATCGATAAGTGTATGAAAATCTGCTTTTTTATGGAGAAATTTTGCAGCGGAGAGGATGGCATCTTCCATTTTAGTTAAATCAGGTGTTTTGTTTGTAAATGAGTCAGCATAGACAAAACTGTTTGGCATAAACTGAGGGATACCTACCGCACCTGCATAAGAACTTGGGAGATTACATTGTGTAGGGCTGCGTTTTGCATCGTAGCAGTGTTTGATGATGGCTACCATGTTGGTTTTTCCAAGATTTAAGAGCCATTTTTGACGGGATGTTTTGGCGTGTGTTCGTACTACAATAGTGTTGAACACAACAAAGGCATCATGGCTAGGGTGAATTTTGCCAAGTTTGGTCTCTTTCATTAAAACTGCAGCAATGATTTCACGATTGACCCCATACTTTTTCTCTGCTTCATCATAGACTTTTTTGTATTTTTTGAGGTTTTTAACGATGTCTGGGACATACTTGACTAACACATTGTTGGCTTTTTTTTCTTTTTCTCTATGATAACTTATGTGCTTTGGTTGGAGGTATTTCCAGCTAATTTCATCAAAGTGTTGTGTTTTAGCATAAGAGAGTAAAAATTGATTTGCGTATTTGTAGCTAACACCTTTTTGGACAACTTTTTTACATATGTCCGTGTAATCTTTATTTTTAAAATCACAGTTAGTATATTTGGCTGAGAGGAGAGTATTCAAGCTCAGAAGAATGAGAAAGATTGTTTTAAAGTTCATTGATATCCTGTAATCGTTGTGGAGTGCCTATATCATGCCACATATTGTTAAACAGTTCCCCACTCACTTGTTCTTTTGTGATGGCTCGACGTAAAAGTGGGGCGAGTGGGGCTTTTTGTAACAAAACATCTTCAAAAAGTTTTGGTGAATAGTAGCCAATGCCCGAAAATGTGTACTTTTTATCGTTTGTGACTCTCTTGTTTTTCAGCGAAAAATCTCCTTGTTCATTATGCTTTGGATTGGGAACTAAGATGAGGTGTGCAAGTGTATCTTGTAGAACAAATGCGGAGTTAAATGTATAATCACAAAACACATCTCCATTGACAACTAAAAATGTATCATCGCCTAAAAGAGATAAGGCCTTTTTAATACCACCAGCACTCTCCAATCCGCCACTCTCTCGCTCATCCGAGTAGAGAAGTTGGACACCCCATTGTTCTCCATTTCCTAAGAGTGCAGGAATCTTTTCACCTAAATGGGCAATGTTGATGATGATAGTGTGAAAACCATTTTTGGCTAAGTTCTCGATGTGCCAAACGATGAGGGGTTTGCCGTGGACTTCTAAAAGAGGTTTTGGAAGAGTATTTGTGAGGGGTTGCATTCGCTTTCCTTCGCCAGCAGCAAGAATCATCGCTTTCATTGGGTTACCTCTTGTAGGAAATAGGCAAAATCTTTTGTCTCATCATAGCGGAGGGCTGTTTGGATGGTGTAGGAGAGTGTGAGTGGAATATCTTTGAGGTAGCCATCTTTTCCATCACGAAGCCAAAGCCGAGAGAAGATACCGAGGACTTTGATGTGGCGTTGTAGACCCATAAAATCAAAATATTTTAAAAAGAGTGCATCGTCAAGTGCCAGCTTTTTTTTATCTCGAAATGCAAGGGCGAGTTTTTCTATCTTTGCTCTATCAAAAGCAATGTAACAATCTTTTAAAAGCGATACCAAATCATAAGTAATCGCTCCGCTCATAGCATCTTGATAGTCTATAACACCTAGATCTTGTTTGTTTGTTAGCATAATGTTTCGTGAGTGAAAATCTCGATGGACGAAAAGGTTTTGTTCTTGTGCTAAAACAAGGGTACTGATAGACTCTAAGGTTTCGGCTATGAGTGTTTTTTGATTTTGAGTGAGTTTGAGTTTGAGATTTTTTTCTAAATACCACGCTTGCATTAAGTCCATCTCTGTGTGGAGAAATTGTTTATCATAAAGTGGTAAGCCCTCTGTACTTGTATCTTGCATGGCGATGATGGTATCTATAGCTTGCAGATAGAGGGACTCAAAATTTTGTTCATTTAAAACATCTAGCAGTTGTATATCGCCAAAATCTTCTAAGATGAGATAGCCAAGTGCCAACTCTTTTTCTAGGATTTTTGGTGCTTGTACTGCTGCATTTAAGAGTCTTTTCGTGACATCTAAAAAAGGTGTCAATGACTCAAGTTCTAAGGAACTGTCCATCACTATGACACTTTTATCCTTTTTTGTAAGTCGATAATATTTGCGAAAACTTGCATCAGTACTCGCAACTGTAAGGGTATACTCTTTGTAGGGAGTCGTCTCTATCCATTTTTGTAATTTATCCATATATTCCTCCTAAAAGTGAAGCTTTCTTTGCTCCTGTGACACTACATAAATCAACTGCTTCATTGTGTACTCGTTTGTAGGCAAACCATGCAAATGCCATTGCCTCTAAAAAATCGCCACTCACACCGAGACTATCACTTATGATAATCTCTGCTTTGGAAAGTGTTTGCAGTCTTTGCATTAAAAAGCTATTTTTTGCACCACCTCCACAAACAATACATTTGCGTGTAGGTGTTTTGTTGAGGTCATTAGCTATACTTTTTGCTGTAAGTTCAAGGAGTGTTCTTTGCACATCTGTATCGAGAAGTTTCTCAAAGTGTGTAAGGTGTTTTTCAAGCCATGCTGCATTAAAGTACTCCCTCCCTGTACTTTTTGGTGCCTGTTTGGCAAAGTACTTATCTTGAAGTAGGGCAGAGAGAAGGGTTTGGTTGATTCGACCACTTTTAGCAAAACTGCCCTCTTTGTCATAGGCTTTAGCTTGTGTTTTTTGTATCCAGCTATCGAGGAGGACATTGCCACAGCCACTATCCCAGCCTTGTAGTTGCTTATCTAAAAGGGTAATGTTTGCCATCCCTCCAATGTTAAGAACCGCGACATTTTCACCTAAGTTTTCAAATAAAAACTGGTGAAAGGCAGGGGAAAAAGGCGCACCTTGTCCACCGTTGGTAATGTCCATACGGCGAAAATCTGCGATGGTTTGTATGCCAGTATGTGCTGCCACGATGTTGGGGTCTCCGAGTTGCATGGAAAAAGGAAAAGGAGACTCTGGAGCATGCCAAAGTGTTTGCCCATGCAGCCCAATCGCTATAATATCTTTTGCTTGTAGGTGAAAATATTTTAAAAATTGATGGATACTTTTTGCATATAAAAGCCCAAGTTTATGGTCTAATTCACCAATTTGTTGGAGGCTCGTTTTGTTGTGAATAACATATAAAATTTCTTCTTTGAGTGTGTGGAGAAAGGGATACTCAAAGGAGTGTATAAGAGAACACGAAGTTGTATTGATTTTGCATAGCACAATGTCTATGCCATCAAGACTTGTGCCACTCATAACACCTATGTAGTATTTTTTCATTATAGGAGAGGTAGATTAGTTATTACTATGTTCTAACTCTTGTTGTAACTCTCCATCTGCTTGTGTTGCTAAAAATCTTTGGTACATTGCATTATCGTTTTTGAATGATGTTTTAATAGAGTCAGCCATCTTTTGTGTCACTGCAGGTGTTGGAATACCAACCATAATAAAAAGCTCTTGTGTTTGTGGATTTCTCCAACTATTGCCTATCTGTTTTGAGCCTTGAAGTGTTTGTGAAGCAAGTTGTTTCGAGACATCCGAAGTTGCTTTGTCAAAAGTTGCTGCAGAACCTGAACCTGTTGTGCCTTTATAGTTTTTAAAAAGGTTTGAGACTTTTACTTCAATCTGTCGTGCAAGGGCATCACGAGCTGTTGCCATCGCTTCACTTCTTTGAAAAGATTTATCGCCACCTGCATTCATTTTTGCGACACCAAGTGCTACAATGTAGCCATCAGAATGGGGGTCACAAGTAAATTGTGGGGCAAGTACACCATCTTGATGGCATCGAAAGTCGGCTTTTTCTTGTTGTGTAACTGTCTTTTCTGGTTTTGGTTGTGTATCACCACAACCAGTGATAAAAAGAGAGAGTGTCACTGCTGTAAGTGCTGTTGTAATAATTTTTGTTTTCATTGTTTCTTCCTTATAGAATTTTAATTATATACCTAAAAGACTTCTAAGTAGCTTTTGGTTTTGTATCTTTTGTGTAAAATTGTGTAACATAAACTCGTCTGCTTGTGCAAAACTAGAGATTGATTTTCCAGCAACAATAATCCTTTTCTCGCCAAGGATACTGCGTTTTTTACTGTCAAATACTTGAATTGTGATAACCCCTTTGAGAATCTTATACCCAAGGCTTATGATTTTCTGTTTTTTTACACGTATATGTAGGCGGATAGTTGCACGATATTTTGTGACTTTATAGCCTTTTTGTGTGATGAATGCATAGATTTTTTGTTTATACTTATTATCTGCTCCTTGAAGTGTAAATGAAATAGTTTGAAAAAACTTGTGTATTCTGTTGTAAAAGCTATTTCGTTGTAAAATGTATTTTTGAGTGTCTGCTTGTGGGTTAACACTTGCAAGAAGGGTAATTTGTCTATCAATACTTGAAAAGTTTTCTTCTACTTTTTTATAATGACGAAGTTTTGCAACACTGTTTTTATATTGCATATTAAGTGTACTTTGTATTGTACTTAAATGCTTGAGTATTTTACTCTTGAGGGATTGTGCTAAGGCAATTCTATTGACTTTGATTGCAACAAAATAGTGGTTTGTGACTTGCTTCTCCTGAATGATTGTGTAGTTATTGAAATGAATCTTTTCAACATGATTGTTTACATTAAGTTGTGAAGATTTTGTGTAATCTGTTTGAGAAACAGTTGTTGTTGATTGAAAATCTGAATCAACAGAGACACTTATCTTTGAAGCGATGAAATTGAGTGCATTGTTAATGGCGTCTGTTTTGTTGCTTCCTTGGGCTGTCGCATAGTAAAACTGACTAGAATCCTGCAGAGTTTGAGAAAACCATACAGGATAAACAGTAGTAGTTTGTTGCGGTTTTGGTTCCATACAGCCTGTGATGAGTAATAAACTGAAAAGTATTACTCCATACTCTATGTATGTTTTTCTTAACGAATAAATTTTAAACCTTTGCTCCATAAACTCTCTTCAGATATAATTTTAATATAATCACCTGCTTTTGGCGTGTAGTTGTTAAACATTTCATCAACTATAATCCAAGAGCTATTTGCAGTAATTTGATTAGAGATTGTACCTTCTCCTATCTTAATAGCTTCTGTAGTTGTTGTCCCTGTCAATGAATTTGTATTCTTCATCATGCTATAAATTTTTACTGATTTACCTTTTTTTGCACCTCGTGTTGCACCAAGTGTTGTTTTAAGGATGATATCATCACCTTTTCTTCTAAGTTCATAAATATACCCTTTGGCTGCAAAAAAATTCTTGAGAGGATATGTCGCTGTGTCAGCTGCTTCTAAACCTGCTTCTCTTACAAGACTATTGTTTTCTCGTACTACATCACGAGAACTTCTCACTTCTGTACTTGTTCGAGCACATTCATCAAAGGCTTTTGAGAAAGCTTCACTGAGTGAGGGAAGTTTGAAGACCTTGATATTCCCTTCAACACAAGATTCATAGCTCATACGTGGAGGTGCATAACAAGTTCTTTTGTTGCCGTCACTATCTTTACATTCGTAGTTATACCCCTCTGTAAAAGAGTGTTCATAGGTAGCATTACTAATTTGCCCTGTAATAATAAAATCAGCTTGTCCCACATCTGTACCGAGTTCTTTAGAAAGTTCTGATGCAGCTACCTCTTTTGCAAGGAGTTGAGAGTAACTTGATTTTTTTACACGTTTTACAATCTGGACACTGTGTCCTTCTGCTAATTCACTATTGATTTTTGAAATCATGCTATTTCCAAGTTTTGCTCGTTGGGCTACATCAATCTCATTGTTATCTATAGGCATCATAATAACTTTTGCTTTGATGCCTTGCATTTCTGACTTTGATGGCATATGTGATGTTTTTGCTAAAGGTGCTTTAGAATACTCTGGTATGTTGAGTTCTGCCCCACAGCCACTAAAGGAAAGTATCCCTACGGTAAGTATAGAGAGTGTCCCTAGCCAATGTAATTTTCTCATGTAAAATCCTAATAATTAATTGTCTAACTTTAACATTAAAATGTTTAAAAGTATTTTAAAATACTTTTAAATTTTATTATTATAACAACTATGATATAATTCTTTCAAATTCATGGCACATATGGAGTTGAGCATGAACATCTTTTTTACATTAATTATACTTATATTACCATATATGCTCAGTGCATCAAGCTCTGAAAGTGAGATTAAAGTTGCTATCCTTGGAAAATTTGCTCATTTTGTAAAACATAAAACACCTACAAAAAATGATAATTTTGTGATTACTGTTTTTAAAGATAAAAACTTTGTTACCTTATTGCAAAAAAAATATGCAAAGAAAAAAATAAATAAAAAAAATGTAGAAGTGAATGCTATAACTGAAATATCCAATATACAAAGACCTGATATCCTCTACATTGGAGATATTCCTCAAGAAGAGCAAGCAAAAGTCATTACAACTGCTTACAAGCACTCTCTTTTTTCGGTAAGTTCACAAAGTGGTTTTGCCCAAAGAGGGGGTATCTTACAACTCTATTTTCTCTCACAAAAAATCCGTTTTAAAATCAATCTAACTGCAGCTAAAAAATCAAATCTAAAAATTAGCGCATCTCTTCTTTCTATCGCTACACTTGTCAAAGGGAATCAACAATGAAAAACATCTCTCTAAGTCTCCTCGTATTTTCTCTTACATTTACGTCTTTGAGTGCTGAAGATTTATCGCAAAGCAGTTTAGAAGATTTAATGGGTATGGAGAGTGAAGCAAAAGCAGAAGTTGGCTCTCGTAGTGGTTCTCGAGATTTTTTAAACTCTATCGTACCTATTGATGTCATTACACAGGGGCAAATCAAAAAGAGTGGACAAAAAAAACTGACACAAATTTTGTCTTACTATATTCCAGGTTTTAATTCACCAACTCCTTCTATAAAAGATGGCTCCGACCATGTACCTGCATCTACTTTGCGCGGTTTAAATCCCGACCAAGTTTTAGTCCTGATTAATGGAAAACGACTCCATAGAAGTGCATTGCTTCATGTCAATGATACCATCGGTCGGGGAACGAGTGGAGTAAACTTGAATACTATCGCTGTGGCTTCCATAGACCATATCGAGATACTTCGCGATGGGGCAGCGGCACAGTATGGTTCGGATGCGATAGCGGGGGTCATCAACATTATCTTAAAAAATGGAGATTATGCAAATGCTGTTTCATCTAAGATAGGTGCAAACTTAGATGGAGGTGGAGAGAGTGTTCAAGCCGACATTTTTTATAGCATCCCTTTAGAATATGATGGTTATGTAAACATTACAGCAGATGTTCAAACACAAAACAAAACCGATAGAGCAGGGATAGACGCACGAGACCAATACACAGCGGGGGTTGCAGGAACAACAAAAACAACACCTCTTGGGCAACCTGAAGCGACAAATACACTCTTAGTACTAAACTCTAAAGCCTATTATGAAAATGATATTACCGTCTACATGGCTGCCTTGGTAAATTACCAAGATAGTAAAAATAATGCCTATTTTAGAACACCAAAAGATGCCAATAGTTCTTTATACCCCAATGGATTTTTACCAATCATTCAGACAAAGATGTTAGATTACTCACTCACAGGAGGCATTACACAAACACTTAATGATGGGAGTTCATGGGATTTAAGTCAAACACTAGGAAGTAATGATTTTCACTACTATGTGAATAACTCTATGAACTACTCCATGGGAACTTCCTCGCCTACGAGTTTTGATGCAGGGGGTTTGAGTAACCTCCAGTCTGTAACTAACTTAGACTATAAAATGCAGATAGCAGCTCTTAAAGTGGCTGTAGGTGTAGAGTACAAATATGAAAACTATAAAATAGTTGCAGGAGAGAGAGCTTCGTATGCGCAAGACTCTAACAAAACAGCAGGGAGCCAAGGTTTTCCTGGTTTTCAACCTGAAAATGAGGTGGATACTTCAAGAAACAACTACTCTGTGTATTTGGATTTGAATTACAACTTTACAGAAAAACTGCTTTTTGATGGAGCAGTGCGTTTTGAGGATTATTCTGATTTTGGTTCTACTACGAACTATAAACTTGCCTTCTCTTACCAACTTCATCCAACATTAATGTTACGAGCTTCAGGGAGTACGGGCTTTAAAGCACCGACACTCTCTCAATCTCACTTTACTGCAAGTGCTACAACCGTCGATAGTACAGGTGCTGTTACATCAACAAAAACACTTTCACCTTCTGACCCTATTGCGATTTCTTTAGGAGCAAAACCTTTAAAACCAGAACTCTCAGAGCATTTTACAACGGGGCTTGTTTATAAGGCTCGTGAGAATTTATCAATGAGTAGTGATTATTTTTATACAAAAATCAAAGATAGAATTATGCTCTCAACCGATATCGCCCAAGGGACAGGCAAGGTAAGATACCTCACAAATGCTGTCAATACACAAACGCAAGGAGTCGATGTAAGAGTGGACTATGTTTATGCCTTAGAGAGTGGGGCAAACCTGAGTTTTAATGGTGCTTTTTCCTATGCAAAAACAGAAGTATTGAGTTTTAATGACACGGCAAGTGGTCTTGCTACATCTGTAGAAGAAAAAAATCGTATAGAAAATGCACAGCCAAAAGATAATTTGAAACTCCTTTTTGATTATGATTTCCAACCAATAAATGTGGCACTGAATGTGAACAGATATGGTGCATTTAAAGATGTTTATAACAACCGTACCTATGATTTTAAGGCACAATGGAGTAGTGATTTAGACATCAGTTATGCTGTGAGTAAAAAACTAACATGTGCGATTGGTGGCACCAATATCTTTAACTCATATCCTAGTAAATGGCCAGATGTAGGTTCTGGAACTACGGGGTCTATTGTGCCTTATTCATCATATTCTCCGATAGGATATAGTGGAGCATATTACTATATAAGGGCGATTTATGAATTTTAAAGCTTTAACTATCCGTACAAAACTTATCTTGATGTTGAGTTTGAGTGCCATTGTTGCACTCTCTGTTCTTTCTGTAACTTCTGCTTATTATATTGTCCATAATCAACGCGAACAATCCTTACATAACCTTACACAAATCGCACAAATTACAGGTGAAAATGTACAAGCTTCATTGATGTTTGATGATGAAGAGAGTGCGACTAAAATTTTAGCACCTTTGAAAATAAATCCAAGTATTGAGGAGGGAATCCTTTATACACCAGCAAATAAAATCTTTGCTTCGTACTTTAATGAAGGGCTTACTCTGAGTCAAAAAAAGAGCATTTTAAAAAGACCTTTGCAAAAGTTAAGTCCTGATGTAGAGGAGTTAGTGAGTTGGAATCAAATTTCTGTTGTGGTACCCATAAAGGTAAATGATGAACTTATAGGGTATTTAAAATTAGATTCGGATACGAAGGAGATTGAAAAGGCGATTATAAGCCAACTCTTACGCTTATTGCTTTCAGGGGGTGGAATTATTATTATCATTATTTTACTCTCCTTTAAGTTGCATAAAACATTTACAACTCCGATTTATAAACTGCTTGATATTATGGATGATGTCTCCATTCATAACAAATATGATGTTACGATAGACATCGATAGCCATGATGAATTTAAAGATTTGTATGCAGGTTTTTCTTATATGCTCTCAACTATTAACACGCAAAACAAAAAAATTGCCTTGATTCATCAACAGACACGCGACTCCATCGAGTACTCAGCAAACATACAAAAAGCACTTTTACCAAAAGAGCCTGCAATGCAAAACTTTTTTGAAGATAGCTTTACGATTTGGGAACCTAAAGATACAGTTGGAGGCGATATTTACCTTTTTGAGACACTTCGACATGAAGATGAAGCCCTGCTCATGGTGATTGACTGTACGGGGCATGGTGTTCCAGGGGCATTTGTGACGATGATTGTTAAGGCGATTGAGAAAGAGATAGTTGCAAAACTGGTGAAAAGCGATTTTGACATCAATCCTGCTATCATTATGCAGTACTTTAACAAGCATATGCGTTTGTTACTGCGTCAAGATGAGAAGGAGAGTTTCGCAAATGCTGGCTTTGATGGGGGGATTATGTATATCAATAAACGCAAAAATATCATCCGTTATGCAGGCTCAAATACACCGCTATTTTTAGTCGAAGGCGAGGATTTGCGTGTGATTAAAAGCGATAAAGAGTCTATAGGCTATAAAAAATCAAATCCTGATTATGTTTTTAAAATGCATGAAATCAAAATCACGCAAGAGACTAAAATCTACCTCACAACAGATGGTTATTTGGATCAGACAGGGGGAGAAAAGGGATTTTTATTTGGGAAAAAACGCTTCTCAAAACTTGTTGATTATGCCCATCATAAAGAGTACTTTGAGCAGAAAAAAATCTTTGAAAATAGTTTTGATGCCTATAGACAGCAAAATGAAGTCAAAGATGATAGAACCTTAATCGCCTTTAAAATAAACCCTTCACAAGGAGAAAAGAGATGACAAGTAGTAGTGATATAATCATTAACAGAATGGAGCATATCTTCAATGGTGATATAGATTTAAATCTCCGAAAAGAGGATGTCAAAGAGTTACTTAAAGAGTTTAAAAAGACCAATAAACAACTCTATAAGATTTTAAAGATTGGCGATAAAATACAGAGAAAAGATTACGACGAACTTAAAGTAAAGTATGATGAAATTGAAAATCTAAATGTGGAGATAGAAAATACACAAAAAGAAGTTGTTTTTACGATGGGAACGATGGGAGAGTTTAGAAGTCATGAAACAGGTTTGCATGTCCGCCGTGTTGCACTTTACTCGAAAATTATTGCAAAGTATTATGGTTTAGGTGCTAAAGAAACCGACCTGCTGTTTCATGCTGCCCCAATGCACGATATAGGAAAAATTGCCATTCCTGATGCTATTTTAAACAAGCCTGGAAAACTGACTCCTGATGAATTTGAGATTATGAAAACACATGCACAATTAGGGTATGAAATGATTAATGATTCAGATAGACCGTTACTTATGACCGCAGCGATTGTGGCACATGAGCATCATGAAAAATGGGATGGGAGTGGCTATCCAAAAGGATTAAAAGAACAAGAAATACATATCTATGGTCGCATAACAGCACTCGCTGATGTGTTTGATGCTTTGGGGAGTAAACGAGTTTATAAAAAGGGTTGGAGTGATGAAAAGATATTTGCCTTTTTGAAAGAGCAGAGTGGGAAGCAGTTTGACCCAACACTCATTAATATTTTCTTTGATAATCTTGACGAAATTTTAGCTATTAGAGATGAAATGCAAGATGAAGGAGAGGAGGAAAAAGCACATGTTAAGTCAAAGTCTGTATAGTTATAAGAGTTCTCTTGATAGGGATGGTGTGATTTTTACTTTTTGTGGACCAATTTCTCATGATATAGTGGAGGGAGTAGGGGTAACACTTAAAAGTCAGTTAGCAGGGAGTCAAGTAAAACAAACGACAGCGATGAAAGTTTTTGCCGTTTTTATTGAACAGGTGCAAAATGTGATTAACTACTCGCAAGAGAGAAATGATTTTGATAGCGAGATGGGCATGGGTATCATCGTGGTTGGTAAGAATGAAGAAAAATATTTCATCATTGGTGGCAACAAGATTAAGACATCGAAGGTTACTGTACTCGAAGAAAATCTCACAGAACTTGTAGCAATGGACAAAGATGAATTAAAAGCTTTTTATAAAAAAAGACGAAAATCAAATACAAGTGAAGACTCAAAAGGTGCGGGGATAGGATTTATTGAGATGGCACGTAAGGCATCAGAGCCTTTGGTATTTAGTTTTGAAAAAGTAGATGATGAGTACTCATTTTTCTCCATAGAAGCAGATATATAATTAAGGAAAAACAAAAATGACTAGATTACAAATAGAAAAAACAAAAAGTTCACCCAAGATTGATTTTGATGGGCAAACACATATTCATTTAATAGAAGGTGAGTCGTACCCAGAAAATACACAACAATTTTATGACCCTATTTTAGACTGGATTAACTCTTATTTGGCAGAAGGCTATGAGGGTGAAATCATTTTTAATATAGAGTTGATTTACTTCAACAGTAGTAGCTCAAAAGTTTTACTCGACATTTTTGATATGTTAGACGAAACGAAAAATGAAAAGATAACGGTCAATTGGATTCACGATGAAGATGATGAAGCCATGGAAGAGTATGGTGAAGAGTTTGAAGAAGATATAGAGCATATAAAATTTCATATCGTCGCAAAATAGAGCATAAACATAAGTAACAAATTATAAATTTTTTTCTATTTTTAAATAGAAAAAGCATCTTTTTTTTAAAGAAGTGTTATACTGAATGTATGATGTTGATTAGATAAGAAAAGGATAAAATTATTAAAAATGATATTAGTGAAATTATGCCACTTATATACTCAACAGAGATTCGAGATGCTTATACACAAGGGCATTCTGAAAATGTGGCATATTATGCAAAACACTTAGCAGCAGCATTAAAACTTTCGCCTCAAGAGTGTGAAGATGTGTACATCGCAGGGCTTTTACATGATGTCGGTAAGATAGGGATTCCTGATAACATTTTACTCAAACCAACGAAGTTGGAGTTGAGTGAATTTGAACTGATACAGATGCATAGTTATATAAGCGGACAAATCATCGAAAAATTAAAAAATTTTTCTTATCTCAAAGATGCCGTGAAACATCATCATGAAAACTTTGATGGGAGTGGGTACCCTGATGGACTCAAAGGGAAAGAAATTCCCCTTTATTCGCGTATTCTTTCCATCGCAGATGTATTTGATGCCTTAACCACGAGTCGCATTTATAGGGCATCTATACAGTTTAATGATGCGATAGCCATTATGGATACCATGCAAGAAAAAAAGAAGTTTGACCCTGAACTTTATAAAGCATTTATGTTGATGATTAAAAAGCTTGGTATTATTCAAAAAAATAAGTATAAAAAGATTGAATTTGTTGGTCTTGAAGAGCAAAGAAATAGCTTTTTCTTTACCGACCACTTAACAAAACTACTCAATCGTGATGCACTTCTCAGTTTACTCCGAAAAAGCCATGACTATGGATACAAGGTTTCTTTAATTGAGAGTAATTTAAAAGAGTTTAAAGATTATAACAAAGCTTTTGGATTACATAAAGGCGATATTATTTTACAAACTACTGCAAATATAATCAACAAAGAGTTCTTAGGTATCACAAAAATGAAAAATCCACAACCGCGAGAAGTTTTTACTTTTCGATTACATGCAGATAAATTTGCTATTTTGTATATTGGGCAAAGGGGCGAGTTTATCAGTTATAAGATGAGCAAAATTCAAGAGAGTATCAAAAAAAAGTTGGATATGTTGTTTGAATTTCAGTTTATCATACGCGATAATACTATTTCTAAAAATATAGAACGTGATATTGGATATTTATTATGATAATTTTGGAACAAATTAAAATAAAAAATGAATCAGATATTATTTATGCGAAAAGAACTTTACAAAATATTTTAAAAAGATTGCAACACCCTCAAAGTAGTTATTTGGTTTTTTGTTTGATGGAATTATCTACAAATCTACACAAGTATACAGAGGGTGGAGAGATATGGATTTTACAAGATAGTCAAAGTCAGATACATATCGCATCCTTAGATAATGGAGGCGGCATTGAAAATATTCATTGGGCAATGGAAAATGGCACCTCGCAAAAAGAAAATTCCTTAGGCATTGGCTTATATCAAATGAATCATGATGCACTCTATCATGTAGAAATAGTATCTTATACCAAAGAAAGTATGCATGGCACAGTTGTACTGGTGTCTCCTAGAGATTATAATCCAGCGGTGTGTTCCTTAGGTGTTCCATATATTACTGAAAAGGTCAGTGGCGATTTATTTGTCAAAAAAGGAAGATTTTTACTTTTAGCAGATAGTAGTGGGCATGGAAAAAAAGCCTATAAAACGGCTGTATATCTCAAATCATTATTTTACAAACATCCTTTTTCTTGTTTGATAGCAGATGAGTTTTTTGATACTATTCATAAGTATCTTAAAAGAGAGAGTATGCGGGGGGCTGTTTTATCTGTGATGGAAGTTTCTGCATCCTCTGTGCAAATTTGTGGTGTGGGAAATATATCATTTTGGGTTCAAAATGACAAAGAATTTCAATATATTTCACAAAAAGAGGGCATAGTCGGTGAAGTGTTTGCAAACATAGATAAGCACTCTTTTCACTTGAAGAAACATGAAAAACTGATTGCTGCCACGGATGGAATGGATGTTGGTAAAATGGAAAAAATGTTGCAAGAACTGCCAAAAAAGAGTAGTTCTTTAATGATAGCACTCTGTGCTATGAATTTTGCATCCGTAGTATATGATGATAAAACAATCGTAATCTTAGAACAAAAAGGAAGAGAAAATGACAGATAATTTTAAAAGTGCATTACTTGGTATTGTGCAAAACAGTTCAGAACAACTTATTGGTGAATGGTTACACTATTTTGAGGATAATCAAAAAGATGATGAGTACCGTCATTATGATGATTTTTTAGGCTTTTTTGAAGAGTGTGTCGAGTCAGGTTTAGACGCATCCAATGATGAAGCAGAAGCATTGAAACATTTTTTGCTTAAAATCAATGATATCATTGGAGAAGATGCTTTTTTTCATTTCAATAATTCAGTATATACGTGTTTTTTAAAGTTTCCAATCTTAAAACTACTAGAAGAAAATAAGCTTTTTAATCTTGAAAATGTGGCACCAATTACAAAGTTTTTTGAGTCTTTAACATCGCAACTGATAGTTTCAATGCTTCAAGCAAATAAACACCATCAAATCACAACGACACAAGAGTTGTCAGAAAGAGAAGCACCTATTAGTGAAATATGGGAAGGTGTTTTGATGGTCTCTATCGTTGGAACTTTGGATTCGCATAGAATATTGCAGATAATTGATAAAGTAATGCATGAGATAGAAAAGAAAGAGTACTCAAATGTGATTGTTGACATAAGTGCTATTTTCGATATGAATTCAGAAGTTGCGAACCAAATTATAAAACTGAACAATACTATACATTATATGGGTGTGAAACCTTACATCACAGGAGTCACAGGGAACATAGCAAAAAGTTTGACACATCTTAACATTAATTTGGGAGATGTTCATACTTATGCAACAACGAAAAAAGTGATGAAAAAGATTTTAAAGAAGAGATTGAAATAATTGCATTATGATATTTTAAAATCATTATATCTTGGGGTTATTGTTATAGACCAGTTAGATGGTAAAATCGTGTATAGTTATGGGTCTGCTCCATTTGAAAATTTTGCTGTTCAAGATTTGACACAATTTGAAGATTTTATAGCGAAAAACTATGCTGAAAATAGATTTCCAATTTTTGATAGGTTTATGATTGCAAATCAAGCGTATTGGATTATCAGAAAACAAAAAAATGCGCATATTTATTATCTTATTCAAGAGTGTAAGCAGTGGGATAAAATTATAGAAGAGACAAAGGCAGGGAGTCATCTTGATGGTTTGACAAAATGTTATACCAAAGTAGAGATAGAGTCCTTTGTGACAAACTCCTTGGCAACATATTTGCGTTATAAAGAAAATCCTTTTTCACTTTTAATGTATGATATTGATTGGTTTAAAAAGGTAAATGATGTTTACGGTCATTTAGCAGGGGATTTTGTTTTGAGCGAATTGAGTTCTTTGGTCAAAACTTTATTGAGAAATTCAGATATTTGTGGTCGTTTTGGTGGTGAAGAGTTTATCGTCATTTTACCGCAAACGAAAGTTGCAGGGGCTATAAAACTCGCAGAAAAGATACGAGAAACGACTAAAAATCATACATTTACATTTCAAGGAAAAGATATAGATATAAGCATCAGCATAGGTGTCACTTCAGTGGGAGTCAAAGATGCCCCATTTGACTTAATAGACAGGTGTGACAAGGCATTGTATGATGCAAAAGAAAAGGGTAGAAATAGAGTAGAGTATCGCTAAAGAGAGAGTAATCCTTATGGATTACTCTCTTAATGTATTTATAAGAGTAATATCAAGTCCAGTTTTTAATGATATAGTCTGATTATCAAGGATATCAAGAAGATTTTTTGCAATATTTATTTTTTCTTGCTCAATCCCTTGTTCAATTCCATCATTTTTAGCTTTCATGATGGCAAGTCTTTGAACAGATATAAACTCTTTTCTTTTATGTTGTGCTTCTAACTCATCTTTTGTGAGGTTGGCTTCATTGGCACTTTCAAGTG
>Ga0256829_1000783_pt1 | contig 28903 bp, 38 predicted proteins | sample 131447metaG_FD_185979 | JGI IMG/M metagenome (GOLD analysis project Ga0256829, IMG submission 185979) | Hydrothermal vent microbial communities from Lau Basin, Pacific Ocean - 131-447 | ecosystem: Environmental > Aquatic > Marine > Hydrothermal vents | place: Pacific Ocean: Lau Basin | collected... | reverse complement strand
TGATTGTTTTATATATCCATTATCAGAAGATGTTATTATATGAAATGATGATATACCTGCATATCAATGATATAAATTATTATTAGATAAAGAAGATATATTATTATGAGATAAAATAATTGATAATAATAATGAAGAATATATAATAAGATGAGTAAAACAATATGATAATATTATAGATCAGCATACAGAATGTATTTTAATTAAAAATAAAGATGAATAATTATAATATAAATATTGAATATAATTTTTTTTCTGAAAGTGATATAAATAGATTAACAGAATGATTTATTGATTTGATATATCAAGGTCAAAATATAGCAAAATCTAATGCTCCTATATTAAGTTGAAATTTAAGAAGAAGTATAGTTACTAATATTAAAACAACATTAAATAATAATTTAATTTGACAAATATGAAGTAAATTAAAATATGCTAAAAGGAGAGAATTTGAAAATAAAAAACACCCAAATAGAAAATATTATATGAAAAAAGCAAAAAATTATATAGAAAATAATATTTGAAATATTTTTGAACAACATTTAAATAATTTAATAAGAAATAATAATGAGTTATAAAGATATATGAGATAGATTATATACTGAAATAAATGATATTCCTAAATTAAATACAAGAACTTGGAATTATGAAAAAACTAATATAGATACATTTCCTAATGCTATAATCTATCCTACAACATGAGACCAACAAGGTTATGATAGTAATTCATTTCAAACTATTTATAACTTTAATGTTAGAATAACAGAACAAAATAAAAATAGACAAGTAATGGAAGATAGAATAAGGATTTTGATAGATCAAGTATTAGAAAAATTAAGAAAAATTGAACAAGATTGTTCATTATATAAAATAAAAACAAATATTTTGTTCTGATATGAAGATACTGAACAACCTAAAAGAGCTGTTGATATAAATATATCTGCAACAGCATTAAATAAAATTAACTAATAACTATAAAATATTATGACTTGTAATACACAAATTAAAAGATTAAATGCTATCTGAATAGCAAAAGAAACAACAGCTGGGACATTAGTAGACCCATCTATATTTATACCATTCTCTAAGGCTAAATTAGTGCCTGAAATAGAGGTTAGTAAAAATACTAATGCTTATGGTCAAATTATAGAAAACTATAATAATAATGTAAGTAAAGTAATGTCAAAAACTGAAATTGAATGAGATGTTTTAGATGTTTCTATTTGATATATTTTATTAGGTTTATTATCTACATATACAAATACAGATAATTTAGATTGAACTCATACTCATAAATTTGAACTTCAAAATGATAATTGTAATGATACATTTTCTATATATGAAGTATCTAAAACTTGAAATAAACAAGCTGGTTATAGTATGTTAGATAATGCATCTATAAATCTTGTAAGTTGAGAAACTATTAAATTTAAATCTGTTTATAAAGGTAAAGCTATTGTAGATGCAACTAATAATGTAACACCTACTTATAATTCAGTTGAAAAAGAATTCTTAGCTTCAAATGCTACTATTAAATTTTGAACTGATTTAACAGCAGCAGCTTCTGCTACACCAACTCCTTTAAAAGAAATAAATCTAAATGTAAATAAAAATGTTAAAGAAAATACAGCAATACATGGTGATACTGGGGTAATTTCTTTAAATAATTTACAAACAACAATAAATTGAGATTTAACTGCAATAATGGAAAGTGATGATTTAAGACAAAAAGTATTAAATGGAACTAATCAAGCAGCAATTATAGAAGTTGAATGAAGAACAATTTGAAGTGTAAAAGCTAAAATAACTATAAAGATAAATAAATTAACTTTTGAAAGCTGGGATAGTTCTGATGACTTAAATGGTTTAGTTGAAGAAACATTAGGATTTGATGTTGCATATGATAGTGTTAATAATCAAGCTATTGAAATAGAGCTAATAAATGATAAAGATACAGATTATTAAAATATAAAAGGTCTTTAATTAGACTTTTTATATTAAATATTTTAATAATAAATATAAAAAATGAAAATAACAATACCTAAAAATGATTGAACTAAAACTTTATATGATTTAATAAAATCACAATATCCAAACAAAATAGAACAAAGATTTTGAGATGATTATGTAGATATGAATAATGTATGAACTAATTCTATATTTATAAATGAAATTCATAACTGAAAGAATATAAATATAGATGATAGTAATGAAAATGATGAAATATGAGTTAATGAAATACATTTATTTACATTTTGAACAATATCTGATTTATATATGTATTCTAAGGATGTAGATTGAAAATTAGAAGTAAGAATTTCTAAAAAAGTTCAATAATTTAATAACTAATAATAAAAAAATATGTTTTTATGAATTAAAACTAATTGAAGTTCTGCATTAACATCAGAACAAGAAGATAAACTAAATAAAGTTATAGTTAAAGAAAATTATGCTAATTATGATGAAGCTATCAATGAAATAGCTAATTATAGTGTAGATGATATAATATTTTTGAAAGCTGATCAAGGTTCATATGATACTTGAGATTATAAACAAGGATGATATTATAAAAAAGTGGATTCCTATACTATTCAAGCATTAGATCTAAAAGATATAAAAAATTTAACAAAAAGAGATGTTATAGATAATGTAACAAGTATAGATTTAGATAAACCATTATCAGCAAATCAAGGTAAAAACTTGAATGATCTTATAACTAAATTATATAACTTAGAATGAGTAAATAATTGAGATGAGACATTATGAGATTTTAATGAATGAATTTTTTGAAGTAATCAAACAGTAAAAGCATTATTTCAACAAATAGAAACTTTAATAAAAAATAAAAATGTTCCTTGACAATTTTTATGATATAGTGATACGTTTGATACATTACCTACTACTGATGATGATTGAAAAGCAGCAAATAAATGAGACTGGGCTATATTAACAAAAACAGGTGCATTATGATTATGAAAAAAGAGAGGTGTATATGTTTATGATTGATCTGACTATCAATTTGCGTATGAAGTTTGAAGTGAGGATAGTATGACAACTATTAAATATGCAACATTAGATGATGCAGATTGAAAAAATATTGCAAATAATACTTTTATAATTATCTGAACTAATACAGCTGTTGATCATTTATTAGTAAATATATCTTGATCAGAAGTAGTTTTTGATAAAACAGATTTATCTAATTTAACTTTAATTAAAGATAATAATATAATAACATCAATTCAAGATAAAATATATAAACATGAACTTATGAGAAGAAATCAAATACTTATGAGTTGATGATGAGATATTACATGGAATAATAATGAATTAACAATATCTCAAAGAATAATTTGGATACCTTCATGAGAATGACAATGATGACATATAAATTTAGATACTTGCGATAATTTATCTGTACCAAACTGGAATATAGCTTATTTAAGATTAACAGATGCAGAAATAAAAACTACAAGTAGAATTTGAAAAGATACAGCAGATATAATTGTAACTTATTATTTAGATTATATACCAAATGAAAATGATTTAATTATTTGATATGCAAATTGAGATACTTGACATTTTATCTTTTGAAATTGATTAAGTTCTAATTTAGTTGCAAAAACAAAAGTATTTATACAACATGATACAAGAACTTGATGTCCTGCTACACATGCAGCAGATACTGATATAAATTTACAAACAGTAAATATTACACATAAAAGTTTAGTTAGATATGATGTAGAAACAATTTGAAACTATACAGCTAGATTTGATGTTCGGTTAATGGTAGATTGAAATAAGACAGTATGAAATTGAAGCATACAACATTTAACATCTACAACAAATGCATCTTGGAAACCTGTAAGTAGAAGTTGGACTTGAATATTAAATCCATGAACTCATACTTTTTCTTATAGATGTGATAAAGCAGATGTGATTTGATGTTGAAAAAATTGGTGATTATGAAGAGTTATAGTTACACCTATTTAATATATAAAAAAATAAATAATGGAAACATATAAAAATATAGATATTTTAATAAATACAACAGAAAATAAAGATATTATATTAAAAGATAATATTGATACAAATAAAATTGTTGAAAATATGAATTTATCTCCTGATAATTCGTATGTAAATATAAAATATACAGATTGAACAACTGATTTATTATCACAAAATTCTATTGAATATCAAATATTAACTTGAAAAATACAAAAAAGAGAAGAAATTATAAAAATAGCTTCTATAACAGATCAAATAAATTTAATGGCAGGAGTATTAGCAAAATATGTTTTAGATATACCAGAGGATCAAAGAAGTGAAACTCAAATTAAGGCATTAAATGCATATACTGAAATTCAGGCAATATTAAATAGCTAAATAAAGCCATTATATGGTTATACCCCTTACAGGAGCCCCCTCATAGGAGCCCCATAATAGGTATACATAATCAATAATAATACTTATTAAGAAAAGTCATATATATGTATGGCTTTTATTTTTATGAATTCTTTGTTTGATTTTTTTTATTTAATTATTATATATAAAATATAAACAATTATTATTTTATAACTATTAGCAATAAAAAGCAAAATAATAGAAATTATAAAAAGTTAAATTGTTTGTTTGAAAAAAAATATATAATTCTTATTATATAACTAAGAAATAAATAAAACATTATTTTATATTATATAAGAAAATATAATCCTTAAAATACAATTTAATTATTTCTTTAACATTTTATTATTTTAATATTTATACAATGAATATAGATAACATATTAAATTTTGTAAAAATACCTAATTTAGAAGAATTAGATATATTACAAAAAAAAGAAAAAATTGAAGAGCAAATACAAAAATTATCTAATTTTTATAAAGATAATTTTAATATAGAATTAGATAAAAAACAAATAAAAAAAGAAAATAATTTATTAGATATAGAATATCAATTATTTAATAATGATTTTCAACAAAATAAAGATTGAAAAATAACATTTTGAAAATGAAATTCAGATTTTATATTTATAACTTGAAATAGATATAATATTCCTATTTTAGAATATTATAATATAAATTATATAGTTATAATTAAATGATTTATAAATATAGAGGAATTTAATAGTTTATATACTAAATTATATAAACAAAATAAAAAGATTATATTAGAAGATAAAATTCTAATAGATAAAAAATTGAAAATAGATTATTCTATTATAAATAATTCAATAGATAAAGTTAAAAATAGAGAAGATTTAATAAAACAAATAAATGATAATACATTTATAAGCAATATTAAAAAAGAATTTGAAATTATAAATTATGAAGATACATTAAAAACTTGATTAGAAGAATTAGCAAAAACAAATAAAGGTGATGTATTTAGTTGGGGATATGATGATTTAGATGAAAAAATATGATACATAAAAAAATGAGAGTTAATATTAGTAGGTTGAACTACCTGAACTTGAAAATCAACATTTGTTAATAATATAGCAAAAAAGATATGAAAAAGCGATAATAAAGTATTAAAGTTCACGTTAGAAGATAGATTAGAAGATAAAAAGAAACAAGAATATTTAGTAGAATTAAATAAAATATTAAGAAAAAAAGAAAATAGATATATCAATTATAATGATTTTATAAGTAATAATTTTAAAATATCAGAAGAAATTAAAAATGAAGCAATAAATAATCTAATTAAAGATAATAAACATATACTAGAAGTAAAAAGAAATAAAGAAGAACAAATTAAAATTGATGAATTAGAAGAAATAGTTAAACAAGGTATACAACAAGGTTGCAATATAATTATAATAGACCATTTACAAGAATTTAATGTAGATTGAGCAAAAGAAAGACAAGACTTAAAAATAGAAGAAGTAATGTATAAAATAAAAAATATTACAAGAAAATATAATGTTTTAATATTTTTAATAGCTCATTTCAAAAAAATAGAATGAAAACCATCGGAAACATCTTTTAAGGATAGTATGGCTATATCACAGGTTGCTAACAAGGTTTTATTATTATATAGAGATAAGTTACAGCCAAATTCTGAAACAGAGCTTATAATAGCAAAAAACAGGGAAAAATGAAAATGAACTTGAACTGTATATATGCAATTTGATTTTGATACATTACAATACACAGACATCAAAATAGATAAAGATAAGTTAAATTGAAATTTTGATGCAAATACAGAAATTATATTTTAATTATTTAATTTAATAAAAATGATACATTTAAAAATTATAACAGATAAAGAATTTAGGAAATTAAAAAAAGAATATCCTAATATAAAAGTATATAATGAATTAACAAAAAAAGAAAGAGAAGATAGACTTATGATATTAAAGAAGAATATCTTACTTGAAAAAAAATAATATATTGTTATATATAAGTATATATAAAATTACTATTAAAAAAAAGAAAAATAAAATAGACATAATTTTATATATACTTAAATTTACTTTTTAATTATTTATTTTATGAATAAAAGAATAATAAAAAAATATATGAAAAAACATATATGAAAAGAACATAAAGAAGAAATCAAAAAAGATTATAAATGATTTAAGAAAATATCTAAAACTTATAGACATAAATGAATTAAATTTTTAAGTAAAAATATAAAATTTACTTATGCTTATATTCATATTCAAAAATTATTATGATTTAAATAATAACTATAATATTTATTTTAATTTTTAAATAAAAATATATGGAACAACTACAAAATAGACTACAAAATTGATATTCTATAATTTGAAATGATATTATTAACAATAAAGATATATGATTAGATACGAAATGATTATATTGTTATTTAATATCAAGACCACCAGATTGGAATTTTAATTTTTGATGAATTCAAGCTCAATTATGAGTATGAAAGAAAAAAATATCAAGAATGGTTAAAGAATTAGAAACTATTTGAGTATTATTAAGATATTGTATAAATATCAAATGAGACTTTAAACGGATTTGGATATTACATCCCAATACAGAAGATTTAAAAAAAGAAAATATTAAAGATAAAGTAAATAAAGAAGAAATTATTATTAAGAAAAAGGAAGATAATAATACTAATAAAGAAGATAAAATAGAAGTTGAAAAATTTATAGAATATTGGAATAAAATATTTAATACTAATAATAAAGTAACTACTATTTTATTAAAACAATATTCTAAAATTAAAAAAGAATATTGAAAAGAAGGAATCCTATCTTGATTTAATAATTATATTAAATCAAAAAAAGAAAGAGATTGAGAAAATTGGCAAAAAAAATATTTATTAACACCTTTAAAATTTTTGAAACAACAAAATGGGTTAATAAGTTATATTTAATTTATTATATAATTATAAAAAAATGGAATTAACAATAGAAGAAACAGAAGCTATTATAGAAAAAGCTTTATTAGATAATAATATCCTAATAAAAAATAACACAATAAAAGAACAACTAATAAAAGATATTATAGATTGAATTGACATCAAACTAATAAAAAATGGAATTGAAGCTAATTGAATTTATACACAAGATATTGATTAAAAAAACTTAAATTCTTTACTTGAGAAAAAATTTAAAATTATTATTATATATACAAGTAAGATATTTAAAACATTTCTACATTATATAATAAAATATAATACTTAGGAAAAACTTAAATATCATACTTGAAAAAAAAGATTTAATTCTTATTATATACATAAGTAAAGTATTAAAAATATTTTATAACTACTAATAATATATAAGAAAAGTAGAAATTATAAAAATTTAAATATCTTACTTGAAAAAAAAGATTTAATTCTTATTATATAAGTAAGAAATAATTAAAAACACATTTTATACTATATAAGAAGATATAGCACTTAAAATAAAACTTAATTATTTCTTACAATATACAAAATTTATTATTTAATTTATACAATTATGTGGGAAACAATAAAAGAATATTATATTTATCTATTATTAGAATTTATAATAATAACAAGTATAACAATACTAATACAATTATAACATTAGACAAACAAAGTCATTAAAATATTTTATTATTTAATTTAAGAATTATGACAACCATATGAAAACAAATATCAGATTTAGATAAATCTTTACAAAAAAATTTATGAGATAATTTAAAAAAAATTACACAAAATATAAAAAAAACAAAAGAAATAGATTTTACAAAAATGAATATCTATCAAAAAATAAATGAAATTAAAAAAGAAAATATTTCATTACAAAGAGATACAAAAGCTTATAATTATAAATATGCTACATTAGATCAGATACAAAAAAAATTAAACCCTATAATAACAAAAGTTTGATTAGTGATTATACATACAATAGAAGATTGATATGTAATAACTAAAATAGTAAATATAGATAAACCAGAAGAAACTATAATATCTAAACTTTTAATGAAAGAATGACTTGATGCACAAAAAAAAGGTTCTGAAATAACTTATTATAGAAGATATAATGTTTTATCTATGTTAGATCTTGAAGTTGAAGATGATGATTGAAAAGCAGCATCAAAAAAAGATATAAAGAAATCAAATAGTAGTAATAATAATACTAATGATGAAAAACCATGGTATAATGATTTTGAAAAACATCAAAAAGTTATGAAGGAAAGAATTGAAAAATGAGAAACTCCTGATGATATTATAAAAAAATTATCAGAAAACTATAAAATCAATAAAAAAGTTAGAGAAGCAATAAAAGCTTTATAAAAAATATAAGTTAGTATTCTTATTAAAAATACAATTATTTATATTATTAAAAATACAATTATGAGATTACAAGAAAATAGTCAAAAATGACAAATATTAAAATATATGAAAAAACATCCTAATAAAATTATAGATCCAGTAGATTTTGTTAACCCATTTATATGGTCTAAGGTTCCTTTTATTTGATATTCCGCAAGTGCAAGACTTGTTGAATTAAAGAAACATTGACTTGTAGAGGTAGTAGGTATAATAGAACCTAAAATGCAATTCTTATTTAGATCTAAACCAAGACAAGCATATGCTATTACAAAAAAATGATTAGATTTCAATCTATCAAAATAATTTATATATATAACTAAAAACATTATGGAAAATAAAACAGAATATATAGAATTAACAAAAATTCTAAATGAAATAAATGATAAATTAGGTCTTATTTCAAAAAATACATTTAATACAAGTAAAAATACATTTAAATGAGAAATAAAAATTCCTGTATTAAAAAATGATAAATTCAAAATGGAAAAATTTATAGAAAATAAAAAAGAAAATAATGTAAATACTAATAACTTGGATATTGATATAGAAGGTGTAGATTTATTTTAATTAAAAGAGGGAATCCTCCCTCTTATTATTTTATAACCTAAGACAATAATATGTTTGATTTTTTAACAAAAAAAATAGTTCTAAATAAAGATATAGAACAACAAGAAAAAAAGAAAAAAGTTAATTCTTCTAAAAATAAAAAAATAGAAGATAAATGATTAGAAGAATTAAATAATGATATTAACTCAAAAGAGAAATATCAAATAATAAATGATGAATTTTATATTTTATATCATTCTAAATTAAAAAAAGAATATAAAATTAAAATAAAAACAGTAGATGAAATATTTAAAGATTATTCAAATCATTGAAATAATTTAAATTGACAAGAAATATTAGAAAAATATAAATTAAAACCTGAGGTGTTTAATCTTATAAAATCAAAATTATGATTATATAAAACAAGTAATGTTATAAGCCCTTATACATTAAATAAATTAGAACAAGAAGGTGATGAAACAGTAGTAGAAAGAATTATAGAAGATGCAATAGAAGAGAATATAGATACTTTTAAGGGTAAATTTGTAAAAACATATGATAAAAAGTTTAAACAAGAAGCTAAAAAAGCATTTTGAATAGTTTGAAATGTTGAATATTACTTGGAAAACTTATATGAAGTAATAAAAAAGTATGAACCTAAAAAAATAGAATTACCTAATTTAAATATGCTTACAACTTCTAATAAAGAACTTGTAATAGTAATGACAGATATACATTTAGGAAAGAAAAACACAAATAAAATATTAGAAGATATATCAAAAATTAAATATTATATTGAATTTTCAAAAGAAGAAAAAATTAAACTAATATTTTTATGAGATTTAGTAGAAAATTTATCACAATCTTTAATGCATAGTTGACAACATATCACAGCTGATATAAATAATCCGTTTGAGTTAATGTTAAAAGCAGCAGATATATTTTCTGAATTATTATTAGATATAAGAAAAATGTGAAAAAAAGTATCATTTTATTGAATACCATGAAATCATGATAGAGTTACAGCTAAAAATGAAGATGATATGCTAAGAATAGGTTGACTTACTATATATGAATTGATGAAAAGATGATTAAGTAATACAGATATAGTTGTAGAATATTGAAAAAATACAATAAATACAATAGATACTGAAGATTTTGGAATAATATTATCACATTGAGAAAATTGATTTAATAATAAAAAACCAGAAGATTTATTATGGAAATATTGAGATAAACAAAAATTTAATATTATTCTTAGCTGACATACACATCAACATAAACAAGAAATAGGTAAAGGTTTTGCTAAAATTGTGGTAGCACCATTAGCTGGACCATGAGATTTTGATGAAAGATTATGACTTATGGGAGAAGTATGATTTACATCTATCAAGAAATGAATATTTTGACAAAATAATGTTGAAATATCAAATATTATTTTATAATTATTTATTTAAATGAAAAAACAAATATATACATTATTAACATTAAATTTTATAGATTACATTATAACTATATTAAATAGTTATATGTATTCTATAAAATATAAAACAAATATATTTAGTGCTTTTAATAATATAGAAGCAAATAAAATATGGGCATGAAATATATGGAATTTTATAATATTAAAAATATGGGTTATTATAATTATAACTTATATTTTATTAACAATATTTAAACATAAAAAAGAATTATTAAATAAGTTTTATTATTTAATAATATGAATAAATATATATTATTTATATGTAATATATATATGATTAAAATTATTATTTTTATTATATAACTATTAAAAAATGGAAACAAATACAATTAAAACAGAAATTATTGAAAATCAAAAACCATTAAATTTTGAAAAAATTAGTAATTTATTAAAATATTATTGATTAAATACACCTTGACAAGTTGAAGATATATTAAAATGATGCTATGCATCTTTATTAAATCAAGAAACTGCACAATTATTAAAACAAAGTAAAGTAGAAGAAAATTATAAAATATTAAAATGAATTGAATATATTACAGAAGTAGAAATAAAATATATACAACAACTAACAAATATGATATTAGATATATAAAATAGTAAAAAAACTTGAAAAAAAACTTGTTTTTTTTATTATATAATAAAGGTTTAATTATTTTTCCTATTATAATAATATATGTAAAACAATGAAATAATAATATATTAAATAATAAAAAATAATTATTATTTTATAATTATATAAAAATGACAAAAGATACAGAAAGAATTAAAAGATTTAAATGAAAATGAAATACAAATTGATTTAAACAAAATCCTAATAATATAAACAAAAAAGGTGCTCCTAAAAAATTATTAAATAATATTACAGATCAATTAAAAGAAAAATGAGTAAAAATGGTAAGTAAGAAAGAAATAGAAGATGTATTATCTTTATTATTTAATTTAAATGAAAATGATCTTAAAGAATTATTACAAGATAAAGAAACACCTATGATTTTAAGAGTAATAATAAAAAATTTAATAAGTAATAAATGATTTTATGCTATAAATAGTTTGTTAGATAGAGTATTTTGAAAAGCTACTCAAACTAATAATAATATAAATATAGAAGCAACAGAAGAAATTGATTTATTAAAAGATAGATTAAAAAATTTATAATTATTTATATATAAAAATATGACAAATTTAATGAATGAAACTATAAAAAATATTAATAATGAATTTAATAATAACTTAGAGACAAGATTAAAATTATTATGAATAAACAAGTCTAATATACATGAGTATACATTAGATTACACAAAATATATAAAACAAGTATGAAAATATAATTATCAAGTACCTTGAATAATAAATATTAATAAAAAATAAATTATGGAATATATAAAAATTAGTGAAATAAAAGAAAATAAAACAAATCCAAGAACAATTAAAAAGGAACAATTAGAAAAATTAAAAAAATCTATTAAAGAATTTCCTAAAATGCTTGAATTAAGACCTTTAATATTAGATAATAATAATGTAGTATTAGGTTGAAATATGAGATTAAAAGCATTAAAAGAATTAAAATATAAGGATGTTCCTTTTATTAAAGCAGATGATTTAACAGAAGATCAAAAAAAAGAATTTATCATTAAAGATAATGTATGATTTTGAGAATGGGATTTAGAACTATTAGAAGAGGATTATAATACAGACTTATTAGAAGATTGGGGTTTAGATATAAATTTTGATACAGAAAATATTGATTTTGATAATATAAAAGATAATAGTGATAGAGAAGTAAGTGATAAAACAAAAATAGTTGAGTGTCCAGCTTGCTGAGAACATTTTAATATTTAATAAAAAATAAAAATGATATATGAAACAAAAGAATGAAATGAAATAGAAATAAAAGAAAATTTTAACTATTGAGTTTCAAAAGCTGAAAAAGCAGCTTTGTTAGATTGAGTAGATTTGACAAAATTAGAATGAGATGATTTATCTAATATGAACATACCATCTTCGAATATATTAAAAGCACAAGATGTTGTAATAATGAAAATGACATGATTAAAAGAAGATGAATTAGATGAATTACAAGAAGAAGATGTAAATGAAATAGTAAAAATTATAACTGATATTAGATTAAATAGTAAAAAAAAATAATATTATATAAAAATAATATTAGTAAAATAAAACAAAATTTACAAGGAAAATGAAATGCTTCTAATTATGTTAGAGATTATACTTTAATGAAAGAAGTATTTCATTGCTCTTATAAAGAATTACAAAAGCATGATGAAAGTGATTTAGATATTTTTTATAATATACATATAGAAGATATTAAAGCAAAAAATATTATGAGGAAAAGAGAAGAACAAAAATCTAAAATATAATAAAATATAAAAATGGAAAATTTTAATTTAGACATAATTATAAATGCAAGAAATAATGCAGCAACAGCATTGAATAATGTAAGAACTACACTTTGAAATATAAGATCACAAGCAAGAAATGTTTGAGATACTCTTTCAAAGTCTTTTTGAAAATATGCAATTGCAGCATGAGCAGCTATATGAACAAGTATTAAATTTGCATGAGATTTTGAAAAGAATATGAATAGTATAAACACCTTATTTAATGATGGTTGAGAACAAATTAAAGCATATTCAAAATGAATTAAAGAACTTGTAGCAAATAGTCCACAAAGTGCAGATGATTTATGAAAATCTGCATATGATATTATATCAGCTTGAATAACTAATACAGGTAAAGCATTAGAAACTCTAAAAGCAAGTTCAGATTTAGCGAATGCTTGATTATGAACAACAGCAGAAGCAACTAATATTTTAACATCAGCAGTAAATGCATTTTGAAAACAAGGATATACATCAGCACAGCAAGCTGATATATTGTTTAAAACTGTAAAAAATGGTAAAACAACAGTAGCAGAATTAGCACAATGATTTGGTTGAATAGCTTGATTAGCAAGCACAGCATGAGTAAAAATGACTTGATTGATGGCAGCAACAGCAGCATTAACTACAACTTGATTACCTGCAAGTGAAGCCTATACTTGATTAAAAGCAACAATATCTAATATATTAAAACCTTGATCAGAAGCTACAAAAATGGCTAAAAAATTAGGTATAGAATTTAATGCAACAGCTTTAAAAACAAAATGATTAAGTTGATTATTAAAAGAAATAGGAGACAAAACTGGTTGAGATATAGATAAAATATGAGCTTTATTTAATAGTACAGAAGCATTAAACACTGTATTAACTTTAACTTGATGAAGTGCAGAAGCTTTTAATAATACTCTTGCAGATATGGAAAGTTGAAGTAATAAATTAAATATAGCTGTCAAAAAACAAAATGAATGATTTAATAATCAAGTTGCAATATTAAAAAATAAATTAAGTATTGCAATGATAGATTTATGACAATCTTTATTACCAGTTATAAAAGCAACTATAACATTTATGAAAGAACATAAAACTTTAACAAAAGTTATATTATGAGGAGTTATAGTAATTTGATCTTTATTAGCCATACTATGAACAGTATGATTTGCTATACAATGAGTAACTTGAATAGTGTGATGATTAACTGCTGCAATGTGACCATTAAATATTGCACTAAGAGCTTTATTTTTAAATCCAGTTTGATTGATAATATGAGCAATAGCATTATTATGATATTGAATATATAGATTGATTACAGATTTTGAAGGAGTAAAGAAAAGTCTAAGTCAAGTCTCAAAACATTTCATCACTTTTGAATGATGAATTAAATGAGTATGAAAGACTTTAATAGATTTTTTAATATTTCCATTAAAGACATTGACATCTATATTAGATGTTCTAATTTGAACAGAATTCACATTAAAAATTGACAATTTAGAGAGGAGTATAGTATGATTAAAACAAATAAATGATGAAATTAAAAAAACAAAAGATTTATGAAATAATACAAATAACAACCCTGTAACAACTCTAATAAATAAATCTCAAGTATGAGTTTCAACATTACCAAATTCAAATCCTATAAATCAAGATATAAAAATTGATATTAACTTAGATAATATACAGATTAAAGATAAACAAGATATGGAAGAATTATCAAATATTGTTGCTGAAAAACTTACAGAACAATTAAAAGATCAAAATAGATTTAACTAATAAAAAATAAAAATGATATTAAACTGAAATACATTTAATAGTATAGCCTTAAACTGAGGTTGAAATTATATTATAGTAAAAAACAATGCTTGATGAAATAATAATGGGTGAGCTTGATTTGAACAAGATACACCTATTGATATAATATTAGACAATTATAATTGTAGAATTGATATAACATGATTAACAGATGATTTTTATTTATGAGATTATAGTTTACATGAATTAAATATTATAAATAATAGTCAAAATTTTATTCAAAATATTCAAGAGAGTGAAAATTATAATTATAATATATATAATAGTTTAAATAAAGATTGAATAGGTTATAATTCTAATTATATTAGAGGAAAAAATATTAAATTAAAGATTTATATTCAAGGAAAAACAGAAGTTGATTTTAGGAATAAATTAGATATATTATTATGAGAACTTTCTAAAAGACAAAATTGTTTTATTAAAAAAATAAATTGAGAATATAGACAAATTAGAGTAACTCCTATTTCAAATCCAAGAATAGAAGAACATTATAATAAAACATTCACAACAGTAGAAATAAACTTTTTAAGTTTAGATCCTTATTATTATAAAATAACTGCTGAAACTTGAACTTATGCATTATCAGGTTGAGATAATCAAGGAACTATTTTAATAAATAATATTTGATTAAAAGAAACTTATATAACATTAAATATTACTGTAAATAGTTGAACAAGTGATTCCCTTAAAATAAATATAAATGATGAAAGTATAATAGAATATAATAAAACTTATACAACTTGAGATGTATTAGAATTAAATTATAAACTATGAACATTTAAGAAAAATAATACAAATAGAAATTATGATTGAGTTATGAAAACATTAAAAGTATGAAATAATGAAATTAAAATAGAAAAAAATGGGAATGCTGATCTAACAATAAAAACATCTTATAATAAAACTTATATATAGAAAAATGAATATACAATATAAAATAAAAGTATTTAATAGTAAAAAAGAATTTAAATTAAATATAGAAAATGATTTTGTAAATAGCTGAGTTAATATTGCTTTATGAGTAAATATTATCAACTCAGCAAATTTTTCTATTAAATATAATAAATATTTTGAAAATATATTATTAAATGATTATATAGAAATATATGAATATAAAAATACAGAAAAACAACTAATATTTGCTTGATTTATTGATACAATACAAGAAATAATATCAGATTGATCATATAATATAAATATACATTGTAAAGGTATTTGATTATTATTAACTAATCTTATATATCAAAATAGCACTGCAAATGATGATAAAACAGCAACAGAAATCATAACTGATATGTTTACAAGATTAAATAATGAATATCCTAATATGTTATGAGTTTGAGATATTGATGATGATTGAGCAACTATTAAAATAGAATTAAAAAATAAAAACTTTTTGCAAGTATATAAAGAGTTATCAATAATTAAATGACAAATATTTTATATTAGACAAGATTGAAAAATTGATTTTATTAAAGAAAAAAATAAAGAGTATTCGTTTATAGTTTGAAATAATATAAATAATTTAAATAATAAAAAAGATACATTAGATTTATACAATTCTTTATTATTAACATATAATCAATGAAACACTACAGGATTATATGAAAATACTAATAGTATTGCAGAATATTGACAAATAAGAAAACATATTACAATGAATGATATCTTAGATGATAATACAGCAAATGATATTTGAAATCTACTTGTAACTGAACATTGAGAAATAAAAGAGGAATATAATATAAATATAAACACTAAATTTTTGTATTTATTAGATGATTTAATAAATAGTAAAATTATAGTATTAAATATTTGAAAAAAAGTTAAAAATTCTTATATTAAAAGTATTAAATATAATAATTGAAATATACAAATCAATACAAAATACAAAGAACAATTTAATGAACTTATAAATAATATAATTAACAAATAAAAATATGTATAATTTAGATAATAATATCACAAGTATAATTACAGCTTGAATAAGTTGAAGTGATACTCAAATAACTGTTAAGAATTGAGAATGAGCAATATTCCCATCTTCTAATACATTATTAACATTAGAGGAATTTAATTCTGACAATAAGTGTATAAAAAGAGAAATAGTTGAAGTTACAGCAAGAAGTTGAGATACATTAACTATTGATAGAGCAGTAGAAGCATGTATTCAAGATGATACAGCATGAACTAAATCTATAACTAATAATGCTCTAACTTTTAATGCTAATGCATTAGTTTCTTTATATGCAACAGCATGAGTCTTAAATCAGTTTGATGAAAAGCCTAATGCTGAAAAATTAAGCACTGTTGATGCTGATTTAATTAAAATATATGATAGTGAAAATAGTAATAAACCTACAACAATAAAAGTTAAAACATTATGTGATAAATGTAATACACCAGCTCCTATTGTTTTTAATTGAGCTAATGATTATTTATTATCATATAATAATAATACTTGAACAGCAGTATGAATTCAAGATGTAGATTTGAATAAATATTATTTTAATAGTTTAAAAAATGCAGATTGATGAACTTCATGATATTATTTTTTAGTTATAACTAAAACAGATAAAGATTGAAATATATTATTAGAAAAAACAATATCTCCAAAATTAGATAATTATTTTAATAGTTGATATTCATATATATATAATAATAATTTATATATAATATGAAAAGAATATAGTAACTGAAAATTCTATTATTGAAAATTTGATTTTGATTTAAATGCTTTAATAACAAAAGAAATAGATTTTTTAATAAATGTGAATAATACTAATTTCTGAACAATATTAGATGAAACAAATTGATATATTTATATTTCATGAATGGATAAAAATGCATCTGCAAATTCTATTATTTGAACTATAAATTTATCTGATGATACTTTTTCTGCAGTTTCTGCATCAAATGCTCAAAGAGCAATGCCTTCAACTTCTAATAATTGAATTGTTAATAATACTACAATTTTAAATAATGATTTATATTTTTGATGTTATTATAGTAAAGATAGTTTATTATATAATAATACTCAAAATAAACTTATAAGTTGTAATACATCAGATTTTGATAAAGCAGATGCAATTTGAGATGATTGAACAAATATTATAATTTGATATCAAAAAAATATAGCAATAATAGATCCATCAAACTATAATGTATTATTTGCTTGAACATTAGAACATTCAGATTGAAACTCTCGGGAAATTTGAAAAATATTTTATGATGTTAATAGTTGAGAATATAGCTTATTATTTGAATTATATAATGAAAGAAAAATATTATATATTATAATGAATAGTGATTATACTATTAAATGAAATGTTTTAATTACTCCTTTAATAAATACTTCATGATTAGTTAATAATATAATTAAAAGAAATTGATGATTTACTATACATACAATAGATAAAGATACATCAGAAGAAATTTTAAATATACAAAGAGAATTTGTTGAATGAACTTATCAAGATTGAAACTGTGTTCGGGATTGAAATACTTGATGAGTATCAATAACTAATTTATCTGTTACATTTACAGATACTACAATATCAACAAGTTCAAAAACTCCTACAATCACAGATATATCACCTACATTATCTGATACTACAAACACAAGTATAACAACTTGTAATGTTACTATATAATATATAATAAAATAAAAATGAAATATTTAAGATATGATAAAATTACTTGAAAAGCACAAGCTTTGTCTCCTAATGAATTAAAAGAGATAAAGCAATTTGCTGTTCTAAAAATTTCTGATAAAAAATACACTGAATTAAAGAAAAAGGAATTAAAACAAATAAATATTGTTAATTGAAAAGATATTAAAATAATTAGTGATGCTGATTATAAAAATATGCTTGAAATAAGAAAAAGGAGTGATATATTAGAAAACAATAGAAAAACAATAGAAAAATATATATTACAAAAATATCCTTACTATAAACAAATAAATAATATATATAATTTATTATTAGCATTAAAACCTATTATAGACTGATTAGATGTTCCAAATGATCAAAAAATTGCATTAGATGCTACATATACAATGATAAATGATATATTTGCTGATATAACAGAATATAAAACAAAACAAGCAGATATATTAGAATATAATCCTTATAAAGAAGATGAGGAATAAAACTTTAATTTATAATATAACTAAAATAAGGAATAATATGGAAAAACTGACAATTTGACTAATTTGATGAACTTTAAGTGCTTGACTAATATATTTATGAATAAAAGAGGAAATTTTTTATTTATTCCTTATTTTAATAATATTAGATTTTATAACATGAATTATAAAATGATTTATGCATAAAAACCTTAAAAGTGAAACAGCCTTAAAAGGTATTATAAAAAAGACATCTATTTTATTTTTATTATTAAGTGTAGCAATAATATTAAAAATATTTAATATTTGAAATCCACAAGATTATATTTATACTATGCTATGAGCAATATCATTAGTAGAATTATACTCTATCATTTGAAATATTTATGGAATAAATTATTGAGAAAAAATATCAGAATTTGATGCATTAAAATTATTATTAAGAGTTTGATCTTGAATAGTTAAAACAACAATAGAAACACAAGTAAAAACTTGAGTTAATAGTATAGAAATAGATGAAAAAATAAAACAAGAAATAATAAAAGAACACTTAGAAAAAGAAAAAAATAAAGAAAAAAAATAATAATGAAAATCTTATATTTGTATGATTTTCAGTAATATTTTTTTTATATTTAATTAAAAAATAAAATTATGATAACAAAAATTAAACAAAAATTATTAAACTTTACTAAAAATAAAGATTTAAGACATAAAAATGATATAATTAAATATTTAATTATACATCATACAGCATGACATGCTCCATGAGATTTTAATATGCTTTCTTGAAGGAATCCTAATTCAAAAGTTTCAGTTCATTATTATATAGGAAAAGATGGTATTATATGGGCATTAGTTTGAGAAAATTATATAGCTCGGCATACTGGAAAATCTAATATAGGACCAAAAGAACAAACAAGATGGGGATGGAACTTAAATCCTATAAGTGTATGAATTGAATTAGAAAATTATGGAAATTGAAAAGATCCTTATACAAAAGAACAAATAGAAAGTTTAAAAGAATTATCACTTGATATTATAAAAAGAAATAATATTAAAATTGAAAATGTATTATGACATAAAGAAATAACTACTAATAAAATAGATCCTTCATCAAATTTTTTTGCATGAGATATGGATTGATTTAGAAAATATCTAAAAAAACAAATAGAAATAAAAGAAAAAACAAAAGAAAATAATACAAAAATAATTAAAGAAATAAATAATAAACAAAATAAAAAGGATATTTTAAAACAAATAAATGATAATAAGGATTTAATAAAACTTTTATTTAATATTTTTAATAAAATGAGTATTAAAAAAATAGCTATTTTAATTTTAATAACTATTTTAGGAATATCAAGTTTATATTTTATAAATAAATATTGAATAAGATTAAATCAAGATGAAATAATTAAAACAATAGACAATTTAACTAAATAAGAAAAAACCTACTAAATGTAGGTTTTTTTTTTAATAGTTAATGGTCAGAATAGTAAGACTTGAACTTACAACCCCTCGGTTCCAAACCGAGTGCTCTACCAATTGAGCTATACTCTGATATAATGGAGCTCCCATTCAGAATTGAACTGAAATTTAATGCTTACAAGGCATTTGTTCTAACCATTGAACTATGGGAGCATATTAAAATATAATGGTGGAATAGATGGGAATCGAACCCACCACAATCTCTGTGCAAGAGAGATTAGCCTCCATTGGCATGCTACCCCATATATTTATAATAATATTATCGATGGAAGACATTAAAGAAAAGACATTTTACCTCATTCTGATATTATCATATATAATAATTTTTTATTTTTTTTCAAGTTTTTTATAAAATTATTTGATTTTTTTATAAAAATTATTATTATATATAAATATACTTAAAATAAAATCATGATAAAAATACCTTTAAAATCAATTTCTTTAAATGCTACTTATAAAATATGACCTATATTTACAAAAAAAGGTAAAAAATGCTGAATGTTTTTAAGTAAAGAAGCAAAACAGTTAAAAAAAGATTTAATGAGTTTTTTTATAATAAATAATATAAAAGACATTTATAATTGAATAGATTTTTGAAATAAAAAAATTAAATTACATTTAATTAAAAAAATATGAGTTTCTAATATAGGTAGTGATGTAGATAACTCAAATAAGCTTTTTCAAGATGTTTTAGCTGAATATTTATGATTTAATGATAATAAAATATATAAACAAACATCTGAAAAAGAAAAAGTAAAAAAATGAGAAGAATTTATAGAATTTGAATTAGAAGAATTAACTAATTAAAAAATGGAAAAAAAATATAAAATAATTGATAAAAAATATATAAAAAAACTTGATAAAATTGTTGATGAATTAAAATGAGATGAATTAAAGCAATATATATATAATAAATGATATTATGACAAATTATGGTTTTGACAATTCTTTTTAGAAGATATAATAACAAGCGCATATTGAAAGCATCATAAAGAAATTATATGAGAATTAAATAAAAAAATAGATTTAAATATAATAATAGCGAGATGACACTGAAAAACTACAATGTTATTATTAGATATATTACATTCTTTATTATATAAAACATATAATTCACAGCTTTATGTTGCAACAAAACAACTATGAGAAGAGTTTTTTTGAAAAATTATTGATGAATTATTAAGAAATAAAAAAATATTAACTATTTTTTGAGATTTAATTCCAGATAAAACAAAAGAATTTTCAAAATTATATTGAAAAAAGAAATTTAGACAAAGTTTAATAGAATTAACAAATTGAGTATCTTTAGAACTTATAACTCCTTGATGAAGTATAAGATGAAAGAGACCTGAAAGGATTGTAGTTGATGATATAGATAAAGAAGCGCATAAACCTGAAACTTGGAACAAAGAAAAAACATGGTTTCTAAGTTCTGTTTATTGAACATTGATGGACTCTTGACATATTATAACAATTTGAACAATAGTCTGAAACTTATGTTTAGTAAAATATTTAAAAGATGCTTGATGGAATACAATAGAATATGCTGCAATAATAAATTGAAAAGTATTATGGGCTTGAAAATGGAGTATTGCTAAATTAAATAAAAGAAAAGAAAAGCTTGGATCTCTAATATTCAATCAAGAATATATGAATATAGCAATGAATTCTGAGGATAGTATAATTAAACAAGAAGATATTAAATATTTTGATTATAAAAAAGATAAAATTGAATTTGATAGAATTTATATGTGATTAGATCCTGCAATATCTGAAAAAACAACTGCTGATGAATTCTGAATAACTATAACATGACTAAAATGAAAAGATAAATATGTAATTAAAAATTTATGATTAAAAGGAAAGCAAAAAAGAACAATAAATAGAAATAAAACAATAATGAGAGTATATGAAGAATATAATGTTGATAAAATATTTGTAGAAGATAATGGTTTTCAAACTTTATTAAAAGAAGATTTTGAAAAAATGAGATTAAATGTTAAATGAGTTACGTCTATAAAAGATAAAGTTACTTATTTATTACAATGGCAAGGTGATTTTGAAAGTTGAAAAATATTTTTTAATGAGAATGAATGAGCAACTGAAGATTTACAAACTCAATTATTATCATTTCCTGATGTTGCACATGATGATAGGGTTGATAGTATGGTTAGAAGTTTTTGACCTAAAAAAACAAAAAAAAGAAACAGAATGGTAGTAAGTTCTACTTAATTTATAAAAATAACTATAAAAATATGTATATTAAACAAATGAATGAAATATCAATAAATGAATTTATTGATAAATGCCAACAAAATGGATTATATAATATAGAAGATATAAATGAGGTATATTCTATCCTAACACAAAATAAAGACTTTATAGAGGCAAATTTTGATAGATTAAAAGAATTATGAATAATCAATTGAATAGGTCCTTCATATTTTTCTAAAAATATAATTAAAATTATTACTAATTTATTAGATTGAGTTAAGTATGAATGGCATGATATTTTTTATTTTGTAGGTTGAGATAAAGAAGATAAATTAAATGCTGATATTTGATTATTAAAATATTCTTTAATTTGATTATCAAAAAAAATAAAAGATTTAGAAAAAATAAATTTAAATATTATTTTATACCCTATTAGGTATATTTTAGTAAGTTTAATATTGTTATATTATAGTTTTATAATATATAATAGTTTTATATTAGTTAGAATTTTTTGAAATAAGGCTTTTAATTTTAATAAATAGTTAATTAAAGCCATTTCATGGGTATTACCCTTATGGGGCTCCTGTAAGGGGGCTCCTGTAAGGGGTATACATAATAAATAATAATACCTATTACTAAAAATAAATTATATAAAAACTTGAAAAAAAATAAAAAAAACATATAATTATATATAAATATATTTAATACTATTAAAAACCATAAAATGAAAAAATGACAAATACAAAATCTTAAATGATTTAATTTTTGAATTGATGATTTATCTGAATATATGCATTTATGAAATTTTTATAATTTATATAGATGAAATAGTGATTTAAGAAGAATTATAGATGAAAAAACAAAAAATATATCTAAAAATTGATATAATTTTATAAATTCCAATTGAGAAAAAACTATAGATTTTAGTAATCAACTAATTTATAATAAAAATGAAACATTACAAGAATTTATTACAAGAATTATACAAGAATTAGATATTTTTTGAAATTGTTTTATAGAAAAGATTAAAAATCATAATTGACAAGTTGTAAGTTTTGATATATTAGATGCAAGAACTATGACAATTATGTGAACAACTAATTGAGATGTTATTTGATATAAACAAACAATATGAACTAATATAATAGAATTTTGATCTGATGATATAATACATATAAAAGATAATGTAGATCTTGACAACCCATTTTTTTGAATATCTAAAATGGAAAGTATATTAGCAGAAATTTTATGAGATAAAGAAGCATCTAAATCTAATTATTCATTTTTCAAAAATAATGGGATTCCTTCTCAACTAATAATTTTGGAAGATGAACAAAAAGATGATAGTGAAATTTGAGAAGATGAAGATGATACATATATTGATGAGGTTCAATTATTAACAAATGAACTTCAAAAATCATTTTCTGGTTGAAATAATGCTCATAAATTTTTAATAGCAAATAAAATTAAAGACATTAAACAAGTTTGAACTTCTAATAAAGATATGGAATATTTAGAATATAGAAAATTCACAACTGAAAGATTATGTGCTTTAATGGGTGTCCCTAAAATAGTTTTAAATTATTCTGATTGAATAAATTATAATAATAGTAAAGATCAATTTTATCAATTTTATGACTGAACAATTCTACCTTTACAAAGAAAGATTGAATGAATAATAAATTTATTATTAAATTCATTATGATATGAAGGTTATAGTTTTATATTTATTAAAAATAGTAAAACTGATCAAGAAAAAATTGATTTTATTACAAAATGAATAAATAATTGATTATTTACATTAAATGAATGAAGAAAATTATTAGATCTTGAAGAATTTGATGATGAAAATGCTAACAAATTAGTTATAAATAAGAATTTAATATTATTAGATGATATAGATACTAATAGTATTAACCCTACTACTAATAAAAATAATAATGAATAATAAACAAAAAATTATAGATTTAGAAAAAAAATTAAGTGTTAAATTATCAAAACAATTATGAAAAAATAAAAAAGAATTAGAAAATATATTAAAACAAATAAATATAAGTATATATAAAAATAATAAAGAGATAATAGACCATATAATTTTATTAAATGATAATAACAATATAAAAATAGTTGATTTATTAGTATCATTTATATGAACAGTTATAAAATTATGATTTTATAACAATAAAAAAATATTAAAAGAATATTCTAATTGATTAAAAATTGATCTAAATGATAGTATTTCACTTGCTTGAAAATATTTAAAAAGATTAAAAAATATTCATTTATCTGATTATAAATGAAGTATTAGTAATACTACAAATAAAAGAATTAAAAAACTATTATATAAATGATTAAAAGAGTGAATGAGTTATACAGAAATAGCAAAAAATATAAATAAGTTAGATTGATTAGTTTTTAGTAAAGCAAGGTGAGAAATTATTGCAATTACTGAAATTTGAAGAGCTTATGAATATTGAAATTGAATAGTAGTTAAAGAAATTAAAAAAAAGCATAATATAAAATTTGAAAAAAAAGCATTAACAGCTGAGGATAATAAAGTAAGACCAGAACATGTTCAAAATTGACTTGATTGATGGATTAAAGAAACAGATGAATTTTCTTGAACACATACTAAATATGCAAATACTTGATTTAGATGTAGATGTACTACTTTATATAGACCTATAAAAAATAATAAAAAATAGTAAAAAACTTGAAAAAAAAATATATATTACTATATATAATATATATTTAAATATTAAATATTAAATAAAAAAATATGAATAATAAAACTTTATACTTTCAAACTAAAAAATTTGAACAAAAAAATATAAAAGAATTAGATAATTGAGATATAGAAATAACATGATATGCTTCTACTAAAAAACTTGATAGTTATAATGATGTAGTAGAACCTACTGCATTTGAAAAATATTTTGATACATTTAAGAGAAATCCTATTTTACTATTAGGACATAATCAGGACAAAGCTATTTGAACTGTTATAGAAGCAAAAGTAGATAGTAAAGGATTAAAAATAAAAGCAATTATCAAAAATGATGAAGATTGAATTAAATGAAAAGTATTAAATTGAACAGTTAAATGATTTTCTATATGATATTTACCAAGAAAGGTTAAGTATGAAGAAACAGAAGTAGATGGTAAATTACAAATTATAAGAAGACTTATAGAAGTAGAATTAAAAGAAATAAGTATTGTTTCTGTTCCAGCTAACCCTTATTCTTTATTTCAATCTGCAAAAGAGTATTTTGCAGAATTAAAAAATATGACATTTTCAAAATTAGAAGTAAAATGAGAAGATTGAACAGAAACAGAAGTAAGTTTTGATAATATAAGTGATGATGATTTAATAGAAGCATTACAATATATAAAAAATAAAGAGAATAAAGAAAAAATAAAAGAAAATGATGAAGTAGAAACATTAGATGAAATTGATGAAGCTATAAATGAAGATATAGAAGAAAATGATAAAGAAATAGAAGATGAAAATATTGAAAATGAAATAACTAATAAGGATAATAAAAATGATTGAATTGTAATAACAAAAGATGTTTTAAAAGCTTTAATAAAAGAAATTAAAGAAGCAAAAACAGAAATAAAAATATTAAAAAGTAATGTAAATTCAATTTGAATAAAAAAATGATTATCTTTTAAAACTACTAAACAAGTAGAAATAAAAAAAAATAATACAATAAAATGAAGTGATTTTATATCACAAACATTAGTATAAGTTAAAGTTTATCTTAGATTATTTTTGAAATAAAAAAGCTGGAATGCTTTTTCTACTTAACTTATTAAGTAGTAAAATAACTACAAAAAAACTAATAAATATAATTTATAATATAAAAAAATAAAAAATGGCAAAAGAAATTAAAAATGCTGCTGATTTAGAAGCAGAAATAAAAGATCTATTTGTAGATGAAGTAAAAGAAGATAAAGAAGTTGAAGTAAAAGAAGATAAAGAAGTTGAAGTAAAAGATGCTGTATTAGAAGTAAAAGCTGATGAAGCAATGAATACTAATACAGAAGCTGCTGCTACAACTCAAGTAGAATATTCTAATACTTTAATAGAAAAATTTGATGCTTTTGATAAAGTTGATGGATTAGGTAAAACTTATTCAATGGCTGCACAAGTTCAAAAAATTCCTCACAATATAGGTTGATTAAAATTCTATAAGAATTTAGAAAATAGAGATGTTCCTGGATTTGATGCTAAAACATCAAAAAGTGGTTATGTTGATATCGAATTAGTTGCAAGAAAAATATCTACTTCTGTATATTTAACAAGAGAATTTGTTGAAAGTGCAAGATTTAATGTAGAAAAAGATGTAATGAATGATATTGCTAAAGGTTTAGTAAATACTGCATCTGACGTAATTATAAATGGTGATACTGCAACTGATACTACTAATGTAAATAGTACAGGTGTTGCTCCAACTGGTGATGAAGCATATTTAAATGCTGATGGACTTAGAAAATCAGCAATTGCAAATAATACTTTAATAGATGGTTGAGTAATTGATTTCAAAAAAATATTAGCTGCAAAAGCTAAATTAAGAGATAAAGGTTTAAATCCACAAGATTTAACTCTAATTTGTGATATAGATACATATTCTAAATTATTAGAAATGCCTGAATTCACAACTGTTGAAAAATTTGGAACTGAAGCTGTTGTAAAATCTGGTGTATTAGGTAGAATAGCAGGTATGAATGTAAAAGTTTCTGATATTCCTTTAACAAATGCAGATGGTGTTGTTGATGCATCTGATCCTTCTCAAAATACAAAAGGAACATTGTTAATAGTTAATAATAATGGTATATTAAAAGGTTTATATTCTAATACTATTATTAAAACTCAATATCTTGCAAGAAAAGATCAATATGAAACTGTTTGTCATGCTAATTTAGCAATAACAATTTTAGCTGGTTTTGTAGCTGGTATAAAAAATATTGATTTATCATAATTTTATATATAAATCCAATAGGAAAGAATAATTCTTTCTTATTGATTTGTATATAAATACAAAAATTTATAAATAATTTTAATAAAAATGGCACAAAAAACTGTACAAGAAAAAATAAATGATTTAAGAATTCCAGTAGTTGCTGATAGAGATGTAACTATTAGATTAACAAAATTTGCAAAAGAACAAACTAATTGTAAAAAAGGAAAAGTTTATAAAACAGATATTTATAATATAGAATTTTTATTTAAAAATTGATTTATACCTTTTGAAGAAGCTATTAAGAAAGAAACTAAAAAAACTAAAACTAAAAATAAAGAGGTTGAAATAAAAGATAATAAATAATATTAACTAAAAAAAATATGAGTTATATAACAAAAGAAGAATATAAATCTTTTTATAATATAACAGATGACTCTCAAAATGATTTAATAGATGCAAAAATAATTCAAGCTGAAAATTTAATAAATGATAGATTAAATATAGATACTTTTAATATACATAATAAAACTTATAAACAACCTTTTGCCCAAGATTGATTTTATAAGTTTAAGTATATTAAAATAAATGATATATTAAAAATAAATAATTTAGATAAAAATGAAAATATTGAACAATTTAATTATTCTATTAAAATAAAAAATAATGATTTTTATAATGAGGTAATGACTTTTAATTTAGAATTTTGATATACAGAAATACCTTATTTAGTAAAAGAGGTAATGTATAAAATAGTAAATTTTCTAATTTCAAGTCAAAATCAAACAACTGTTGCTTGATTTGATACAGAAAATATAAAATCATTTAAACAAGGAGATTTATCTGTTACATTAAAAGATTGAACAAGTTGAAATACATGATCTTATAGTTTTTATCTTACTAAAAATTTAGAAGATGAAATTAAAAGATTATATAAATTCATTTGAAAAGAAAGATCTAAAATATATCATAATTAAAAACTGATGATTCCTGTAAAAAATTTGACTATAAAAATATATAGAAGTGTTGAAAATAATGAAATAACAACATATGAAGAAATTAAAAATAATATTGATTGTTTTATATATCA
>Ga0256829_1000782_pt1 | contig 28939 bp, 26 predicted proteins | sample 131447metaG_FD_185979 | JGI IMG/M metagenome (GOLD analysis project Ga0256829, IMG submission 185979) | Hydrothermal vent microbial communities from Lau Basin, Pacific Ocean - 131-447 | ecosystem: Environmental > Aquatic > Marine > Hydrothermal vents | place: Pacific Ocean: Lau Basin | collected... | reverse complement strand
TTTAGAGCCTTGGATTTACTTTTATATCATTAAGACTTACAAAATAATTGTGATTGTATGCTTCTACACCATATCTTCCTATCATGGCGGCATTGTCCGAGCAATACTTAAGTTTAGACAGTTCAAGCTCCAGGCCAAACTCTCCTGTAAGCATTAATATCTTTGCTCTTAAATATTCATTTGCACTTGCTCCGCCTACTATTGAGAAGATGCCATTTTGCTCTTTTATACCATTTGCTTCTTTTTTTAAGATATTTTTTAATTTGTGCAATAGATGAGCGGTTGCTGTTTTTTGAAAAGAAGCACAGATATCTTGTTTGTCCTGCTTGCTCATATCACCTAAGGATTCCACAGCGAGTCTAACTTGATTTTTAAGTCCAGAGTAGCTAAAAGCTATCTTGTTTGAATTATAAAGAGGAGTGGTAAAACCAAATCTATCTTCATCTCCTTTTTTGGCATACTCTTCTACTATAGGACCTCCTGGATATCCAAGCCCCAACATCTTGGCTACTTTATCAAAACTCTCACCAAAGCTGTCATCAAGAGTTGTAGCTAAAATCTTATAATTGAAAAAATCATTTACTTTTAAAACTTGAGTATGCCCTCCTGATACCAAAAGTGCAAGCATTGGAAACATACCCTCTTTTTCAATAAATAAAGAAGAGATATGTCCCTTTAAGTGATTTACCGCGATCAGTGGTATATTAAGAGCTATACTTAAAGCTTTTGCCATAGTAACTCCCTCAACCAAAGTAACAGAAAGCCCCGGTTCATTCGTAACTGCTACTGCTTTAATGCTGTCAAAATATATCCTGCACTCTTCAAGGATTTTAGGAAGAGCTACTGCGTGAAGCCTGGCTGCAAGTTCAGGCACAACGCCACCATAAAAGGAGTGTTCTTTTTCTTGGGATATTTTTTTATGGAATATTAACTTTTTGGAGCTTATCTCGGTAACGGCGATAGAGCTATCATCGCAACTGCTTTCTATACTTAAAAGCATTTAATTTTTTCCTAATGATTTATTTGCATACTCTCTGACTTCTTTGTCAATATCAAAAATATCTTCAAATCTGTCCAACTTAATATCTCTAAATTTTTCAAAAGATTTCAAAACTATTTTTGCGATATCTAAAAATCCTATCTTGCCACATAAAAACTTTTCAACAGCTATCTCATTTGCTGCATTTACTATAACTCCGGTATCAGGGTGAGCCAACACTTCATCTTTTATCTGCCAGATGGGGTATCTTTTTGTCTGTATTTTTTTAAAATTTATATTTCCTATTTCCGAAAGATTTATATTCGGCAATACTCTTTTTTTTACATTATCACCCAAAAGAGCATAAGCAATAGGCAGCTTCATATCGGTTCCTGCAAAATGAGCCGTTGTGCTTCCGTCTTCAAAATCAATTAATGCATGGATTATAGACTTTTTTTCTATGAGAGCAGATAAATTATTTATACCAAAAAGCCATTTTGCTTCCAAAAGCTCAAACAGTTTATTTGTCATAGTAGCACTGTCGATACTTATCTTTTTTCCCATATTCCAGTTTGGATGTTTTAAAGCATCTTTTGCTTTCATGTCTTTAATGGTATCTATATCAACATCTCTAAAAGGACCACCGCTGGCTGTTATAGTTATCTTGTCAATACTTCTCTTGTTCATCAAATACCAAATGGCAAAATGCTCGCTGTCAATGGGAACAATTTTTGAAATATCTGTGAATTTTCCGGCAACGACCAAACTTTCTTTATTGGCAAGAGCTAGTTTTTTACCGCATCTTATAGTCTCCATAGTCGGTCTAAGCCCTAAAAACCCCACCAACGCATTGACAACCAAAGTGCTTTTAGACAGATTTATAACTTCAAGTATTCCATTCATCCCAAAAAGTACATTTTTATGTTCAACCATTGGGATTAATTCTTTTTTAGATATCACAACATATTTAGGATGAAATTCTTTGATTTGTTCATTTAGCAACTGTACATTTTCACCAGCACACAAAACTTCTATTTGAAGATGAAACTCTCTTGCTATATTTAAAACATTTATACCTATAGAACCAGTGCTTCCAAGTACAACCACCTAAGCCAAACCTCTTAAAAGTATGACCATAACAACTCCCGCAAAAAGATATCCATCAACCCTGTCAAGCACGCCACCATGCCCTGGCAGTACACTGCCGCTGTCTTTAACTCCGGCCTCTCTTTTTAAATAACTCTCAAAAAGATCACCATAAACCGAAGATAGTGCAGTAAAAAATGAGATAAACAAAGCAAGCCAAAAACCTACAAAATTCAACCCATAAACAACACCAACCAATGTAGCTATGAATACTCCTGCGATCACTCCCTCAACTGTTTTATTGGGTGAAATAGAAGAAAACTTTATATTTCCTATACTTTTACCTACAAAATATGCTCCCATATCAGTACAAACTACGACAAAAACAAGCCACATAAGTATCCCCATGCCAAAGTCATGGTACAAGGAGAGTATAAATAAAAATGGAGTTACAGGATACAAAAACGGAAAAAGTAGTTTAAAATTGACTTTTTGCTCATAAAGCATAATGGAGATAACTATTATAAGTGTTAAAAAAGAGAGATCATCGGGGTTTGGATAAAAAAATGCCACAATCCATATCAATAAAACAAACGAATAAATAATATTGCTTTCAATCTTAAAAAGCTTGATACTCTCATGAGTAGCAAAAAGGTATCCTGCACCCAAAAATAGCCAGGTTATAAAAAAGTTGTCTATAAAAGCCACCAATGCCACAACAGCGATTAGAAGCAAACCGGTTATGTATCTGTTTTTATTTTTTAAATTCATAATATTTTTCCGTTAAATTTTTAGTGATTATATCACATTTTTGATTATACTTTTATGTCTAAGTGGTATGGAGTGTTTTCCTGTTTGCTTTTTATCTCTTTTTCTATTTTATTCTTTGTAAAATTTGTCTCTTTTTCTTTTTCACCACTATTTTCATCGCTCTTTTCTTTTTCATGCTCTTTGTCAGGGTCTATTTTATATATCTCTTCAGCCTCTTTTACTTCACCTACTTCTTTATCTTTTTCATTGAGCAATTTGGCTGCCACTACATTTTGCAAATCAAATTTGTTTTGAAAATCGATTTGTTTGGATGCTGGTATTTGCATATTTTGATTTGCAAATATAACACCGCCCAATGACGAGATAGCCACGACTACTCCTTTTAGTTTTTTATTTTTATCGTATCATAGTTGACATAATTTACTTTTGCGTCCTTTATAACTTTCACATTTCTTCTCTTGGTAAAATCGACCAAAAAACTATTTTCTTGAGTAGTACTGAACTTTACACACAGTTTCGCTCCAAACTCAACCACATTTTCCGGTATCTCTTTTTTATCACTTCTTATTATAACATGAGTTGAGGGGATATCCTTTAAGTGCATCCATAAATCACTCATTTTTGCATTTTTTAAAAGATAGGCATTGGCTTTTTCGTTTTTTCCAAGGCTTATTTTATAACCTTCATAATAAAAATTCTCTACTGAGTCATACCTTTTCTCTTTTTTACCGGCTTGTTTTTTTCTTGGGAAGTAGAGATTTAGCTCATCAATACTTTGAGCATTTTTTATAATATTTTTTAAACTCTCTAAATATTTGATTTTTGAATTTAAATTTTCTTTTTCTATATGGATATGTATTGATTTTTGTTTTAACTTTTTAGAAAGAGCAAAAAGAGTATTTGCTGCCTCAGCAGGTGTTCTTGCTTCTTTTGGAAAAATGATTTTGACCCTTTTCCCTTCAAAATCCAAAAGCTCAACCTCTTTTTGATAATTCTTCAAGTTATGTATGTTTGAGAGTATCAGTTTTGCCTCTTTTTGATATATTTTAGCTTTGTCTGATAATTGTTCAGGCTTTAAAAGAGTACTTTTAATCTTTATTAATTTTTCTATTTTTTTTTGGGTTGCGATAAGTTTTTGATTTTTTATCTGGATTAATCTTTTTTTCTCTTTTAAAGAGTATGATTCATACAGGTATTTATCTATATCATCAATCAAAACATCTTCTTCTTTATGCTCAATCGGAGGCAAAATAGGAAGTTTAAGCCCACATTGTATCTCTCTGTAAGAAACACTTTTATCTATATGCCTTAAAGCTTCCGTTATCACCAAATCTTCATCCGTGATAATTATATTTGTATGTCGCCCGGTAAACTCAAATTGCAAAAACGAGCGTGTCGCCTTATAACTTTTTTTTAAAAACAATTCAAATCTTATGATTTTATTGCCATCAAGAAGTTCTATATTTGATATCAAAGCACCATTGCATCTTTTTTTCAAAACAACATCAAAAGGAGCATTATATATCTTGGAAACTTTGTAACTCTCTTTTTTAAATATATAAGAGTTACCCTTTGTCATGTCAAAAAATATCACATTGTTTCTATCAAATACTATTTTCAAAACGGTATCATCCACTCTAAAAATCGAATCAATTTTTTTGTAATTTTTAATATAATTTACTATATGCTTTAATTCTACTCTTTTCACGGCTACCCTTATGACTGTATCGGCAAGGCAATATAAAAGCAACTCCCAACACTGTTGCTTTCCCAGTATAGCCTGCCTCCAAGATGTTTATTGACTATGATAATAGACATGTAAAGTCCCAAGCCTGTTCCATTTTTAGATTTTGTTGTTACATACGGCTGACCCAATTTATCTTTTACCAAAGGGTCTATTCCCCCTGCGTTATCACAAACACCTGTGATAACCTCATCTTTTTGTATTGATACTGTTATGCGAATACTTCCATTGGATATATTTTTCTCTTTTATGGCATCTTTTGCGTTATTTATAAGATTTAACAAAACTTGAATAAACTGATTTATATGAGTTGAAATATTGATATTTATTTTTTTTGGTATTTCCAGTGTTATGGAATAATCTTCAAGTGATTTTTGAACCAAGCTTGTCAGCTTTTCAAAAACTTCTCCAAGAGGCAAGGTTTCCTTAACTTTATCAGGCTTAAAAAAATCTCTAAAATCATCTATTGTATTTGAGAGATATTTTGTTTGTTCGTCCAGTGTAGCCATCGACTGCTTTAAAAACTTGTGTGTTATATCTTCGCCCAAATCCATTTGTGCTTGAATGCTGTTTGAGACCATGGAAATTACGCTAAGAGGCTGTCTCCATTGATGAGCTATCATAGCAAGCATATCACCCATAGCTGCCTGACGGGATTGTGCCATCATAAGTTCATCTTTGTTTTGAATATCGGTAATATCAATGATAGCTATAATATAAAGATTTTTATTATCGGTATTTGTATTATAAAGTATTTCAAAGTTAAAAATTCCCACTCTTTTTTCACCTGTTTTTGTAACAAAAGTTCTCTGCAATATATCTTTGGAAATTTGTTTTTTATAAGACTCTTTTAGCTGTTTTATAGATTTTGCACTCTCTAATGCAAAAAGTTTATCTATCATTATATCCATAGTTGAAATTTCTCTTTGAGAAAAACCGATAGTTTTTTCAAAAACTTTATTTGTCAATATAATTTCACCGTTTTCATTGTACATCATGATTGGAATAGGTGTAAATGCTATAATCTTTTTAAATTTATCTTTTTCTGCCTCTAATTGGTACATTAAAAGTTTTATCTGAGAAATATCACGAATAATCTTTAAAAAATACATGGGCTTATTTATCTCATTTCTTAAAATTACAACAGCAAGGCTAACCCAGACAATATTACCGTTTTTGTGAATATACCTTTTTTCTATATGATAACTGCTTTTCTTTCCACTTAAAAGTTCTTTTTTAAGAATTCTATCTGTATTGAGATCATCTTTATATGTTATTTTTGATACGGATATATTTTTAAACTCCTTTTTTGTATAACCTAAAAGTTTTGTGAGATATTCATTTGTGTCTATCCACCTGTCATCAAATGTTGCATGGGCTATACCTATATCAGCTTCTTCAAAAGTAAGTTTATATATATTTTCTTGGTTAAAAAGTTTTTGAGAAAGTTCTTTTTCTTTTGTAATATCAATGCCTGAAGTGATAAGCCCTGTGATGTTGCCTTGTGTATCTTTTATGAAGTTGTTTGTCCAAGCAACGATATGCTTATGCCCTTTTTTATCCACAATGGCATTTTCATAATGCGAAACTATCGGTGTTTGCCCACCTACAACGGAATCAAAAACACTTTTTATCTCAGAATGGATTTCTTTAGGGATAAAATTATCTATAAAATTTTTTCCTTTGGCATCACTTCTTTTTATCTTCAAAAGTCTGCATCCCTCTTTGTTTATCATGTCTATATTGCCGTTTGGATCAAGAATCATCACTATAGTCCCTGTAATGTTCATATAAAGTTCGCCCATATAATGTTCTCGTTCTAATTCATTTTTCAGTTTATTTTGCTCTGTGATATCACAAAAAGAAAGCACAACGCCTGTAACTTTTTTATCTTCGATGATAGGGCTTTGAGATACTTCTACTTCTATAGCGACTCCATCTTTTCTCCAAAATAAATCTTCAGTACGAATAGACTTTCCTTCGATAAGGTGATTGTGCAAAGAACACTTTTCAAAAGGATACAAACTGCCATCAACCTTACTATGATGCCAAATCTTATGTGCATTTTCTCCAATAAGTTCATCTTTTGAGAATCCAAGTATTTTTAAAGCTGCGTCATTTACAAAAGTATGATTTCCGTTTATATCCAGCCCTATTATGCCATCGTGAGTTGAATTTAAAATCAATAAAAGCTGTTGTTGTAAAACTTGCTTTGCTCTAATAGATAAATGTAACTCTTCATTTGAAGTTTGTAACTCTTCGTTTGAAGTCTCAAGCTCTTCGTTCGAGCTTTGTAATTCTTCGTTCGAGCTTTGTAATTCTTCGTTTAAAAGTTGCATATTTTCTTTATTTATTGTCAATTCGTCCAATAATGAATGATTTTCTTCTTGCATTTGTGTGATTTGAGTGGTTAGGTTTTGTATCACGATTGATTCATTTGGCAAAAATAAATTTTTGGTATCAAACTGCAAATCTTTTATATCTATTTGCTGAAAATATAAAAGTAGCATAGAAATAGAATTCTTTGTACTGTAAGGATAAGCTAAAATTCTTACAAATATTTTATCACCCTTATGAAGTGATATTTCTATAAATTTACTGGTTTGAATTCTTTTTGATGAAAAAGCAAGTTTCGAGACTCTTTTTACATCATAACGAAGAGTCTCATTCATATTATCTAATAAATTTAGAGTTACAAATCCATCCGGTATTCTCAGAAAAGGAAGTTTGCCTTTTTTGTATATTATTGACATATTCTTGTCTACAATTATGCAATCAGTTGAAAAAAAGTTAAAAATTGCGTCTGATATTCGCTCTTGTATGCTTATTTCTTTTGCCTCTTGTTTTTCTTTTGAAGAACTGTCTTCTTTATTTGCCAAATGTTTTAAAAAATATGAAGAAGAGATAGTTGGAGGATTTTTTAATCTCTCTTTTATATATATTTTATATTCAGAATTAAGAGGTATAAAATATTTCATACTGACAAAAGGTGATTCGGATGAACCTAAAAACAGTATACCGTTTTCTTTTAAAACATAATGAAGCAATGCAAAGACTTCTTCCTGAGTTGAAGAAAGTACATAAATAAGAAAATTTCTACAACTTAAAAGGTCTTGGTTTACAAAGGGTGGATCACTCAATATATTGTGATGAGTAAAAACAATCTGTTTTCTTATAAATTCTAAAACTTTATATCCGCTTTCTGTTTTTTGAAAATAATCATCAAGCATCTTTTTATCCATATCACGCAGGGATTCATCCGGATAAATTGCATCTCTGGCTACATTAAGAGCTTTATCGTCAATATCGGTGGCAAATATATGTATATTAAATTTTTTATGTAACTTTTTACTTATTTTATCTATCAAAATAGCCAATGAATACGCTTCTTCTCCGGTTGAACAAGCTATCGACCATACTCTCAATGCATAATTCTCAGGCTTTGTTTGCAAATATTTATACAACTCATTGCCCAATGCCAAAAATGCTTTATTGTCTCTAAAAAATGATGTAACTCCTATCAAAATATTTTGGTATAAAAAATATAATTCATCAGGATTATTCTTTAAAAACAAAACATAATCTTTTGTTGTCTGAAGATGAACTGTCTTCATTCTATTGTTAATACGCCGCAAAATAGTTTCATTTTTATATTTACTTATATCAAGATTTTCTTTTTCTATCAGCATATTGCGGATAGATTTAAGTGCTTTTGTAGCATCGTCTGAAGAATCATTTTTGGATGCTCGTATAATAGCATCAAGATGAGCGGCAATCTTTTCAACATGCAATATATAATCAATATTTTGTGTATCAATGGCGTTTTGAGGCATACTTTTGTATAATGCTTCATCTGGAGTTTGTGCTATCGTTACGCCTTTGTATTGTTTGGTCTTTTTGATACCTTCTGTGCCATCTCGCCCGGCACCACTTAAAATAATCGCAATAAAATCTTTTCCTTTGTATTTAGCCATAGATTCAAATGCTTTATCTATAGACGGAGTAGCCTGAACAGGATGTAAAGATACTTTTTCAAGTTCTAATTGTCCATTTTTTATCACCATATCAAATCCGGCAGGAATGACATATATATTATTTGGCAGAAACCGACACTTCTGTTTCGCTTCTGAAACCATCATAGAGGTATAATTAGATAATATATACCCTAAAGAACTTTTTTTATCAGGATTTAAGTGTTGTAATATTATATAAGTATAGCCTTTATCTTCTGGGAGTGTTGGTATCAGCTTTTCCAAAGCTAAAAGTCCGCCTGCGCTAGTTCCAATTCCAATATAAACTGAATTTTTCATTTTTCCCTTCTGCTGTTAGGATAGATTATTCTATCATAATTAGCTAAAAAGTCATATTATGATACAATATTTGATAGAAAATTTAACAAAGCTGGTAGCACTATGATAGATTTAAAATCTTTAAAGAGTATGAGTAAAAACTTTAAAGTTCTGTATGTTGAGGATGATTTATCCATACAAGCCACGATGTCTGATTATTTAGAAAAGTTTTTTAAACATGTTGTTCAAGCAAATGATGCAATATCGGCAATAGCACTGTATAAAAAAGAAAAGTTTGATATTGTTATAACTGACTTATCTATGCCAAACATGAATGGTCTTGATATGATAGAGCAGATAAAAAAGATTAATGAAGACCAAGCAATACTTATAACTTCAGCCCACAGTGAAACAAAATATATGATAAATGCTATCAAGCTTGGTATTGACGGCTACATCATAAAACCTTTTGATTATGAACAGTTAAATTATGAATTGTTTAAGGTGGTAAATAAACTAAATAAATTTATAGAAAATAAGAATTATAAAAAATACCTCAAAAGAATGGTTGAACAAAAAACAGCGGAATTAAGCAGTATAATACATTTTCAAAAATACAATTATGAAAAAACACTTCTTGCAATGGTGGAAATGATAGAAGACAGAGACACTTATACGGCCGGTCACAGTAAAAGAGTAGCAAATTATAGCAAAATGATAGCCAAAGAGATGGGTTACACTAAAGATAAGTATGAAAGGTTGTATCAAGCGGCCATATTACATGACATTGGCAAAATAGCTACGCCCGATGTGATACTCTTAAAGCCAAAAAGCTTAAATGAGATAGAATATAAGCTTATAAAAGAGCATGTTGAAGTTGGGTACAGGCTGCTTACTCATATACCAATATTTAAAGATTTGGCTGAGATTGTCCATTTTCACCACGAAAGATATGACGGCAAGGGTTATCCAAGAGGCTTAAGAGGCGAGGAAATACCGTCATTGGCAAGAATTTTAATAGTCGCTGATGCTTTTGATGCCATGACTACAAACAGAATATACAAAGGGAGAAAAACACTTTCTCAAGCTTTAAGAGAACTCAAAAAGTATGAGTCTGTTCAGTTTCATCCTGAAGTTGTTGAGATTGCGTTAAAAGTTTTAAAAGATATCCATATAGATAAAAATATCAACCAGCTTCCTCGTACCGATCTTGAAAAAGAGAGGTTTGCCTACTTCTACAAAGATATGCTTTGTGATGTTTACAATCAAAACTATCTGGATTTGGTTTTATCAGACAATAGTGAGAATTTGGATTTTAAATATGCTTATATACTATCTTTGAAAAAATTTACCGAATACAATCAAAAATATGGATGGATAACTGGAGATAAAACTTTAAAAAATATAGCCAAACAGCTAAAAAGTCAGTTAAAGAATGTTTATCTGTTTAGAGTTTTTGGTGATGATTTTATATTATTGAGCAAAGAGATATTTACAGTAAAGGATATTTATGAAATATTAAAAGACATAATAGATGACAAGCTAGAATATCATTTTAAAATGCTAAGTATAAGTGATTTAAAATCTAAAAATATAAACTAATCTTACCCTCATTTTACAAAAATTGTGTTATTATAACAGCTACATTGCAAATAAGACATAAAATAGGCGGTGCATCGTGTCACAGGAATTACTACTTTCAGGCTCAATAATTTTTTTACTTGCTGTTTTAATACCTATCATGTTCTTAAAAACAAGAAAGTTAGGTCCCACAAATAAAAAAATAAAAAATAAAAATCTTACTTATGAAAGCGGGGTTTCTTACCCAGTAGGCGATATAGGCAACAGGCATAATGTCAGATTTTATCTTGTTGCAATATTATTTATAATTTTTGATGTAGAAATCATCTTTCTTTTTCCTTGGGCGGTTAATGTTAGAGAACTCGGTAGCTTCGGTCTTATTGAAATGTTTTTATTTTTAACCCTTCTTTTTGCTGGACTTATTTATGTATATATGAAAAAGGCTTTAAAATGGCAGTAGGAGCAGAAGCGATATTTGGTGACTCAGTTGTTACTACAAGGCTTGATGAAGCTATCAACTGGGCAAGAGAATCTTCAATGTGGCCCTATATCTTCGGAACTGCATGTTGTGCAATAGAGTTTATGAGTGTAGCTTCTTCAAAATATGATATATCAAGATTTGGTGCTGAGGTTGTAAGATTTGTCCCAAAACAAGCAGATCTTATGATAGTTGCTGGTACCATAACTTACAAACAGGCACCTGTTTTAAAGATGATATATGACCAGATTTGTGAGCCTAAGTGGGTTATTAGCATGGGAGCATGTGCTTGTAGTGGTGGTTTTTATGATAATTATACAACGATGCAGGGGATTGATCAAATAATCCCGGTTGATATATATCTTGCCGGCTGTCCTCCAAGACCCGAAGCCATACTTGACGGGCTTATGGCTGTACAAAAGATGAGTAAAAACGAATCTATTTTAAAAGATAGAGTAAAAAACTTCAAAGGCTTACTTGATGATCCAAAAATTTGAGGATTATTTTCAAAATAAATTTCAAAAAGAAAAAGATATATATGTCTTTTCTCAAGACAATATAAAAAGTGCTATTAAGTATGCAAAAGATGAGCTTTTATATACTTTTTTTGTTGATTTAAGTGTTGTTGATTATTTAAATTATATTGAAAAAAAGTCATCTCGTTTTGCAATAGTTTATATACTAAGAAGCAGTGATTTTCTTGATACTATCATACTAAAAAGTTATCTTGATGACAATAACCCCCAAATAGAGAGTATTTGTTCTATTTTTGACGGGGCAAATTGGGCAGAAAGAGAAGCTTATGACCAATACGGCATAACTTTTGCCGGGCATCCAAATTTAAAAAGAATATTAAATCATAAAAACTTTATAGGATACCCTTTAAGAAAAGATTATCCTACTACAAAAAGACAACTTTGTCTTGATACCGATGACTTGATGGATGAAATGAGTAAAAAACTAAGATACAGAGGGTATGACGAACAAGAAGATTTGACTTTTTTAAACTTGGGTCCGGCTCATCCTGCAAGCCATGGGACTATAAGAACTTTTGTTGCTTTAAAAGATGAAAAGATTATAACCGCAGTAAGTGAGATAGGCTATCTCCATAGAGGTTTTGAGAAGTCATGCGAAAATCATAAATACAATCAAATCATACCTTATACCGACAGGCTCAACTACTGCTCGGCTATACTTAATAATATAGCTTTTACCGATTCGGTTGAGAAAATTCTTGATATACAGATACCGGATCGTGCAAAGTTTATAAGGGTTATCATAGGTGAGCTATCTCGTATCATAGATCATCTTGTCTGCCTTGCAGCGGCTTTGGTGGATATGGGTGCACTTACAAATTACTGGTATTTATATAATCCAAGAGAAAGTGTTTATGATTTACTATCAAAGCTAACAGGAGCGAGGCTTACAAATGCTTATATGAGAATTGGCGGAGTAAAAGGGGATTTATATGATGGTTTTAACGATGACTTGGAATTTTGCCTAAAAGATATCTCCAAAGGAGTAAGCGACTCTTTAAAACTGATAGAGCATAACAGAATATTTTTAGATAGAGCCCAAAATGTAGGTATTATAAGTGCAGAAGACGCCATAAGCAGTGGTTGGAGTGGTCCAAATCTAAGAGCTTGCGGTATTGCTTATGATTTGAGAGTTATTAAGCCATATTACTACTATGATACATTTGATTTTGAGATACCAGTTGGAAGTGTCGGCGATGTTTATGATAGATTGATGGTGAGATTTGAAGAGATAAATCAAAGCATTTCTATCATAAGGCAAGCAGTAAACAAGCTCCCTATTGGCGATATATCGGTAAATGATAAAAGAGTTTTTTTGCCAAAAAAAGATAATGTTTATCATAACATTGAGGGGCTTATGAACCAATTCAAACTGATTTATGAGGGGATAAAAGTTCCAAAAGGTGAGTATTACAGTGCCATAGAGGCTACAAATGGAGAGCTTGGTTTTTATATAGTAAGTGACGGGAGCGGGACGCCATATAAGGTAAAAGTCAGACCACCTTGTTTTTACTCTATGAGTGCATTTCCTGATATCATCGAAGAATATATGATTGCAGATGCCGTTATAACTTTAAGCAGTTTAAATATTATTGCCGGAGAACTTGATAGATGAGCGAATTTAAATTTGATGAAGAAAATGAAAAAAAATTTCAAAAATTGATACAAAAGTATCCCAAAATCAACTCTTTGACACTTCCATCTCTCTGGCTCGTTCAAGAACAAGAGGGATGGATAAGTTTGGATGCTATGAAGTATTTGGCAAGCAGACTTGAAAAAAGTGCAGCAGATATTTATTCTATAGCAACTTTTTATACCATGTTTAAGTTAAAACCAATCGGAAAGTATCATATATGTATTTGTAAAACCGCAAGTTGCAAACTTTGTGGCAGTGAAAATATAAAAGAAAAGTTGGAGCAAAAATTAGGTATAAAATTTGGAGAAACTACAAAAGACGGTAAGTTCACAATAGAAGAAGTTGAATGTCTTGGGGCTTGTGCAGATGCTCCCGTTATGAGCTTGAATGATAAATATATAGGACAATTAACCATAGAAAAAATAGAAAAAATTATAAATGAGTTAGAGTAATGATAGTAAAAATTGAAAGTAAATTTTTTGATGTTGAAAATTCATATAAAATTGATATTGCCATAAAAAATGGTAGATACTCTTCTTTGAATAAAATCTTTGAAATGTCGCCTGAGAGTTTAGTGGAAAAAGTTGACAAAAGCGGACTAAGAGGGAAAGGTGGCGGTGGCGCGCCTGCCGGGAAAAAATGGCAGCTTATGCAAGGGTATGATGACAGGCCTAAATACCTTGCTGTAAATGCAGATGAGAGCGAACCTGGAACTTTTAAAGACAGACAGATAATGCAAAAAGATCCTCATTTGCTGATAGAAGGCATAATAGATACTTCTTATGCGATAAGAGCCAATAGAGCGTATATTTACATAAGAGGCGAGTATGCATATCCGGCAAAAATATTGAATGAAGCAATAAACGAAGCTTACAGAAAAGGTTTTTTGGGTAACAATATAAAAGGTAGCGGATTTAACCTTGATATTGTAGTCCACAGAGGTGCGGGAGCTTATATATGCGGAGAAAAATCGGCTCTTTTAGAATCACTTGAGGGAAAAAGAGGACATCCCAGACTTAAGCCCCACCAAAAAGAGCCAGAGTGGTTTTTTGGTGAACCTACTCTTGTAAATAATGTTGAGACCATATCAAGTGTACCTTTTATAGTAAATGAAGGAAGTGATGCTTACAGAGCTTATGGGACGGAAAAAAGTCCGGGAACTATGCTTTTTGGTATGAGTGGACACATAAATAATCCTGGCATTTACGAAGTTCCTTTTGGTGTTAGCATGAAAGAGTATCTTGAAAAAATAGGAGGAGGAGTCAAAAACGGCAAAAAACTTAAAGCCGTGATACCGGGAGGCTCATCTTGTGCAATATTAAAAGCTGATGAGATAGAAAATATCACACTTGATTACGAATCTCTAAGAGCAAACGGCTCATCTTTGGGAACAGGAGGCATGATAGTTATGGATGAAGATGTTTTTATCCCTGATATCACGAAAAATTTACTTGAATTTTATCATCACGAATCATGCGGACAGTGTACGCCTTGTAGAGAAGGAGTAGGCTGGAGCGATAGGCTTCTTCACAAAATCCTCTCAGGAAAAGGCACCAAAAAAGATATGGATACCATCATGGATGTAACAACTTTGCTAAACGGAAAAACTATATGCGTATTTGCTCCGGCAGTAGCAACGGTTTTAGTTAGCCATATAAAAAAATTCCCTGATGAGTTTTACAAACTTTGCAATTAAAAAATTAAAATAAATTATTTCACCAATCTGGCAAAATTTTTACTGTTTGCAAAGATTGTCCAACCAACCCATCCGTCAAGCACATTACCCTTGTCATCTCTTAGCAAAAATAGTGGAGTACCTGTATATTTAACAGTTTTTGCAAGCAATTCATAAAAGCTGTAATTTAAATATACAAATTTTGTATATTTCATAAGTTTGGAGTGTATCTTAAGATATTTCTTGTAATCATTTTTTTTGGTAATCATCGCTAAAAAAATAAAGTTTTTTGGTTTAATTTTACTTTTTTTCAAAAATTTATCGAAAGCTTCAGCAGTTCTTCCGAAAGAGTATAAGCTAACCGCTCCAAATAATATAACTTTTTTATTGAGCATTTTATTTCTTACTGTAAATCCTTTTTTATCCAATCGCATATAAATAGGAGTTTTGTTCTTTGGTAATAAAAAAATATATTTATTTTTTTTATTACTATAGAGCATTTGGGCTACATCACCATGTTCATTCTTAATAGCCCAATCAAGTGCACTGAGTCCGTTTTTGTCTTTTAGGTTTTTATTGACTCCACTTTTTAGAAGTTTTGCCACTTCCGCAGAATTACCTTTTTTTGCCGCTTTTATCAATGGCTGGGTGTTTGCAAAAGCAAAACATGTAAAAAAGGATACGATTAGAATTGATGATAAAATTTTATTCACTTTAGGACTCCATATTTTTTAATCTTGTAAGTATATCAAAATTATTTTAATTATAAGCTTCTACGCTTACTATCTTTGAATTTCTTTTTACTATACGAATATGTTCACCTATATAATGCTTCATGCCTTTTGTTACCGCTACAACATTTTCACCATTTTTATCTAATTGTATCGTAAGTTCTTGTGCATTTGCTTTTCCTATTTGATTTCCAACATAAGCACCAGCCAATCCTCCGCCTAATGTTGTCAATACTGAGCCTCTTCCTCTTCCCATCGTTGAGCCAAGTACAGCTCCTATTAGCCCTCCTAAAAATGTTCCGGTTCCATTATCTTTTATGGCTACTGGTTTTATAGATACAATTACACCACTTTCATAGTGTAAAACATAGTTTGTTGAGTTTGATCCGACTTCTTCAACGCCAGGTTGTGCGCATCCAGCAAATATAAGCGCTAATGCGATTGTTATTATTTTTAATATTTTCATATCAACTCCTTGTTTTTAAAGTGTTATTATAGCACTAATATTTTCCAAATAGCAATATTTAAATATTTTTATGGTATTATGTCTTTTTTAAGGTGAGGATTTGATAAAAGCGAAGAAAAAATTTGGACAAAACTTTTTAAATGACGATATTATTCTTAACAAAATCATCCAATCGATGCCCAAAGATGACTTAAAAGTCGTAGAAATTGGACCTGGCTTAGGTGATTTGACAAAAAAGCTTTTACAGCATAAAAAAGTTGTAGCTTTTGAGATAGATGATGATTTGTGTCAAATTTTAAAATCCAATCTTGGCTCTTTTATAAAAAAAGGTCAACTGGATTTAAAATGTAAAGATGTTTTGCAATATTGGGAAAATAAAAATTTGCTCGAATATAAATATAATTTAATAGCAAATTTACCGTATTATATTGCAACGAGGATTATATTAAAATTACTAAAAGATGATAATTGTGTAAATATTTTGGCGATGATTCAAAAAGAAGTCGCAGAAAAATTTTGTGCCACCCATAACAATAGGGATTTTGGCGCTATATCGATTATCACAGGATTAGTGGGAAAAAGTGAAATATTATTTGATATTTTACCTGAGTATTTTACTCCTTCTCCAAAAGTAACTTCTTCTTTTTTAAAAATTGAAAAGAAAAAAGAGCTTGTGGGAAAGAGTGGAGTCTTTCAAAATGACAATGAGTTGCTTCGTTTTGAAAGATATCTAAGAACATGTTTTTTAGCACCAAGAAAAACACTTAGAAAAAATCTACTTTCTTATGATAAAGATATAATAGCTTCTTGCTTTGATACATTTGGTATTGAATTAAACACAAGACCTCATCAACTATCTCCGACCAAATATCTTAAAATTTTTAAAAAGGTAGAAGATGAACGAAAGAAAAACAGAGGAAACTGTACACAAACGACAAGCAACAAACCAAAACAATAAAAGAAAAAATTTCAAGCAAAAAACACATAGTTTTGGCAAAACAAGACCAGCTGCCCAAAGAAATGAAACTTGGTATAAAGAGTTGGAAAAAAGTATACAAAGCAATAAACAAATACAACAACAAAGAGTGTATCCAATGAATTTTAAAGCACCCTCAAGTAATGATGGGATTAAAATAACTCCTCTTGGAGGACTTGGAGAAATCGGTGGAAATATGATGGTAATGGAAACAAATACCAGTGCAGTCATCATAGATGTTGGAATGAGCTTTCCAAATGATGAAATGCATGGAGTTGATATACTAGTACCTGATTTTTCATATCTAAGAAAGATAAGAAATAAGATAAAAGGGATACTCATAACGCATGCTCACGAAGATCACATAGGGGCACTGCCTTATCTTTTTAAAAATAATGACTTAAAGTTTCCTATCTATGCATCGCCACTTCCTCTTGGCATGATAGCTAATAAGTTTGACGAGCATAAGCTGATGCAGGCAAAAAAACTATTTCATCCAATTCAAAAGAGAAAAGTTTACAAAATAGGTGACTTTGAAGTAGAATGGATGCATATAACCCACTCCATCATAGATGCTTCATCGCTTGCCATAACCACAAAAGCGGGAACCATCATTCATACAGGAGATTTTAAGATTGACCATACTCCAATAGACGGACTTCCTACTGATTTGCATAGATTTGCATATTATGGAGATAAAGGCGTTTTATGTCTTCTAAGTGACAGTACAAACTCATATAAACCTGGAATTACAAAAAGTGAAAGCTCAGTAGGACCTACTTTTGATACTATTTTTTCCAAAGCAAAAGGAAGAGTTATCATGTCAACTTTCTCTTCCAATATCCATAGGGTTTATCAAGCCATATCTCATGGCATAAAGCATGGAAGAAAAGTAGCAGTCATAGGAAGAAGTATGGAAAAAAACTTAAATATGGCAATGGAGCTTGGATATATCGAACTAGACAATAAAATCTTTATAGATGCCCATGAGGTAAACAAATATAACGACAAAGATGTACTCATAGTTACGACAGGCTCTCAAGGAGAGAGCATGAGTGCCCTTTTTAGGATGGCGACAGATCAACACAGACACATAAAGATAAAACCAACAGATCAGATAATAATCTCAGCCAAAGCAATACCGGGCAATGAGGCAAGTGTATCTAAAGTACTAAATTACCTATTTAAAGCTGGTGCTGATGTAGCATACCAAGACTTTAGTGAAATCCATGTAAGCGGTCATGCTGCACAAGAAGAACAAAAACTTATGTTAAGATTGGTAAAGCCTAAGTTTTTTATGCCTGTGCATGGTGAATTCAATCACATACACAGACACAAACAGACAGCTTTAAAGTGTGGAATTCCAGAAACAAATATTTTTCTTATGAGTGATGGAGACCAAGTAGAAGTAACCCAAAAATATCTTAAGAAAGTAGGTTCAGTAAAAACCGGTAAAGTTTATATTGACAACCAAATAAATAAACAAATTGAAAATGATGTAGTCATAGATAGACAAAAATTAGCAGAAGCCGGCATCATCTCGGTAATTGCTCAGATAGATAAAAGTACCAATAAACTGATAGGAAAACCAAAAGTTTTAAGTTATGGTATAGTTCCGGACAAAGAGATGAAAAACTTTGCAAAAGATGTTGAAGATATACTTGACCAACTACTTATAAACTCTAAAAAAGAAGTTTTGCAAAACCAAAAAGCTGTGGAAAACAGTTTAAGACAAGCGGTAAGAAAACATGTATTTAGAAAAATGAAAAAATACCCGACAGTCGTGCCTACAATATTTATACTGTAAAAAAGTGAAGATAAAAGGATGAAGATGGATTTTAAACAAATCGCCAAAGAAGTTTTAGAAATAGAAGCTAATGAGCTTTTAAGTGCGTCTAAGAAGCTAGGTGAAGAAATAGAAAAAGCCATAGAGATGATAAGCAAACTAAAAGGAAAACTCATAATCACGGGGGTTGGCAAGTCGGGACTTATAGCGGCAAAGATAGCTGCTACGCTTGCAAGTACAGGAACTAGCAGCTTTTTTATACACCCCACCGAAGCGATGCATGGCGATCTTGGCATGATAGGAAAAGATGACGGAGTTTTGGCTATCAGTTTCAGTGGGGAAAGTGAAGAGCTTATCAAACTTCTTCCTCATATAAAAAGATTTGATATACCGCTTGTGGCTATGGCAAGAAGCAAAAACTCCACTCTTGGCAGATATGCCGATGTATTTTTATCTATCGATATAAGTAAAGAAGCGTGTCCTCTCAATACTGCCCCTACAAGCTCCACCACACTTACTCTTGCTCTTGGTGATGCTCTTGGGGTTTGCCTTATGAAAAAAAGAGGTTTTAAAAAAGAGGATTTTGCTTCATTCCATCCAGGAGGAAGTTTAGGCAAAAAACTTTTTGTAAAAGTTAAAGATATCATGCAAACAAGCGAACTTCCAATATGTGATGAAACTACGCCTATGAAAGAAGCCATAGCTACTATGAGTGAAGGCAGGCTCGGAAATGTTTTGATAACAGATAAAATGGGTATATTAAAGGCTATCTTAAGTGATGGCGATGTAAGAAGAGCACTCTTAAGCGAAGACTTTTCACTTAATCATCTTGCTATGGATTATGCTAGCAAGAACCCAAAAACAATAGACGATAAAAATACTCTTGCGAGTGATGCTTTAAAGATAGTAGAACAGCATAAGATACAAATACTTGCCATAACAGATAAAGACAAAAAAATCAAAGGAGTACTGCATATACACCATCTGATAGAAGCAGGAATAAAATAAAAAAAGATGAATTACATCGGCTCAAAATTAAAACTCTCTTCCTGGATAAAAGAAGAGATTTTAAAAGTAGCAGGAAATAATCTAAATAATAAAATCTTTTGCGACATCTTTGCGGGGACTGGCATACTTGGACGAACTTTTAAAAAAGATGTTAAAAGAGTTATAGCAAATGATTTGGAGTATTACTCTTTTGTTTTAAACCGCAATTACATCGGCAATCATAAGCCTATAAAAGATAAAGAAAGTTTGATAGATGAGTTAAATGATTTAAGAGAGGAAGAGGGATTTATTTATAAGTATTATTGTCTTGGTGGCGGAAGCAAAAGACAATATTTTAGTGATGAAAACGGTAAGAAAATAGATGCTTTGCGACAAGCTTTACAAAAATGGAAGGAAAGTGAGAGTATTGATGAAGATACTTATTTCTTTTTACTTGCTTCTCTTTTAGAATCAGCTGACAAGGTTGCAAATACGGCATCTGTTTATGGGGCATATTTAAAATATCTTAAAAAATCTGCTCAAAAAAAGATGGTTTTAAAGGGTGCTGATTTTATAGAAAATGAAAATACTCATATAGTTTTTAAAAAAGATAGTAATAAACTTATAAAAGAGATAAAAGGTGATATACTTTATCTTGATCCGCCATATAATCACAGGCAGTATGGAGCAAACTATCATCTTTTAAATACTATTGCAGAGTATAAAGAGTTTAAACCGCGAGGTAAAAGCGGTCTTAGAGAATATGTTTGCTCAAACTATTGTAAAAAAGGTGAAGTAAAAAACAGTTTTACAGATTTGATAAAAAATGCTGAGTTTAGATATATCTTTTTAAGTTATAATAACGAAGGTTTGATGAAACAAGAAGATATAAGAAATATTATGCAAAAATATGGCAGGTATGATTTGGTAACAAAAGAGTATCAAAGGTTTAAAGCCGATAAAACAAATGCGAGAAATCATAAAGCCGATAAAACTTGTGAATTTTTACACATATTGGTAAAAGAGTAAACAAGATCAGTAAAATAAAAAAGGTAAAATATGGAAAAAAACACGAAGACAAGACTTAACAAGATAATTTCTCACAATACAAAATACTCAAGAAGAGAGGCTGATGAACTTATAAAAAATGGAGATGTTACAATAGATGGTAAAGTTGTAAGCGACCTTTCAACAAAAGTTGATTTTAAAGATAAAGTTCGCATAAAAGGCAGAAGACTTTATAAAAAAGATCATTTTAGCGTCATAGTTTATCACAAACAAAAGGGTGAGCTTGTAACTAAAAAAGATGACAGAGGAAGAAAAACCGTCTTTGACTCACTTCCTAAACAGTTTGCCCATTATTTACCTGTTGGAAGATTGGACTTTGCAAGCGAAGGGTTGATACTCTTAACAGACTCTCCAAGTGTTGCGACTACTCTTATGCAAAGTGATTTGGAAAGAGTTTATTATCTAAAAATTAAGGGAAATATCACACCTGCTATGGAAGAGGGCATGAAAAGTGGAGTCTTTATAGACTCAAAAGTAGGCGGACACAAAGACAGTCATATAGAATCAATGCAGATAAAGCCTTTTCTCGCATATAAAATCATAAAAAACTCTCCTACTTTTTCAAAGTTAAAAGTGGCTATCAGCGAAGGGCAAAACAGAGAATTGAGAAGATTTTTTGCTTATTTTGACAGCGAAGTTACTGATCTTAAAAGAGTAAGTTTTGCAGGAGTTGACTTGGGGGTTTTAAAGCCCGGAAAAAACAGATATCTAAGCAAAAGTGAATATCAAAGCTTACATGATTTCATCCATCAAAAAAAAAGGGATGATACAGCAATATCTCAAAACAAAAACAAATAATGATAGCTGAAAATTTAACTCAAGTTTTAAGGCCAAAATCTTTAGAAGAGTTTATAGGGCAAAAACATATTGTAGGAGAAGATAAAGCTTTATACAAACTCATCAAATCAGGCAAAATACCGCACTCTTGTTTTTGGGGTAAAAGCGGAAGTGGCAAAACAACACTTGCTAAAATCATAGCCGAAGAGGTAAAATCTGCATTTTTTTATCAAGACGGTACAAGCTTGAGAGTTGATAATTTGAGAAATATACTAAAAGATTATAGAAATTCCCTTATAAAACCAATTATTTTCATAGATGAGATACATAGGCTTTCCAAAAATCAGCAAGAAGTCCTTTTGATACCAATGGAAAACAAAGAGTGCATCATCATAGGTGCGACAACTGAGGATCCTGTTTTTTCACTTACAAATGCTATGAATTCAAGGATGATGATATTTGAATTTAAAAATTTAAAGCAAAATGAGTTAGAGCAACTTTTACAAATCGCACAAAAAAGATATAGCTTTGATATAGATGAAGATGCCAAAGAATATCTTATAAATTCCAGTGCAGGAGACGCAAGAGCTTTACTAAATCTTTTAGAATTTAGCTTAGAGGTAGAAAGTAAAATAACCATAGAGACTCTAAAAAGCTTAAGAGCTACTCCTTTAAAAGATGGAATCAGCTCGAAAGAAAACCACTATAACTTTATAAGTGCACTTATAAAAAGCTTAAGAGGAAGTGATGCAAATGCCTCAATTTATTATCTTGCAAAGCTTATAGACGGTGGAGAAAGAAGTGACTTTATAGCAAGAAGATTTGTTATATTTGCAAGTGAAGATATAGGCAATGCCAACCCAAATGCCCTAAACTTAGCAACTAGTACTTTACTTGCGGTAAAAAATATAGGAGCTCCCGAAGATAAGATAATCCTCTCTCAATGTGCCGTCTATCTCGCATCTTCACCCAAATCAAACAGTAGTTATAAAGCTATCAACGAAGCATTAAAATATATCAAAAACAATCCCTCTTTAGAAATACCGAACTATCTAAAAACAACTTCAAAAGATGGCTATTTGTATCCGCATGATTTTGGTGGATGGGTAAAACAAAAGTATATTTCAAAAGATATTAAATTTTATCATTCAAAAGGCATAGGATTTGAAAAAACTCTAAATGAGTGGATGAAAAAGATAAAAGTGAGATAAAATTTTAAGTGGAATATGCTATCATGTTGTCATGCTATATCTTTTTTAAGGAAAAATTATAATGAACATAGCTATTGTTGGCGGTGGCATCAGCGGAATTGCTACTGCATTTTATATAAAACAGTTTGACCCTAAAGTTGAAATCACCCTTTTTGAAAAAGAAAATGAACTTGGCGGAAAAATGCATACTGCAAAAAAAGACGGATACCTGATAGAAGAGGGTAGCAATGGTTTTTTATCCAACAAACCAGATACTTTGGAACTTGTTGAGCTAAGTGGTTGTGGGGATATACTTTTAAAAAGTAGCGACAATGCAAGAGTTAGATATATTTATGATAAAAATTTACAAACTTTACCAGAATCCCCCGGGGCTTTTTTGAAAACTCCTCTTTTAAGCTTAAAAGGCAAATTAAGAGTAGCTTGGGAATATTTCGCTTCAGCAAAAAAAGATGATACAGATGAAAGTTTGCAAGAGTTTGGATATAGAAGAGTCGGTAAAGAGATGACAGATATTTTTTTAGACGCTATGGTGGCAGGTATTTTTGCCTCGACTCCTTCTAAGATATCTGCTCCGGCAGCATTTCCAGCAGTTGTCAACTTGGAAAAAGAGTATGGCTCTTTGTTTAAAGGAATGCTTGCCAAAAAGAAAAAAGAGGCAGGTCCCGGTGGAGTTCTTATGAGTTTCAAAGGGGGAGTCAGTGCTTTTATAAAAAGACTTGAAGAAAGTATGGATATCAATATCATCAAGAATATAGATATAAAACAGATAAAAAAAACAGATAAAAAGTATAAAATAACAGGAGATAATCTGGGGATGACTTTTGATAAAATTGTACTCTCAACACCAGCTTATGAGAGTGCAAAGATACTAAGAAACCTAACTCCTGATATTTCTGAAAAATTAGATAAGATTGAGTATTCTCCTATCTCTATAGTTGGGATGGGGTATGATAATTTGGAGCATAATTTGCAAGGATTTGGATTACTTGCTACCTCAAGAGCTAAAAAAGAAGTGCTTGGGGTACTTTGGGACAGTTCTATATTTGACGATAGAGCAGAAAAAAATAAAAAACTTTTAAGAGCTATGATAGGCGGACAAAGAAGCCCTCTTCTTGCACTTAAAAATGAAGATGAACTTTTAAAGCTTGCTATAAACGGAGTCAAAGAGACTATGGGGATAGAAACTAAACCGGATATGTTTTATATTAAAAAATGGGAAAAAGGAATACCCAACTACAAAGTAGGGCATTTGGCAAATGTGGATAAAATATTTAAATCTTTAGAAAATATAGAGGGAATTTATCTAAATTCAAATGCATATTATGGAGTAGGCTTAAATGATTGTATTAGTAATGCTAAAAAATGTGCCCAAAAGGTTATAAATGAAAAAAGCTAGATGGATATATAAAATTGTTTTTCTAATTGGATCATATACTATTTTATCAGCAAATTTATTACAAACTGCTATCAACCATGCAAAGCCTTATTCAACGATACATCTTTCAAAAGGTATTTATAAGGGTAATATTTTTATCAATAAACCTATTACCATCATAGGTAAAGATAGCAAAACCATAATCACAGGAAACAAGAAAGCAACTGTTATAACTATAAAAAGCCCCGATGTCACGCTAAAAAATCTTACAATTACAGGTAGCGGAAAAAGAAGAGATGCATTTGACAGTGCAATAAAAGCGACAAATTCAAATGGCTTAAAGATAGAACATTGCACCATAAAAAACAGTTTATATGGGATATATATCTCAATGTCAAATAACTGTACAATAAAGAATAATCATATCAGCTCTATATATGAAAAAATTCCGTTAAGAGGAGATGGACTTAGATTTTGGTATTCAAGTCATAATATCATAAAAAACAATATCTTTTATAAAGTACGAGATGTAGGCCTAACAAGGTCAAACTTCAATATCATAGAAAATAATAGATTTATAAGTGGGAATTTTGGAACATATATAGAGTTTAGCACAAATAATATTATAAAAAATAATCTCTATAAATATAATTCCATTTCCATAATGTTAATTTCAGCTAAAAATGTCAAGATTGTCTCAAACAAAACTCTTGGATCCAAAGGAGTTGTTGGTATAGGTATGTTCGTGAAAGAAGGAAATCATCTTTTATTTAAGAATAATATTATAAAATTTAATGCTGAAGGCTTTTTTATAGACAATAGAAACATCAGCAAAGATATACAAAGAACTATCATAGATAATGATATATCCTACAATATGACAGCTTTTCACTTTCATACGATAGTGAGCAACAATATCATAGAACATAATAATATATTTAATAATCTTTTTGTTATTAATAAAGATTTTAAAAGGCATAAAGATAAAAATAATATCATAGAATATAACTATTGGGGAAATTATGCCGGTTTTGATAAAAATAATGACAATATCGGTGATACGCCCTATGTTGTTTATCAATATGCAGACAAATTATGGGATTATAATCCACATATAAAATTTTTCTTTGGAAGTGTAGTAATGAGCTTGGCAAACTTTCTATGCAAGGTAGCTCCTTTTACAGAACCGATAGTTCTTTTAACAGATAAAAAACCATTAGTCAAAAAGGTAAGTTTACCTAAGAATTGATGCCTTTAAAATCTTTGGAGGATTTATAGGTCTATAATTTTCTCCTCTTCCAAGTGTTGGTGTATCGTTTAGTTTATCAAGTGCCAACATAGAACCTACAACATGTCCAAAAATAGTGTAATGTCCATTTAGCCAGCTTGCTTTTCCTGTAGTAATGAAAAATTGACTACCGTTTGTGTTTGGTCCTCTATTTGCCATAGCCAAGACACCCGGTTTGTCAAAGTCGTATCCTGGTTTGAATTCATCTTTAAAAGGCTTATGCCAGATAGACTCCCCACCTGTGCCAGTTCCAGTAGGATCTCCTGATTGGATCATAAATCCTTTGATAATCCTATGGAAAATGATACCGTTATAGTATCCGTTTTTCACTAAAGTTATAAAGTTTTTAACTGCCATTGGGGCTACTTTTGGATAGAGTTCGAGCTTAATATCACCTTTTGTAGTATGTAGTAAAACTACGGGCCTATTATCAGCAAATAAAAAGATAAACCCAAACAATAAAATAAATATTATTTTTTTCACATTTTTTCCTTTTTTAAATACATTATAACATAATCCCTTCTTCAACACTATTTAGTGATGTTTGCTTTGATAGGATTGAACTCTATATAGTCACCCCTCTATCCTATTATATTTTATTTAAAAACTCTGTACAATTCATTATCTCAATACCACAATCATAAAACTTTTTATCATTAGTAACAAACACTTCACATCCATTTTCATTTGCACATAAGCATTGCAAAACATCTTCTAAATCTAAATCTTTCTCTAAAGATAAATCAATAGCCTTTTTGATAACATCTTTTCCAAATGGAATAATTCTCCATCTGTTTTGAATAACTTTAAAAAACTCTAAAACTTTTCTTTTTTCCTTAGAAATATAAAAAATATTTGTAAAAATATCTTCACTTAACAATATTTGTATACCCTTAAAAACTACTGTTTTCCACAACTCTTTAGCTTCATTATGCTTTGGTCGATTTGCACCTATGATGTCTAAGATAATATTAGTATCTAGAAATATAACTTTAAATTCCATGTTTTTCTTGTCCAATTTTCTCTCTTATCTCTTTGTCTGTAAGATTTACAAACCTTTCTTCAATCTCTATACCACCCGCAAATCTTTCTATTTCATTAAGTTGTTCTTGTATATTAGCAGCTATTTTATCTTCCAGAAATCTTTTAAATTCATTGGCATATTTTGGAGATACAAACAACCCTTTATATCTATGTGTTTTTTTATCTTCAACATCTACATAATCATAACCATCTAGTATATTAGAATTTCTAGCTAACTCTCTCATCCCTACGACCATTGTCATCATATATCCTTTGTTGTCTTTTAATTATTATATCAGATTGGCTTTATGTTGTCAAATTATAGGAAATTTAATATTTACCTTGAATCATATATAAAATTCCATCTTCAACACTATAAGGATTTTTGAGATTTAATATCTCTTTAGTATGGCTATTATCAACTTCTAAACTCTCAAAAAGTCGCTTATGAAAAGAGGGCTTAACCAACTTCAAAAAACTCTCAAAAAATGGTACTCGAACCAAATAAATCTTTTTACCCAAAGCTTTGGCGATAAGCTCTATCAACTCCGTAGTAGAGATAGCCCTCTCATCAGCAACAAGAAAAATACCACTCATTTGTTTTTCTATGATAGCATCCATAAAAAAACAAAGATTTTCCACATAAATCATACTTCTTCTGTTTTGAATCCCTCCAAATGGCAAAACAGGAACTTTTTGCACTAAAGTAATCAAATTTTTAATATTTGCTTTTACACCATACCCATATACTATAGGAGTTCTAATAATAGAGACTTTAAACGCATCATTCTCAAGCTTTAAGAGCTCATTTTCAGCTTTTAGCTTACTCTTTCCATATTCATCTTGTGGTTTACATATAGTAGTCTCACTATAAGCCACATCACTCTCTTCGCCATATACTTTCACGGTACTCATAAACACAAACTGCTTAACCCCGCTCGCTTTAGCTTTTTTAGCCAAAGCCAAAGTTTGAATCACATTAATTCTTTCATACTCTTCTTTACTTGCCCCACCCATTTGATGCACTAAAGCTGAGAGATGGATGATAACTTCAACACCCTCCGTATGTAAAGATTTAAAATCATCATTTAGAAAAGAAAAAGTATTGATATTATATTTATTTTTATAATTATCTCTAAAATAACTTCCTACAAATCCATTTGCACCAGTGATTAATATACTATTCATCGATATCCTCATAAATTGCAAAATGTGTAGCTACTACTTTATTGATATCAAATTCTTTTTGAGCAAGCTCTCTTCCTGCTCTTCCCATTCTCTTTCTTAAATTTTCATCGACTATAAGTTTTTCAATTTTTTCTGCCAAATCTTCCGCATTTTTTACCTCACAAAGTAAACCAGTTTTATTTACTTCTATAGCATCACGACATCCTGGAACATTAGTTGTAATAACTGCACGACCACAAGCTGCAGCTTCTATGAGTACTTTTGGTAAACCTTCTCGATAAGATGGAAGCACAACTATATTTGCTTTAGAAAAAATATTTGCAATATCACTACTAAATCCATGAACTGTTACAAATCCTTCTTTTTTAATTTTTTCTAAATCTTTATTTGTTAAAGCAACAGGATTATGGATATCTATATCTCCATATAGTTCAAACTCTGCATCTATTCCTTTATTTTTTAAGATTTTTGCACTTTCTATATATTCAAATACTCCTTTATCTTTTAAAAGTCTGCAAGCCATGGTCACTTTTATATTTTTAGCATTTTCTTCAGCGTATATGTATCGATCTAAATCTACTCCCGCACCTCTGATGATTTTAATTTGTTTTTCATCTACAGCTTTTAAACTATTTATAAGCCCTTTATCAAATATATTTTCAGTAATAACTGAGTTGTTTTTTCCAGTAATAGCTATCTTGTACATCGCTTTAACTATATTTCTAACAATAAAACCTTTTAAACCTTTGGCAATAAAAACATAACCAAGTCCTGTAATATAAAAAACTTTTTTTCTTGCAGGTAAAAATCTTGAAACGATACCGCCGTATAAAACAGGCTTGATAGTAAAAAACTCTACAATATCAGGCCGGACTAATTTCATTACTTTATATATCTGATACATCGTTTTTAATTCTTGAAGTACATGTGTTCCACTGCGAGAGATATTTGCTTCATGGACTATAAATCCCATACTTTCAAGTTCATTCTTTTTATCAGTAACTGTACAAGCAAGATGCACCTCATAGCCTCGACCGATCGCTTCTTTGCCAACTTGTAAAAAATGAGATGCAAAGAACCAGTCAACATTTATGAGATATAATATTTTTTTTACTTCCATATTTTTTTCATATATTTAAATCTTACAACTTGAAGGGTAGTATCAGCTTAGATAAGCGGCTACAAATTCATAACCGGTTAATGTTTTGATATTTGCGGAAAAAAACTTTTTATCATTTGTAATAATCAAATCACAGTTATGTTTTTTAGCACAAACATACTGCAAATT
>Ga0256829_1000780_pt1 | contig 28963 bp, 23 predicted proteins | sample 131447metaG_FD_185979 | JGI IMG/M metagenome (GOLD analysis project Ga0256829, IMG submission 185979) | Hydrothermal vent microbial communities from Lau Basin, Pacific Ocean - 131-447 | ecosystem: Environmental > Aquatic > Marine > Hydrothermal vents | place: Pacific Ocean: Lau Basin | collected... | reverse complement strand
AACAGCACATACCAGCAGACGGCCACAAAAGCGTAATAGAAAAAACCAAGAAGCAAATCGCGCCCCGGCGACGGGTCAAGCAGCACCCGCTCGGCGGGCGGGCGCGCCAGGTTGGTCCACACCGCAAGGGCTTCCACCGCCATGCCGTAAATTATCGCCGCGGCGAGAAACCCCGTGCTGCCGGGCCAAACACCAAATGCCCGCGCCAGCGGACGCCGAAAAAGGGCGGTGAAAATCCAGAGAGGGAAAATCAGCCCCATCGGCCCGAGCACGCCGATGAAGCTCATCACCGCCAGCGCCGCCCCCAGCAACGCCAGCGCCGCCCGCTTACCGGAAAACGGCTGTTCGGCCATCGGCAGCAGACCCCTTCAGCACCAGGAGCAGCCACCCGGCGCGGCGCTTCTGTGCCATCGGTGCTTTTGTCGCCCTGCCCCTCCTCTCCGCCCCCAAACCCCATGCGGGAAGAGGACGGGGGTGGGGCCAACGCAGCGCCGGGGGCGCCAAAGGCAAACCTGGCGTGAAAACATGGCTGGGGTTGCCAGCGCGCGATTTGGGCAGGTCATGACGCATCACCCGCCTTTTGCAGGAATGTAGTGGGCTATCTTCATGGCGAGGTTGACCACGGGCATGGTTTGCAGCCACACTTTGCCGGGGCCGGTCAGGGTGGCAAGGAAAAGCCCTTCGCCGGAGAAGAAAATGTTTTTCAACCCTTTCACCCGCTCAATGCTGTAGTTCACCGTAGGCTCGAACGCGGCAATGTGGCCGGGGTCTATTTTGAGCGTTTGCCCGGCCTGCAGGGTGTATTCCCGCACCTCTCCGCCAATTTCCAGGAAAGCCAGGCCCGGGCCGGTGATTTTTTCCAGGAAGAAGCCCTCACCGCCGAAAAGGCCGGCGCCCAAGCGCTTGTGAAAATGCATTTCCAGTTTCACGCCTTCCTGCGCGCACATAAAAGCATCGCGCTGGGCGATGACGCTCTGGCCGGCCGCCAGTTCCAGCGGGATGATCTTGCCCGGCGCTTCGGGTGTAAAGACCACCAGGCAGCGGTTGCCCCGGCAGGTGTAGGTGGTCATAAACAGCGATTCGCCTGCCAGGGCGCGCCCCAGCCCTTTCATCAGGCCGCCTTTGGTGTTGGTGGTCATCTCCACGGGGCCGCCCATCCAGGCCATGCCGCCGGCTTCGGTGTAAACGGATTCTCCCTTGCCCAGAATCACATCCAGGGCCTGCATGACGGTACCGCTCACTGTGTATTCCATTTTTCTTTCTCCTTTACAAAGCGAAAGAGGGCACTTTCAGTATAGCACAACAGTAACTGTTCAGCCCTGGGAAAACAGGCCGCGGATCGTAATTACCTACCCAGATCGCTGCGACGGCAACCCTGGGCTTGTGTTCCCACCGTGTTTTTCTTTGACACCGCCGCCGCTGCTGCGTTGACCCCGCCCCCATCCCCTCCCCGCATGCGGGGAGGGGAGCCAGGGGAGGGGTATGACAAAGGCGCAGCACATCAAGACGCATCAAGATACATGGAGAGCACCACAGCGTAGGTAGTTACCGCGGATCACGCGGATAAAACGAAAGGCCGCGGATTTTTAGGACGCCAGGCCGCCAAGAAAGGGAGTCATTACCTACCCCGAAGCCCTGTGCCTGTAAATGCTCACACAGAGGACACGGAGAATATTTCCTTTTGCAAGCGCTTTTTGGAGTGCGGTGCCTGGGCACCGCTTTGGAAAGCGGCGACGAGTCGCCGCACGCCAAAGAAAAACTGCCGCCAGAGGCGTTTTGCCACCACGGTAATTACGCTTTTTAGCGTTTTTCGGTAACTGTTCAGCCCACCTGTGATGAAAACGCCAAGGCACACAGGAGACCCCAAGGTTACAACGGCATCACGCCAAGCGCAAAGGGAACAAAGACGCAAAGTCAACTTCTGTGTTTTCTGCAACGCTTTTGTGCTTTCTGGGGTTGCCATCGGTGCGAATCTGTGGAATCTGGGGATGATTTTCTGCGGATCTGCGTCATCTGGGGTTTCTCCTTGCCTGGGCTGAACAGATACGTTTTTCGCTTAATCGGCGCTCCTCTGTGCCAATCTGTGAAATCGGTGGATACTTTTCTGCGGAACCTGCGGTTCTTCCTTACCGAGGTTGAACAGATACGCACAACAACCCAACGGCTCATTTCAGGGGGTAGGGGTAGGGGAAGGCGGCGGCACAGGAGGCGTAGGCAGCACACTCAGGTAATTGGAAACCGCCCAGCCGGTGCGTTCAGGCGCGCCGTTGGCCGTCAGCCGCCACCACGTGTAGCCATCGGCCTGACGGGGGCCGGCGAGGATATGAAAGACTTCCCCCTCTTTCGCCAGGAAAACGATGGGGGCGCCGAGGCCGGGTTGGGTACGGACCCGCAGGCCGTCGCCGCCGGTGCCGCGAATTTGCACGAAGACGCCAACGCCCAGGCTGCCGGGCAAGGGCGGAGGGGGAGCAAGGGGGGTGGCCGTTGCCCCGGCGGGTGTGGGGGTGGTGGGCGGGGCAGGCGTGGCCGTGGGGGCAGGGATGACGGTCACGCGCGCGGGCAAAGCCGCTGCGGGGCCGCCGGCTTTCCCCAGGAAGGCCAACGCCACCCATAACCCCGCCAGCAGCACGCCGCCCACCAGCAGCGCCCCGCCCCACACCCGCGGGTCGCGCCACGGTTGGTAAGTGCGGGCATCCCAGGTGTTCATGGCAGCAAGAAGAAGGCCACAGCCAGGATGAGATACACGGCCAGCAACTCTGCGCCTTCCAGCCAATGCGATTCGCCATCCATGGAAACCAGCGCCATCACCAGCACCCCCGCCGCCAGCGCCATGATTTCAAAGGGATGGAAAATCAGCGTGAGCGGGTTCCCGAAGAGCAGGCTGATGAACACCAGCGCCGGCGCTACGAACAGCGCCACCTGCAGGCTGGAAGCCACGGCAATTTCTACGCTCAAGTCCATCTGATTGCGCAGGGCCTGCTGCACGGCCACCAGGTGCTCGGCCACGTTCCCGATGATGGGGATGAGAATAATGCCCAAAAAGAACTCCGAAACCCCGTATTGACGCACCACGGGTTCCACCGAGCCGACCAGCAGTTCGGAAAGCAGCGCCACCCCCACGGTTGCTGCGGCCAGCAACAGCAGCGCCGGACGCATCGGCCGCGCCCGGGCAAGATGCTCGGCGCTGGCCCGATGAGGCGGCGCCGTGCTTTGGTTATAGAGCAGTTGCAAGGCGTAAAGCAGCAGCATAATGGCCGCAACGCTCAGACTGAAAGCCTCAACTTTGGGGCTTCCGGCGCCGCCAATGGCTCCGCTCACCAGCGAGGGAATGGCCAGGGCCAGCACGGCCAGCACCGTCAGGACTGCGCTATTACTGACATGGCGGGCGTCAAAACGCTGTTTTCCGTTTTTTATTCCCCCGATGAGCATGGAAAAGCCCAGCACCAGCAGCAAATTCCCCAAAATTGAGCCGGTGATGGACGCTTTGACCAATGCCAGCAGCCCGCGCCGGATGGCAAACAGGGTAATGATAAGTTCTGCGGCATTGCCCAGGGTGGCGTTGATCAGGCCGCCCCAGCGGGGGCCGGTGTGCACGGCCAGGTCTTCGGTGGCATCGCCGATCATTTGCGCCAAAGGGATCACCCCCAGCGCCGAAAACAGGAACACCCACGGCGCGCCCCACCCCAGCCATTGGGCGGGGAAGGCCAGCACGGCGGGGAGGAACAGCCCATAGAGGGGTTGATGGCGCAAAATGCGGAGCAGTCGCTGCATGGCCGCGTTCATGGGGCGAAAGGGGATTCGGGGTCGTGTCGGAACAGTCTCTCGCCGCCCGGAGGCACCAGCAACCGCACCGCGCGCGGGCGTACGCTGATGGTGATCCGCTCGGCTTCCCCGTTGGGCTCGCCGTCGGTGTGCATCATCAAGGCATGTTCGCCATACAAGGCAGCCTCTCGGAAAGCCACCCGCTCAATGCTCTCGGAATCCATATGCCGGCGGGTGAGCACTTCCAGCAGCCGCTGGGCAATATCGGCCAGGTTTTCGGCGCGGAAAAGCCACAAGTCCATCTGCCCGTCATCCATAAAAGCATGGGGGGAAATTTCGGCCACGCCGCCCGCATAACGGCGGATGTTGGTGGCCACGGCCAGCACAAACACGCCTTCAATTTGCCGCCCGTCGGCCTCAACCTGCAATTGCAGCCCCGACCAGGAAGCCGTGTTTTTGATGCCGGAGAGGATGTATTTGGGCAGGGTAAAGGGCTTTTCCCAGCGGGCGCGCGGCTCCACATCGTTGACCACCATGGCATCTAACCCCACACCGGCCCACATGAGGAAGGGGCGCCGGTTGCACACGCCCACATCGGCCCGGTAAGTAGGGGCGCGCGCCAGCAGGCGGGCAGCGGCTTCCACGGCGTCCAGGTGGGCGAGGGAAGGCTTGGGCAGGCCCAGGTCTTGCGCCAGGACGTTGGTCGTGCCCGCGGGCAGCACCCCCAGCGCAGTACGGCTGCCCACCAGGCCGGCGACGGCAAGGTTGATGGAGCCATCACCGCCGGCCACAAAGAAAGCATCTGCACCGCTTTGGGCGGCTTCCGAAGCCAGTTGGGTCAGGCTGTGTGCCGATGAGGCTTCTCTAAGGGCAATTTCCCAACCCGCCTGTTCCAGAATGGCACGTGCCCGACCGATGAAATGGCGAATTGAAACACGCCCGGCAGCAGGGTTATACACCAGATAAGCAGAGGGCATAATCTCCTCAAACCGAGAAAAAATGGCACTGTTCGGCCGGGAAAGCATCGGCGGCAGATCGCCGCGGACGCTTGCATGTTGAAAATGTCAGACGCCACGGAAATCCCACAAGGCTCTCTGCGGCATCGCGCCTCTGCAGTTCCCTTGCCGAGGCTCCAGGGAGCCGAACAGTTACCCTGATTTTACCCGATATTTGCCCGGGTGTAGCCATACCATCGGTTGAAACCGGCGCATTCCTCCAAAAGCCCCCTTTTTCATGGCAAGAGGCGTGCCGTCCGGCGCCGCGTTGCCCCCACCCCCGTCCCCCCACATGCGGGGAGGAGAGCCGGGGAAGGAGTACGACAAAGGCAGAGCGCATCAAGCCGCACGGCAAGCACAACCGCGCAAGCAGTTACAAAAAACAGCCCGTCGCAGGGCAGGACGACGTCCCCCCACAACATTTTCGTGCCCCCCAGGCCGCGCCCTTTCCGGCAGCCCTTGTGCTACAATGAAAGCGCCTCGGCGCGCGGCCTGCTGCCGGCTAAGCCGCAGACCCCGCGTACCCTTCCCGCGGAGGCGATAGCCATGCCTTTTTTTCAAACATTGGAAACCCTGGCCCGTGAACGGGAAACCCTGCTGTGCGTGGGGCTGGACCCGCACCCCGAAGACCTGCCGGAGCCCTCGGCAACGGCGGCGCGCGATTTCTGCCTGCGGCTGATAGAGGCCACCGCGCCTTTTGCCCTCGCCTTCAAACCCAACGCAGCCTTTTTTGAAATTTACGGCGCGGCGGGCTGGCAGGCGCTGGCCGAGGTCATTGCCGCGGCGCACGCCGCCGGCCTGCCGGTGGTGCTGGATGCCAAACGCGGCGACATCGCCTCCACCGCCCGCGCCTATGCCCGCGCGGCTTTCAAAACGCTCAACGCCGACGCCCTCACCGTCAACCCCTACTTAGGGCGAGACGCCGTGCTGCCCTTTCTGGAAGCCCCCGAGAAGGGCGTCTTTTTGCTTGCCAAAACCTCTAACCCCGGCAGCGCCGATTTGCAGGACGTGCCGTTGGCCGAAGGCGGGCTGCTCTACGAACGCGTCGCCGCTCTGGCGCAAACGTGGGGCGCGGCAGGCAATGTGGGGCTTGTGGTGGGTGCAACCCATCCGGAAGCCTTGCGGCGGGTGCGTGCCGCCGCGCCCGGGCTGTGGTTCCTTGCACCCGGCGTCGGGGCGCAGGGCGGCAACCTGGAAGCCGCCCTCGCGGCGGGCCTGCGCCCCGATGGTTTGGGGATGCTCGTGGCCGTTTCGCGCGGTATCAGCCGCGCCGACAGCCCCGCCGAAGCCGCCCGCGCCCTGCGGGAACGCATCGCCCGGGCGGCCTTTGGGGCTTCCCGCGGCGCGGCTGCTCCCCCGAAAATGCCGCCTTCCCCCGCCGATCCCAACGCTGCCCTGCGCCTGAAAGTGGCGCGCGGGCTGGTGGCTTCCGGCTGCGTGCGCTTCGGCAACTTCACCCTCAAATCGGGGCTGCAGTCGCCCATTTACCTTGACCTGCGGCGGCTGGCTTCCTTCCCCAACCTGCTGGCCGATGTGGCCGCCCTCTACGCCGACCTGCTCGCGCCGCTTGCCTTCCGGCGGCTGGCGGCGCTGCCCTACGCCGCGCTGCCCATCGGCACGGCCGTGGCCCTGCGGTTGGGCGTGCCGCTCATCTACCCGCGCAAGGAAGTCAAAGCCTATGGCACCCGCGCCGCGGTGGAAGGCGTGTTTGAGGCTGGCGAAACCGCGGTGATGCTGGACGACCTGGCAACCACCGGCGGCAGCAAGTTTGAGGCCGCAGAAAAACTGGAAGCCGTCGGCCTGCAGGTGCACGATGTGGTCGTGCTGATTGACCGCCAGTCCGGGGCGCGCGAACAACTGGCGGCCCGCGGCCTGCGCCTGCACGCCGTTTTCACCCTGACCGAACTGCTCAATCTGTGGGAAGCCGAGAGCCTGGTTTCCCCCCAACACCTTGCCGCCGTGCGCCGCTTTCTGGCGGACTGAGGGCAAAAATTCTCACAGGAGGTTGAAATGCTCCGTGTCGGTTACATTGGCCTGGGCCTGATGGGCAAGCCTATGGCGCGCAACATCCTCAAAGCCGGTTTCCCGCTGGTGGTGCACAACCGCTCGCGGGCCGCGGTGGACGAACTGGCGGCCGAAGGCGCCGTTGCGGCGCATTCCCCTGCCGAAGTGGCCGCTCAGGTGGATGTGGTCATCACCAACCTGCCCGATTCGCCCGATGTGGAGGCCGTGGCGCTGGGCGAAAACGGCATCCTCGCGGCCGCCCGCCCGGGCCTGATTTTCGTGGATCATTCCACCATCAAGCCGGAAACCGCACGGCACATTGCCGAGGTGCTGGGGGCAAAGGGCGTGCAATGCCTGGATGCGCCGGTGAGCGGCGGCGACATCGGGGCGCGGGAAGGCACGCTGACCATCATGGTCGGCGGCCCGGCCGAGGCGCTGGAGACCGTGCGCCCGGTGCTGGAAGCCGAGGGGCGCGCCATCACCCACATTGGGGAAGCCGGCGCCGGGCAGGTGGCCAAGGTGGCCAATCAGATCATGGTGGCCGCGCAAATGGTCGCCATGGCCGAACTGCTGCTGCTTTCCCAGAAGGCGGGTGTGGACCCCCGGCGGGTGGTGGAAGCCATCCGCGGCGGCGCAGCCCAATGCTGGACTTTGGACAACAAGCCCCAGCGCCTCTTCGCCGGCAACCGTGCGCCGGGGTTCAAGGCCCACATGATGCTCAAAGACCTGGATATCGTGATGGATACCGCCCGCGCCTACGGCATGCCCCTGCCTTCCGCGGCGACGCACGCCCAACTGTTCCGCGCCATGCGGGAACTCGGCTTTGGCGAACTGGATAACTCGGCGGTGGTGGCCGTGTATGAAGCGCTGACGGGCACCACGCTGGCCGCAGAGTAAAGACCGCTTTGCCCCATCTTCGTTAACTTTTGCAGGGCGGCTTGCCAGGCCGCCCTGCTTTTGCTTCCCTATTTGCACCCATTGCCGCTAAGCCGCGGCCAGCGCCTCGGCGGCTTCGGCAGCGCGCGCCGCAAACTGGCTGTTGTAAAGTTGAGCGTAAAAGCCGCCTTTGGCCAGCAGTTCGTCGTGGGTGCCCTGTTCCACAATGTTGCCGTCGCGCATCACCAGGATCATGTCGGCGTCGCGAATCGTGGAAAGCCGGTGGGCAATCACGAAACTCGTGCGGCCTTTCATCAATTTGTCCATGGCAGCCTGGATGAGCAACTCGGTGTGAGTGTCCACCGAACTGGTAGCCTCGTCCAGAATCAGCATCGGCGGGTCGGCCAGAATGGCGCGGGCGATGGTGATGAGCTGTTTTTGCCCCTGCGAGATGTTGGTGACTTCCTCGTTGATGACGAAGTCGTAGCCGCCCGGCAGCGCCTGGATGAAGTGATGGGCGTGGGCGGTCCGCGCGGCGGCTTCCACTTCCTCGTCAGTGGCGTCTAAGCGCCCGTAACGAATGTTTTCCCGGATGGTGCCGTTGAACAGCCAGGTATCCTGCAGCACCATGCCGAACAGGCGGCGCAGGTCGGCGCGGCGGAATTCCCGCACGTCGTGGCCGTCAATCAAAATCGCGCCCTCGTCCACATCGTAGAAGCGCATCAGCAGTTTCACGATGGTGGTCTTGCCCGCACCCGTCGGCCCCACGATGGCAACCTTCTGCCCCGGCCTGATTTCCGCCGTGAAGCCCTTGATGACCGGCTTGCCCGGCAGGTAGCCGAAGTGCACATGGCGGAATTCCACATGCCCCTGGATGGCTTCCAGCGCGATGGCATCGGCGGCGTCGGGTTCCTCTTCGCCTTCTTCCAGGAAATCAAACACCCGCTCGGCGGCGGCCACGGTTTGCTGCAAAATGTTGGAAATGTTCGCCAACTGGGTAATCGGCTGGGTGAACGAGCGCATGTACTGGATGAACGCCTGAATGTCGCCCACGGTGATGAGGTCGCGCACGGCCAGCCAGCCGCCCACGATGACCACCGCCACATAGCCGAGGTTGCCAATCCAGCGCATCAGCGGGCGCATGGTGCCCGAAAAGAACTGCGCCTTCCACGAAGCCTGGTAGAGGGTGTCGTTGTATTCGTCAAACTGGGCAATGCTCTTGCGCTCGCCGTTGAACGCCTTGACGATGAGGTGCGCGCCGAACATCTCTTCCACATGGCCGTTGACATGCCCCAAAAAATCCTGCCGCTGGGCGAAATACTTTTGGGAAGCCTTGATGATGCCCGCCATCGTGCCGAAGGAAAGCGGCACAATGAGCACCGCAATCAGCGTCATCTGCCAGCTGATGGAAAGCATCATCCCCAAAATGCCCAGCACGGTCACGGCGGAAGTAACCACCTGCCCGAGGCTCTGGTTAAGGGTGCGGTTGACGGTATCCACATCGTTGGTCAGGCGGGAAAGCACCTCGCCGTGGGTCGTGCCGTCAAAATAGCGGAAGGGCATCCGGTGGACTTTGTCCATCAGCGCCTGCCGCAGGTCGTAGGAAACATCCATCGCCACATCGGTCATCAGCCAGCCCTGAGCGTAACTCAGAAGCGCCGAAAGCACGTACAGCCCCGCGGCGGTGAGCAAAATGTTGCCGATTTTGACGAAATCCACGCTGCCGCTGCCGGTCAGTTGGGCAATCACGCCGTTGAACAGGGTGGTGGTGGCGTTGCCCAAAATTTTCGGGCCCACGATGGAAAACAGCGTGGAACCGACGGCCAGGAACAACACCACCAAAATCTTGGCCTGGTACGGCTTGAGGTAATCTACCAGTTTGCGGAGCGTGCCCTTGAAATCGGTGGGCTTTTCCACCGGTCCCAACGGCATCATGTGTCCCATGGGGCCTTTGTTACGGCGGGCAGCCGCAGCGCCGCTGCGCGAACGTTCCTGAAAGCGTCCCGGATTGGCGTTCATGCCAGAGCCTCCTGCTTCAACTGGGAAAGCGCAATTTCGCGGTAAACCTCACAGGTCTGCATCAAGGCCTTGTGCGGGCCTTCGCAAATCAGGCGGCCTTCGTCCAGCACGAGGATTTTGTCAGCGTCCTTGATGGTGGCGACGCGCTGCGAAACGATGATGATGGTGCGCCCGGCGAGGTGTTCCCGCAATGCCCGGCGCAAACGGGCATCGGTCTGGTAATCCAGCGCCGAGAAGCATTCATCAAAAATGTAAATCGGGGCGTCTTTGACCAGCGCGCGGGCGATGGTGAGCCGCTGGCGCTGGCCACCCGAAAAGTTGACGCCGCCCTGGGAAACCTCGGCCTGCAGGCCGTCGGGGTGTTCAAAGATGAACTGCGCCTGGGCGATTTCCAGCGCGCGGCGCATGGCTTCCTCATCGGCGTCGGGGTTGGCGAAGCGCAGGTTGCTTTCCACCGTGCCGGCAAACAGGTTGCTGCGCTGGGGCACATAGCCGATTTGAGCGCGCAGGTCTTCCAGCGGCACCTCGCGGATATCCACCCCGCCGAGGGCAATGCTTCCAGCGGTCACATCGTAAAACCGCGGGATGAGGTTGACCAGCGTGGATTTCCCCGAACCGGTGGTGCCCATGATGCCCACCGTTTGCCCCGCCGCGATGCGCACCGTGATGTCGTGCAGCACGTCCTCCTCGGCGGTGGGGTAGCGGAAGGCGACGCGTTCAAAGCGGATGTCGGGGGTAAAACTTTCGGCTTTGGGGAAGCCGCGCGGCTCCGGCGGCGTGAGCACGGTAATCTCGGTATCCAGCACATCGGCGACGCGGTTGGCGGAAACATCGGCGCGCGGCAGCAGGATGAAAAGCATGGAAAGCATCAGGAAGGCGAACACCACCTGCATCGCGTATTGCATGAAGGCCATCATGTCGCCGACCTGCATGGTAGATCGGGCGACTTCGTGCGCGCCGACCCACAAAATCAGAATCATCACGCCGTTGAGGATGAGCATCATCAGCGGCATCATAATCACGAAAACGCGGTTCACGAAGCGGTTGAGTTCCGTCAGGTCGCGGTTGGAGCGTTCAAAGCGCGCCGATTCCACCGTCTGGCGGTTGAACGCCCGCACCACCATCATGCCGGTCAGGTTTTCCCGCAGAATCAAGTTGAGTTTGTCAATCAGTTTTTGGATGAGTTTGAATTTGGGGATGACCACGCTGAACACCAGGCCGACCAGCCCCAGCAAGATCACCACCGCCAACGCCATCGTCCACCACATGGAAGGGCTTTTATCCAACGCGTGGATGACCGCGCCGATGCCGATGAGGGGGGCGTAAAACGAGAGGCGCACCAGCGGCATAATGGCCGTTTGAATTTGGGTGATGTCGTTGGTGGCCCGGGTGATCAGGGAAGCCGTGGAAAAGCGGTCAAACTCCGCGCCCGAAAAACGCATCACTTTCTCAAAAAGCAGGTGGCGTACATCGCGCCCCACACCGGAAGCAATGCGGGCGGCGAAGAAGCCCACGGTGATGGTGGCGATGGCCGAGATAAGCGCAATCAGCAGCATCAGCCCGCCCGTGCGCAGGATGTAGCGGTTCTGGATTTTGGCGGTGTCCATGCCGAGGGCTTCGTACTCGGCTTTTACGGCGCGGGTGGCGGCCTGCACAATGGCCTTTTCGCCGCCGATGGCCTCAAAGCGTTTGCTCATCGCGTCGCTGATTTGCTGCCGCTGGGCGGCGGGCAGCATGGCCAACACGGCAAACAAATCGGTATTGGGCGGCAGGTTGGCAAAGCGGGGCGCCATGTTGGGCATCAGTTTCTTCGCCTCTTCGGGGTTTTGCTGGATTTTCTCCAGGCCGAACACCAGCAGCATGGCCTTGCCGAGGGAAGGCTCCAGCGCGGCGATGGTTTCCGGCGATTGGTCGGTGAGGATGTACACGGCCTCTTTGGCCGCCGCGGGATACTTTGCCGCTTCGGTCTGGGCTTCAGGGGTGCCCGGCTTCACCAGGCGATAATGGGCCAGCACCTCTTTTTGTTCCTGTTCGCTCAGGAACAGCGCAACATGCTCCATCGTGCTCTTGCGCATGGCCTCGGGCACGGCGTGTTCCACCCCGCCCTGCTGAATGCCGACATTCACGATGTCCGACATATAGTCGGGCAGGGTGAGGTCTGCGTCGGCCTGGATGAACAGCAGGGCAATAGCCACAAGGAGAGGCACGACATAAGGTTTGAAATACTTGAAGATACGCAGCATAAGCGTAAAGCCTCCTTGAAGAACTGCAAATCATGCAGAAACAGCAACCTGTTCCCGTGACGCGTCAATGGGCCGTGTGACGTCTTACAAAGGGTGCCTGTTCTGCGAAACGCGAGGGGCGTTGTCCTCCTCGGGGGGCAGTTTGGCAAGCAACAGTTCCAGCGCCGCCAAAATCTGCCGCGTCTCTGCCGGCGAAAGGCGTGCCAGCAAGCGTTCCAGCGTTGCCCCATCCGACGGCGAAGCAACCGACTGCAAAATCGTTTCACCTTCAGGGGTGAGCAAAAGGCGTTTGTTGCGGCGGTCGGCAGGATTTTCTTCCCGCACCACATAGCCCTGCTCTACCAGGCGGCGCAAGAGCTGGCTGGCCGCGGCGGGGGTGATGCCAAGCGCCCGCGCAAGGTCGGAAATGTTGGTTTGGCGGTGGTGGTGAATGTAGCGCAAGGCAAACATTTGAGGCATGGAAAGCCCCGCCGCGCGCACCCGCTGCCAGAAAGGGTGCACAATGGCCTGGACCAGGCGGCGAAGCGCCGCACGCAGGCGCTCGGAATCCTCGGGCATAATTAAGGCTCCTAAACATATAAGCGCACTTAAGTAAATGCGGCGTAATAATACCGCAATTGAGCGAGATGTCAAGGAATTGGACAAGAGGCTCCCCCCAGATGACGCAAATTTCGCAGAAAACTATCCCCCAATTTCACAAATGAGCACCGAAAACACAAAAATACGCTGCGCGCCCTTTGCTTTCTTTACACTTTTGCGTTAACCGCCTGGCGCTTTGACGTCATCGTGGCGAACCTGCCGACCCGTTTTTTGCATTTCTGCGTGCTGTCAGATGGCCAGGAAAGCCAGCGGCAGGTGGCAGGGGCAGACCAGCAGGGCGAAAGCGCCGGCGGCGTAGCCTTTGACGGCGTTCCAGGTTTTTCTCATCTCAGCCTCCCAGGATGAGCGGCAGGTAACGCCCCTGATACCACAGCAGGTACAGCCCGGCCAGCACCAGCAGCGCCGCGCCCAGCCGGTGGACGTGGGGCAGCAGGCGGCGCGCCCGCTGCGCCAGCCCCTGCTGGAAGAGCGCCAGGCTGACGGCCAGGCCCGTCAGCACCAGCGCCATGCCCGCGCCGTAGGCCGCGAAGGTCAGCGCCACGTTGAGCCAGGTGTTCTGAGGGATGCTCACCCCGACCACGGCCAGGAACACCGGCAGCGTGCAGGAGAGCGAGACCAGCCCGTAGGCCAGGCCGAACAGGTACATCGCTTTGGGCGAGCGCGCCTTCTCCGGGGTGAAGGCCGGCAGCGTGAAGGGCATCCTGCCGCCGAACAGCAGCCACAATCCCAGCAGCGTGAGCAGCGCGCCGATGAGAATGCTGCCCAGCGGCAGGTAGCGCACCAGGAAGCGCACGCCGAAGGTGATCACCGCGCCCATTCCGGTGAACACGGTCAGGAACCCGGCGGTGACCAATGCGCCTGCGGCGATTCCCTCCCCCAGGCGCGCGGCGGCGGGACGCGCTGCGAAGGCTTCTTCTCCCGTTCCCAGGTAATAGGCGATGAACGAGGGCAGCATGGCCCAGCCGCAGGGGTTGATCGTCGCCAGCATCCCGGCGGTGAAGGCAAAGGCAAGGTGAAGTGAAGGCATGAGGGGTTCTCCTTTTCGTGTTTCGCGCCGGTTAGTGCACCACCAACACAGAGCATTGGAATTAGGCTCTCCGGCAGTGCTCAGCCACTTGGCTTGATCTCTCCCTACCCCCGCTCCGGCGAGGCTTCGCTTCCGCTCAGCCCTCCGGAGCCGCCCCCTTCCCTCCCTTACTAAGGGAGGGAAGGGGGCAGATGAGCCGAGCGCCAGCGAGGCTCAGCGGGGGATGGGTGAGATCTCACCCCAGGCAGGGTGGATGGCGTCTTCCGGAATGACCAAAATCTTGTTTGAGAATGCGTTAAGGAACGGCTCGGGCCAAAGTCCTTTTCAGGGTGCGGTAAGGGGTAGGGAATTCGTCCCGATAGACCACCACGCCGTTGGCGTCCAGGATCAGCGTGGTATCCAGCGAACGCACCTGATACGCCCGCGCCACGGTTTGGGCCGTGTCAAAGGCCCAGACGAAGTCGCCGGCGCCCGCCGAGCGTTTGAACCGCGCCAGCGACTCCGGCGTGCTGGAGGGGTCGACATCAATGGCGATGATTTGCACCCGGTCGCCGTACTCGTCCCGGATCTGCGCCAGCGCCCGGGCTTCGCTGAGGCAGGTGCTGCACCAGTAGGCCATGAAGAAGATCACGGTAGGCCGGCCGCGTTGTGCGCTCAGGGTGAACGTGCCGCCGTCCAGCGTGGGGACGGAGAAATCGGGGGCGGTATCGCCCACCTGCGCGCCCGCCACGCCGGAGGGCGTCACCGCGGCGGAAGAGGTGGGCCGCCCCACCGCCCAGGCGACGACCGCGACGAGCAGGAGCGCGCCGCCCACGAACAGCCAGCGGGCGAGGGAGGTTTTCTTCTTCCGGGAGCGGGAGCGGTGTTTCCGGCTCATCGGCCACCTCCTTGTTGTCCGGCCGCCAGGGCAAACAGGCGTTGAATGTGCTCCAACCGGGGCGGCGAGCCAACCTGATACACCAGGCGGCCTTCGGGGTCGATCACCAGGAAAGCGCCCAGGCCCGAAATGTGGTAATGCGCCATGAACTCGGAAGCCCGGTTTACGACGCCCCAATGGGCCTTCAGCCCTTTGAAAAGGCTGAGGTAGGCGCTCCAGTATTGGGGGTCGTCCGGCTCGTAGATATCCAGCACCAGCACATGGAGCGCCCCGTTTGCCGGGGGCTGGGCTTTCGTCACCATGCTGAGGCTGTACATGCACTCGCCGCAGCCCATGCTGGTGGGAAGAATCAGCCAGTATGCGCCGCGGTGCTCGGAGAGGACGAACTCTCCGCCGCCCATCAACCGGGCGGAGAAATCCGGGGCCGGGCCGCCGTTCGCCCGGTTGCCGGGCAACTCAGCGAAGGTGGTGATGCCCTCTAAAGGCACGTCATCCGGCTGTGATGGTTGGGGGGAAACGGGGGGCACCGGCGTGGCTGTCGGCGTGGAAGTCAGAAACGGCGAGGCGGTCGCCGAAGGAAGGGCGACCGCGGCCGAGGGGGGCATCTCTGCCGGGCGCGTCGCGGCCGGGAAGCGCGTTGTCTCACCCGCCGGCATTGCTGCTCGCGGTGCGAATGAACAGCCCGCAACGAAAAGCGTTCCCCCCGCGAGCAGCATCAAAAAAGCGTGAAGTCTCATTGTGCTGTTACCTTTCTGCGCGGGGATGCTCCGCTTTCAGGGGCGCTGTCCGCCTTTGAAGCGCCCCGCCAAAGGCGTTGAGCAACACCGTGCTCACGCTGGAGATCATGGCGAACATCGCCCAGACGGGCGATCTCCGGAAGATTGAAATCATCCCGCACAGCAGCTCAGCATTTCCACGTCTTTCTCGAAGCCCAGGGCGGCCAGTTTGAGGGCTTCCACGTTGGTCAGGTAGGGGAAGAGCGTCTCGCGCAGGTCGGCGACGGTCAGGCCGAGTTTGAGCGCCAGCGCGGCGACCTGGATCATCTCGCCCGCTTCGGGGGCCAGGATGTGCGCGCCCAGGAGTTTATCTGTAGCGGCATCGGCCACCAGTTTGAGCAGGCCGCGCGTGTCGCGTGCTGCCAGAGCGCGGGGGACGTGCTTCATCGGCAGCACGCTGACTTTGACTTCATAGCCCTGCTCGCGCGCCTGGGCCTCGGTCAGCCCGGCGGAGGCCACCGCCGGGTCGGTGAAGGTGACGCGCGGGATGTAGTCGGTGCGGTAGCGCTTCCCCGCGCCGGTGAGGGCGTTTTCGGCAGCCAGCCCGCCGGCGTAGGCGGCCACATAGACGAACATGTCGCGCCCGGTCACATCGCCGGCGGCGTAGATGCGCGGGTTGGCCGTGCGCAGCGTCTCGTCCACCAGGATTTCGCCGCGCGGGCCGAGTTCCACACCGGCTTCTTCCAGCCCCAGGCCGCGCGTGTTCGGGCGGCGTCCGGTGGCGACCAGCAACTGCTCGCCGCGCACCTGACGGCCGTCTGCGGCGGTCAGCGTGATGTGTCCGGCGCCCTGCGTCACCGATTGGGTCTTGAAATCCGTCTCAAAGCGCAGCCCCTCCGCCTCCAGCGCCTCTTGCAGCGCGGCGCTGACCGCCTCATCCTCGAAGGGGGCGATGCGCGGCAGCAGTTCCACCACGGTGACGGCGACCCCGGCGCGGGCGAAGATCTGGGCCTGCTCCAGGCCGACGGCGTTGGCGCCCAGCACGATCAGCGAGCGCGGCAGCACGCGCAGCGCCATCGCCGTAGTGCTGGTGAGGTAGGGCACCTTGTCCAGGCCGGGGATGGGCGGCACCCAGGGCGAAGCACCGGTCGCCAGGATGACGCGGTCGGGGGTGTAGGTTTCCCCGTTCACGTCTACGGCCACCAGACCTCCGAGGTCTTTTGAGACCTCGGAGGTCTGGGGCAGCAACCGGGCGCGGCCTTCCAGGTAAGTGATGTTGGGGTATGCGGCCAGCACATCGCGGTACTTGGCCTGGCGCAGTTCGGCCACCAGTTCGTCTTTGTGCGCCACCACCTGCGCCCAGTTCAGCGCCCCTTTCATCGTTTGCACGCCGCGGAAGGGGTGCTCCCCGGCGCGGTGATAGTGCTCCATCGCCCGGATGAGCGCCTTGCTGGGCACGCAGCCCACATTGACGCAGGTGCCGCCGATTTCCCCGGCGTTGACCAGCAGGACCCGGTAGCCCAGTTCCGCGCCCCGAATGGCGGCAGCAAACCCCGCCGACCCGCCGCCGATGACCATCAGGGGGAACTCCGAATCATCGTGGCCTTCCCGGTGGTGGGGGACGGCCAGCCGCGGCTGCGCGGGCGGGGGCTTCACGGCAGCCTGGTACCCGGCCCCGGCCACGGCGGCTTCCAGCGCCGCCGGGGCCACATCGGCCTCCAGCGTGACCAGCGCCTTCCCCGATTGCCAGCCCGGCACCACCACCTCTACCACGCCGGGCACCTTGCGCAACGCGGCTTCCACATGGTGCGCGCAGGAAGCGCAACTCATGCCGCGAACGTCCATCTCAATTTGGTTTTTCATGGTTTACCTTCCTTTGGGAGTGTTCATATTGTGATCAGTATACGCCTTCCAGTTGCTGGAAGGTCAAGGGTTTTGCCGAAACGGTCAGCGCCGGCTTTGCCAGGCAGGCTGCCCGCCCCCAAGCCGCATGCGGGAAAGGGAGCCGGGGGGCACAGCGCCGGATGGCACCAAAGGGAAACGCTGTGGGAACTCATGCCCGGTGTGGCCATTGCCGCGATTTGGGTAGGCAGTGACCTTTAGCCGGCCCAGGCCAGTATGGCGGCAAAACTCATTTATAATAGGAGCCGTCCGAAAGACCTTGTCGGGTGCTTCGCCGCTCAGAAAGCCTTGCACCTCCCTTCAGCCGCTCGCCGCGGGCACCCGATGCACCCAGGAGCCGCATTTTGGAACTCGTTTTCAGATGGAGCCGCGGGTGGAAACAGGGGCTGATTGCAGGCGTGCTGGTGGTGGTCAGCGCGCTGGCCGCAGCATGCAGCCCGGCCGGTGCGCGCCCCGCCTCTCCCATCATCCACCTGCACGATTTGCAGCCGCTGCCCACACCTGCCGACCGGAACATCAAGCCCCTGCGCGTGGCTGTGGCTTCCATCGTTTCCCCGCAGGGCACGCTGGATTCCTACTCGCCTTTGCTGAAATACCTGAGCGCCCAGTTAGGGCGGCCGGTGGAACTCGTCCAGCGCCGCACTTATCAGGAAGTGAACAACCTCATCGCCAGCGGCGAAATTGACATGGCCTTTGTGTGCACCCGCGCGTACGTGGTGGGCCATCGCGAATTTGGGATGGAACTCCTGGCCGCCCCACAGGTGGACGGGCAGCAGGTGTATTACGCCTACCTTATCGTCCCTGCCGACAGCCCTTACCAGACTTTGGAAGACTTGCGCGGCAAAGTGTTCGCTTTCACCGACCCGCTTTCTAACACCGGCTATACTTATCCCGTGGCGCTGCTGAAGAGCAAAGGCGAAACACCGGAACATTTCTTCGCCCGCTACTTTTTCACCTACAGCCACGATAACGCCATCCGTGCCGTGGCCGAAGGCCTGGCCGATGGCGCTTCGGTAGACAGTATTGTGTACACTTATGCCATCCGCAGAGACCCCTCATTGGCAGCCCGCACGCGCATTATTGCCAAATCCCGGCCTTTTGGCATGCCGCCGGTGGTGGTTTCCCCCAAGATCAGACCACAAACAAAGGCCCTGCTGCAAAGCATTCTGCTGGGGATGTATGAAGACCCGGCCGGGCAGGAAGCCCTGACGCATCTGGGTTTTGACCGCTTCGTACCGGTAAAAGATGCCGATTACGACAGTGTGCGGGCACTGGAACACGAAACAGCACGCCCCTGAGACGCCATGACAGCAGAAGACCACCCAGGCGACCGATTTTCCGGCATTTCCGCGCTGCTGCACGCCCTGCGCTGGCGGGCTACGGCCGTTAGCGTGCGGGTGAAAATCATGGGCATTGTGCTCATGCTGGTGTTTGTTCCCGGCATTATGGTGACGGTGCAGGTGCGCGAGGCCATGACACGCGTGCTGCGGGAAGAATTGCAGCAGGAAAGCGTTTCCATTGCCCGCGATGTGGCCGCCCGCAGCACCGATTTGATCCTGATCAACGACCTTTATGGGGTGGCAGACCTGCTGCAAAAGACGCGCCTCAACAACCCCGATGTGCGTTATGCTTTCATCGTCAACCCCCAGGGGCAGGTGCTCGCGCACACCTTTGGGCAGGGCTTCCCGCCGGCACTGCTGCAGGCCAACACGGTCGGCGCCGACCGGCATCACCACACCGTCATGCTTCAAACCGATGAAGGGGTCGTGTGGGATACCGCCGTGCCCATCTTCGGCGGGCGGGCCGGCTATGCCCGCGTGGGGGTGTCGGAAACCCGAATGCGCGCCGTGCTGCAAAAGACCACCGAACGGCTCATTTTCTTCACGCTGGTGCTGGCGCTGGTGGGCGTGCTGGCTGCCACTTTCCTGACATGGGTGCTGACCCGCCCCCTGCTTGACCTGACGGCCGTCACAGAAGCCCTGCGCGCCGGCGATTTTACCCAGCGGGTCAAGCCCTGGGCCGACGACGAAATCGGGGAATTGGCCGAAGCCTTCAACGCCATGGCCGAAGCCCTTTCCCAGGCCGAAGAAGAACGCCAACAGCGGGAAGCCATGCGTACAATGTATTTGCAGCGCATTATTGAAGCGCAGGAAGCCGAGCGCCGCCGCATTGCCCGCGAACTGCACGACGAAACCGGGCAGGCGCTGGCCTCGTTAGCGGTGGGGCTGCGGAACATTGAAGCCGCCGCCTCGCGCGACGAAATGCTGGTGCGCATTGCAGAGATGCGGGCACTGATTGCCTCCACCCTGGAAGCCGTGCATAACCTGGCCGTAGAACTCCGCCCTGCCGTGCTGGATGACCTCGGGCTGGAAGCCGCCCTGCATAAATACGCCGCTGAATACCAGGCCCGGCATGGCATTCAGGTAGATTTCCAAAGCCTGGGGCTGGAAGGCGGCCGCCTCGACCCTATGGTGGAAACCGCGGTCTATCGCATTGTGCAAGAAGCACTCACCAATGCCGCCAAACACGCCCAGCCTTCGCAAATCAGCATCCTGGTCGAGAAAAAACCTACCCAGCTTGCCCTGATTGTTGAAGATGACGGCCGCGGCTTTGACGTGGCCCGCCTGGCCTCGTTTACGCCCAGCCGCGGCAAACTCGGCCTTTACGGCATGTACGAACGCGCCCACCAGTTAGGCGGCTCGCTGGTTGTGGAATCGGAACCCGGCCAGGGCACGGCTGTGTACGTGCGGATTCCTTTAAACGGAGGCACGAATGCGAAAAACGAGGATCATGCTGGCCGATGACCATGCGGTGCTGCGCGCCGGGCTGAAATTGCTGATTAACGCCCAGCCCGATATGGTGTGCGTGGGGGAAGCCGGCCGCAGCGCCGACATTGCCCCCCTGGCAGAAAAACTCCACCCCGATATTGTGCTCCTGGATATCACCATGCCGCAACAAAGCGGGCTGGAAGTGGTGGCTCAGGTGCTGGCGCGCGCCCCCGAAACCCGTGTGCTTGTGCTCACCATGCACGCAGAAGAGGCCTACCTTGAAAAAGCGCTCGCTGCGGGCGCTGCAGGCTATGTGCTGAAACAGGCCGCCGACCAGGAATTGCTGAACGCCATTCGGGCCACCATGCGAGGAGAAGTGTACATCCACCCGGCCATGACGAAAAAATTGCTGGGGCGCATGTTGACGGACAGCACCTCGCCTGAAGAAGGCGAACGCACCCTCTCTGAACGGGAAACCGAGGTGATCAAAGAGGTGGCCCGCGGCTATACCAACCAGGAAATTGCCGACAAACTGGCGCTGAGCGTCAAAACCGTGGAAACCTACCGCGCCCGCGCCATGCGGAAACTGGGGCTGAGCAGCCGGGCTGCTCTGGTGCGATACGCTCTCAAGAAAGGCTGGCTCGAAGCATAAAAGCCCAGGCCGCCACCACGCCCGGGGGCTCACGCCCAGCGCGTCACCGCCGACGCAAAACCGAAAACCAGCGGCGAAAACGCCATCACCAGCAACCCCGCCAGGAACAAATCCCGGGCGCTGCTGCGCGCGAAAGCCTCAAAGGCCGCCCGGTTACCGGCAAACAAATATGAGGGAACCACGCCGCCCGATGCTGCCTTGCGCCCCAGCACGGTGACCTGGTCTCCGTTGCGCAGGCCGTGGTAGCGCGTGCGGTGCAGGGCGTCCTGAAAGCCGGTATTCCCCTGATAGACCCCCACATGCACCGCGCCGAGCAGCCGTACCTCGGCGCTGCTCTGCACCAAAACCGGCTGCCCCTGCACCACCAGTTGCAGGTCGGGGAAAACCCTTTCGGCATCCACCCACCGGCCGTCCGATGGCCTGTTGGCGTCTTTGGCCTCCCAGCGCTCCAGCGTATAGGCCACGAAATGGTGCGCCAGTGAGGGGTTGCCTTCCAGCACACCGGTAAGCAGCACGTCTTCCACGGGCGCAAGGGTTTCCACTGCGGCTGCATCCATCGGGGGAATGCGGCTCATGCGCCAGGCCAGCAACGCCTGCCTGGGGGCAAGCACAAAAGCAGTCAGCGCGCCGCAGCCCAAGACGAGAAAAGCAAACAGCGCCGCCGCGGAGAGTTTCCAGTGAGCGGGCTGAAACGGATTCAACCGCGTAAACCGCACATCATCCTCCTTGATGCAGGCCGCCGGATGGGGGAAAGCCAGGCGTCCGGCGCCGGTTTTTGCCGGGGCAGCAAACCACCCGGCCGGCGCTGAATACAGTGTACACGAATCGCACCGGCTTTTTCAAGGTGCACTTTTGAACATGCAGGGGGCAACCGCGCCGCCCCGCAGGTGCGAGAGCGGCAGTGAGGGGGTTTCCCTGACAAAAACATCTTTTATTCCCTGACGCACTGTCCAGACATTCCTGCTTCACACGGCCTGTTTTGTCACGTATGCTTTAACCGTCCGAAAAGCCCCTCACGCGATGTAGGCAGGTCATGACAGTTTTTCTGTGTTTTCGGTGGCGCTTCTGGCCTTCTGCCGTTTCGCTCTGCCAATGCTGAACCATGACCACTTATCAAAGGGATAAGCCCATGAGACAAACTATCTCGCAACGTTTTATAGCCGTCATTGTCATGGTCGCCCTGGCCCTGCTGGCCGTGGCTGTGGGGGGGTGCCGCGGAGGGGCTGCGTCGGTCGCGGCGACGCCTACGCCCATGCCGGCTTCGGGGCAATATTGGGCTTTGGTGCAGCGGGCACAGGCCGAATTTGCCGCTGCGGATTTCGCAGGGGCGCTGGCCACGGCTCGGCAGGCCATTGCCCTGGACCCATCCCAAAACACGGGCTGGGCGCTTTACCGCCAGGCCAGCGTGGCTCAGGCAGCCGATGCGTATCTGAGCACCCTCCCGCAAAGCCGCTATCGTCTGCCGGTGGATGTTTTTGTCCGCGATCGGGTCAACCACACCAAAGAATGGGTGCTGATTGACGTGCGCGAGCCGGACGAATTTGCCGCCGGCCACATTGAAGGTGCCATCAACATTCCCCTGCGCCAGTTGCTGCATCACCTCAACGAACTGCCCAGCAGCAAGACAGCGCCGATTCTGGTCTACTGTCATTCTCAAAAGAGGGCAACCCACGCGCTGGTGATTTTGCACGAACTCGGCTATCTCAAAGCCTACAACCTGGAAGGAGGGTACGAAGCCTATGTGAACTGGATGAAAACCCACGCACTGCCTACACCTGGTCCTACGCCCACGCCGGCGCCGGATGAGCCGGATTATGGGTGCTGACCACGGAGTCCCCACAGAATTCCATTGAGGAGGTCTGCCATGCCTGAAATTCCCGTGATACAGGAAAGAGAGGATGTCATCGCCCGCATGATGGACGATCTGCAGCGGGCGCTGAAAAAGCCGCCGTCGGAGAGGCGCTGGGGGATGGTGATTGATCTGACGAAGTGCACGGGCTGCGATTCCTGCACGGTGGCGTGCAAATCAGAGCACAAAACGCCGCCCGGCGTGAATTACAACGTGGTCATTAAGGAAGAAATCGGCACGTACCCCAACGTGCGGGATGTTTTCCTGCCGCGGCCCTGTATGCAGTGCGAAAACCCGCCGTGTGTTGATGTCTGCCCGGTGAGCGCCACTTACAAAAACGAAGAAGGCATTGTCGTCATTGATTACGATGTCTGCATCGGCTGCCGCTATTGCATCACGGCCTGCCCTTACGGCGCCCGGTCGTTTGATTTTGGCGAATGGTACACCATAGACACGCCCGAAGTGGCGCCTTACGAAACGGCGCCTACCTTTGAATACAGCGAAGAGCGGGTGCGGGAAGACGGCAAATCCCCCATCGGGAATGTGCGCAAGTGCAATTTCTGCATTGAACGCCTGCATGAAGGGCTGCTGCCTGCCTGTATTACCACTTGCGTGGGGCGCGCCCGCTATTTTGGCGATCTCAACGACCCCGATAGCCTGGTCTCTGAATTGCTCAGGCAGAAACATGCCTTCCGCCTCAAGGAAGAACTGGGCACAGAGCCGAAGGTTTACTACCTCACGTAAGGAGGAAATGATGAACAGCAAGAAAGGTTGGAGCATCGTCTATTGGGCTGTTGTGGTGGCCCTGCTGGCCGTAGGCGTGGTCGGGTGGTATTGGCGGCTGACCGTGGGGCATCAGATGGCCAATTACGGCAGCATTATTCCCTGGGGGTTGTGGGTCGCCATGTATATCTACTTTATCGGCCTTTCCGCGGGGGCGTTCCTGATTTCCTCGCTGGTGTATGTGTTCGGCGTGGAAAGGTTCCGCCCGATGGCCCGGCTGTCGCTGTTTACCGCGCTGGTGGCCCTGCTCATGGCGCTGCTGCAGATCTGGGTAGATCTGGGGCACATGGAAAGGTTCTACGAGGTTTACACTCGCCCGCATTTCTATTCCATGATGGCTTGGATGGTGTGGCTCTACACCACCTACTTTGTGCTGCTCTTGGTGGAAATGTGGTTTGTGACCCGCCGCGACCTGGTGCGCTGGAGCAGGAAGCCCGGCCTCAGCGGCACGCTGAGCCGCATTCTCGCGTTGGGCAGCAAGGATGAAAGCGATGCTTCGGCCCGGCGCGATGAACAAAAAGTCAGGGTGCTGGGCGCTTTAGGCGTTGCCCTGGCCATTGCTTTCCACGGCGGCGTGGGCGCGTTATTCGCGGTAGATAAATCGCGCCCGATGTGGCACACCGGGCTTTACCCCTTGATGTTCCTGCTGGCGGCGCTGGTTTCCGGCGGCGGCCTGCTCCTGGCCATTTATGCCTTCCTGGCCCCCGACCGCGGCACCGAGGCTCACAAGTCGCTGGTGGAATCGCTTTCCAAACTGGTGTTGGGGCTGGTGCTGCTTTACATCCTCTTCACCTGGGCAGATTTCTCCATCGTCTGGTACGGGAAGATCCCCGCAGATGTCGAGCCCATCAAGATCATCCTGTTCGGCAAATACTGGTATGTCTTCTGGCTCGGCGAAGTGCTGCTGGGGATGCTGGTTCCGGTGGTGCTGCTCAGCCTCAAGGCCACGCGCCAATCGCCTTTGTGGGCCGGGCTGGCCGGGGCTTCCATTGTCGTGGCCTTCATCGCCGTGCGCCTGAACATTGTCATTCCCCCGCTGGCCGTGCCCGAACTGCAAGGTCTGGCAGATGCCGCCCCGGCGTTCCGGATGTCCACGAATTACCTCCCCAGCATGATGGAATGGTTCGTCACCCTGGGCATCGTGGGCTTCGGCGCGGCGCTTTACGCCCTGGGGTACGGTTTGCTCCCTGTGCGACCTAACATGTCCGAGAAAGAGGTGTGAAATGGACAAGACTCAAGAAAAGGCCCCTTTGCAAACCAAAGTCACGCGGCGCGATTTTGTCAAAACTTCGGCCATCGTAGGGGGGACGCTGGCGGTGACGTCGCAGGTCAACTGGGCATTCCGCAAGGTCGCCCGCATTGCCTCTTCTGAAAAGAAGACGGAATACCCCCTCAACAAACCGGAAAACATCATCTACAGCGTTTGCCTGCAATGCCACACTTCGTGCACCATCAAAGGGAAAGTGCTGGACGGCGTGATGGTCAAAATTGACGGCAACCCTTACAGCCCGATGAATATGTTGCCGCATTTGAGTTACGACACGCCGTTGGAGGAAGCCGCGAAGTACGACGGCAAACTCTGCCCCAAAGGCCAGGCCGGCGTCAATACCGAGTACGACCCTTACCGCATCACCAAAGTGCTTAAACGCGCCGGCAAGCGCGGGGAAAACAAATGGCAGGTGATCCCCTTTGATCAGGCCATCAACGAAATTGTCAACGGCGGCACTTTTGCCGACGGCACCAAAACCCCGGGCCTGAAGGAAATCTGGGCGGTGCGCGACCCCGACCTCATGGCCGCCCTCAAAACCGACGCCATGGCCGTCGCCAGCGGCGAAATGAGCCTGGACGACTTCAAGAAAAAACACGCCGCCCACCTTGATCTGCTCATTGACCCCGACCACCCCGACCTGGGCCCGAAAAACAACCAGTTCGTCTTCCAGGCGGGGCGCATTGAGCACGGCCGCAAGGAATTTGCCAAGCGCTGGCTCAAAGACGCTTTTGGCTCTGTCAACTGGTACGAGCACACCACCATCTGCGAACAATCGCACCACATCGCCACCATTCAGGTCACGAACCAATACAAAGGCAACGGCAAGTGGGGCGGCGGCAAAGAACACCTCAAGCCCGATTTTGCCAATGCCGAAATGGTCATTTTCTTCGGCACCGGCGCTTTTGAGGCCAACTTCGGCCCCACACCCATGAGCGAGCTGGTCACCTGGTCACTCAGCGACCGCAACATGAAAATGGCCGTGGTGGACCCCCGGCTCAGCAAAACGGCAGGGAAGGCCACCTGGTGGCTTCCGGTCAAACCCGGCACCGACGCCGCACTGGCGCTGGCGATGGGGCGCTGGATTCTGGAACACGAACGCTACGACGCCCAATACCTGGCCAACGCCAATAAAGCCGCCGCCCTGGCCGACGACGAAACCAGCTGGAGCAACGCCACCTGGCTGGTGAAAGTAGAAAACGGCAAACCCACCCGCTTGCTGCGCCCTGCCGAGGCCGGACTGGATGACATAGACGGCTTTGTCGTCAGCAAAAACGGCCAGCTCATCGCAGTAGACCCCAACGATGCAAAAACCCCGGTGGAAGGCGACCTCTTCGTCACCGGCAGCGTCAACGGCATTCAATACAAAAGCGCCCTCCAGCTGTACAAAGAAGCCACCATGGAACACAGCATGGAGGAATGGTCGGAAATCTGCGGCATCCCCGTCAAGACCATCGCAGAAGTGATGCTGGAATACACCAGCCACGGCAAAAAAGTCGGCGTGGATATGTACCGCGGCGCGGTGCAGCACACCAACGGCTACTACAACGGCCAGGCCATTTTGATGCTCAACGTGCTGGTCGGGAACGCCGGTTGGACGGGCGGATACGGCGGCGGCGGCGGCCACTGGCACGAAGACGGCTCCAAAGCCGGCCCCTTCAACCTCAAGAAAATGCACCCCGGCAAAATCGGCTCTTTCGGCGTGCCGCTGACGCGCGAAAAATGGCACTATGAAAAGAGCACCCTCTTCAAGCGCGACGGCTACCCTGCCAAACGCCCGTGGTTCCCCTACACCGGCAATGTCTATCAGGAAATCATCCCCAGCGCGGCAGCCGGCTACCCTTACCCCATCAAGGCGCTCTTCCTGCACAAAGGCACACCGGCCTTCTCGCCGCCCGGCCCCAACCCCTCGCTGGCCGCCATTGCCGACCCCAACGTCATCCCGCTGGTCATCGCCGACGACATCGTCATCGGGGAAACCAGCATGTACGCCGATTACCTCTTCCCCGACACGGCCATCTGGGAACGCTGGGGCACCCCCCACACCACCCCTGCCATCCAGGCCAAAACGAGCAAAATGCGCCAGCCCGTCATCGAACCGCTCCCCGACAAGGTCACCATCTTCGGCGAACAGCAGCCCATCAGCATGGAAGCCGTCATGCTTGCCATTGCCGAAAAAATGGGCCTGCCGGGCTACGGAAAAGACGGCTTTGGCAAAGGCCTGGACTTCAACACCCGGCAAGACTACTTCCTCAAGATGGCGGCCAACCTGGCCTTCGGCGACAAGAAAGACGGCTCCGAAGCCGTGCCCGAAGCCGATGACAAGGAACTGGCCATCTTCCGGGCCGCGCGGGCGCATTTCTCCGCAGCCCTTTTTGACGAAAAGCGCTGGAAGAAAGCCCTGGGCAACGATGAAACCCTGTGGCGGCGGGTGGTCTACCTGCTGAACCGCGGCGGCCGCTTTGAAGATTTCAGCAAAGCCTACAACGGCAAAAAACTGGGGCACCCCTATTCGGGCCTCTTCAACATCTTCGTGGACAACGTCGCCGCGGGCAAACACAGCGGCACGGGCGAACACTTCTCCGGCCTTCCCCGCTTTGAGCCCATCAAAGACGCTTCCGGAAAGGTGGTGGAACAGTCGCCCGAGAAATACCCCTTCCAGCTGTTTACCTACAAAGAGATCTACGGCGGCCAGTCGCGGACCATCAGCGACTACTGGGACCAGTTGAACGTGGCCAAAGAGAATTACATTCTCATGAACAAGGCCGACGCCGACCGCCTGGGCATCAAAGACGGCGACCTGGCGAAACTGGTCTCGCCCACCAACCCGAAGGGCGAATGGGTGCTGCCCAACAACGAAAACATCCCGGTGGCCGGCAAGGTCAAGGTCATTCAGGGCATTCGCCCGGGCACGGTGGCCGTCAGCTGGCACTGGGGGCACTGGGGCTACGGCGCCAAAGATTTTGTGGTAGACCACCGCAAGGTCAAAGGCGACGCCCGCCGGGCGGCCGGCCTCTGCCCGAACGCCGTAATGTTAGACGACCCCTTCCTGAAGAACGCCACGCTGAGCGACCCCATCGGCGGTTCGGCATCCTTCCTGGATACGCGGGTCAATGTCGTCAAACTGTAACGCTTCTGGGGGCGGCCGATGTGGTGCCGCCCCCTTCCCCAACACGCCCTTTTGGCAGAGCGCAGGGAGAGGGAAAACGCCACGGCTTCTCGCTCCTTGCGCTTTCTGTTGAGGGCTACCCGAAGGAGTTGCGCTCATGGTCACCGAAGAAGCCGTCCGGCAGGCACTCGGCAAGGTGCAGGACCCTGAACTCGGCCGCAGCGTCGTTGAACTGAACATGATCCGGGATATCCAAATAGACGGCAGCCGGGTCAGCCTGACCCTGGCCTTGACCACCCTGGCCTGCCCGTTGATGGATTCGCTGACCGGGCAGGTGCGCGCCGCGGTGGCGGCATTGCCCGGCGTTGAAAAAGCCGAAGTCAAAGTTGCAGAAATGACAGAAGCCGAGGTCAAAGCCGCTTATGCCCAAATGCTGCAAGGCGCCCCCCACGCCCCCGGCGGCAACGGCAAAGAGCCGGTCTCATTCAATTTGGGCGGCACTTCCACCGCACCCGAATCCATGGCGCGGCGACTCAGCCCTGTCAGCCACATGATCGGCGTCACAAGCGGCAAAGGCGGGGTAGGCAAATCGGTCGTCGCAGCACTGCTGGCTTCCTCACTGCGCAGAATGGGGCATCGGGTGGGCGTCTTCGATGTAGACGTCACCGGCGCCAGCATTCCCAAACTCTTTGGGCTGACGGGCAACCTCAAGAAAATCCCCGAAGGCATTTTGCCCCACCAGACCCCAAACGGCATCCGCGTGGTTTCCACCAACCTGATGCTCCACAACCCCGACGACCCGGTGGCCTATCGCGGGTCAATGATCAACAGCCTCATCAAATCGCTGTGGCGCGATGTGGTTTGGGGCCCGCTGGATTATCTCATCCTTGACCTGCCGCCGGGCACTTCCGATGCCCAGCTGACGGTGATGTCTGAACTGCCGCTGGAAGGGCTGGTCATGGTCACCACCCCGCAAGACCTGGCGGCGCTCATCGTGCGGAAAGCCGTCCGCCTGAGCCGCGACATGAATGTCCGCCTGCTGGGCATTGTGGAAAACATGAGTTACTTTGTGTGCCCCGAGACCGGCACGCGGCACGAAGTTTTCGGGCCGAGCCACGTGGAAGAAGTGACGGCATTGGCCGAAGTGCCTTTGCTGGCGCGCCTGCCGATTTTGCCCGCGCTGGCCGAGGCCAGCGATGCCGGAAAGATTGAGCAGTTCCAATGGCCCGAAATGGACGCCGTAGCCGAAAAAGTGCGCGCCAGCCTGCCGGAAGGCAAAGCGACCCGCGACGGCATCGTCGCCATGTGAAGAGGCTTCCCTCGGGGCGCCGTTCGGCTCCAATCGCGGATGAACGTAACTGCCTACGCTGGGGTGCCCTCCATGCGTCTTGATGCGCTGTGCCTTTGCCATACCCCTCCCCTGGCTCCCCTCCCCGCATGCGGGGAGAGGACGGGGGTGGGGTCAACGCAGCGGCAGCGGCGCCAAAGGAAAACGCGGTGTGAAAACACGCCCT
>Ga0256829_1000779_pt1 | contig 28997 bp, 28 predicted proteins | sample 131447metaG_FD_185979 | JGI IMG/M metagenome (GOLD analysis project Ga0256829, IMG submission 185979) | Hydrothermal vent microbial communities from Lau Basin, Pacific Ocean - 131-447 | ecosystem: Environmental > Aquatic > Marine > Hydrothermal vents | place: Pacific Ocean: Lau Basin | collected... | reverse complement strand
TCCCTTATGATGTTAGAAAAGACGAGCCTTACCTGACCTATGACAAGGTGAATTTCGACGTTCCGGTTTCACAGAAGGGAGACGTTCTCGCGCGGTTCGTGGTAAGATTCGAGGAGATGAGACAGTCTGCAAGAATCGTCAAGCAGGCTCTCGAGAAGCTCCCTGATGGCCCCTATTTCAACCCCAAGGGAAAAAAGTCGCTGATGATAAGGGTGAGGGGCAACGGTGAGGCTTACTCACGTGTTGAGTCCAGCAAGGGGGAGCTTGGCACATATATAGTTGCCGATGGAAGTGTGAGGCCGTACCGGGTCAGAATTAGGAGCCCCACGTTCAAGAATCTATCAGTTCTACCTGTTCTGGCAAAGGATACTATGATCGCCGATCTTGTCTCGATATCCGGCTCTATTGATCTTGTCTTTGGGGAGGTGGATAGATGAGCCTTCTCACAGTTTTCCAGAGCTGGTTCAGCCCTCTCGGGCATTTCTGGTCGTATGCCATTGCGTACTTTCTTGAAGCAGTCGTTGGCCTCATTCTTGCTGCCCTGAGCCTCATAATCATGATTTACCTCTTCAGAAAATACATGGCGAGGCTCCAGAGGCGTATCGGACCGAACAGAGTGGGAAAGTATGGCCTCCTGCAGCTGATAGCCGATGCAATGAAATTGATGGGAAAAGAGGTTATATTTCCAGCCAGGCGGGATGACCTTCCCTACAGAGTTGCGCCCCTTCTTGTGATTTTCGGCCTTTTTGCTGCGTTCTTCATCATCCCATATGGAAACATTCCTTATTTTGGCAGCCTCACGATATCACACAGCGATGTGACCGTGATCCTCCTTTTTGCATTCATGGCTATAATGCCCATCGGGGAAGTCCTTGCCGGTATCAGTTCCAAAAACAAATACTCACTGACCGGTGCTATGAGGGCCGTTGCGAAGGATATTTCGTTTGAGGTCCCGATGATGCTCTCCATTATAGCGGTCGTGCTTATGAGTTCTGCCAGAACCACAAATGCTCTTAATCTACAGTCCATCATCACATCACAGGTTATTCCTTACGGCATTCTGGAGCCACTCGGAATCTTCGTCTTTTTCGTTGCAACCGTTGCGAGGGCTTCGCACACACCATTCGATCTCGGAGAGAGTGAGAGTGAGCTCGTTTCAGGTTTCTCGACGGAATACACGGGCCTCAGGTTCGGACTCTTCTACATGGGTCTCTTTGGAAGCATTTTCCTCGGATCTCTGATACTCAGCGTATTCTATCTCGGAGGTTACCATGGTCCGTTTGCCGGTTCAATAGGCTGGGTGTGGCTCATGGTCAGGGCATTCATACTTGTTCTCATATTCTTCACCGTGTGGCTCGCCATGCCGAGAATCAGAATTGACAAATTTATGGATCTGGGCTGGAAATATCTCCTCCCGATATCGTTCATAAATCTGGTTATTTCAGGCGTGTTAACTTTAGGGTTTGGGTGGTAATAATGGCAAATGTAAAAGAAGTTGAGGAACCAAAAAAACCTGTTCCGGTCTTCAGCATGATACGCGGAATGGGTATGCTGGGAAAGAATCTTCTCAGAAAACCCGTGACGATTCAGTATCCTGAACAGATGCCCTACATCCCGGAAAGATTCAGGTTCAGAATATTCCTGACACTGGATTCCTGCGTTGGCTGCACGCTCTGTGAACAGGTTTGCCCGAATGGTTCCATAAAGATGGAACACCTCGATAGGGAAAATCCCCACAACAAGAGGAAGATATACCCGGGAGTGAATTTCGGTACATGCACGGTGTGCAGAAACTGTGAAGAGATCTGTCCAACTCATGCCATTTACCTCTCACACGAATTTCAGACATCCAGAACCAAGAACAGTTTCTATTATTCGCCAGAGGAGCTCTCCAAACCTGAGCATGAGGTATTGAAATGATATTCATATTCACGATCATAGTGCTGATATTTTCTGTTTTTCTGATAGTCTTCTCAGCTCTCTCTGTGAGATCAAGGAATCTTGTCCACGGGGCTGTATGGTTAATGCTCTTCATGTTCAGTATGGCGGGTCTTTTTGTTTATCTGGGAACGGATTTTGTGGCCAGTATTGAACTTCTGGTGTATGTTGGTGCAGTTATTACTCTACTGGTGTTCACCCTGATGCTCACAGGAGGTAAGGAAATTGAATAAAGGTGTGATAGTTGTATCCCTGGGAATCTTCTTTATGGTTTTTGCGACCCTCATCATTGATGCAGGCCAAACGTTCACACCGGTGAGGCAGAACATCACCTCCATCAGCAACTACTTTTTCTACACTTACATCGTTCCCTTTGAGCTGCTTTCTCTCATAATTGTCGGAGGTATCATTGGAATGCTGTACATAGCGGGGAGGGAATGAAATGAACATCGTTATTGTTAATCTTCTTGCACTCATACTGTTCGTGATAGGGCTTTACGGTGTTATGACCTCTAAAGTGGGTATAAAAATGCTGTTCTCCATTGAGATAATGATCAATAGTGCTATCCTCAGTTTGATCGCCGTTGCCGGTGTGTCAATGCAGCCAATAGTTCTGGCCCTATTTGCCATAGCTGTTGCGGTTGTTGAATCTGCTGTAGGTATAAGTCTTCTCGTAGCTCTGAAGAGGATCTATGGTGAGGTTAACATAACGCTGCTTGGAGAGTTGAGGGGGTAATCGGAATGCTCGATCTTGGCTGGTTTATATTTTTGTCACCATTTTTCGGCTTTATTCTCATTCTGCTGTTCGGGAGATTTAACAGGCACCTGCCCGCCATAATTAGCTCAGCATCGATACTGGTAGCGTTCCTCATATCGGCAAAAATCTTCCTTGGACTGGGAAGTGGGACGGTGTACCAGAGCTACACCTGGTTCTATGGAATCCATTATGGCATCTTCATCGACCATCTCTCCATAGCCATGGCGCTTATGGTCTCATTCGTTTCTCTCATGATCCACCTCTTTGCCTCGTACTACATGGGAAGGGACCCCAACAAACATGTTTACTTTGCTGAGACTGCACTCTTCACCGCAGGAATGCTCGGGCTCGTTGTAGCTTCCAACCTGGTCATATTCTTCCTCTTCTGGGAGCTTGTGGGTCTGTGTTCATACCTTCTCATCGGTTTCTGGTTTTTCAAGCCGAACGCCAGCGCAGCAGCCAAAAAGGCATTCATCGTTACGAGGGTCGGAGATATGCTCTTTCTCGTTGGAATGGCCCTGCTTTACACGTATCTTTCACCTTACACATCCCATCCGCTCAGCATTCCCTACCTGATCAGCCAGAGCAATATTTCAACCATTGTTGCAGAAATTGGTAGATATAGGCTCGGGCTTGTGGCAGTTCTTCTCCTGGGAGGAGCTGTCGGCAAATCGTCCCAGTTTCCACTGCACGTCTGGATTCCAGACGCAATGGAAGGCCCAACGACCGTATCTGCCCTCATACATGCTGCCACCATGGTCACCGCAGGTATTTATCTCGTGGCACGTGTTTTCCCCATATTCCTGGATTCAGCAAGCTTCTCCATTTACCTCGTGCTCATAATAGGATCGTTCACGGCACTCTACGCCGGCACGCTTGGAATAATTGTGAATGATATTAAACGGGTGCTCGCCTACTCCACCATCAGCCAGCTTGGTTACATGATGGCCGCACTTGGCCTGGGATCGTTGATAGGGATGAGTGCGGTTCCGTTTTCAATCTACCACCTGATGGTACATGCCTTCTTCAAGGCGACCCTATTTATGGCCGCGGGAGCAATTCTGATATCACTGATGGATTTGAGGGACATCAAAAAGATGGGGGGATTATGGAAGAAAATGCCCTTCACGGTGAGTTTGATGTTCATTGGAAGCCTCACTCTCGCTGGTATTCCGCCTACCGCGGGATTCTTCTCCAAAGGAGAGATTGTTAGTGCTTCGTATGCATACTTCCTGCATTACAAGACCATTGCATCCCTTGCTCCCTACCTGTTTGTCCTGTTCGGCGAGTTCTTCACCGCGCTTTACACCTTCAGAATGTTTTTCCTTGTAGCCATAGGAAGACCGAGATCATACCTTGCTGAACACGCGAGAGAAGCGCCAATATGGGCTCTTCTACCGGTTGCTGCTCTCGCCGTACTCTCAATAATATTTGGATTATTCCAGAATGGGTTCTACTCTTATTTCGTACCGTCCTTTTTTGTTGCTGCCATTCCACCGCTATTTGACTGGTTGCCCCTAATTTTTGCTCTGGTTGGAATTGCCGTGGCTTACGTTTTCTTCGGAACGAACAGATGGAAATCGATGAAGATAGCCAGGAACCCATTCTACAGGTTGCTAAAGAACAAGTATTACCTGGATTTCCTTTTCACAAACATCATTGCTGAGAGAGTTATCCATCCCCTGAGTTCCGCCTTCGGAAGATTCGAAAGAGGGTATAATACCTCTAATGAGAAATTTGGTCAGGGCGTTGTCTCACTTGGAACCGCCTTCCGCAGGCTACAGACCGGTGTTGTGGAGAATTATCTAACATTCATTGTGGCTGGCATATCGGTGATACTGATCATCGTTCTGTTTCTGGGGGGATTGTGATGTTTCTTGGTCTTATTCTTCTCTACCTGTTCGCTTCTTCTATAGCCGCTTTCGGCATGAAAAAATCGGGATATTCTTTCTCACTTATCACAACGTTTGTCGTTATGATGCTCTTCATATTCCTCTTTATCCGCGATTTCTCTTCCGGTTATTCCGGCGGCTTTCTGTCGTACCAGTCATATCTGATTCCCGGCGCTCCCGGTGTCCGGTTTAGCATGGCGGTGTCCGGATTCACCTTCCCGCTGATAATTGCTTCAACAGTTGTCTTTCTTGCCGCTGTTGGGATATCCAACAGAGAGAGAACTACTCCCTCTTTCTATGGCCTAATACTCTTTGCTGAGTTTGGAATGGTTAGCCTTCTTGTTTCGCGCAACTTTCTCTTCTTCTACGTTTTCTGGGAGGTGGTTCTCGTTCCTGTCTACTTCCTCATAAGCAAGTTCGGAACCGGTAACGCAGCCCGTATATCGCTAAAATTCTTCGTTTACACCCAGGCAGGTTCCATATTTATGCTCCTGTCCATTTTTGCCCTGTATACGTATCACAGCAATCTCACGGGCATTTCCACCCTGAGCATATCATTACTGATGGCTCCCTCTTTTGTCAGTTCACTGACAGCTTTCGAGAAAGGCTTTATCCTCTTCGGGTTCCTTCTGTCTTTTCTAGTGAAAATGCCCTCCTTCCCGGTGCATGCCTGGTTCCCTGATTCATACGAGAAATCCCCGTATTCGGTCACCATCGTGCTGACCGGTGCACTCTCCCTCATGGGAGGTTATGGTTTCTTCGGTATCCTGTTCCCGCTGTGGCCAATCCTGAAAGGAGGTGTCTCAGATCTTCTGATAGCCCTTGGAATAATAAGCCTCGTGTATTTCGCTCTCTCCGCGATGTTTCAGGTGAATCTCAAAAGGATGATGGCGTATGCCAGTGCTGCCGCCATGGGATTCGTCACTTTATCGTTTGGCGCCGGTATAAACCTCATGGGAGGTTTGACATCAATACCTTCTGCCTCAAACGCAGTTCTGGCTCTCTCGGGTGGCATGTTCCAGATGCTCGCCCATTCATTCATTGTTGTTCTGATATTCTCCTCTCTGTTCATAATAGTGCTGCGCACCGGGAGAGAGACCGTGATGGAGCTCGGTGGTATTCACAGGGATGCTCCCAGGCTGTCATCACTGTTTCTCATTGGTCTGCTGGCCTCACTCGGTCTGCCCGGCCTGGCCGGATTCATCGGTGAATTTTCGGTTGTTGTGGGCACTTACGGATACATAGGAGCCCTCATATTCATAGTCATATTCGGTATGCTCATCACCGCAGCGTACCATATCTGGGCAGCTCAGAGATCATTGTATGGTCCGTACAACGAAACCATCGGGAAGATTGAGGATGTGTCACCGTTTCAGTTTTCCATCCTCCTCACTCTCGCTATTTTCCTGGTTGTGCTGGGCCTTTTCCCCAATATGTTCTTTAGTCTGTTCACAACTTACATAGGAGGTTTACTGTAAATGTACACATCACCATCTGTTTGGAATGTTACGGGTGCCTCGTCCCTGCAGCACTACTACCCGCTTTTTGTTCTCGCCATTGCCGGCTTTGTGATACTCTTTCTCGGAACTCTGAGAAACAGCAGAAGGGTTTTTGCCTCCATAACCTTCGGGGCTCTCATCCTTGCCGCGCTGATGATCGCCTCGGATTACAATGCGGGCATCATTGTTCCGGCCTATCGAATAAACAGCTTCACGACCTTTTTCGCCATCCTGTTTATCATATCCGGACTCATAATAACCTATCCTGCACTTAAATCGATCAGGAAGAAGGGTGAGGTGTTTTATGCCCTCCTGCTCTTCGTTACGGTAGGCATGCTGATTGCTGCCTTCTCCTATAACCTGATCGTCATCTTCGTGGCCTTCGAAGCCGTAAGTATTGGAACATACCTCATGACGGGCTTTTCCCGGTCCAGAAGAGCTCTCGAATCATCTGTGAAATACTATTTTGTGGGCGTGCTGTCAACATCCTTCATCATCTTCGGGCTGGCGTACTATTTCTTCTATTTCGGAACATTCAATCTGGTAGGGTCCTCTGCCCTACAGGCAAATTCCACCGCAGGACTTGTTTCCCTCGCGTTTCTCGTTGCAGGATTCGGTTTCAAGATGGCTCTCTTCCCCATGCATCAGTGGGCCCTGGACACCTATGACGGTGCCGAAAATTCTGTGTCAGCTTTCCTCTCGACAGGCAGCAAACTTGTCTCGTTCGTGATAATCTTGAAGCTGTTTTTGGTCGGATTTAGCAGCATACATCAGTATGTTTTCTATTTCTTCCTCATAATATCTATTGCCAGCATGACCTACGCCAATATAGCGGCCCTCTCCCAGAAAAAGGTGAAGAGGATCCTGGCGTATTCGAGCGTGGCCCAGGCAGGTTATCTGATACTGGCGCTGGTCGTTGTTTCATTCACAACCTCTGCAACCACCATATCCTATGCTGTGGCAGCCGCGATGTATTATTCCCTTGTATACCTCTTCATGAAATCCGGTTCCTTTCTCGCTGTTGATGTTGCAGGCAAGGATGATGCCACGCTTGAAGATCTCTCAGGCCTCGGCAAGAGATCCCCAACCACTGCCGCCAGTTTTTCCATACTGCTTCTGGCACTTGCGGGTGTTCCCCTTACGGGCGGATTCCTCGCTAAGTTCTACCTATTCCTCTCTGTGATACAGGGAAATCTCTGGTGGCTGGCCGTCATTGCGGTGATCAACAGCACCATATCCGTTTTCTACTATCTCAGAATAATGGTCTACATGTACGCCAGACCTCCGAAGGAAAACGATACATTTGTTCTGTCATATAAAATGAAGGTTCCTGTTTACATAACAGCCGCAATTACGCTGGCTCTCGGTCTGTGGTATCCGGTGTTCAACTGGATACTCACCCTATCGGGAGGACTTTTCTGGTGATTGGTATGGATCTGATAGGTGATCTTGACATAATTAAATCGGCTCTCCTCATGGGAGATGTAGAAGATGCCCTCTGGAAGATACGTTCCTCTTTGAAAAGGCTCGCTCGCAGGGAGCGCACGGGCAGGTGTGGTTACTGCTCCGCCTACAGGGATCTGCTGGAATCCATTGATAACTATCTGAGAGGCACCGGTAGCCCAATTGTTATAAGGAATAATTTCCACAGACCTGAGCTTCAGACATTCTTTTCAGAGGTGAATACAGATAAGCTCACGGATACATATTTGTTTTACCTCGAGTACGCTAGTGACCGGTACGCTATTGCATATCCCGAGTTCGATCAGAAGAGGTGTGACGACCTATGAGCTACATAAAATGCTTCGAAGAGCTGGTGAATAAACCTGAATCTGCCGCAGAGGTTATCCACTGCCTGAAGAAACACGGTGAGAATGTGATGTACAGTAACGAAAGAAAACGGCTCGTTTTGGGAAGGGAAATGTACGACGATACCTATTCGGATTACATGAAGAGAATCACAGAGATTCTTGGGATAGACAGTAGGGAACGCTATAACGAGGTTGACAGAAAATTCAACCTGACCATGTATTGATGCAATGCAACCTCGCTCCACCATCTCTGTTAACGATCGAGGGAAGGTTCTTGTCTCCGATTATGAAAGTTTCATTGAGATAGAGATCAGGAACGGAGAGAGGAACGTAGCTGACGTTGAGGTTCTTCAGGATCTGATAGTTGCTCTTCAATCATTCACCCGCAATACCGAATATTTGATCATACATGGAAATGAACGATACTTCTCCGTGGGATTTGACAGCTCCTGCAGCCGGATAAAAGAGCCCGATTTCCTTAAGGATGTTCAGCAGTACGCCTTTATTCTGAGGCGAATGATCGAATCATTTCCAGGTCCCGTTTACAGCTTTGTTGATGGTTACGCTCTTGGTCTGGGATTCGAGCTGGTTCTCTCATCTGATATTACCCTGGCCTCTGAGAACGCAAAATTTGGCTTTCCAGACACATTGTATGGAATGCCGCCACTTATGGTTTCCCTTGATAGAATAAGGGAAGATTATGGGAAGAGCATCGTTAACCTCTTCATGACAGGAGAGATTATTTCGATGGATGATAGCAGGAGTGGTTTGTTCGTCAGCCGGATCAATGATAGCATCTCCTTCGAAAATCTTCATGCCATAATTAAAGACCATAACAGAACACTCCATTCATATTACAAGCAAACCCGTACCGTTGGTGCTAACAATCCTGAGATGTTCCTTCTCGATGCAATAGATATTGACAAAATAAGAATTAGAGAACTAGAGGCTTTCAGAAACACCCTCTAACTCTTCTGCTGCTCGAGCCTTCTTTTCATATCTCTCAGCAAAGTAGATTCCCCCGAAATAGAGGGCAATTATGGGCAGAGCCATCATCACCATTGTGAATCCAAAGGCGCCGGGAGAAAATATCATCCCGAATATCAGGGCTCCAACAACGGCATATCTCCAGTTCTTGCGCCAGAATTCCGAAGACACCAGTTCCGCACGGGTCAAACCCACCATTATAACTGGCAGTTCGAAAGAAAGGCCAAATGCGGTTATGTAAATCAGCACAAAGTTTGTAAAACTCACCAGGCTCAGATATGATACAGCACCAAGACCCAGATCAAACTCGTAAAAGATGTAGAACAGCGCGGGAGCCACCAGCCATAGCCCGACAAACGCACCCGATGCGAATAATATTGCAGCCGGTATACCTATGTTTCCTATTGCACGGCGCTCACTCTTCTTCAGGGCGGGACCAACGAATTTTGAAAACTGATTAACGATAACGGGCATACTGAAGATCAGGGCCAGGAACATGGTGGAGTAAAGGTCCGCAATAAGCGAGTCGGCCGGCTTTATGACAATGATCTTCATCCCGGCAGGGAGGAGGTGTTGTTCCAGCAGGAGAAGAAACTGAGCTCCCACGTTCCTGTAAACATCGGGATAGGGGTATGGTATGGGAATCCGGTAGAGATAGTAAACATCAAACCTGAACATCAGAAAAAAAATGGTGAAGATCGAGAAGGGAATGAGGGAGTTAATGAGCCTCTTCCTGAGCTCATCAAGATGAGATAGAAGCGAGGAAAAAGGTGAGTCCTCATTCATTTACTATCATTCAGTCTGCTCGCTATCTCACTCTTCAACTGTTCATCCGTCTTTCCATCTGTGTCTATACCCAGGTTTTTTGCTGCCTCCCTGTAGTTAACAGCTGTCTCAGTGGGTTGAGGATTCATGGCGCTCTTCATCTCCCGTTCGAGCTCGAGCTTGCCGCGCTCAAATTCACCCCTGGCCCGGCCAAGATTCCTGGCAAGCTGTGGAATCTTCTTGGTGCTCCCGAACAGTATCAGCACGACGGCGATTATTATGATCCAGTCAATAGGTTGATCAAACATAATACCTGATCGACGTATCTGATTTCGGTATTTAAGTTTTAGATCGGTTCACCCTCCAGTATCCTGTTTCTTGAACCCGAGGATCAGGAATCCACCTCAAGTTCCGTGTGGTACCCGCTTTTTTTAAAGTCTGCAAGAATCCTTTCAACCTTTGATGTCAATTCAGAGCCGGCTCCATTTAATGATACCGAGATGATCTTCTTTGCGGTGTTGAGTACAGCAAAACCAACCGTCCTGTCATGAGGAGAAATGGTATCTTTCCTTGCGTAGTGCTCGATGAATTCGAAAAATTCTTCCCTGACGAAACCAGAAGTGGAAAGATCAAGAAGGGATTTCAGGGAGTCATCAAATAAGGCAGTCTCCACGCAGATGGTTGAGGGGTGCTGACCCTCAAAAAGGATGTTGTATATCACACACTCTGTCAATCTGACCACCGGTGGCCTCAGTATCCACTTTTCTTGAGGTACCAACGTGGAGCTCCATCTTTCTCCCGTGCGTAGCTATCTTCGAGAGACGTAGGAGCAGCCAGCACACCGGGATCTCCAGGAACCCAGTTGGCAGGAGTGGATAGTTTCTTGTCCCAGTTGAATTGAAGTGCTTTAATGGTTCTCAGCACCTCCTCAACATTTCTGCCGATCTCGGGTGGGGAGTACATCATCCACCGTACGATCTGATTCGGATCGATTATGAATATTCCCCTGACAATGCCCCAGGACTTCTCATCTATAAGGTTGTACTCGGTTGATATGCTCCTGTCCGTATCGGCTATTATGGGGAAACTGGCCTCAGTATTGAAGTGTTCCTTGAGTTCTCTGAGCCATGCAATATGGCTGTAAATTGTATCACTGCTCAAGCCCAGAAGCTGGACTTCAAGTTTTTTGAAATCCTCAGCCCTCTCCGAAAAAGCAACGATCTCTGTGGTGCAAACGGGAGTGAAGTCGGCTGGATATGAGAACAGGACAACCCACTTTCCCTTGAGCGAGGAGAATACTATGGGACCCTTCGTGGATAATGCTGTGAAATCTGGAGCCCTCATTCCAATACGAACTGTCATTGTAGATCGACGGCATAATATTCATTAGGTTTTTAAACATTGTTATCTGAGATTTCTCCAATACCTGGAGCAGAAAAGCGGAGAAACGGTGATAGACTTACTCTGCACTCTCCATTAAAAATTGGATGCTGATAAAAATCTGGTGTGATCCCATGATATGGTTCAACAGGATGTTTTACGGGTTGCAATCGGATCCGGTGTTGTTTACAGGGCGATAAAAAGATGTGCTGTCGTATAGCAGTAAAACCCTTAAAAGATTGTTGGGATGAGCGCATGGCCACGATATTCCGGTGGAGCGAAACCACTATTATACCGGTCTGACATTAGCCATAACGATGAAAGCGACTCATGTGGTCTCAGGGGAACTTATTCTGTACGATAACGTGAACTCTGTCTTTTCCAATCTGGGCATCGATACCTCATCCTTTTTCAGTGAGAGAAGGCATTCCATTCTAAGATCAATCGGAGAGGAGATCGGTGAAGCGGTGGAATTTCAGTTGGAGATCAAGATCAGCGGAAACCGACTGACTCTCTCCACAAACCTGTCCCGGGTTAAGGACAGCATCACCATATACGGCGTAATGGCCCACATCACCGATGAACTGATGCACATCCTGAAGATTGTTTTTGATAAACTACCACAGATTGAAGAATTGCAGGAACCACTTAAAATTGGAAATGTTGAGTGCCGGAGGCTGAACCCATAGAAGGAACGAATGCTATCGTCAGACCTCTACAGACAGTTTGAGTTCAGGCCAGTTACCGTTATAATCCACGGTTCCAACATAAAGGGTTGAGGGATCAGAGTAGAGAGTGACATACCCGAAGTTCTCCTCGAAGTGAATGACATAGTTGGCAAAATGGAATATCCTTTTGTACTCTTCATCGTCAGCGATTATGACAACGATCCCGGACGACCTCACATTGTTGATTATGCTTGAAAGATCGCCATAGAACTTCGAGTGGTAAATGAAGGAGAGAAAATCAGTTGAAAATATGAAAACATAAGGGCTGTTGGCATTGGAGGTGTAGAAATCTATGACCTCCTGGGGAAAATCATCCGCAAGAGACGACCCGCTGAGGTTGATGATGTACGGACTCGACCGCTCAGATTTCTCGGCTGTTATGTAATACTTTGTAAACTCCGGATCTATTGCTCCCATGAGGACCCTTGATGTGTCGTTACTGCCCGATGAAACATCGATAACTCCCCGTGAATCAGCTATGGTTCTCTTTACAAGGTTGTTCTTTATAAGATTGACGTATTTGTCTACCGCAGTCGAAAAACCCTTCCTGTGAAGCACGATAACAGAGCCTATGGGAAGGGAGTCATTCTCAAGATCGAGAACCTTCGCGAGATCCTTATTGCCAAGGGGCACAGAAAGTTTGTTGGGATTCTCACTCGGCTTAAGCTGGATCCTGCTCTTTGGATACACAATGGGGATCCTGTTAAATGACTGAAACCTTCCGCCCTCCAGGGAGAATATATATATGGGGTTAGAACCGATGGATACACCCATCAGTTTTTCGAGAATAACAGTTCTGTAGAGAAATCCGTTAATGATATTATAGGATGTGGTCACCACCCCATTGGCATAATACTCCATGGTGGAGTTATCAAACTGTTCCATTATGAGTATTATGTTGGCGCCGGAACTCTCGACAAGATCCTTCTGTATAATGGTGAAAAGAAGCTGCGTGTTGATCTCGTACTTCTCTGCGAGTGCCTCAATTGAATCAACCACAATGAGGGGCGATTTGTTTATGTTTATATCAACGAAAGAGTACAGCGAGTTCAGTTCTGGCAGCAACTCCTCAATGTTCATCATCAACCCTGAAGCTTTTCTCCCAGTGCCCTGGGAGAGTTTGCCCTCCTCTATCATCTTCTCGAGGATCTTGAAATTCCCCCGGAATGACTCTGACATCTCCACGGTATTGCGTTCCCTTGCCCTGCTTCCAAGGGTGACCTCGTTGAGCCAGGGAAACATTGAGAGTAGCGGATCCTCAGAAAATCTCGTTGTAAGGTAAAAAATCGGGGTTTTCTCCCTCACTTTATCAAGATACTCCAGAACAAATGTGGTCTTACCAGCACCCGGCTTACCTTTTATGATCAGCGATGATCCGTAAGATTGGTTGAAGAATTCCTGAAGTAAACCAAGTAACGCATCGTTAAGCATATTTACCTACATAAACATAAAAAGATTTATAAGATTTACTGAAACAAAGTTGAATATTAGACCATTTTCAGGCTATCCGTGATACTTTTCACCGGAACCATGGTGCATTAGCGCTGGTAAAAACCCATTTGAAATGGGCTGTTTTACTGACCAAGCTTCCTCAGGGTTGTGGAAAAGTGCCAGACCTTGGGAGAGAAGGATTTAACTCTGTGCGATTCGATCATGAGAGCCTTATAACCATTCTTTCTGAGAATATCAAGAATCTCTTCCCTGTATGACGAAAGGTGATCCTCTCTAACGAGGTGATGGATGATGACCAGACCACCTGGTTTCACAAAGCCGAATGCCCTTGGCAGAAGGCTGATTGACTGAAAATTACCCATCACCACGAGGTCAAATTCATCCTGTGGATCGACCTTGAAACTGTCGGCGACAGCCGCCTGTACCTTACCAGAAAGGCCGTTCCTCAGAGCCGATTTCAACAGATAATCTACCGCCTCAGGATTTATATCGTACGCCACCACTCTGCTGGCACTGGAATACTTGGCAAGAGGAAGGGAAAAATATCCAATACCGGCAAAGAGATCAAGAACCTTGCCGTTTTCAATTCTCATCTTCGACATGAGTATCCTTTCGTTCACGTTCCCCGGCGAGAACATTATTCTCTCGGGATCGAAGACATAGTATATTCCATTCTCCAGATGTACGGTGTCTCCCGGTTCGCCGGCAATGAGTTCAACACTGGGAGTTCTGAACAGACCCTCGATCCTGCCGGTGATTCTGTAAACGGCCCTCAGATCAAAAAACCTGAGGAATTCCTCTGCTATGATCCTCCTATGCTCTCCACCGATCCTGAGGAGCATTGAGTCCCCATAGCGAATCCACTTCCTTGGAACCTCCGATGGATTGACCTTCAACCTGGCCAGATTCTTCACTATCTCACTCACTGGAGACGGTACCAGCATCCTTCGGGGAGGATCAGATTCCACGACACGGAAAGATCCTTCCGGAATGCTCTTTAATGGCACCAGTAGAGAATTTCCCTCCCTCAGGATCCTGTATCCTTTCTCAACAACACCCAGCGAAAATAGGTACCTCAGCTCTTTCTCCGCCATCCCGATGGGTATTTGAGCGCACCTCATGGAATATTCACTTTCAGGCACCCAGTGGATAGTATCTAAAATACATTGCGATGCAGAGATAACAAGAAAAAATGTCATAGCGGGGAATGGATTTGAACCATTGATCTACGGGTTATGAGCCCGTCGGGATTTCCAGACTACCCCACCCCGCTTCCTACCCTGATTGCCCCTGAGAATATAAAAATTCTCCAAAACTGCCCGGAAAGAAGGGACCTCAAAAGGATTCGCTGAGTTTCCGGAACCTTATTTCCTTTGATGCTCTCTCGAGGTACCGGTAGACCGTCCTATGCTTGGCTCCCCTTATGATCATCATCACGGCCCTGCTGGCATAGTCAACAGCAATATAATCGCCCAGAATGGAAACTGTATCGCCGTAAACTGAAATGTAGGCGGTCGTGATATCTTCGATAATCCTCCTCGTTCTGCCTGAGGTTCCAATAACCCTGCCTCGCAGCTCAGCCATGCGCCTGGATCCTGATCTGGCGTAATCACGAAGGGAAACAATAACGAGCCTGTAATCGAGGTCAAGCAACCTGAGTGCCTTTTCTGGGGAGAAACCCCTTCCGATAGCCCTGAGAACCGAAACAGCCTGGTGGCCAAGCATGGGATCATCGCTCTGCGTAACCGTTACAATCCCAGTGCTGCTATCGATGTCGAGCTTGATTCCGGCCATCTTCTCGAACTCCCTCTTCGTTGTTCCATCTTTCCCGATTATCACACCAAGCCGACCGCGGGGGATTTTGACCGCACCTGATATCATTCCATCCTCCTCCCTAATTCGGATAACAGAGCCTCAACATTCGTAACAATACCGTATCTAGCATAAAATGACGAAATGTTATTTAAATCTCTTCTGAGAAACTGGAGGGCTTTTGGGTGCGTGATCGACACTGACTGGGCCATATCGATGAGGTATGGTTTTTTTCTGTGGATAAGGATGTTGAACTCACTCAGGTCTGCATGAACGAGCCCTGCCCTCTCAACAAGCAACCGGACATTCTTGAGAATACGGGTATAGTAAGTTTCCGGGTCATCTACCTTCCTCAGCTGGGGTGCCGGTCTTTTCACTGTTCCCAGATACTTCATCACCAGAACATTTTTGTTTATGGCAATGGGTTCCGGCACGAGAACACCCGCCCTCCTGCTCTCAAGCAGATTGGTGAACTCTTTCCTGGCCCACAACAGGATGATGCCGCTCCTTGATCTGCTCACAGAATCGAACCGATGGTCACCATCAATGTATTCGTGGAGTTTATTAAATTTGATTGTGGAGCGCTTGTAGATCTTCACGGCAACAGGGCCGCCCCTTGCCTGAGCTTTGAACACAACTGACTCCTTGCCCGATGATACCGGATAATCTATGTACCTGATGGAGAGTCTGTTCATGATTTCGAACAGAGCCCTGAGGGTCCCTCTATCGAAAACAAGCGATTCCGTCTTCCGGCCGAGGCCCTTTGAAAATGAGAATTCACCTCTGTTAATCAGCTCCCTGAGGGCTGATGAGCTATCGTCTTTCATTAAAAATATCAATAATTTCCGGCAGCAGTCTGTTTCTGCTCAGATAGCTTGCCTGAGTCTGCGTGTACCTGTAAACAACATCTGCCTTTTCGTTCTGGAATTCCCAGGGTTTTACTATTACCAGATCTCCCTCGCGAATCCACATCCTCTTCTTCATCTTTCCCGGTATCCTGCAGCTCCTCGTGAATCCATCCTGACACATAACCAGCAAATGAGAGGCCCCGGAGAGTTTTTCAACAATGCCGTACATCTCCCCCTTTCTGCGATTGGGCATTATCACACGAATTGATGTCTCCTCTCCCCTTGCTCCTTTCTGATCGGGCATTACCGCACCGCATTGATATACTGCATATTAATATATTGCATCACTGCTTGATTGTGACGCTCTTCACATTAAAATTCCTGGATAGTGTCTCCCTGAACAGCTTAACGTTGCGACCCTCCTTTCCGATAACCTTACCGATATCGCTAGTGTTGAGACCAACCTGGATAGAGATGTTTCCCTCCCTCCAGTTGATGTTTATCTCCTTGACACCAAACCTGAAGAACAGGTTTCTCGTAAATCCGAGAATGTCTCTCGAATACTCCGCTATGACTATCCGCTTGTTCGTCCGGTTCTTAAGGTCTCCAATTGAGTCTGGCCTGAACTTGAAGAGCTTTGAGAGCTTTCTTTCACCCACTATGAAGAGGATCATGTCCTCATTCTCCAGACACTCCTGGGCCTCAATCCCCGTCAGTCTCTCGAAGAGCTGCATGTAGCCCATAATTTTGTTGTCTATTACTATGTCAGCCATGATTCACCCAGAATTACTCCTCATCGGATGTGAAACCCTTGTATATGAGGTTAACAGCTCCTGTTCCCAGTGTGACGGGTTGACCGACAATAATGTTCTCAGCCACCCCTGCAAGTGGATCAATCTCTCCTGTCAAACCAGCATTCAATAGATGTTTGGCGGTTATCTCGAATGCAGCCCTCGCAAGGACGCTCTTCTTATTTCCGGATATTCCCTGTCTACCTACGGCCCTGACTCCCCCGCTTTGCGTCATCATATCCGCCACCAGCATGAGATGCCTCAGGTCAACCTCCAGTCCCTGCTCCTCAAGCGTGCGCTTCGATTCCAGCAGGATTGCGTTCCTGACGGCCTCGATGCCAAGTGTGTTGTATATCTCATTGAGATCGTTCGTGTATATCCTCGAAGAATCTATCTCCTCAATTTTGTCCATGACTTCCTTGAGATTCGATCCCTGTGTGTAGATAACCCACACATCACCACTCTCCTTCCTTGCCATGGCCCTCTTTATGCCTGACACGCCTTTGATCGTGGTGACCTTCAGGGCCTCCTGAAGCTTGTACAGATCCTTGAATGATTCATTCTGAGGTCTTATGATGATCTTTTCTGATCCCTCCACACTTTCTATGATTGTTCCTTTCATCTGCCTCGACTGCCTGAGGGCCGTGATCAGCTCATCCCTTGTGACAAAACGCTCTTTCATGCGGTTCTCTACAGGAGTTATGGTTATGGTAAGATCTGCAACGGATGTTTCCAGATCACAAACATCGATGAGTGTCGTGTTCTCCAGCTCCCGCATGACCTTCTCCACCGCCTCGCTCGATTTCTCATACTCCTTTTTGAGGTATATTGTCATCGACGGGGTACTCGGTATCTTCCTCGCATCCACAATTTCTATCAGCCTCGGGAGACCGAGAGTAACGTTCATCTCCCTCACGCCTGCGAAGTGAAACGTTCGCATGGTCATCTGCGTTCCAGGCTCACCGATACTTTGCGCTGCTATTATACCAACAGCCTCATGCGGATCCACCTCATTTCTGGAGAAGTCGGTTCCAATGCGCTCAATGAGCCGCTCATAATCCTTCTTTTTTAGCCGCCCGATCTTCTGGCTCAGTTCTATCGCAAGAGAATGGGGGATAGTGAATCCTTTCTTCTCAAAATCTGCAATTATCTTCTTTGCCCTGTCATCAAGTACAAAGAGATCTGCCTTTGAAACGGAGTCGAGTTTCTCTCTCTCCACGATACAGACCTTATCCTTCGAAAGTGATGCTCCTTTCTTGAATTTAAGCTTGGTGAGTTCGACAGGTATTATGTCAGACACAGACCTGACCATTACTATCTGTTTGGGCTTTTTTGATGTTTTCCTCACCAGAGTGCTCTCATCAATCTCACCGGATATTTCCTCTATCTTGAGATGATACGCGGCTTCCTTCCCATTGGTGGTGATAAGAACATCTGTAACCTTGGGTGATTCGGGGAGGCTGAAGTCGAGAGCATACGGGCACGGTGCCCTTTTCTTCAGCTGCGTCATATTCTTTTTAAGATCTTTCCAGATGATGTACCTCATGATGATTCACCAACCTCATCGAATATTGTATAATCAACATCAACCGCCCTTCCCTTGTCTGATTTAGCCGGGTCTATGCCATCCTCCCCGTAGGAGAACTGAATGATGGATCCTGATGTGTCAACCACACGCCTCTTCTCGTCTATCTTGAGATTCTCAAAGGCGTTGATCAACCTTCTCTGCATATATCCGCTTCTGGATGTTCTGACTGCAGTGTCCACCAGACCCTCTCTTCCACCAATACTGTGCAGAAAGTATTCCAGAGGATTAAGACCGTTTTTGTAGGAGGATTGAACGAAACCTCTCGCCTCTGCCCCTATATCCCCTTTTTCAAAGTGAGAAAGGGTTCTCCCTGTGTAACCTCTATTTATCCTTCCACCTCTGACTGACTGCTGGCCGACCATCCCTGCCACCTCAGATATATTCAGCATCTTCGCCCTGGCACCAGATCTTGCCATTATAACGGACGGATTGTTCAATCCCAGATGTGCACTGGCTATCTTTCCAGATTGATCTCTGACCTGTCCGGTAACGCCAAGTATCTCTATCTCAAGAGTTTCATCAACCGAGCGCCCGGGGAGGGGTTCAAGAAGCCCGGCCTGATAGTTCTCAATCAGTTTATTGATCTTCGCCACAGCCTCCTTCGAAACGGAGCGTATGGATGATACTGCATCCTCGGGGATGTCGTAATCATGAATACTTGTGGTAAATCCTATGACATTGAGAACGCCGATGGCAAGCCTGGTCATCCTATCCACAAACGTGGAGGCCACGGATGGACCGTATTTCTTGAAGATCTTCTCAATGATAACGCCGGAAAAGGGAGAGATTGCAGCCTCGTCTATGGTGCCGGTGAGCAGTTTTCCAGATCTTATGTAGACCTCCTTGTCCTCCACGCGGTCTTCGTACGGACATTTACCCTCTGAACCGGCACACAGTTTGCTCGAAAATCTGGCGTTAAAACCCTCCGGCAGTATCAGTGAGAATATGTCCCTACCGCGGTAATACTTTTTACCGTCAATTATCTCAGGATCGGGCAGGTGGTCAACATCAACATAGCTGATCATATTGATGGTGTCCTCCTCTGTGAAGCGGGGATTCCTGTGCGTGAGGAGAAACATCGCGGTGATGTGGTCGTGAATGCCACCGATAATCGGTCCACCAAAGCGAGGGGAAAGCATCTGCTCTTCTACTTTCATTATGATCCTGGCCTCCGCCCTGGCCTCCTCATTCTGCAGAACGTGGAGGTTCATTTCATCTCCATCAAAATCAGCATTGTACGGAGTGCATACTGCAAGATTGAATCTGAAGGTCCTGTCCGAAAGGATTCGCACCGTATGGCCCATCATGGACATTCTGTGCAGGGATGGCTGTCTGTTAAACAGCACAATATCCCCCTCCATAAGTTGCCTCTCAATGGTCCAACCCACATCTATACGCTCGCTGTTTATCTCAGCATTCTCATCTGTTATCTTGATCCTCCTGCTATCTGGCCTCACGATATAGTTCACGCCCGGGAGGTATCTGCCGGACTCGTCTCTGGGAGATGGCCCCCTCTTCACCAGCTCCCTTACCTTATCGATGTTGAAACTCGTCACACTCACCGGAACCGTGAGTTCTCTTGCCACCACCTCAGGCACTCCGACATCATTAACCGATAGAAACGGTTCGGGTGAGATAACCGTTCTCGAAGAAAAATTGACCCTCTTTCCAGAGAGGTTCGATCGAAATCGCCCCTCTTTCCCTTTTAACCTCTGCACAAGCGTTTTCAGTGCCCTACCTGATCTGTGTCTTGCCGGTGGGATACCGGCAGTTTGATTGTCATAGTACGTCGTTACGTGAAACTGAAGAAGATCCCAGAGATCCTCTATAATCAGCTGCGGAGATCCGTTGTCCCGGCTCTCCCTGAGACGCTGGCTGATCCTTATGATATCCACCAGCTTATGGGTGAGATCATCCTCACTCCTCTCTCCCGTGGCAAGAGTTATGGTGGGCCTCACGTTGATCGGAGGAACGGGAAGAACCGTCAGAACCATCCACTCCGGCCTGGCCACCTTCTCATCCATGCCAAAAAGCAGAAGATCTTCATTAGGTATTCTTTCGAGTCTCTCTCTGATCTCCTTGGGTGTTACCTTTATCCCCTCTTCCCTGAAGGTTGTGGGTTTATCCAGTATGATCTTCGTCTGCTGCGCATCGCAATGCGGGCATATCGTTCTAGAGGCAGCCTCGTCAGTTATTTTCTTTATGTTTATCTCAAGCAACTCCACGTCTGCCTTTGAATGCATAAGCTCATACATTCTGGGTTTGTATGCCTTTATCTCCTCATCGGTCAGTTTTATCCTGCCGCACACCTTACAGGTTGCATCTAGGAATCTCTTGATCTCCTTGATGAATTCTATATGAACAACAGGCATTGCCAGCTCTATGTGGCCAAAATGACCGGGGCATTCATCGACTTTTCCGCCACAGGTAGCACATCTGAGACCCGGCTCTATGACACCGAGATGGAGATCCATCAGACCCTTCTCTATTGGGTATCCATCATCATCATACGTGTCAGCAGTGATGATCTTGACCTGAGACATCCTCCTTATCTCTTCAGGAGAAAGAAGAGAAAACCTTATCTCCTTGATTTTTTTCGAAATTCCACTCGTCATCGGAGATCACCCAGCACCAATCTCATCATAACACCAAGGGTGGCAAGTTCATCACGCATCAGCTTGAATGCGTAGCTGGTTTCAATGGCATGAATGTTTCCGGTGTTTCCACACACAGGGCATCGAAGGGTTCCGCGCCTTCTGTCGTAGATTGCCAGCTGGCCACAGTCAGGATTTCCACAAACATATAATACGGTACCATCACTCTCATCCAGCAGACGATCTTTGATAACCATCGCCGCACCGTGCGCTATCAAAACATCCCTTTCCATCTCACCGAAACGGAGACCGCCCTGCCTCGACCGCCCCTCCGTTGGCTGCCTCGTAAGAATCTGAATTGGTCCCCTAGATCTTGCGTGGAATTTGCCAGCGACCATGTGGTGAAGCTTCTGGTAGTATATCACACCCATGAATATCTCGGAATCGAATTTTTTACCTGTGAGGCCATCGTACATTGTTTCTGTCCCAGTGTTTCTGAACCCATGCTTTTCAAGGGCTTCCCTCAGACTCTTCTCAGGTTTACCGCTGAATATGGTTCCATCAACGAAGTTGCCATCCAGAGATGCAACCTTTCCGCCGATCATCTCAAGGATGTGCCCCACAGTCATTCTCGAGGGAATCGCATGAGGGTTGATTATGATGTCAGGTATAATTCCCGATTCTGTAAAAGGCATATCCTCCTGAGGTACGATTGCACCAATAACACCCTTTTGTCCGTGTCTTGATGCAAACTTATCTCCAAGTTCAGGTATACGCTCGCTTCTAACCCGAATCTTTACCACTCTGCTGTTGCTCTCCGAGACCGTCATAATAACGTTGTCGACGAATCCACTCTCATTCGGCCTCATGGTTATGGAAGATTCCCTTCGTCTCTGCGGGCCTAATCTCTCAGCTCCCTCCTCCAGAAATCTGGGAGGTGATGTTTTTCCCACAAGAACATCTGAACCATGAACCTCCGCCTCTGGAAATATTATTCCGCTATCATCGAGATTCTTGTAGAACTCCTCCGCCCTTGCACCCAGTATATCATGAGTTGGAATCTCGAACCTATCGACCTGCCCTCCCGGGTACCTCTTCTCTTCGGCAGAATAGGTTCTGAAGAAGGACGATCGTCCGAGACCCCTTTCAACGGCAGCCTTATTGAATATAATGGCGTCCTGGATGTTGTATCCCTGGTACGACATTATGGCCACAACAAAATTCTGGCCCGCAGGCTTTTTATCGTAATTTATGTAGTTCATCACAGCGGTTTTCACAAGGGGTATCTGGGGGTAGTGAAGAACGTGTCCCCTGGTATCACTTCTGATCCTGAAATTGCTCGATGAAAGACCTATTGATTGCTTTGCCATGGCGGCTGCCATGGTGATCCTGGGGGATGAGTTGTGCTCCGGGTAGGGTATTATGGATGCCACCACACCAAGAATCAGTGAGGGATCGATTTCAAGATGCGTGCGCTTTTCCGTCAACAAGGGTTTACCCTCAAATTCACCCCCACAGAATTCGCATCTCAGGAGAACCTTGCCACTCTTCTTAACCTCCCCTGGATTCAGCCAGGTTATCTTGGATCTGTAAAGTATCTGATTGCATGACGGACATCTCTCAGGAAAATCGAAGGCATAGGGAGCAACAAGAAGATCCTCCTCTTCCTCGGCATCTATCCATTCTATGAGTCCTCTCTCGATGAAGTTGTTTATCGTCTCGCTTCCGTTGGCCAGATTTTCGAGGTCCTTTCTGGTTATCAGGGTATCTCCATTCTCCACCGTTATCAGTGGCCTCCTGATACGGCCACGATCACAGTTTATAAGTATCTCCTTGGTGGCACTGTCAAACCGTATGTTGACTTCATTGGAGAGTCTGTTAGCCCGTCTTTCAAGCCTCACCCTTCGTGTCACCTCGGCAGGATCATTCACATACCCAACGTAATCTCCATTGATGTACACCCTGCCACGGATATTTCCCACAGCTGGCTCTTCAATGAGGCCAAGCTGCCTGAGTAGCTGTAGTACGGGCTCAGTGTCAACACCCTCGGAAACATTGATGAGAAGCGCAGCGTTTTTAACGAGACCACAATTCTGCCCCTCAGGAGTCTCGTTGGGGCATATCCTACCCCACTGCGTGGGATGAAGATCCCTGGCCTCAAAGTGAGGCTGAGAACGTGTGAGAGGAGATATAAATCGCCTCAGATGACTCAGCGTGCTGATGTTCGAAACCCTGTCAAGGAGCTGAGATATTCCCGTTCTTCCGCCTGTCCAGTTACCGGTTGCCATTGCGTGCTGCAGCTTGGAGGTGAGAAGATCCTGCCTCACAGCGGGCCTCAATCGGATTCCCTTCTTTCTGTTGTAGGTGCGCTCAAGCTGATACTTTAAATCTTTCATTATGGACTGAAATGCGCCTCTGAATAGATCATCAAGAAGGTCTCCGGTCAGCTTTATTCTCTTGTTCGCAAGATGATCCTTGTCATCCACGTCCCTAATTTTAAGATGCAACTCGAGGAGAGATCTTGCCATTCTTCCCAGGTACACTGCCTTCGTCAACCTATCATCTGGGCTGTCCCCCAGATGTGGCAATAGGGACTTGTCAAGCATCTGAGCTATTTTCTTCTCCCTAAATTCTTTGGCCTGACCGGCTGCAAACCGTTTCTCCAGATATGCGATGGCTTCTTCGGTAGTATTCACACCGTTTGGGGGTAGTATTTTAGGATTCTTTGAATCCTCCAGATTAGCATATATGATTGGCTCCATCTCTGGGACCGACACTATTGAATCATGAATATCCTTATCCCTCTCCAGACCGAGAGCCTTCATCAATATAGTGAGAGGGATGGAGCCGGCAACCGTGGGGATGGACACGTTGATAATTCCATCGGCCCCCCTCTGCATCTCTGTTAGGGCCCTAAAACCACTTTTCTGTGAGAATACCTTCGCAGTCTCCACGCGAGAATCGTATTTCTCGATGTATTCCACGAGAATCTTGTTGGGGGCCAGATCTTCGAGTGATACGATCACCCTCTCCGAACCACCTATGATGAAGTACCCTCCAGGGTCATTCGGGTCCTCTCCAACGAATCTCAACTTATCTTCTCTACTATCCTCTACCGAGCCACCATTTCTCTCTATATATTTATCAAGATTGTTCTCGTGAAGAGTGCAAACCTTGGAACGGACCATGATCGGCAGATCTCCAATTTTTATGGTTTCACTCTCCTTCTCAACGCCATCTTCAACTACGCGCAACTTCAGCATTATTGGTGCTGTATAATTCAGATCACGCAACCTGGCCTCACTGGGTGTTATCTGTTTAGAAGCCCCAGATGCCTCTTTGATCTCCGGCCTCTCCACCCATATTGTAGACTCGTTCGTTTTCCTACCATTTGGCAGGTTTCTGCCGAAATATATGACGATCTCCCTGCCAGCGGTTTTCGACGGATCCAGATGAATTGCACCGGGAGTATCATCATCGGTTGGCCTGGTTTCATCGACAATATGCTGCATTATATTGTTTGGATCCTCTTTCGTTGCAACAAAATAGTTAAAAGAGTCCAGCTGATGGCTCACAACACTTTCATTTTTAAAAAAAGCTTCTACTATCTCTCTCATTTAATAACCTCACTGCCTGATACCATTCTATAGTACACAGACACACCTGCGGTGGGGCTTTTCCTAATGATCCTGATCACTGTTCCTTCGGCTATAGGCCCGTTAAGCTCTTCGAGAGCCCTTATTGCGGGATCATTTTTGCTGATTTTTGGTAACAAGTCCTTCCTTATCCCAAGTTCCTTTAAAACCTTTTGCTCATCCTTTTTGGATAGTATCTGGTGTTCCGGAACCAGCTCGTGATTCAACACATTAAACCTCGCCATTTATCGCACCTCAACGGGCCCGGGGGGGTTCGAACCCCCGACCACCTGGTTAAAAGCCAGATGCTCTACCTAGCTGAGCTACGGGCCCACCTTCTCAGCGGAGATATGATCTACTGATATAAAAGTTGATCATACACTTGCTTCGCAATTGAACTAAATGTCCGAAAGGTTCATAAGGTGCAAGTTCAGGGAAGAATATCAGCCTTTGCCTGTGGGGGAAAGGAGCTTAACCTTGTTCTCCAATCCATCCAGCGTGAGGGTAGTACAAATTACAAAGTCATCCAGTATTGAGAGATTAAGTTCGATAATATCACTGTCTGAGGATTAAACAATACCATAAAACAATTTATATTATAAACAAAAATGGGGTCTTCATGAACATCACGATAAATGGCGAGACTAAACACATGCGTGCTGTATGGTTTGAGGACAATTCTGTGAAGATGATAGATCAGAAAAAGCTTCCAGACAAGGTTGAAATCTATACTGCTACCAACACCCACGAGGTTGCTCACGCGATAAGGGAGATGATCGTCCGTGGAGCTCCTGCAATCGGTGTTACTGCTGCATATGGTTTGGCACTCGCGAAGCTGAAAAATGAAGATATTGAAGAAGCTGTGGAGGAGCTCTCCAACACGAGGCCCACCGCCTTTGATCTTTTCAAAGCCATCTCATACATGAAAAAAAATGGATTCTCAAAAAAGGCTGCTGATAGATATTCCAATGAAATCACGGGAAGATCAAAAAAGATTGGTGAGTACGGAGATGACCTGATCAGAGATCACTCCAGAATACTCACGCACTGCAATGCTGGTGCTCTTGCAGTAGTGGACTGGGGAACCGCTCTATCTCCCATACGGGTGGCTCACAGGAAGGGAAAGAACATAGTGGTTTTCGTTGATGAAACCAGACCCAGACTCCAGGGTTCAACCCTCACCGCTTGGGAACTCCTGCAGGAAGGTATAGAACACTACATAATTGCGGATAATGCCTCCGGCTATTTCATGAGAAATGGAGATATTGATCTTGTTATTGTTGGAGCGGATAGAATAGTGTCAAACGGTGATTTCGCCAACAAGATCGGTACCTATGAGAAGGCTGTGCTTGCGAAAGAGAATGGCATACCATTTTATGTTGCAGCACCCGGCAGCACCTTTGATTTTTCTCTGGAGAACGGAGATAAGATACCTATAGAGGAGAGAAGCCAGGAAGAAGTCCTTGAATTTCGAGGTGTTCGGGCAGCACCGATCGGCAGCAAGTCCAGAAATCCTGCATTTGATGTAACTCCCGCAAGATACGTAACAGGTTACATCACTGAGTATGGCATCTTTCAGTCGGGAAACCTGAAATCCCTTAAGAAACTCATAGACAAGGATCTCTTTATGAGAATGTGATCATCCTCAATCCCTTATGAGAAAATCCTCCAGCTTATCTTTCGCCTTTTCCCTTTTCACCTGATGCTGGGCAAGAAAGGTGTTTATCCTTTCAATGAGAATCTCCTTCAACTCACCAGTGAGAAGGGCCCCGCTGAGATAATCTTCCCTTATTTTATTCAGCCTCCTATCATCAGGTTCGAACATTATCCGCAGCCACTGAAAACTAACATCAACATCGGGATTTCCACCCAGACGGCGATGCTCCTCGACCGTTGGCTGCCCGCCTGAAAAGGCATATTTTCGGATCTTCCTCTTAACGGTATCGGGAGAGTCCGTAACGAAAATCGTGTTGTTTGGATCTGAAGAGCTCATTTTCCCCTGTATACCGGAGAGAGGTGGGAGAAATATACTCTGTATGCTTGCTGGTTTATAATAACCAAGATGTGGCAGAACATCGCGCGTGACCCTGAAATGTGGATCCTGATCAACTCCGTGGGGTATAAGACACGGTACCCTCTCGCCCTTCCTGACACTCTCGAGTATTGATGGTACTGCCTGAATGCTCGTGTAAAATATGAAACCTATGTTGGTACTCCCGGAGAATCCGAAGGCAGCCTTCACCGTAGAAAAATTGATCTTCTTTGCTATTTTCAGAGCCTCCCTGTACAGCGTTTTAGCATAATCAGTATCTATTATTATTTCAGTCTTTGACGGATCGAAACCCAGTGCAACAACATCCAGCGCGTTATCGTATGCAAGCTGGTGGGTGTCATTCAGATCCAGTTTTTCCTCAGAGAGAAACTTTTCATCATCCGTCAACATGAAGATCAACTTTGCACCAAACCTATCCTGGAGCCATTTAGTAAAGATCCATGGAACCAGATGACCTATGTGCGTGTGATGAGAGGGACCACGACCTGTATAGAGATAAAAAGCATTTCCCTTTTCATACTCATCCAGAAGCCACGGAAGATCACGGTGTGTGAAGAATATCCCCCTTCTCAACATGAAATGGGACTCGCCAGCTAACTTCTCGATCCTCCGCATGAGTTCACCGGTAATGGGTTTGGTTCCAAACTCAGATATCAGCTTCTCATAATCGACATTACCTGCCACGTTATAGGGTGTAACTTTGAAATTATCAGCCTTGCTCATCTTATCTCCTCATGAACAAACATTCGTTAAGAACCCTATTGCTTAGAACTATTTATTGAATATAATCATAGTGAGGTAATGACAGCGACCCTCACTTCCCATCCCCTCGCGGAAGACAGTACGCATGAAGGGCACAGTGGGCTTAACCGTCGGGTTCGGGATGAGACCGGGTTTTTCCCCACTGTTATGGCCGTCATCAGCACAGTGATAAATACAGCCTATATAACAATTACGTCCTTTTAATCCATATGCATTAGTAGGGTACCTGAAATGTTATCTTTTAATCTTTATATGGTTTTTTGCGCGTGGCTATCTCCCAAAAAACCAGTTACATATCCAGTGTTCTTAGTGTAGTTCTGTGAGATAGCCCTTAACTCTACACGCGAGAGCTCAAGAAACGTTAAAACTACGCTGAAGCTTTACTTCTATAGGATAGCTTCTTTATTTCATGTGTGCTTATATCCGGATCTCTTCAGGATCGTGTGGGTAATTTAAATAAGTCCTCACATTTCTTTCCCTATGAATGAGATGTCATGAAAAAAGTTCTTTTGACCACGTTGACATGACGATGTTAGCGTGAGAGTCGGAGAGGTGGTCGATCCTTCTCTTGACCCGAGAGGTCGCTAATGAGATTGACCACCCTTCGCCTCGACATAATACCCTGAAACAAGGGTGAATAGAAGAATGTCGAGTTATCTCCGACCCAAACTCTCACTCACCACTTGGAGGTGGTTACAATACTGATTGGAATTGTTGCGCATAAAATAGCGTATATGTTACTGAAATGATGGATGATGGAAAGATAGGAAAACAGTTCAGGATGCTTAATGATACCTCTTCATGGGATGAATTCAGGGATCATTATCTTTCCCTGAAACCTGAGATTTCCCTGGAGGTATCAACATCTGGAAAATACATTGCAAGAATGTTGAGGGACATGGGATTCTCCATCCACATGGCAGATCCTTCCAGACTCTCTTTGATATTCAAATCTCCAAAGAAGAATGATAAGGAGGATTCATACAGGTTAGCAAAACTTCTCAGATTGGGAGAATTACCGGAGGTGTATCTTCCTTCCCGGTATTCCGATGATCTCAGATCCCTTGCAAGATACAGGAAATCACCTGGAGAAGAAATAACAATGCTCAAGAACAGGGTTCATGCAATCCTCGCTTCTGCAGGTATCAGGATCAATGCAACGGACATATTCGGGAAGAGGGGAATGGTAGCCATATTCAGATCTGCAAATAAGCTTTCCACCTCACAGAATTTTGTCCTTAATGATCTGATGGATCGGATTACCTATCTCATGAAAAAAGAATCAACAGTGGAGGATGAGATATCCAGATCTGTCATGGATGACAGGAATGTGGATCTCCTCATGACAATTCCGGGTATTGGCATATATTCAGCTGCTGCCATAATGTCCGAGATAGATGACATATCAAGATTCAAAACAAAGGAGAAACTTGCTTCCCATGCAGGATTGGTACCGAGACAGGATCAATCAGGATCATCGGATATAAGGTTGCATATAAAAAAACGTGGACCATCAATGCTCAGGTTCATTTCCGTTAATGCGGCACATACGGTTATAAAATATTCAGAGAGGATGAAGAAGAAATACCTCAGTCTTGTAAGGAGATTGGGAAAGAACCCTGCTATGGTAACAATTGCCCGCATCCTCATAGAAACAATCCATGTAATGCTTTCAAGGGGCATGGAATTCATAGATCAGATGGAT